>Ga0184626_10000103_pt1 | contig 19937 bp, 18 predicted proteins | sample PLM3_60_b1_FD_133142 | JGI IMG/M metagenome (GOLD analysis project Ga0184626, IMG submission 133142) | Groundwater sediment microbial communities from an aquifer in East River, Colorado, USA - PLM3_60_b1 | ecosystem: Environmental > Terrestrial > Soil > Riparian zone | place: USA: East River... | reverse complement strand
AGAATCTCGTCGCAAAGCAGCAGTGCTGGCCTCGCGGCCAGTGCACGGGCAATAGCGACCCGCTGGCGTTCGCCCCCGGAAAGCTGGTCCGGGAATCGCACCGCGTAGGATTCCTCCAGACGTACGTCGCGTAGTGCGTCGCCGGCCTGCTCGCGCGCTTTCGCTGCTTCCCTACCGAAGAAATGCACCAGCGGCCGCGCGATCGTCTCGCCAACCCGCGCGCGCGGATTCAAGGACGCATCGGGATTCTGGAAAATGTATTGGATCAAGCGGCGCTGCTCTGCGCTACGGTGCTTGACCGCTCCAGCCAGCGCTTCCCCGCGCAGGCTGATGCTGCCGGTTTCCGGAGCAACGAGGCCGCTGACGACGCGCGCGAGCGTCGACTTGCCGCTGCCGGATTCACCGACAAGGGCGAAGACCTCGCCTTCCTTAATCTCGAAAGACACGCCCCTGACCGCGCGAAAGCCGCGTAGACCAGAGCCGTAGAGGACGCTGACCTGATCCAGCGACAGCACGGGCGCGCGATCGGCATCAGCGGCCAGTTCATTGATTTTGACCGGGTCGGCAGGAAGCGGCGCGATCTCCTGCCAGCGCCAGCACGCAACGGCACGACGTTCGTCGATTGGCACCAGATCTTGCCGCTCCAAAGCGCAGCGTTCGGTCGCATGATCGCAGCGCGGCGCGAAGGAGCAGCCAGGCGGCAATTCGCCTCGTCGCAGCAAACCGCGCAGCGGCCGGGTCTTGCCGACGGATTGCGCGTAAATTGCTGGGATGGAAGCGATGAGCCCCTGGGTATAGGGGTGACGAGGCGATAGAAAGATCTCTGCCGTCGAAGCGATTTCGACCATGCGGCCCGCATACATGACTCCGATCCGATCGGCGATCTGCGACAGCAGCGCCAGATCATGCGTCACATAGAGCATCCCCACGCCGATCCGGCGGCGCAAATCGCTGAGCAGCGCTACGATCTGCTCCTGCGTGGTGACATCAAGGCCCGTGGTCGGCTCGTCCAGCACCAACAGGTCCGGATCGCAGGCGAGCGCCATGGCGATGCAGATGCGTTGCTGCTGGCCGCCGGACAATTGATGCGGATAACGGCGTTGGAAGGCCGGATCAGTGGGCAGACCGACAAGCCTTAGGATGTCTGCAATGGCCGTGGTGGCATTGGACGCGAGGCCATGGGCCAGCAAGGTCTCGGTAAGTTGCTCCCCGACGCGGATGCCGGGATTGAGCGCCGTGGTGGGATTCTGTGGCACGAAGGCAATGCGATCCCCGCGCAGTCGGTCTAGCTTGGGCCGGCTCATGGCGGTAAGACTTGCACCCTTAAAGCGAACCTCACCCCCCTCCACCCGCATTGACACGTGGTGATATCCCAGCAATTGCAGGGATACTGTCGACTTCCCGCAACCTGATTCGCCGACCAAGCCGAATACCTCGCCGGGCCTCAACACGAAACTCACATCGTCAACGGCGCGGGACCACCCGGCGCCCTGGCGATAGGCGACGGTAAGATGGCTCACCTCAAGAAGCGGCGCGGCGTCGGTCATTGATTTCCGAGCCGCACAGTGCGGCCGAGAATTCGTGCCAGGCCTTCGGTAAAAAGGTTGAGACCGACCACCAGCGATGCCAGCGCGAGGCCAGGCCCAAGCACGGTAATCGGCGTAATAATTATCAGGGCGCGGTTCTCGCTGATCATGAGGCCCCATTCCGGCGTCGGCGGGCGCAGACCGAAGCCGAGGAAACCCAACGAGCCAATCAGCACTGGCGCATAGCCGGCGCGCAGGGCGAATTCCACCAACAAAACGCCCGTTGCATTAGGCAGCAGCTCGCGGCGCATGATCGACCAGGCACTCTCGCCGCGCAGTCGCGCCACTGTTACATAGTCGCGCGTCGCGATGTCCATCGCGGCGGCGCGGGCGATGCGGGCGATGCGTGGCGCATAGACCAGCGCCACGACCAGCACCACCAGGATCGGATTGCCGGAGAGGTCTGGTCCGGCCGAGGCGATGGCGATCAGCGCCAGGACCAGGAACGGTATGCTAATCAGCGCTTCCAGCAATCGCTGCAAAAGATTGTCCAACCAACCGCCTACATAGCCCGACAACAGTCCTAAAACCGCACCGACCAGCAGCCCCAGAGCTGCCGCAGAAATAGACAGCAGAATGACAATATGCGCCCCATGCACGACGCGGCTAAATACGTCGCGCCCGAGCTGATCAATGCCGAAGGGATGCGCCCAGCTCATCCCCGAAAGCGGAATGCCCGCTCCCATCTGCGAAAAACCGTAGGGAGCCCAGAACGGCCCCGTCGCCGCGATGATCACATGCAGGAGCAGGATCACCAGGCCGATACGGAAGCTTTGCGGCGTCTGACGCCATAATGTGCGATAGCTGACCAATGGTCGCCCCGGCGCTCCGGTGGTTGCCTGATTGACGTGCATCATCAGGCTGTCCTCAGGCGCGGATTGAGCAGCACAGCGGCGATGTCGGCGATCAAGTTGGCGCCGACATAGACCAGCGCTGCGAACATTACCGTCGTCTCAATCACCGGCAGGTCACGCAGTTGCAGCGAATCCACCAATAGACTGCCGAAGCCGGGATAGGAGAACACCCTTTCCACCACCACGACGCCGCCAACGAGATAGGCAAGGTTGAGAGCCGTGACGTTGAGGGTCGGCACCAGAGCGTTGGGCAGAGCGTGCCGCAGCAGGACCCGCCTGGCGCTCAGTCCCTTCAGTTCGGCCATGCGGATATATTCAGAATCAAGGATTTCGATCAGATTGTCGCGCAGCATACGCACGGCGTAGACCGCCATCACAATGGCCAAGGTGAACGCCGGTAGGGTCATTGCGCGCAGATAGTCCAGGGCACTGGAGGAATGGTCGACCAGCGAGATCGCCGGCAGGACCGGCACGAGCACCACGAAGGTGAACAGCAGGATCGTCCCCAGGAGGAAATCCGGCATCGACAGCAGGACCAGCGTTACCACGGATAAACCGTGGTCCACGGGCCGGTCGCGACGGATTGCCTGGACCAGTGCCGGCAACACAGTCAACGGCAGGTAAAGCAGGAAAGCATAGGCGGAGAGGAGGACGGTGTTGTAGATGCGTGGGGCAAGGATCTCACCTACCTGGCGGCTGGAGGCGAGCGATTGGCCGAGATCGCCGGACAGCAATCCACCGAGCCAGTGCAGATAGCGTAGAGGTGCTGGATCATTTAGGCCGAGTTTCGCACGCAGCAGGTCGAGGGCTTCCGGCGTGGCGTCGCGACCCAGAATGCGGGTCGCTACGTCACCCGGCAGAATCTCGAGGACTGCAAATACGATCAGCGAAACGATCAGCAGCGTCAGCAGGGACAACAGAATACGGCCGGCGATGAGCCTCAGGACTGGCAATGGCGTACCCCCGCTTGGGCCGCGAAACTGAAGGACGCACAACTAAGAAGGCCGCGGGTGCCGGCAGATCTGCCGGCACCCGAACCCAGGGAAGCCTACTTGCTGCAGCTCAGATCTTCAAAGTTCAAATTGAAGTTCTGCGCCCGGGGCGTGTAGCCCTCGCAATTCTTGCGTATCGCCAGCACTTGGTGGACGAACATCGGCAGGATCAGTCCGCCTTCTTTCGCCAGCAATTCTCCGGTTTGCTGGAACAGTTTCATCCGCTCGGCTGTGTCGACAGTTGTATTCGCCTTCAGCAGAAGTGCGTCATAGTCCGGCCGCTCCCAATGGGTCTCCTTCCACTTGGCGCTTTGGGTATAAGCCACCGCGAGGCCTTCACCGGGCGGCCGCATCGACCAGGCCGAGGTCACAATCGATTGCTTCAGCCAGACATCGTCCCAGAAGCTTTCTGCCGGGGTCACGATCACGTTGACGTCGATGCCCGCCGGTTTCGCCATTTCCGCATAGACCTGTGCCATGCGGACCATTCCGGGAACGCCTTCGGCCGTGTAAAGGTCGAACTTCAAGCCGTCGGGATGACCGCCTTCGGCCAGCAGCTTCTTGGCAAGTTCATAATCCTGCTTCGGAGCTTCCTTGGTGAAGGAGGCCGGATTGGACACTGGCACGGGATTGTCGGCAGCGATCTCGCCAAAACCGAGAAGCACCGTGTCAACCATCGCTTGACGGTCCACCACTAACTTCAATGCTTCGCGCACTTTAGGATTGTCGAAGGGCTTGGTGTCGACCCACATTGAGATGGTCATCGAGTTCGACGCCGAGGTTTCCAGCAGCGTGACGGAGGGATCGTCCTTCAGCGCAGGAATCACCGAGGGATCAACGTTCAGCATCAGATCGACTTCGCCGGACTTGATCGCCGATACAGCAGCGACAGCTTCTTGCGCGACGGTAATCTTCAGACATTCTGCCTTCGGCTTCCCCGCATCCCAGTAGTTCGGGTTCTTGCGCAGGATGCGAACCGGCGCGTTCGGCGTGAACTCCTCCTGCATGAAGGGCCCAGTTCCGTCTTCGTGGAGCCGCAGGTCCGCCTGCGCGGCGCCATCGGGCACGATGTTGGTGAACTTATTGGTGATCAGCACCGGAAGTTCGACCACGGGATTCTTGGTAGTGAAGGTCACGGTGCTGGCGTCAGGCGCCTTGATACCATCCGGATCAAGGAATTCCAGCACCGCTCGGGCGCCAGATCCGGTCTTCTCGTCAAGCAGGCGCTTGAAGGAATAGACCACGTCGGCCGACGAGAAATCCTTTCCGCTGTGGAATTTCACGCCATCGCGCAGTTTAAAGGTCCAGGTCAAGCCATCCGCCGAGACCGACCACTCGGTTGCCAGTTCCGGCAAGACGTTGAAATTGTCGTCGATATCGACCAAGCGGTTGTATACCGCGAAGGTATGATAAGCATCGTCGCCGGAATGCATGTCGGCGGGATCCATCGACTGCTTCTCGCCGCTCCACTCGTAGCCTAGCACCTTCACGCATTCATCGCCGGCCGCCGCGAGTGCGGCGGTCGAAATGCCCGCGAGCGCCAGAGCACCAAATGCGCCGCCGGACATCAATTTAATGAATCTCATTGCTACCTCCCTTCCCGTTTTTGTTTCTGGCGCTGAACCAGAGGATGCAGCGCTTTCCGCCGATTCCAGAATACCGGACTGTCGTACGGAATTTTAGAATGGTACGTTAGCGGGAATCATCCCCGAGTCAACAGGGAGCGGCACGATGTCGGAAATACGCCTGCGCGGCATAACATGGGACCATCGTCGCGCAGTGGATCCGCTGTTGGCGACGCAAGCGATGTTTACGAAAGCGCATCCCGGCATCGCCATCGAATGGTCGACCCGGCCGCTGCACGGATTCGAATTCACGCCGATTGCCGAACTGGCACGATCGTTCGATATGGTCATCCTTGATCATCCGTTCTGCGGCGACATCGCAGCCAGCCGATGCTTGCTGCCAGTGGACGACATCTTGCAGGCAGAGCCACACCAAGCCTTCGTCGGGTCGTCGCACCAAACCTATGTTTATGCAGGGAAAACCTGGGCGGTTCCGGTCGATGCTGCGTGCCAGGTGGCGGTCTCGCGGCCCGATCTGATGGTGCGGCTGGGCACGCCGGCACCAAGCAACTGGGCACAGCTCCTTGAACTCGGCAGCGGCGCAGCCCGGCATGGGCTGAAACTCGCAATCGGTCTGCGGGGCGTCCACAGCCTGATGACCTTCTTCACCTTATGCGCGAATGCGGGGCGGCCCTGCGCAACGTCACCGGATCAATCGTTCGCCGACCCGGACGCGGCGCAAACGGCACTTGAGCAAATGCGTGCGCTGCTTTCTTTCTGCCCCAAGGAGGCACTCGACTGGAACAGCATCGACCTGCACGACGTCATGGCGGCGCGCGACGATCTGGTCTTCTCCCCCGCCGTCTACTGCTATGCGACCTATGCGGAGGCCGATCAGCGCCGGCCTCTGCGATTCCATAATTTTCCAGGGCCGCGCGGACCCGGAGGATCCACGATAGGTGGCACGGGACTCGGTATCTCCGCCCACTGCGCCCATCCGGACTCGGCCATGACCTATGCCCGCTACGCTGCTTCAGCCGAGACACAACGCGCGTTTGCCCTGCAACACGGCCAGCCGGCACGGATCGAGGCGTGGCGTGATGCGGCAATCGACGCACGCTTCGGCGGCTGCTACAGCGCAACCTTGCAAACGATGGAGCAGTGCTGGATCCGCCCGCGCTTCGCCGGCTATCTCGGCTTCCAAGCAGAGGCAGGGACGCTCATTGAGCGGCACTTGCGCGGTGACATTGCCCAGCAGGAGTTACTTGACCGCCTGCAGAAGGCGTTCGAAAGCTGCGGCAGACCCGCTCAATGAGCGCCCAGCCGCCCGGACAGCTTTGCCGCCGCCTCGCGCACTTTGGCGATCAGAATCTTACGATTCTGCTTGCTCAGGCGATGCTCCGGCGCCACCACACTAATGGCGGCGACGCAGCGGCCGCTGGCGTCGATGACCGGTGCGGCAACGCAGCCGGCATGCTCGTTGGTCTCATTCAATTCGGTGGCAAAGCCTTGCTTGCGAAACTTTCGGATCTGCTGGATCAATTTTTGGACGTCTGTAATGGACCGGCCGGTCGGTGATTGTCGGACTGAATGCTTGAGCAGCGCGCTCAGCGTGGCGTTGTCAAGATCGGAGACTAGCAGACGCCCGGCGGCGGCCCAGTTGACGGGGACGCGGGATCCGACCCGGCTGATGATGCGGATGGAGCGCGAGCCCTCCTCTTTCAACAGTACCAGCATCATGTCGTTCTCGAGCACCGAGAGCTGCACGGTCTCACCGGTGGCGTCGCGCAGCTCCTCGACGATCTGGCTCCCGTCGCGCAGCAAATCGATCTGGCTGCGATATGCCATGCCGAGTTCGAACAGCTTACGTCCCAGGAACAACTCGGCGCCCCGCCCCGACGGCTCCAGGTATCCGGCTTCGGTGAGCGTGCGCACCAGTTCATACGCGGTCGATTTCGGTATCCGGACAGCAGAGATGATCGCGCCGACCGTCGCCGGCTCGCCTTGCTGCAACAGGAATTCGAGAATCTCCAAAGCACGCCGCACGGAACGAGATCCGCCTTGCTCTGCTCTTACCGCGCTTCTTGAGGCCGGCGCGTTGGCGCGCGCCGATGCCCTGCCGAGTTGCGTCATGGCGAGAATTCCAACATTCTGGACTATTATCCAGTAATCTAGACAATCTTACAAATTGGCGCGATGGAGGGGCCGGAAATGAAGATTACAGACATCGAGGTAATCGAACTCCGGGTGCGGGGCTGGACCGGTGCAACCTTCGATGGGTCATACGACAATTGCCTCGTGCTCGTCCATACGGATGGCGGCATTACCGGCATCGCCGAGGTCGACAGCGTACCATCAGTCATCCGGGCTATCGTGACGGCTCCCCGCTCGCACACCCACGCGATGGGGTTGAAGGAGGTTGTGGTCGGCCAGGATCCACTGCAGGTCGAGGCGCTGTGGGACCGCATGTATGACTGGACCAGCTATTACGGACGCCGTGGGGTCGTCATCCATGCCATCAGCGCCGTCGACATCGCGCTCTGGGATATCCGGGGCAAAGCTCTGGGCAAGCCGGTCGCGGACCTGCTGGCAGGCCGCAAGCGCAACCGGTTACTGGCATACGGAACCGTCTATCCATTGGGCGAATCGACGGACGAAGTGCGCAGCAACATCGATCGCGGGTTGAAGCTCGGCCTGCAGGCAATCAAGATCGTCGCCGATCCCCATTGGCGCCAGGATATGCGCCGGGCGGAAATGCTGATCCGTACCGCGCGTGGGCATGTCGGACCAAATATTCGTCTGATGGTGGACGCCGCGACTGCTTGGGAGAAGGCAGAGGACGGATTGCCGTTGATGCCGATCTTCCGCGACAACAATTTCCTCTGGGTCGAAGCACCCTTGCCCATCGACGACCTTGAGGGCCATGCGCGGTTTCAGGGCTTCGGCGTGCCGATTGGCGGCGGCGATCTCGGCCTCACCACGCGCTATGAATATGAGCAGGCCTTTGATGTCGGCAAGATCGACATTGCCCAGCCGGACGTGACCATGGCAGGGGGCATCACGGAGCTTGTACGCATCGCGGCGGTCGCGAAGAACCGCGGCAAGCGCGTGGTGACGCATGGTTATAAATCCAACATAACCATCGCCGCCAACTTGGCCTTTCTTTCGCAACACTGGGACGACGAGCCGGCAGAATACTCCACCAGCGAGTCGCCGATTCGCTGGAACCTGACACGCGAGCGCTTCGACATTGGCAGCGATGGCCGAATCCAGGTGCCGGAGGTGCCCGGACTAGGCATAAGTCTGGACATGAAGACGGTGGAGAAATTCAGGGTCGACTAGCGCAGGAACGCACCGACACGCACCGTCACTACGCGATCAAGTCAGGCAATTCATGCAGGATCTGTTCAAGCTGGAGCGATCTCGGTGCCTAGCGCCGATCGACCCGCAGACGCTTCACCAAGTCCTCGTTGAGCTCGATGCCGAGGCCCGCTTCGGTCGGAAGCGACATATATCCGTCGACCACTTTGGGTTCTGGTGAGACCAGCTCGCGGCGCAGCAAGCTATCGAACACTTTCGGCGAGATGTACTCGAAGACTGGCGCCGGGCCACAGGCGGCCTGGAAGTGCCGCCCAGCAGCGGAGGTAATGCCGGTCTTCCAGCCATGGGGCACCACTTCCGCACCCATTAGCTCGCACAAATCGGCGATGCGTCGAATCTCGGTCAGCCCGCCGCCGCGGCCGATATTGGGCTGCACCACGCCGACCTTGCCCCGGGTCAGCCATTCCTGGATCTCCCAGCGTGTTGCCGCCGCCTCCGCTCCGCCGATGCGAATCGAACTGCGCTCGGCAAGGCGTGCATGACCCTCAAGATCGTCATGCTGTAGGGTCGCCTCGGCAAAAAAGATGTCGCAATCGGCAGCCCGCTCCAGCACCCAAAGCGCCTCGTGCCAATTATGCCAGCGGTAGCCGAAATCCACCGCCATCGTGATGTCATCACCCAGCATCTTGCGGCCGCGCTTAATGAGACCGACCAGTTCCCTGTCGGTGACCAGATCTTCGAACAGCACCTCCATTTTCACGGCGCGAAAACCGGTCTCCAGCGCGGCGTCGAATTGCCGGCCGATCTCGGTCATCAGCGCTTCGATGGGCCGGCCCTGTGCCATGCCGGGGAAGATCGTGCAATAAGGGCGCAGCTTGCTGCGCCGCGCGCCTCCCAGCAACTTGTAGGCTGGCACGCCATATTGCTTCCCGGCCAAATCGTAGAGCGCAATATCAATGGCAGAGATGGCATGAATGCCCAGACCGCGCCGGCCGGGCCAGAAGGTGCCGTCATAGAGTTTTTGCCATATACCGGCTGTTTCCAGGGGATCGGCTCCGATCAGGATTTCTCCGACATTGCGGCTCCACAGATGTGCCGTCGGCATTTCGAGGAACGCCTTGACCACATGCGGCGGCGCGTCTGTCTCGCCGATGCCGGTGCGGCCGGCCTCGTCGGTCAAGCGCACGATAACGGTGTCGGTGGTGCCGTCCAGGTCACCCGCTGCCGCGTCAGGGCCAACGATGGGAATGACTTCAATTGCAGCTACATTGTTCAAGTGAACTCTCCCGAAGCTAGTAGGTGGCGCGGCCGCCGGAAAGATCGAAGGTGAAGCCAGTGGTGAAACTGCAGGCCGGCGAAACAATCCAGCAAATCATCTGGGCGGCCTCCTCCAGCTCGCCGCAGCGGCGCATGGGAATCTTCGCCGTCATGTAATCGACTGTCGCCTGCGGCAGTGCGTCGACCATCGGTGTACGGATCACCGCCGGCGCCAGAGCGTTTACGGTAATGCCTCGCTCGACATAATCCTTGGCCATGCTTTTCACCATGCCGATGAGGCCCGCCTTGGTCGCCGAATAGGCGGTCATGCCGGCATTGCCCTCCTTGCCCGCGATGGAGGCAATGTGCAGCAGCCGGCCGTAGCGGCGCTGTAGCATGTGCGGCAACACCGCTTGCGACAACAATAGGGCGCCGCGCAGATTGACGCGATACACGCGCTCGAAATCCTCCAGTTCCACCTCCCCGGCCGGAATGTTGGTGCGACCGGTTATGCCGGCACAATTCACTAGGGCGTCGATGTGGCCGAAGCTTTTTGCCGCTGCTTCGATGGCCGGACGAATCGAGCCAGCGTCTGTCACGTCGAGTTGCGCTGCGATCGCTCTGTCGCCGCGCGCCTTTAGCTCTGCCGCCACTCTCTCCGCGCTGGCGCCGTCACTGTCGAAGCACGCGACTGAGGGGCCCTGCGCCGCTAGCTCCAGCGCCGCAGCACGACCGATGCCGCGTCCGGCGCCGACCACGATGACGGAGTAGTCCGGTTTGTCGAAATAGTTCGCCATGACGTTTTCGTCGACCCCTTCCATCTTGGGGTCTGCTTGACCCCGTTTTTTGGCCCATGTTAACATATTCCTGTATTCTGAATATGTGTACAGTATTTTGGAAACCTGTCCTCGTAAACGGATCGTCTCACCTCACCCATGGCGCGTGCACACGTCCGGCGAATCGTCACAAACTGCCGTGACAAGTCCAGCGACAGCTCGCGTTCGAACTGCGCCACCGGCGAGTTCTTCTGGGGCTATTTCCATTGGCCGGCGATCCGCCGCCTCTGGCCCGATGACAAGCGCAAGGATTGGACGCCACCTGGTCACGTTAATATCGGCTCAGTCGTGCCGCGCAAAGACACGCGCCTGATCGCCGGTCACACGCCGCTCAATCAAGGAGAGTAAGTTGGGCAATAGGCTCGCAGGCAAAAGAGCGTTGATCTATGGCGGCGGGACCGGTATCGGCCTTGCCTGCGCCGAGGCGATGGCGCGCGAGGGTGCCGCCGTCTTCCTCTCAGGCCGGCGCGAGCAAGTGCTGCGCGAAGCCGCGGAGGGGCTGAAAACGCTGGGAAAATCTGGCTTCGCGTCCGGCGACGCGACGATCGCCGCCGATGTGCGGCGCGTGACCGAGGCGGCCGTGAGCTTCCTGGGCGGGTTGGATACGATCGTGGTCAGCGCCGGAGCCGGCGGCCGCACGCCAATTTTCGACACGCCGGTCGAAGAATTCCAGCGCATCATCGATCATTCGCTGTTGCCGCCCTTCCTCGCCATGCGTTTCGCTAGCGAGCATCTGCTTGCCGGCGGCAAGGCCTCTGTCATTGTTGTCTCGTCCATGTACGGATTGGTCGGGCAGAAGGAGCGTGCCGGTTATTGCGCCGGCAAGGCGGGAGTCATCGGTTTGGTCAAATCGGCGGCGCTGGATTTCGCCGAGAAGGGCGTGCGGGTGAATGCGATGTGTCCGGGCTTTGTCGAGACGCCGCTGGCCCTCGAAGTGGCGAAGCTGGAAGCGGACCCGGAGGCCGTGCTCGAAGCGAAGCGGCGTATGCATCCGATCCCGCGCGGCGGCAAGCTCGAGGAGATGGGCGAGCTGGCGGTCTATTTGGCAAGCGACCTTGCGGCCTTCACAACAGGGCAGGCGATCGCTATCGACGGCGGCTATTCATCGCGGTGACTAAGACTGAGGGGATATAGCGGGATGAGTGGCATTTTGGCGGGCAGGCGCGCATATGTGACTGGCGGCTCCAGCGGCATCGGCGCCGCCATCGTCAAGGCCTTCGCTGTCGAGGGCGCGCGGGTTGCGATTGGCGCGTCGAGCCACGCACAACAGGCGAAAGCGACCGCCAAGACCCTGCCGGTCGGCGGTGACCCGCATATCGTCGTGCGTGCGAACTTCTACGACAAGGCGGAAACTGAGCGTGCGGCAGACGAAGTCATCGCGGGTCTCGGGGGCCTCGACATCTTTGTGCACAGCGCTGGCATCGATGTGACCCGGACAGCGCCGACGCATGAAACCTCAGACGAACTTTGGGACCGCATGATGGGGCTGCATCTCAATGCCGCCTTTCGTTTGTCCAAGCGTCTTATCCCCGCGCTGCTCCAAGGCAAGAACCCGTCCATCGTCTTCATCGGGTCGGTTTGCGGTCTGGTCGCCTGGGAAGGCGACGTGGCCTACAATGTGGCTAAGGCCGGGCTGCAGCATCTCGCCCGCTGCATCGCCTCCGACTACGCCAAGACCGGACTGCGCGCCAATGTCATCGCGCCGGGCGTCATCGACACACCGCTAACCCGCTATTATGCCGCCGGCATGCCAGGCGGCGAGGCGGAAGGGCTGAAAGTCCTTGCTGCGATGCATCCGATGGGCCGCTATGCGGCGCCGCAGGAGATCGCCGACGTGGCGCTGTTCCTAGCTTCCGACAAAGCGTCCTTCATCACTGGCGTGGTACTGCCGGTCGATGGCGGCCTGACCATGGTCTGAGGGCCGCACTCCCTTTCCATCACACGGTGACATCCATGCCTTTCGAGACCGTCTCGCCGTGCCTTTCTGGCACTGCGCCTCGCCTAAAGATTACTGACGTCGAATGTCGCGTCTTGCTGGCGCCGGACTACGATTCCAGCTTCACCTCGTCCGCGCAGGACAGTTTCGTCGTCGTCATCCGCACCGACGGCGGCGTCACCGGTATCGGCGAGTGCGATGCCAATCCCTGGATGGCCAAGGCCTGCATTGAAGCGCCCGGCACGCACACGATGGGTTTGTGCATCAAGGAGATGCTGATTGGCGCCGATCCCTTCCAGATCGGAGAATTGTGGAGGAAGATGTATCTGGGCACCGCGATGAATGGCCGGCGCGGCATGATCATTCATGCGATGAGCGCAGTCGACATGGCGCTATGGGATCTCTGCGGCAAGGCGCTCGGCAAGCCAGTGCATGATCTGCTCGGTGGTGCGACACGGCAGCAGATCACGCCCTATGCCTCGCTGCAGCCGGCCGGTCATCGCTTCGAGGAGTACCGCGACGCGCTCTGCGCCTCCGCCGAGAAGGCCAAGGGCCTCGGTTTCAAAACGATGAAGACCGAAATCACCATGAATGGCCCCTATGCCCATGGCGGCATGCACGAAAGTTATGAGCGTCACACCGAAGTGCTGGCGGCGGTGCGCAAGACGGTCGGGTCGGACGTCACCTTGATGGTCGATGTGCAGTACCTTTGGGAAGATGCGGCGACCTGCCTGCAAACGGTGAAGGATTGGGGCGAGTTCAACGTCTATTTCCTGGAGACGCCGCTCTGGTCCGACAATGTGCGGGAGATGGCGAAGCTGGTCGAGAAGGCGCCGATGAAAATCGCGTATGGCGAATGGCTGGCTACCCGCTTCGAATTCGCGGAGTTGTTGGATGTCGGCAAGGTGCAGGTGGCGCAGCCGGATGTCGGCCGGGTCGGAGGCATTGGCGAGGCCAAAATCGTCTGCGACATGGCCAAGGCGCGCGGCCGCACCATTGTTCCGCATTGCTGGAAGACGGGGATCTCCATCTCGGCGACGGCACATCTGGCGTTTGTCACCGATCACTGCGCCTTCATCGAATACCTGCCCCCACAGCTGTGTCACGAGCGGCTGCGGCGCGAACTGGCCCAGGAGGAACTGGTGCTACGACCGGATGGGACAATTCCTTTGCCGCTCAAGCCGGGTCTTGGCGTCGAGGTCGATTGGGGCGCGATCAAGCGCTACGGCGCCAGCTGAGATCACAAGCAAGTCAATCTATGTGCAGGCACTGCGAATCTTGCGGTGGCGGCTTATGGCACTTCCGCGACATACCTCCGCCGCCAAATAATATTCGACGTTGAGGGTCTAGCTGACGATTGACGCAAGCATTTCCGCTGTCTACCGAACAGCGGGCACTTGCCGTATGGAGGCGCACGGCCGCCTTTGACCCGAAGCGGACGTCCGGTGATCATGAGATCTAACATGCGAATCAGATTGGCGGGTACAGTTGGGCGTCTCGATGGTAGCCGAAAGATGGTGAAGGAGTCGGAGCGCACACCACGAGGGTGCGGTTGCCCATACCGGCCGTTGAAAAGCGCGTATCGAGATAGCAATTCCGCCCTGCACCAATCGATGGCTTTCCTCGCCACCCCTCCTTAGGCGGCCTTGCTGGCGCGCATAGCTGATGGACGCTGCAACTTGGCAGAACCTCTTGCCGCGCCTCCCGGCAGATCGGAATCCTCGACCGCCATATCGATCACCGACATCAGGCCGGCGACCTGCTGATCGACGGCTGCCAGAGTCGCGGTCGTCTCCTCCACCAGTCATGCACTGTCTGCATGGCTCGAGCTCGTGCGGCCACGCCGTCTGCCGCATGCCTGATGCCGCCTTATGGAATCTTGTAGTCGCCTTCCAGCACGTCCCACGCCGTTGTGTTAGATGTGTAGGTTATGGTGTAGATGCCATGGCCACTTATTCCTTTGAACTTGTCGGTGCCGCCGACGAAGGACCATTCGCCCTTGAAAGTCGGCCACGTGCCACCCGTTCCTTTGAATTCCGCGACAACCTTCGAGCCATCTTCAGCGGTGAAGGTCTTGTAGCCGGCGCCGACAAGTCCGCCGGTGTCGAACAGGCTCACAACCTGGTAACGGGCTTTGTCCAAAAATGGCTTTTCGCCTTCGCTGAAAACAACGCCGTCGAACTCTGTCATCGACACCTCGTGGTCGGCCGCGTCCGCGACCTTGACGATCTTTTCGTTGGTGATGACAAGCACCGCCCGGCCGAGCCACTTCCCGCCGTCCTCAGCTGAGGCCGGCGTGATTAGAGACCAAGCAGCCAATGCGATAGCTGCGATCAAATAATAGGCCCATGAGGCCCGATGCCACACGTGATGCATGGGTTCCTCCACTGTTTCAAGGTGATACGCAAAGGCCCCCGGAGCAACCTTGCGCGGCGCGACCCTCCAAGGACGCGTTAATCGGCTGCTTCGTCAGCCTCGTCCTGAATGTCGTCGCCAACCGACTCGACATCCTTGCCGAAGCCCTTGCTTGTGTTGCAGCCTGTCAGCGCCGCGGCCGGCAGCGCGAGAGCAGACAGCAACAGCGCGAATTGAATCCACTTTATCGTTTGCGACGTCTTCACAAGCTGATTTCCTTCACTGTGTTTTATGTCAGTCGCGTCCCTAAGACGCGGAAGCGCGACGATCCAGAGACGACACAACCTGCCAATGACACCCCCACCGCAAGAATGATGATGACGTGACGCATGGCGCACCTCGCTTCTGGACTTCGGACGCCGACCAAGGGCGCCTAGAAGCTGACCTTTTGGTAGGATTGCAGTCGTAGCGGATCGAAATGCTACGCGCAGTTCACAATTGCACACGGAAGCTAACCCCTCGAATGAAGGCGTCCTGTGACCGATCAGAAAGCCGCGAAGTCGACTTGAGGACGGTGTCAGCCCGTATCTTCAGTAGCCGCACCGATGGTTCGAGCGGGCGCAGCAGGACCCAAGCGCCAGCAGCGTCAAACCACCGACGCCGCTACCGTTGGACGGGCTCAGGAGATGCACGTCGTCACGGACACCGGCCAGACCTGTGAAAGGATTTGATCTTCGCGGTTCAGCGGAGCATCGAGCAGATGAGTCGGGAGTGCCCGGAAATGACGCCGCGGACCGTTTGGCACGGTCAGAGCGAGCCAAGATTCCTTTCCGCGAAGCTCCAATCGACCAGTTTGTCGAGCCAAGCCGCGACATAGTCGTCGCGGCGGTTCTGGTAGTCGAGATAATAGGCGTGCTCCCAGAGGTCGATGGTGAGAAGCGGCTTCTCGCCTTGGGTGAGCGGGGTATCGGCGTTGTCGGTCGCCACGATCTTGAGCTTGCCATCCTTGCCGGCAACCAGCCATATCCAGCCGCTGCCGAACTCGCCGGCAGCCGCCTTGCTGAAAGCCTTGAGAAACTTCGCGACTTCGCCGAAATCGCGCTCGATGGCGCTCTTCAGCTTGCCCGCAGGCTCGCCGCCGCCCTTGGCGCGCATGCTGTGCCAATAGAAGGTATGGTTCCAGGTTTGCGCCGCGTTGTGGAAGATTGCCGTGGACTTCGCATCCTTGGCCGTGCTGACGACGATCTCTTCGAGCGGTCGGCCATCGAACGGCGTGCCCGCGACGAGGTCGTTCAGTTTGTCGACGTAGCCGGCATGGTGCTTTCCGTAGTGGATGGAGATCGTGCGAGCCGAAATGACCGGCTCGAGTGCGTTCTCCGGGTAAGGCAGCTTCGGAAGCGTGATGCTGACTTTGGCCTTCTTCTGCAACATGGGATGACCTCGCGATTTCAACGAGCTGCTGGGCGCATTGGCGCCCCCTCGGTTTCTCGGGATTCGATTCGGTTGCCCTTCTTTGCTGTACATCGGCACGCCTCCGTCCGGGGCCTCCGGCCACGCCGGCTTGTCAAACGGGGCGCTCCCTGAAAGCCCCCCATAGCGTATCGAGGTGCTGTTGCCAGTCCAAAACTGCACACTTGGCGTATGAAAGAGATGGGTTTCCCGCAGCGGCCTGGCGACGCCGTGTGTGCAGTTCTGAACTGTCGCGAGCTATGCGGGTTGCTACAAGGCGCGGCAACGGACGTTTCCTCTGTAAACGCATCTCGAGATTTCCGGGATTAGACCCGACCGTCGAGCGCGGAGTGCGGTGTTCAAAAGCGGACCCTTCCGCCAGCTCGACTTCATCGAGTGCAACGGCGCATTGAAGGTGCACTCGTCGCTCCCGAACGTGATCGTTCACGACTAGCTCCGTTCCATCGTTGCCGCGCGAGCACATTGCACGCCGGCTACACGCCCCCTGAAGGCCGACAGCGCAATCGACGTACAAATGAATTTTGTGTGCAGTTACGAACTTTGCGGAGCAGTCGGCTCCGCTACCATTACGGTCATATCCAGAAGTTCCAGAGCAGAGTAGGTGGAGGCATCCAGGCTGTCCCTGGTCACAAATGCCCTTTGAAAGGGTAATCCGGTTAGCGTTTTCCCGATCCAATCTTGGCGGTGCGTGGTTCCCTTGGCGGCAACAATGTTGTTGCCCGGGTGCGGAACCAACGTTTTGTATATCTTGTCCGAGGAAAGCCGGATGTTAGTGGAGGCCGATCCGATGGTCCGGTCCTCTGAGGAACTCGCGAACGGTCTCGAAGTCCCGGTGTACGCCGCCGAGGAATTCAAGGACCACGCCTGTGAATTCCTCCATGCGGCGGTGCGCGATCGCTTGCAAAGGACTCCCGGGTTCGGCGAACAATTCGTTTCGGACCTGTCTTCAGTAGTGGCTCTGGTCTTCCCGGTCCCGCAGGTGGAACGCTGCGCCGAGGCCTTGGAGGCCTATAGCGGCGCCGTTGCCGCGCTATCCCGCAAAATCAACAATTCTGCAGCCAATGCCTTGGCCGAGATCGATAGCGATATCAACTGACGCACGCGTCACGGTTCGGGCTAGCCGGATACCATTGCCGACGCTTTATACCGCGTGTGCAATTTCGAACATCCAAGCGCGGTGAATTGGGCTAATTTGATAAAATAGGGGGTAATCGCATCTAGCTGATCGGCTGTTAGCGCATTTAGAACTGATTCGGCCGATGCCAAGGCCGCCGCGGCAGGATTGTGTCCAGCATGGGTTGTAGTGCCGCAGAAGCCGGCGCGATCCTGATCGAGGGGCAACCCGTGCCGTCTACCGCCCCTCTCCCTTTTTTTCGCGCTTCAGCTGCCCCAGCCGCGCTTCCGCAAGCTCCTTGAAATGCCCATCTGGGTACTTTTCGAGATAGCTTCGAAACATCGCCCTATCATCGCTGTCCTTCACGCTCTCCCAATAGGAGATCTCCAGCTTTACCTCATCGCCGTTCCCGACTGTGTCACCAGTTGTCAGGCGGATCAGTCGCGTTCGCGCCAAGGCGCTAAAATTACCCGTCGGGTAGCGCTCGAGATATGCGACATAATCGGCCGCTGCCGCACTGTCCGTGATCGAATCCCAGAACGCTAGCTCGGTCTCATCTGCCTTGCTTCCCGTCGCGCCATCAGCCGTTGCAGCAGGCGGGACCTCCTCGCCGTGAGGGGTGGCCCCAATCGAGTCCGCCGTCGTTGGGGCGCCTTCGAAGCGCACTGTGAACACGCGCACAGGTCGCGTGATATTCTTTACAGCCTGCTCCCCTTGGTCCTCGAAGACAAAAGGCGACTTGTCGCGCAGCTGATCACGCACTGCTCGCGAGATACAGATGCCGCCGGGCTCGGCTAGACCCTGGAGGCGCGCCGCGACGTTGACGCCATCGCCGAAGATATCCTCGTCCTTCACCATGACATCGCCGACATTGATGCCAATGCGGAGCAGCATCTTGCGCTCTTCGGACAACTCAGCATTACGCGCCGCCATTGCCTGTTGAATCTCGACGCCGCATTGGACCGCCTCCATCACGCTTGGGAACTCCGCAAGCACGCTATCGCCTGCCGTACTGGCAATGCGGCCGTTGCGCTGGCGGATAAGTTCGTCGACAACCTCGCGGTGCGCCGAAAGGTTCGCTAGCGTGCCGGCTTCGTCTACGCCCATGAGCCGACTGTAGCCGGCGAAATCGGCCGACAGGATGGCGGCAAGTTTGCGTTCGATTGGTGCCGTACTCATGCGAGGACAATCCCGGCGCTGGCAGCGGATTCAGCCCTCATCTGGGGCACGGATTGGGCAAGCTGATGCGCTGTCGGCCGTCATACCAGCAGGCTTCGCCCGTTGCCATCGAAACTCTGTACGAGGCGAACTATGCTTGATGACGGAGGGCTGCCGTCTTCGGCTATTCCTTCTTTAAGCGAAAGGCCTGATGACAGGCTCCGCAAGCGTTTTTGCCAAGAGAAGCAAACTGTACCTTGATTGCCGCTGCGTCACCGGCCTCGGCGACCTCCGCCAGCTTTTCGGCTTGCTCCTCCAGCTCGTAGGCCGCTTTCTCAAACTCGGGCCATTTGGCCCAGATGTCCGCCTTCGCGTAACTCCTGTTCGGCATATCGTCGGCGCTTGTTCCGGCAGGAAACAGGCTCGGGATCCGCTTGGCATTGGCCTGCAACGCCTCGGCATGCATCTTGACGTCCGCAGCCGTGCCCTTACCGTTCTCGACGAATTCGTTGATCGCTTTCGCGTGCGCGCCATTATCTTTCATCAGGTCCTGGCGCTGTGACACGGCCCCTGCTGGATCCATGGCCATCTCCTTCTTGCCTTCGCAGGCAACAAGTCCCAACGCGCATATGCCGATGGCGATCGCCCAATATCTGCTTTTCATGGTATCTCCTCACGGTATAACGAATCGAATAAGAGCGGGCCGATTCAAGATTCACTGCGTGGACAATCCGGAGGCCTATCGCAGATACACCAAACATAAACAACTGTGGTGCCCCGAATATTCCCGTGGCACTGGGCCGGATTACGGCTTTAGATCAAGCAAGGCTTTGCCGCTCTCCATGTCGAAAGGTTCCGAGCTATGCCCATGTGCGACGACCCACTTGCCATCAATCTTGCGGAAGCAATTGGTCGCGCGCCACCACATATCGACTTTTGCCCAAGCCGGGTCAGAAGCCGGGACAAAGCGGCGGCAAGGGACTTCCAGATAGTCAGTAATTTGCTTCTTCAGATTCACACCTCCTGACCCGGGTGAAGGATCCCAGCGCACGTTAGCTTTGTCTAGCTCAGAAGCCCCTGGCTGTGCAGGTCGGGGGCTTCTGACTCCATGGCGGCTCTGCTCGGCTAGCCGTAGGAGCAAATCGCCGCCTCCCAGCAACAGCAAGCGATGAATCGGGCCCAGAGCGATAGTCGTCATCGGTCGGTCGTAGACCTAGCCGGGAAAAGACACAAGTACTGCTGCACGCCGTGCTGACCAGAAACGCCAAACTATCCAATGATGGCGTGGCGTTATGTTCGTCACGCCGCACCCCGATCCACCACGGGCAACTTCCCGCTGGCACAGCAGGCCTCATTAGCATTGGCAGCTTTTGGCACAACTGAGACATGTATAGCCTAAAGAAACATGTCCGAAATAGCTTCCAAAGCGGAACAAATGGCCGTGCTGTGCTCGCATCGTTTATAGGTCCGAGCCCTAGCTTCGAGGCGGTTGT
>Ga0184626_10000102_pt1 | contig 19958 bp, 19 predicted proteins | sample PLM3_60_b1_FD_133142 | JGI IMG/M metagenome (GOLD analysis project Ga0184626, IMG submission 133142) | Groundwater sediment microbial communities from an aquifer in East River, Colorado, USA - PLM3_60_b1 | ecosystem: Environmental > Terrestrial > Soil > Riparian zone | place: USA: East River... | reverse complement strand
TCGATATGCAACTAAAACTTACATGTCGGTTGCGCAAACGGCGTTTGTTTGGGGCACCGTCCGGCGCCAGCTTGTAAGGCAACGAAGCTACATTGAAATCGCTTCAACGGATGGAGCCAAACATGTTGCAGGATCTGATCAAAGCCTATGCCGACGCCTATACGGCTGCCGTCACGCCAAGCAGGACGCATCGGCATGAAGTCGAAGCGCACCAGCGGGAGGCACTGCCCGATGCGCCGGCTAAAGCAGCGCGCGGGCGTGGTTGGCGGGCTCTGTTGTCGGCGTTTCTGTGACGCGGCCGGCGTTTCTTGAACCTACATCTCGTCATCGCCGGCGAGATCGTCCTCGCGCATCAGGATGTCCCGGGCCGGCAGCTTCACCGACAGAAGATTGGCGATATCCAGCTTGCCGGCGCTGTTGCCGGGATGCGTGGCCGGCGAGGTCTTGAATGGCAGGATGCGCTGGCTGATCCGCAGCACCAGCCGGAACGCCTCCACCCGGCGCCAGAGGTCCGCTGCGCCATTGCCATAGGTCTGGCCGATGGCGCTGCCGTGAAAGCGCAGCCACATGGCCGCCGCCGCCGCGACATGGACCGTGGAGTATGACGTGCCGTCGCCATTGTTGCTGTAGGCGGTCGGGTTTGAAACATCGGGCCGTGTGATGTTGTCGGCCGGCGCCCAGCTGTCGATTCGCCCGTAGCGATCGTATTTCTGATATTGCCGCCCGGATTTGCGATAGCCGGCAACGCCGATCACACGGCGATGCTTCGCCGGATAACAGACGCGATCGATGACCTGTCCAGCGGCGCAGCAGAGGATGATGCCGTTGAGATAGGCCTTGTCCACCGCACGGCCCATCGCCTTGTCCAGGGCGAAGGGAAAGCCCTGGCTGATGCTGACGACCTGGCAGCGGCCTTGACTGACAATGTGATTGAGGGCGCCGCCGATGGCGACCGCCGCCTCTTGCAGAATCAGGCTGTCATTGTTGATGCGATAGGGAACGATCGGCAGGCCCGGCGCAACGCCAAGAAAATCGCCGGCCGTACTTCGCCCTGCCAGCACGGCCCCCGTGCGGGTGCCATGGCCGACTTCCTGCGGCGGCGTGACCGGCGTCAGCGGATCCTGCGCCGAGGGCCGGCTGGGCCGAAAGAAATCTTTGCCCGGCGTTTCGACAATGGCGTTGCTGCCATTGGCCTGCCAGTTGCCGTAGGCGGCATGGCGCGTATAGCCGGTATCCAGATGGGCGACGCGGATGTTGCCCCAGTTGATATCGCCATTGGCTTTCTTGGGCAGTTTGGCCCAGGCCTGTGGCGCTTTGACGCTCGTGTGGTTCCAGCGGTCCTGCGGCATGCGCCGTCCTCCCCCAATTGCCGGATCGGGACAGCATTCTTACACCTTTCCGGCAATGCGGGACGGGTATTTCGCCGAGCGGGGCAGCGGGCGCCCCGTCGCATAATTCTCTAGGCGGCAGCGGCCGCCGAATTGCCGGCTTCGCGGGAGGTTTTCTTGGGCAGGGTAATGGTGACGACCGTGCCCTTGCCGAGGGCGCTCTCGATCTCGAACCGGCCGCCCATCAGCTCCACCAGGCGTTTTGCCAAGGGCAGGCCAAGCCCGGTTCCCGCATAGCGGCGGGCCATGACGTTCTCGATCTGGCCGAAGGGCGACATGGCGACGGGTATGTTTTCCGGCGCCATGCCGATGCCGTTGTCGGTAACGGCGATCCGGCAACCGCCGGCGCCATCGTTGCTGGCGTGGATCTCCACACTGCCGCCGGCGGGCGTGAACTTGACGGCGTTGGAGATGATGTTCAGCAGCACTTGCTTCAGGCGCGTGGCATCGGTTTCGATGACGGGCAGGTCGGGATCGATGGCCGCGCCGACCACAACCTTGCAGGTCGGGTTCTGCATCCGGATCATGCTCACCGCATCCTGGATCGTGATGCCGATGGGGGTGAGTTCGATTCGCATATCCATCCGGCCCAGCTCCACTTTCGACAGATCGAGGATGTTGCTGATGACGCTCAAGAGATGGACGCCGCTCTTGTGGATATCGCGGATATAGGATTTGTAGCGCGCGGTCCCCAGCGGCCCGAATTTTTCCATCTCGATGACTTCGGAGAAGCCGATGATGGCGTTAAGGGGGGTGCGCAATTCGTGACTGACGTTGGCGAGGAATTCCGACTTGGCCTGGCTGGCGGACTCGGCCCGGGCGTAGCCCGCCGCGAGCGCCAACGCCTGCTGATGCTGCCGTCGGATGATGCTGTCGGCGCGGCCGATTACCGACAAAAGGGCGGCGTAGATTCCCGCGAGAACCGCGCCCGTTATCAGCGTCAGCAGCAATTGCGTGCGCTCGATCCGGGCCACGAAGCCGGTGACATTGGCATAGATCTCAAACACCCCGTCGATGGACGCATAGGGACGATCCACTTGAATCGGCATATAGGTGGACAACAGATCCGAGTTCTCGATGACGCCTTCGAAGGCGCTGAAGCTGTCGCGGTGGGTGAGCTCGCTGGCGACCTGGCCCTGCAAAGCGCGGACGACGCCCTCGCCCTTGCTCTTGTCCTGGCCGATTTGCGCGGGATCGGTCGAGAAGACCGTGATGCCCTTCGGATTGTAGATCTTCACCTTGACGATCGAGGTACCGCGGACGCTCTCCACCACGGCCTTGTGCATCGCGGCAATGCCCTCGGGCGTTTCGAGAGCGGACATGTCGAGAACGCTCGGCGTTTTACCGCTCTGGGGAACGCTGTAGAGCAGCGTATTCGCCAGCAGCCGCGCCACCGCGACGTTGTTGCCTTCGGCGATGACCTCGAGTTCGCGCACGGCCCAGCTGCGGTAGAGCAACACGAGAAACAGGCCCGCCACCACCAATGCCAAGGCCGCAATGATGGCGAACTGCCGTGTCAGCCGGAGCCGGGGCGGCGGCGAGTCTGCTAACGGATTGTTAACCAAGTCCTTGGCCATGATGCATTATCGCCGGAAAGTGGCTAATTTTGTACTACGATGGCGCTGTCTGGCCGCCGCGGGGATGGTGAATGGGTCTTTTTTCCGGTGCTGGTTTGTCGGCATGCCGCTGCCAATAAGCAATATCGCACTGTTGATCCTGGTCCTCTTTGCCGGTGCTGTATTCGTGCCGGTGTGGCGAATTCTTGCACGGGCCGGCCTCAATCCGGTCTAGTCCATTCTTCTGTTCGTACTGCCGGTGGCGCCGCCCTTGATCCTTGCCTATGTGTTCTGGCCGGCGATCGACGGCCAGAAGTTCATACCCAAAATCTTCGACTAAGCATGTGGGATCATCTCAAAGACTTAATCGGCCTGGCGCCATTGATCATCCTGTGGGCCTGGTGCGGCGGCACGGTTGCCCGGCGCGCCGGATTCCCCCGCTGGTGGGGCCTGTTCATGCAGTTTCCGCCGGACTGAATCGCGCTGATCTGGGTGTTCGCCTATGTCAGCTGGCCCAATCTGCCGCAGATTCCGCGGCCGGCGGAGACCTCGGCAAACTAGCCATGGCCTTGCCGCTTCCCGGGCTTTCCGCTATTCCCGCGCGGCCTTATTTACTGCTCTTTCGCCTCGCGGGCTGCGGGGCCAACCAAGGGAAAAACCATGGCCCGGGACATCAAGAAAGTCGTGCTGGCCTATTCCGGCGGGCTCGACACCTCCGTCATCCTGAAATGGCTGCAGACCACCTATGGCTGCGAGGTCGTGACTTTCACCGCCGATCTGGGCCAGGGCGAGGAATTGGAGCCGGCGCGCAGGAAGGCGCAGATGCTGGGCATCAAGGAGATTTTCGTCGAGGATTTGCGGGAGGAGTTCGTTCGCGACTTCGTTTTCCCAATGTTCCGCGCCAACGCCCTCTATGAAGGGCTGTATTTGTTGGGCACATCCATCGCCCGGCCGTTGATCGCCAAGCGGCAAATCGAGATTGCCAGGCAGACCGGCGCGGATGCGGTGGCCCATGGCGCCACCGGAAAAGGCAACGACCAGGTGCGCTTCGAACTGACCTACTACGCACTGAACCCGGATATCAAAGTGATCGCGCCCTGGCGGGAATGGGACCTGACGTCGCGCACCAAGTTGATCGACTTCGCCGAGAAGAATCAGATTCCCATCGCCAAGGACAAGCGCGGCGAGGCGCCGTTCTCCGTCGATGCCAATCTGCTTCATTCCTCCAGCGAGGGGAAGGCGCTGGAAGACCCGTGGCATGAGCCGGAGGAATTCGTCTATCAGCGGACCATTTCTCCGGAGGCCGCGCCGGACAAGGCAACCTATGTGGAGATCGGGTTCGAGCGCGGCGACGCCGTCGCCATCGCCGGCAAGCGGCTGTCGCCGGCGGCGTTGCTGACCCGGCTCAACGAACTCGGCAAGGCCAACGGGATCGGCCGGCTGGATCTGGTGGAGAACCGATTTGTTGGCATGAAGAGCCGCGGTATCTATGAGACGCCCGGCGGAACCATCCTCCATGCCGCCCATCGCGGCATCGAGAGCATCACCCTGGACCGCGGCGCCATGCATCTGAAGGACGACCTGATGCCGCGCTATGCGGAACTGATCTACTTTGGTTTCTGGTTCTCGCCGGAGCGGCACATGCTGCAGGCCCTGATCGACAAGAGCCAGGAGAACGTCACGGGCACGGTGCGAATGAAGCTCTATAAGGGCAACGCCACCGTGGTCGGGCGGAAGTCACCGCATTCGCTGTATTCGCTCCAGCATGTCACCTTCGAGGAAGACGCCGGCGCCTATGACCAGCGCGACGCCGCCGGGTTCATCAAGCTCAACGCGCTGCGCCTGCGGCTGATGAAGAAGGGCCAGGGCTGATCGGCGGCGGCTAGAAATCCACGATGACAGGCACGCCGGCATAGGTGTGAAGGGCGATCAGCAGAACATAAATCAGCGCGGTGACGGCCAGGCGCCACCAGCCGATTTCCTTCATTCGCCACCGATTGCGGCTGGAGGCCATGGCGGCGAAGGGAAGATTCGATGTGGCAGCGGTGAACCGCTGCCAATCCTCGGCCGGCCATGACTCACGTTTCTTCTCATCCAACACGCGCGTGCCATACAGCGCCAGGAACGCCAGCGACGCGAACAGGATGAGCGAGCCCAGTTCGCCGCTGGACAATAGATGGGACAGCGCCCACAAGCCGAATGCCCAGAGCACCGGATGCCGGGTCACCGCGAGAATGCCCGGCGCCGGCCGTTCTGGCGGCAGGCGCCGGCCGGGGATCGTCGAAGTGGGATTGGGCTGAGTCAGGCCGCAGACCAGGAACAGCAGCGCGAAGGGCATCACGATCAACGGCACTTCGATTACCAGCCGGGGCGGGAACCAGAGATCGGTGCGCGGCGCGGCGCGATAGGCGACGACCATCCAGGCAAGCAGCAGGAGAGCCAGAATGGAATAGAAGGCCCGAAACCCGCCTTCGCCCATGCGGGCCACCATCTGCGCGCGCAATCCGGAAGAGGAAAGAAAGAAGTGAGATCCGACGAAGATCACGGCGACGACAAGCAGCTCGATGATCGTGCCGGTCATGCGCTCCCCCCTTCCCGTTCACGCTGCCTCAGACGCCGGAGCTACCAAGAGCCGAGAAAGCATCGGTACCGGCCGCAGTCGTCGCACGCCGGCGGGCGGAGTCTGGCAAGCGACCCAGTCCGGCGCAAGCGCGGAACGGAGGAAAGCCGACGCGATAATGTGAAAGAATTATGGTAAGCGCGTGAGATGGTCAGCTGGGCACTGCGACGCCGCGCTGACGGCAGGCGGCAGTCACGGTGTTGGCCAACAGACAGGCGATGGTCATCGGCCCGACGCCGCCGGGCACCGGCGTGATGCCACCGGCATGGAGCAGCGCCTCGGCATAGGCGACATCGCCCACCAGCTTGGTCTTGCCGCCGCCGGCATCGACACGGTTGATGCCGACATCGATCACCGTAGCACCCGGCTGGATCCAATCGCCACGCACCATTTCCGGCCGGCCGACCGCCGCCACCACGATATCGGCGCGGCTGCATTCGCCGGCGAGATCGCGGGTTTTCGAATGGGCGATCGTCACGGTGCAGCTTTCGTTGAGCAACAACTGCGCCATCGGCTTGCCGACGATATTGGAGCGGCCGAGGACGATGGCGCGCTTGCCGGTAAGATCGCCGAGCCTGTCCTTCAGCAACATGAGGCAGCCGAGCGGCGTGCAGGGGACCAGGCTCTTGCCGCCGGTGGCGAGGCGGCCGGCATTGACGACATGGAATCCGTCCACATCCTTCGCAGGATCGATGGCGTCGAGGATCGCCTGGGGATCGATCTGCTTCGGCAGCGGCAACTGTACGAGGATGCCATTGACCGCAGGATCGTTATTGAGTTTTTCCACCAAGGCGAGCAGCTTCGCCTGGCCCGTCGTCGCCGGCAACTTGTGCTCGAACGAGTTCATGCCGGACTCGTGAGTCTGCTGACCTTTGTTCTTCACATAGACCTTGCTGGCGGGATCTTCGCCCACCAGCACCACCGCCAAGCCCGGCGCGAAGCCATGCTGGCTCTTCAGCGTCGCCACCTGTTGCGCGACGCGGCCGCGCAGCTTTGCCGCAAACGCCTTGCCGTCGATGATCCTGTTGTCGCTCATTGCTTGCGTTCCAGTCCCTCAATCCATTCCGTAAGTTGCCGGGCGAGCCGTTGCGGATCGCCCGTGAGCTTGATGGTCTTGCGGCGGTCGGAGGCGCCGGACACCAGCGCCAGCGCCGACTTCGCCATGCGCCATTCGCCCGCCAGCAGGGCGATCACCGCCTCATTGGCCGCGCCCGACTCCGGCGCCGCTGTGACCGCGATCTTAAGCGCGGCGCCGCCATCGGCCTCGGCCACCAGGCCATCGACCCGATTGCGCCGGGCGCGCGGCTGCACCTTCAGGCGCACGCGCACACCATCGGCCACCGGCGTTACCGGCGACAGGGCAGCGTCCACCATCGTTCTAGAGACCCATCAGAAAGAGCTGCGTTACGATCCATCCGCCCACGAATTGCAGGATCAGCAGCACGACGAGGGGCGAGAGGTCGATGCCGGCCATGACCGGGAGAATCCGGCGGATCGGCCGTAGCGACGGTTCGCTGAGCTGATACAGGACACGGTCGATCTTGGTGACGATCGGCACCCGCGGATTCAGAATCTGGAAGCCGACCAGCATTCTCAGAACCACATGGGCGACGATAATGAAGAAGTAGATCCGGATGACTAAGTCGAGCAGCCCGCTCAGCGAACCCATGAAGAGTCTCGATTTCCTCGGTTATTCAAGGGACTGGCGCGACAGTAGCGGCGCCCCGAGGCTTCCGCAAGCTTGACATGGAAAGGCGCCGTGACCATAGTCCGGCACCCTTTCGCAGGCCCATCGCGGCCGGCATGTGGGGCTGTAGCTCAGATGGGAGAGCGCCTCGTTCGCAATGAGGAGGTCAGGGGTTCGATTCCCCTCAGCTCCACCAATTCACCTCGCATTCTCCATTCCTATTTTGTAGAAGCCGCGGTCGGGCGGTCCAACCATTCGCCCCAAGCGCTTCATTTGCGCGGATAAATTTCATTCGATAGATTTCCTTCCATAAGAAACCAGCAGGCGTGCCAGGCGGTCATGAGGGTCGGCGCTATCACCAGGGGCATGAGCCAGGAGCGGATCATTTTCGCCCTGGCGGTGACCCTATTCGTCATTGCCGCGATCTTCCTGCCTCGCTTCCTGGCGGTCGACAATCTGGTCGCCATTGTCCGCAGCGTCAGCGTGCTCGGCATCCTGGCGGTCGGCATGGCCATCGTCATCATCGGCCGTGGCATCGACCTGTCCGCCGTCGCCATCATGGCCATGTCGGTGGCCTGGTATCTGCAGATGCTGAACGACGGCACACCCGGCGCGATAGCCCTGCTTCTGGCGCTCGCCGGCGTGCTGTTGATCGGCCTGATCAACGGATTTCTCATCGCCTATGCCGACGTTCCCGCGATCTTCGCCACGCTGGCCAGCGGCGCTTTCGTATTCGGCTATGTCCGCTCTCAGCTCATCGGCCAGGATGCGACGCCGGTGCCGCGCGATCATTGGATCGAGGCCCTCGGCCGCACGCGATTCCTGGATGTTCCGATTGAAGTGTTCTTTTTCGCCGCCATGGCCTTCCTCGCATTTCTTTTCCTACGATTCACAAAATGGGGCCGCTATGTCTATCTCGCGGGCGACAATCCGGTCGCAGCGCGCAATATGGGTATTCCTGTACGACCGATGATCGTGCTGCGCTATGTGCTGTCGGCGCTGATCGCCTTCGCCGCCGGCATCCTGACAGCCGCCAGCCTGCTGTCGATCAATACGCGCGTGGTGAATTCGACTCTGCTTTACGACATCGTGCTGGTTGCCGTCATCGGCGGCATCGGCCTGTCGGGCGGCAAGGGCGGCATGCGCAATGTGATCGTCGGCGCGCTGCTGATCGGCATCATGGTAAACGCCATGACCATTTTGGATATTTCGAACATCCTGCAGAATCTGATCAAGTCGACGATTCTGCTGGCGGCGATCATCGTCGACAGCCTGGTGAATCCGCGCGACGAACAGACGGCGCAGCAGGGCGACATCTGAATTTTATGAGAGAGCAGCAAGAAGATCATCCAACTGGAGAGGTAACCCCTATGATGAATTGGAAGAGAGTATCAGCCTTCGTTTTGTCGGCGGCTGTTCTGGCCTTCGGCAGCAGCGCCATGGCCCAGGAAGATCCGGGTCCGGCCGCCTACAGCTCGGCGCTAAAGGATAAGCGCGTGGTCATGGTGCCGATGGCCATGGGTTTCGATCTAGCGCAGGGCTGGGCCTACTATATCAACCGGGAAGTGACCGCATTCGGCGGCGTGTTCGAGACCCGCGATCCCAACTGGAGCATCGAAGCCGGCGCCCAGGCGATCACCGAGGCGATCTCGTCCGATCCCAAGCCGGACGTCCTGGTCGTGCATTCGCCGGACCTGAATTCCTACTCCAAGCTGTTCAAGAAGGCGCAGGAAGCCGGCATTTATGTGGTGCTGATCGATAATCCCACCAACTTCGCCGCCGACGCCTTCATCGGCAGCGATTGGGACCGCCTGGGGCAACTCGAGGCCGAAGCGGTGATCAAGGGCTGCGGCGAAAATTCCACCAAGAAGATCGGCCTGGTGCAGGGCGATCAGGTGAACGCCTCGAGCCTGTATCAATATGCTGGTATCATGAAGGTGATGGCGCAGCATCCGGACTTTGAGATCGTCGCCAAGCCGGACTCGAACTGGGATGCCACCACCGCCCGCAACGTGACGACCACCATGTTGCAGCAGCATCCGGAGATCTGCGGCATTATCGATTTCTGGGATGGCGATGCCACCGGAACGGCGGCGGCAATCCGCGATGCCGGCCTGGAAGGCAAGATCTTCCTGGTCACCACCGGCGGCGGCGAGAAGGTGGATTGCGACAGCCTGGAATCGGGCGTCTTCGGCGCCGTGGTGATGACGGAGCTGGCGGGCCAATCGCGCGATATCAACGCGATCATCAAGTATCTGCTGCAGAGCGGCCAGCCGGCGGGCGCCTCGAAGACCTTGATCTACACGTTGGAGAAGGCCTGGACGAAGGCCGATCTTCGGCCCGATACCTGCTGGGATCTGAAGGCGCTTCAGGCTTCGGCCCAGTAGATCCGAAGCCGCATCGCGACGTCGGAACGGCCGGCTGAAAGCCGGCCGTTCCGCTCCTGCCATCAATGGGCCGGTAAGATGAGTCTCAGGGAACGGGCCGCGCGTCTGCGCTACAACTTTGTGCCCGATCACCTGATCGGCGAAATCCTCACCAAGCGCTGGGCCGACAACGCGATTCCGTTCCTCGCGCTGGTCGTCACGGTGGTCGGCTTCGGCAGCGCCATATCTGGTTTCTTCAAGCCGCAATCCCTGAGCGATTCGACCCGGCAGCTCGGCGAGTTCTCCATCGTCGTTACCGGCCTCACCATCGTCATGCTGGGCGGCGGCATCGATCTTTCGGTCGGATCGATTTTTGCGCTCGCCACCTTCGCGGCCGTTTCGACCCTGTTCATTTTCGATATGCCCGCCTGGGCCGCACTCGCCGCCGCCATTCTCACCGGCATTGCCTGCGGCAGCCTCAACGGATTCCTGATCGGCTATCTGCGTCTGCGCGCCTTCCTGACCACGCTGGTCACCTTCATCATCGGCCGCGCGCTGTATGATCTTCTGGTGGTGAAATACGGCGCCCAAGTTCAGCTCTCCAGCGTCACATCAGAGGTCTGGGATTTTATCGGCGACGGCACGGTATTCGGCGTATCCATCAGCGTGATCGTCGCCATCGTTGTCGCCATCGTCGCTCATATCGCAGTTACGCGATCGCGGCCGGGCTGGCATATCCTGGCTGTGGGCGGCTCGCGCCGTTCCGCCTACAACTCTGGAATTCGCGTGCGCGAAACCGTGTTCATGACCTATGTGATCTCCGGTTTCTGCTGCGGCCTTGCCGGGTTCCTGATCGCCTGCCGGCTGAGCGGCGCGGGGCCGGGCACAGGCTTGAATCTTGAGATCATGGCCCTGACCGCCGCCGTCGTCGGCGGCAACAGCCTGGGCGGCGGGCGCGGCTCCATCGCCAAGGGCGTGATGGGCGCGATCATCGTTCTCGTCATGACCAATGGACTGATCCGCCTGGGCTATGGCACCGGGACCAACCAGATGGTGCTCGGCATCATGCTCGCCGTTGCGGTGACGCTGGATATCCGCTGGTTGAAGAACCGTCATAAGGTGCTGAATGAGGTCTATGTCGCGCCGATCTATCATCGCATGGGCGCGACGCAGTCGGCTTTGCCGGACTCGGGCAGTCCCTATGCCCTCGACAACCGACTTTCGCAAGCGGAGCCGATCGGCCTGGGCGAACTGGAGGGGCCCGAAGACGTCGCGCTGGACGAGGAGGATCATCTCTATTGCGGCACCCGCCATGGCGAGATCATCCGCTTCTTCGCGCCCGACTATAAGAGATCCGAGGTCTTCGCTCATATCGGCGGCTTCCCGCTGGGACTCGCCTTCGACCGAGCCGGCAATCTCATCAGCTGCGTCGGCGCAATGGGTCTCTATTCGATCTCAAAGTCGGGCGAAGCGATAAAACTCTCGGCGGAAACCACCCGTTCCTGGACGTCGGTGGTCGACGACGCGCGGCTGCGCGATCCCAACGATTGCGATGTGGCGCCGGACGGCCGCATCTTTTTTACGGATTCAACTAAGCGCTACGACGCTCATGACTGGGCGCTGGATTCCATCGAGAGCCGGCCGACGGGGCGGCTGCTCTGCTACGATCCGCGCAGCGGCAGGACGACCACGCTGCTCGAGGGTTACCGCTATGCCAATGGCGTCTGCATTGCCCATGACGGGCAGTCGCTGTTCTTCGCAGAATCCTGGGCCTGCCGCGTGCACCGCTACTGGTTCGACGGGCCGAGGGCCGGCCAGGTGGAATGCGTCATCAAGGACATGCCCGGCTATCCCGACAACATCAACCGCGCCTCCGACGGCACCTATTGGATGGCCTGGCTCGGCATGCGCACGCCGAGCTTCGATCTGGCGCTGCGTCATCCGGCGATGCGCAAGCGCATGACCCGGCGCCTTCCCCAGGATGAGTGGCTGTTCCCCAACATCAACACCGGCGGAGTGGTGAAGTTCGACGAAATCGGGAGCATCCGCGAAGCCCTGGGCGATCTCTCGGGCGCGTCACACCCGATGGTCACGAGCATGCGCGAGCATAAGGGCTATCTGTTTATCGGCGGCATCCTGAACAATCGCGTCGGCCGCTATCGCATCCCCGGCGCCGATCCCGACTGGACAGGCCCGTGCTCCTATTGGGGACCGCGGTCATGATCCTCGATCCGCTGCTCGACTTCTTCCGCGGCAAGGCGGTGACGATACCGCCGATGGATGGCGCCTTGCGGCCGAACACCGCATTGGAGGAAGCCGAGGTGGTTCTGGAGACGTCGTCGCCGGACAATCTCTGCTGCGACGGCAGTCGGGTCTATTTTTCCGCAGGCTCGCAGGTTTTTGAACTGCCGGCGGCGCCCGGCGCTGCGCCGAAGTCAATCGCCGGCTACGATGCCGCGGTCACCGCACTGGCGGCCTCACCGTCTGGCACGCTCGCCACGGCGCTGGATGACGGCCGCCTGTTCGTCGGTACGAAAGCAGTGCCGGCACCAGCGGGGCTCGCCTGCCCCACGGCACTTGCTTTTGGAGATGCCGATTCTCTCTATGTCTGTCAGGGATCGGCTGAGTATCGTGCGTCCGACTGGGTCGCCGATCTGATGACCAAGAAGGCAACGGGATCGGTCTGGCAAATCGATAACGCAAGCGGCAAGGCCGCCTGCCTGGCCGACAAGCTGGCCTTTCCCCAGGGTGTGCTGGTATCCGGCGACGGAACCGGCATTGTCGTGTCGGAGAGCTGGCGGCACCGGCTGATGCGGCTGCCTGCAGGCGGTGGGGCGGCGGCGCCGATACTATCTAAACTGCCGGGCTATCCGGCGCGCCTTGCGCCGGCAACGGACGGCGGCGCCTGGCTGACGCTGTTCGCGCCACGCAACCGGCTGATCGAGTTCGTATTGCAGGAGGAAGAGTATCGGCTCGCGATGATCCGGGAGGTGCCGCGGGAATATTGGATCGCGCCGGCCCTGTCCTCCGGACGCAGCTTCCTCGAACCGCTGCAATGCGGCGGCATCAAGACTATGGGCATTCACAAGCCCTGGTCGCCGAGCCGGTCCTATGGCCTTGTCGCGCGGCTCGGCGCCGACCTGCAGCCGGTGACAAGTTTTCACAGCCGCGCCAACGGCACGCGCCACGGCATCACCAGCGTGGTCGAGGTCGCCGGTCGTACTCTGATCACGGCCAAGGGCGGCGGCGGGATCCTGAGCATCGGCAACAACGCTGGCGGCGAGGCCTGAGCCATGACCGCGATCATCGAGATGCAGAAGATCACCAAGGCCTATCGCGGCGTGCCGGCAGTGCGGGAGATCGACTTCGAGCTGCGGCAGGGCGAGATCCACGCGCTGCTGGGGGAAAACGGCGCCGGCAAATCCACCCTCACCAAGGTGATGGCGGGCGTGGTGGAGGCCAGCAGCGGCCGCATGCTCTATCGCGGCCGGGAGGTCAAATTCGCCACGCCGTCGGCGGCGCTGCGCGACGGCATCGCCATGGTGTTCCAGGAAACCAGCCTGGTGCCCTCCATGACCGTGGCGCAGAATCTCTATCTCGGCGATGAGAAATTCCTCAACCGCCTGCGGGGAATCTATATCGCCGCCCAGCAGTTTCTGCAGTCCCTGAACTTTCCCGTGGACCCGACAGCGACGGTGTCCAGCCTTGGCGCCGCCAAGCGTCAGATGGTGGAGATCGCCCGCGCCGTCCAGCACAAGGCCGAAGTGATCATCTTCGATGAACCGACGGCATCGCTGACCCCTGAGGAAAAGCGCCATTTCTTTGCGCTGATGCGGCGCCTGAAGACGCGCGGCGTATCCATCGTGTTCATCACCCACGCGCTGGAGGAGGCGTTGGGCCATGCCGACCGAATCACCATCCTGCGCGACGGCGAACTGGTGATTACCGATGAAGCCCGCAGCTTCAACCGCGACAAAGTGATCCGCGCCATGGTCGGCCGCACTTTGTCGAACGAGATCTACCGGGAGCGCCGCAGCGCCGACGAATTGCGCAAGGCGCGCGCCAAAGTGTTGTCGGTGCAGGACATCTCCATGAGCAATGTGGTGCGCAACAATTCCTTCTCGATCTATGAGGGCCAGATCACCGGCGTTTTCGGCCTGATCGGTTCCGGGCGCACGGAAACATTCAAGATCGTTTCCGGCATCTATAAGCGGGATTTCCTGCGCGGCGGCGACATCGAGCTGGATGGGCAGCCGGTGCGCTATAACGTCCCTGCGGAAGCGGTGCGGGATCGCATCATCTATGTCACCGAGGATCGCAAGAGCGAAGGGTTCTTCGAGACAATGTCGGTGGCGGAGAATCTCTATTCGGGCCTGTTGGCCGCGGGACTGGAGCGCCTGCCCTATATCAGCATGGGCGAGATGCAAGAGCTGGCCGCCGAATGGAGCGGCACCCTGGGCATCAAGGCGATCAACGACAATGCAAGGGTGGTGGAGCTGTCCGGCGGCAATCAGCAAAAGGTCGTCATCGGCAAGGGCCTGATTCAAAAGCCGCGCATCGTCATTTTCGACGAGCCGACCCGTGGCGTCGATGTCGGGGCGATCGCGGAGATCCATCAGCTCATCAACAAGCTCGCCGATGACGGGCTGGCCGTGGTCGTCATATCCTCTTACCTGCCGGAGATCATGAATTTGTCCGACCGCATTCTGGTCTGCCGGCAGGGGCGCATTGTCGAAGAATTCCTCCCCAGTGACGCGACGGAGGAAAAAATCATGTACGCGGCGGTCCACTGATATGTAGGGTCTTCCTCGAACGCGAAGACAGGGTGTCGCCATGAACAATTCTCGCAAGACCTGGACCTACTACAAAGGCGAATGGCAGGAGGGCGATGTCCGGATCCTCGGCGCCGCATCTCAATCCACCTGGCTCGGCTCCCTGGTGTTTGACGGCGCCCGCGGCTTCGAAGGGGTCTGGCCCGATCTCGACCGGCATGCGGCCCGCGTCAATGAATCGGCGCGGACGCTGGGGCTGGGACCGACAATGACGCCAGAGGCGATCGCCGGCCTCGCCAAGGATGGGCTGAAGAAGTTTGCCCCGGATGCCGCCGTCTATATCCGGCCCATGTATTGGGCTGAGGAGGGCGACGTCACCTTTATCCTGCCGCAGCCGGATTCGACCGACTTCGCCCTCTGCCTCGAGGAAGTGCCGATGGCGGCGCCGAACGGCTTCACGGTCACGACCGTGAGCTATCGCCGGCCGACACTTGACGTGATGCCGGTCAACGCCAAGGCCGCCTGCCTCTATGCCAACAATGCCCGCATGCTGCGAGAAGCCAGAGCCAAAGGCTTTAACAACGCCATCGTCTGCGACGCCAACGGCAATGTGGCGGAGTTCGCCACCTCCAACATCTTCATGGTCCGCGGCGGCGAGGTATTCACACCGCTTCCCAACGGCACCTTCCTGAACGGGATTACACGGCAGCGGGTCATCGGCCTGCTGCGGCAGGCGGGAATCACCGTCCATGAGGCCTCGCTGACGCTTACAGACTTCCGCACGGCTGACGAAATCTTCTCAACCGGCAATATTTCTAAAGTGATGCCGGTGATCGGATTCGATGACCTGCGGCTGGAGTTCGGTCCCATCGCCCGCAAGGCCCGGGCGCTCTACTGGGAATGGGCTCACGGCTGAACCAATTCCGCTCTTCGTTCCATCGAGCGCCTCGATCGTCCTCGGGTCGGCGGCAGCGCCGCGTCTGGCGCTGCAATTGCGCCGCCATTGGGCATTCGATAGATTGCCGGGACAATAATCCTTCAGGGAGATAACAGCATGTCACGCTTCGTCCTCACCCGCCGTTCCACCTTGGCCGCCATGGGCTCCGCCGCCGCCCTCGGCCTGATGGGCCGTCAATCCCGCGCCGCCGGCGAGATCAAGGTGCTCAATTGGCAAGGCTACGGCACCGACGAGAAATGGGCGCTCGAGATGTTCGAGAAACAGACGGGCATCAAGGTGGTCCATGACTATTTCAACTCCGAGCAGGAAATGCTCACCAAGCTGCGCACCAGCCCGGGCGCCTATGACGTGGTCCTGATCAACAATATCTATGTCATGGATGCCGCCAACGAGGGGCTGATCCAGCCGATCGACACCGCCAAGGTCGCCAATTTCGCCGATCTGGCGCCGTCGATGCGGGACAGCGACCGCTTCGTCAAAGAGGGTAAGCACTATGCGGTCGCCTGGGTCTGGGGCCTGACCTCCTTCGCCTACAATACGGAGAAAGTTTCGGAGCGGCCGGATTCCATGATGGCGCTGTGGGATTCGAAATTCGCCGGCAAGGTGGGCATGCGCGACGACGCGCTGGAGGCGATCCAGATTGCCGCGCTGGCCACGGGCCAGGACATGAACAATCCCGCCGACATGGGCAAGGTCAAGGAAGCGCTGCTGGCGCTGAAGCCGCAGATCGCCACCTTCTGGTCGTCGGAAGACGAGTGGAACAAGCACATCGCCGCCGGCGACTACGACATTGCCGTCTATTGGTCCGGCTCAGCCGCGCGTTCCAAGAAGGCGATGAATCTGCCGGTGGAATTCGTCGTGCCGAAGGAGGGCGCCATCGGCTGGTTTGACGGCCTCACCGTCGCCGCCGGCGCGCCCAATCCCGATGGCGCGCTCGCCTTCATCAACTTCATGGTGGATCCGACTTTCTATGTGCCGTGGGATACCAATGTGGGTGCGCCCGCATCGGCCAACGGCAAGGCCAATGCGGCCCTGCCGGAAGACGCCATGAACCGTACCGTGCTCGGCGATCCCGAGGTGGTGAAGCGCGTGCAATGGATGGCGCCATTGAGCGACGAGCAGAAACAGGCCAATCAGGAACTGTGGGACGAAGTGAAGACGTCGTTCGTGCAGTAGCGGCCTAGATGAACAAGCAAAGCCGTCAGGCCTGGACGATCTTCGGCCTGACGGCCCCTGCCTATTTCTGGCTGACAATCACCGTTCTGCTGCCGCTGACGGCGATGCTTTATTTCAGTTTTCTCACCGCCACGCCCATAGGCGGCAAGGAAGCCAGCTTTACGCTCAAGCACTATATCGGGTTCTTTGAGAAGCATATCTACCGGTACAACGCATGGCGCTCGATCCAACTCGGGCTTTTTGTTACTTCGATCTGCCTCATGCTCGCCTATCCGGCGGCGCTTGGCTTGGCTAAAGTGATCAAGGGAAGATGGCGCGAGGCGATCTTCCTGCTGATCATTCTACCCTTCTGGTCGAACGCTCTGGTGCGGACCTTCTCCTGGACGATGGTACTGCGGGAGCCATTTGACATTCTGTATACCTACCCCGCCATCGTCATTGGCCTGGTCCATGCCTATCTGCCCTATGCCATCCTCACCATCTATGTCTCGCTGCAATCGATCGATGATTCTCTGATCGAGGCGTCGCGGTCGCTTGGCGCGACGCGATGGCAGGCCTTCTATCGGATCATGCTGCCCTTGAGCATGCCGGGCGTGCTGGCGGGAATCTTCCTCATCTTCGTGCCGGTGATCGGCTCCTTCATGGAGCCGCGCATTCTTGGCGGCAAACAGGCGATCATGCTTGGGCCGATCATCGAGAGCCAGTTCACCGCGCTGAACAACTGGCCCTTGGGCGCCGCACTGTCCTTCATCATGCTGGCGATCGTGCTGATCATCCTGGGCATCAGCACGCCGTTGATAAAACCCTATCTTGAGAAAAGCTCATGACCCGGCTGGCAAAGATCTATCTGGTTGCCGTGCTGGTGTTCCTTTACCTGCCCATTCTGGTGATGATGGCGATGGCGTTCAATCGCTCGGCTTTGTACGAGATGCCATTCACCTTCGACCTGGTCTGGTTCAAGGCCCTGATGGAGAATGAGCGGCTGCTGCAGGCGAGCTGGAACAGCGTCTGGATCGCCGCGGTCAACGCCGTCATCGCCACGGCGCTGGGTACGCTGGCTGCCTATGCTTTCGCCCGTTACGAGTTCCGCCTGAAGGGCCTTCTGCAGTTGCTGCTGTTTCCGCCGATCACGATTCCCTGGCTGATCATCGGCATTTCCATGCTGATTTTCTTCTTCTGGGTCGGCATCGGCCGCGGGTTGCATGCCATCCTGCTGGGACATGTGGCGCTGTCACTGCCTTATGTCATCGTGGTGGTCGGCGCGCGGCTGCGGGACGTGAGCGTGCAATTGGAGGAAGCGGCGGCAACGCTCGGCGCCACGCCGCAGCAGACATTCCGTCGGGTGACCCTGCCGATTCTCGCACCCGGCGTTATCGCCGCGGCGCTGTTCGCTTTTGCCGTATCCTTCGACCAGTTCGTCATCTCCTATTTTCTGGCAGCGCCCGGCACTTCGACGCTTCCGGTGGAGATTTTCACCGCTATCCGCAAGGGCTTCACGCCGGAGATCAACGCCATTTCCACCATCATCATCCTGGTATCGATGAGCCTGATGCTTCTCGTCGCCCGCAACTACAGATTCGGCGGAGAGCGCTGAATGAGCCGCGTCGATGTCGAAGGCGCGACCAAGAATTATGGCCCGCTGAAGGCGCTGGACGGCGTCACCATTCATTTTACCGACGGCGAGTTCTTCGGCCTACTAGGCCCGTCAGGTTCAGGCAAAACCACGCTCTTGCGCGCCATTGCCGGGTTCGTGGAACTGGACACCGGCGCGATCAGCTTCGACGGCGAGCGCGTTGAGGCGGTGCCGGTGCATCGCCGCGGCATCGGCATGATGTTCCAGTCCTATGCGTTGTTTCCCCATCTGACGGTGAACGAGAACATCGCCTTCGGCCTGGATGTGCGGGGCACGCCGCGGGATGAGATCGCCCATCGCGTGCAGGAGATGCTGACGCTGGTCCGCCTGCCCGGTCTTGGCGGGCGCAAACCGAAGCAGCTTTCCGGCGGCCAGCAGCAACGTGTGGCACTGGCCCGGGCGCTGATCACCCGGCCGAAGGTGCTGCTTCTGGACGAGCCGCTGGGCGCGCTCGACCGCCGCCTGCGGCAGGAGATGCAGGTGGAGTTGCGGGAGATCCAGCGGGAGACCGGCATCACCGCGATCTTCGTCACCCACGATCAGGAGGAAGCGCTGACTCTGTCGGACCGCATCGCCATCATCAATGACGGCCGCCTGATGCAAACGGGTAAACCGCAGGAAGTGTATGAGAATCCGGTGAGCGTTTTTGCCGCCCAATTCCTGGGCGACTCGAACATTCTTCGCGGCGCCGCCATCGATGGCGGGTTACGGCTTGCCGACGGCACCATGATTGGCACCTCCGGACCGTGCGGTGGCGTGGCGATCGTTCGGCCCGAGAAGATATCCGTGCAGGGCGGCCTGGGCGCGGCGCGCGGCAATGCCCTGCGCGGCGACGTGCTGCAGGCCGTCTATACCGGCGCCAGCGTGACTTACCGGATCCGCACGGCAGCGCTGGGCGACGTGCCGTTGCTGGCCTTTGCACAGAACCAGACCGGTGAACTGCTTTCGCCGGGTTCAGCGGTGACCGCGAGCTGGGATGCTGCCCACACCGTTCCGGTGACTCCGTGATCGACGCGGCGGCAATCGCGGGCCTGAGGTTTGGCCCCATCGGCGCCCATGCCGTCCATGTCGCTGTCGACATGCAGATCCTGTTTGCGGAGCACGAGCATTGGGGCGCCAAGAGCACCGCCGCAATCGGGGCCCAGGTCGCCCGCATTGCCGCCCATCGCCCGGAGCGCACGATCTTTACCCGTTTCGTGGCGCCGCCGTCGCTTCGGGAAGCGGCGGGACAGTGGCAGACATTCTATCGCCGCTGGCCGCAGATCCTGGCGGAGAAGGACAACGAGGCGCTGTTCGACCTGCTGCCGATCTTGAAACCCTATGCACCGCCGGCGCGCGTGATCGACAAGTATGTCTATTCCGCGTTCGAAACCGTCGGCTTCCAGCGCTCCTTGCGGGAATTCGCCGCCGATACGCTGATCTTCACCGGCGTGGAAACCGATGTCTGCGTTCTCGCCACAGCGTTGGGCGCCATCGACCGGGGGCTGCGGACCATCCTCATCGCCGATGCCCTGGCCAGCGGCAGCCCGGCAGGCCACGCCGCGGCGCTGGCCGCGATCTATCCGCGCTTCGACCAGCAGGTGGAAGTCATCGATACCGAATCGCTGCTGCGGGATTGGAAGAAGACATGAGCGTCCCAGGCTATCTGCGCACACCGAACGTCCCGCTCTATCGCGCCTGGAACAGCTGGGCAGCCGACCGCTATCTGGAAATGAGCTTCAGGCCGCTGGGGGTTCGCATCACGCCCATGCTTTATGCCGCCAGCACGGGCAAAACGAGCCTGATCGGGCCGGGCGAGGATG
>Ga0184626_10000101_pt1 | contig 19990 bp, 20 predicted proteins | sample PLM3_60_b1_FD_133142 | JGI IMG/M metagenome (GOLD analysis project Ga0184626, IMG submission 133142) | Groundwater sediment microbial communities from an aquifer in East River, Colorado, USA - PLM3_60_b1 | ecosystem: Environmental > Terrestrial > Soil > Riparian zone | place: USA: East River... | reverse complement strand
GGCGTCGGCACGGCGGTTTGCGCCCTGTTCCCCGCCAGCCGCGTTCTGCTTCCGAGGGACGCATGAACGCCGACACTCCCGTCAAGACTAAGGGCAGGAATGCCGCGCCGGCGAAGGGCAAGGAGGCTGCTCCCAGCCCGTTGCTCGCGGCGCTGCAGCGCCGCCTGGCGGAACAGACACTGGATGGCGATCAGCCGATCCTCGACCTGACCGAGGCCAAACGCATCGGCCGGGTCGTGTCCATTACCGGCTCGCAAGTCGTCATGATCCTCGAAGTGGACGACAAGGATGTCAGCGGCGAACTGCTGTCGAGCCTGCAAATGGGCTCGGTGGTGAAGATCCCGACGGCGCGCTCTGTCGTCTTCGCCATGATCAGCGGACTGACCATTCCGATGCCGGCAGCGCAGCCGGGCGGCGAGGAATCGCGCCTCCTGGAAATGGAGCTGGTCGGCGAAAGTGTGCTCGACCGCCAGGGCAATCTCTCGGCACTCCGCCGTGGCGTCTCCACCTCGCCGGCGTTGGCGTCGCCGGTCTATGCGGCGGGGCCGCTGGATCTGCGTTTCGTCTACGTCCGCGACGGCGCCAATGTGGGTCGGATCGGCCGTATCCATCAGGAGCCAACTCTGCCGGCGCAGATCAATGTCGACGACCTGCTGGGCAAGCATTTCGCCGTGGTCGGCGCCACCGGCACAGGCAAGTCCTGCGCCGTGACGCTGATCCTGCAGACAGTGCTGGAGCGCAATCCCAACGGCCACATCCTGCTGCTGGATCCGCATAACGAATATCACCACGCGTTCGATCACATGGCGAATGTCATCGACATCCAGGCTCTGCGGCTGCCGTTCTGGATGTTCAGCTTCGCCGAGCTGCGCGAGGTGCTGGCCAATGCAGGCGCCCGTCTCGCGCCGGCGGAAGCGGCCTTGCTCAACGACCTCATTACCCAGGCGAAGCGGCAATTCCTGGGCACCGCCGCCGAAGGCCGCTACATCACGTCGGATACGCCGACGCCCTACCGCATGAATCAGATCGTCGGCTATATCGAGGAAATCCTCGGGCGGCTGGAAAGGCCCGAGAGCATCGCGCCGTATGTTTCGCTGAAGACGGCGATCGTCACGCTGCAGAACGATGTGCGATTCTCGTTCATGTTCGACCGCGGCATCGCCACGCGCGACACACTCGTTTCAATCCTGTCGCAGCTCTATCGCGTGCCGGTTGACGGAAAGCCGCTCACCATCCTGGATCTGTCGGCGGTGTCCTCGGATATCCTCAATGTCGTGGTCTCCGTGCTTTGCCGCCTGACCTTCGAATTCGCCATGTGGGCGGAAGGCAAGATCCCGATCCTGCTGGTTTGCGAAGAGGCCCATCTCTACGCGCCGGAAAACGCCGGCGCCGGCTTCGAGCCGACCAAGAAAGCGCTGTCGCGCATCGCCAAGGAAGGGCGCAAATACGGCATCTCCCTTTGCATCGCGACGCAGCGCCCGGCCGAACTGGCTTCCAGCATGCTGTCCCAGTGCAATACGATTTTCGCCATGCGGCTCAGTCACGAGCGCGATCAGCAATGGGTGCGGTCGGCGCTGTCCGATGGCGCGCTCGGCCTGCTGGATGCGTTGCCGTCGCTGGGCACCGCCGAGGCAATCGCCGTCGGTGAAGGCATCTCCATGCCGATGCGGCTCGCCTTCGACGAGCTGCCGGAAGATCGCCGTCCGCGCAGTTCATCCGCCAAATTTTCGAAGTCGTGGAAAGAGGAAGTCGCCGACGGTCAGGACTTCCTGTTTGAGGTGGTCGATCGCTGGCGCCGCCAGCGGCGCGAGGGCTGAGCGCCCGCAGTTGCGGGCTGCCCCTTCACAGCTTTAGCAGTTCGACCAATCCGGCGTATAGATGCAGCCATTGGCATCGCCGCCGACCCAATAATCCGCTGCGTTGTTGGTGTGGCTCCAACCGTTGGAGCCCTGCTCACCGCTGCCGGAGCCGGCGATGTAGCTGCCGGCGTAGATATTGCCGACCGGCTGCGAGTCGCCCATCACGCCCCAATATCCGTCTTCGGTGAGCCAATAATGGCCGGGCGGCAGTCCGTTCGACGCCATGTAGACCTGCCACTCATAGGGCGCCGCCTGACCGTTGATCGTGTAGTAAACCTCGGCCAGAGAGGGAACGCCGACCGCAGCAATGGCGATCGCCGTCGCAGCAATCAATAGCAGGCGCTTCAGATTCGACATGACCACGCTCCATCCTGCGATTCTTGTTTTATTCACCATGACACGCATCCTCCGCATGATGCGGCGGAAGCTGTTCATGGCTGCCTCTAGCCTACTACAGACCAGACTATGAATGGTTACGGCGGCCGTCAGTGACGGCCATCACTGTTTGGGCGGCAACTCTGTAGGAGTCTCAAGCGCCGTCGGGCATCCACCATTCCGTGCCGCGTGCCGTCGTGACATATTCAGGCCAACGGTAATGGATTGGCGCTTTGAAACTGCGCGGCAACAGCGGCGCAACCCATTTCGTGCCGCCGATGCCACCGCCGGTGCGCTCCCTGAATTCTTTCCGCGCCGCCTTCAACTGGTCCGGCCGTGTGAAGAGATCGAGCATGGTCGTGCCGATCGTGCGCGCCGCGCAGAGCACGGTGGGATCGATGGTCGCCGGAAAGCCGCCGAGCGCGTTCCACACCCAGAGCGGATACTGATAGCCCGACTTGGGCGATCGCAGGGTGGCGCGCCCGATCATCAGCCGCACCGTCGGGCAATGCCAAGTGTAGTCGGTGTAGTCGTCGGAGGTATAGTTCAACTGCCAGGGCGGCAGTTCCTGTCGCAGCGTCGCCTCGGCGTCCTCGGGCGTGCTGAGTTGCGCCATCTCCCGCAATAGCGGATCGGACATCGGCTTGAAGCCGAGGTTCTTCTGAATCTCCCGGCCAAACTTGCGCGCCTCGGCGCCCCAGGCCGGTGGGCCGACCAGCGCCAGATTGTCATAGCAGAGATGGGCCATCGCGTGATTCGGCAGGCCGGGGCGCGTCTTCGTCACCCAGCCCTTGCGCAGCTTGCAATTGGTCATGGCCGCGACATGCTCGGCATTGCTGTCGAGGATGGAAAATATTCTCTCCTGCATGGCCAATGTCGGCGCGCGGCTGGCATATTGGATCTGCGCGAAGTTCGGCGCCAGATTGTCGGCGGTGGCCTGGCCGGCGGCGAGGATCGCCTCGTTGATCGTCCAGGTGCCCGTATGGGGTAGCATCCCCTCCTTGGTGTATTTGGAGGTGGTGTACATGAGGCAGACGGCGTCGATGGCGCCGGGCGCGCGGGCGGAGGTGTGGGGATTGGCGCTGTCGGAACGCGCGCCCATGGCCGACCAGTGCTCCGGATGGGGGCATTCGAATGTGTAAATCTTGCTCCAATAGGAGCCGCAATGGGTGTCCAGCACCGTGGTGTTGGAATAGGTGCGGAAATAGGCGGGATGAAAGCTGACCGCGGCGTCGAGGCCGTCATAATAGCCATGGGCCGCATGCACCGGTTTCGAGCCGCAAACCTTCTCCGCGGGCTCGCCGAAGAACTTGATCGTGCCGGGGATGCCATGCCGCTCCATCGCTGCCTTGGCGGCCAGCACGCCGCCGAGGGCGGCCACGCCCAGGGCGGAATGGGGATCCGTATGTCCGGCGGCGTATTTATGCACGCCGTCCCGCGGCTTTTCGTAGGGCACGGGGTCCTGGCTGTTGCCGGGAACCGCGTCATATTCGGCGTAGGAGGCGATCACCGGGCCGCGGCGCCGGCCGCGATCGTTGCTCCAGCTTGCCAGGAATGCGGTCGGCATCGTCGCCGTGCCTTCCTCGACCTGGAAGCCCTGTTGCCGCAACAGATCGACGTAGTAGGCGGCGGAGCGGTATTCCCGCCAGGCCGGTTCATGAAAGTTCCAAATGTCGGTATGCGTTTGCGACAGCCAGCCTTCGTTGGACTCGATCCACTGCAGCGCCGATTTCTTGGCCGGCGTCATGGCCGCATTTCGCGATGCCATAAGCTTCCCCCTTGCGTTCTTGTCGATGGGTGTTCTTGTTGTCGCCGATCATAGCAGTGCCGGTTGTGGCACTACCAGGGTAGTGCGGGCCCGCCGCGCCCGAAGCCGAGCGCGGACATTGTTCTCAATGATTTGTTAACCACGCAGTTGCCATCCTGGCATTCTCGGATTTTTGGGGAGGGGAGAATTATCATGCAAAGACCGATCGCTACGACCGCCGCGCTGGTGCTTGCGGCTGCCGCAATGTGCGCGGCGCCCCTGCTGGCGCGGGCCGATGAGGCAAGTGTGCAGATCGCGCAATCGACCGATGGCAGTCTGGTCCTGTACTCGGAGGACCTCTATCAGGGCACCGCAGCACCCTTTGAATCGGAACAGGCCAATCTGTCCGGCGCCGGCTGGAACAATCAGGCCGAGAGCCTGAGTATCCGCGAGGGCGATATCTGGGAGGTCTGCGGCGAGACCGATTTCAAGGACTGCAAGAGAATCGACGCCAATGTCCCGGATCTGGGGAAACTCGGTTTGAATAAGAAGATCTCCTCGGTCCGCCCGATTCAGCAGATCGATCCCACGCTGATCAATCCGCTGGAGGGACGCACGGCGGGTTTCTTCCCGACGCCGCGGGCGAACGCCGCGCCGATCCAGGCCTGCCCGACCGGCGGCACCAGCAAGAAATGCGTGCAGAAGCAAGCTAACCTCTTCTGCAAGGATCAGGGCTACAAGGACAGCGCCTATTTCGTCAACAACGAGGGCATCCTCGAAGAGGTCGTCTGCAAGCGCTGAACCACAACCGGCGGCATCGTCATCACGCGCGAGGTGTCACGGACGCGTTTTGACTCAGTCGCCGCGGCTGAAGCAGTGGACGATCGTGGCGGCTGCCAGTAGCAGGGCCATGAATCCGAACAGCACGCCGTAGGAGATCGCCGTGCCGGCGCCGCTATTCAGGGTGATCTGCGCTACCGCTCCAGTCGCCGCCTGGATGATGCCGGCACCGGCGAAGTTGACGAAGTTCATGCTGGCCAACCCGCGTCCGGTCAGGCGGTCGGGCAGGTACTGCTTGGCCTGAGCCATCAGCAGGACGTAGGTCGAGCCGCTGCAAGCGATCAACACGAGACCGAAGGCGGTAATCTCAAGCGACGCGCTGGGCCAGAGGGCCAGGACAGCCAAGCCGGCGACGATCCCCCAACTGCCGATCTGCACCAAAATCTTGCGGCGGTGCAAACGCTGTTCCAGCCAGCCATAGGCCAGCGTGCCTGCCGCCATGGCCAATGTGAACACGAACAGCCAGTTGCCGACGTCGCGCAGCGAAAGGCCAAAGACATCGCTGAGATAGGGGCCGCCCCACAGGCCGCGAACGGTGATGAGCGATGCATATCCCGCGAAGTTCAGCGGCAGGACGAGCCAGAGCGCGCGGATTTGCAGAGCCTCGCCGACACCGCCGATGGCGCTGCGCCAGGAATCGGCCGCGGCCCGGTCGGTGACTTCGCCCTGCGGCCCTCGTGCAAGCAGAAGCACAGCCAGCAGGGCTAGGGCGGTTGCCGCTGCGGCAATCAGATAGGCTTGGCGCCAGCCGATCCACTCGACCAGCTGACCGAAGGGCCGGGCGCTCAAAAGGATGCCGACGGTGGCGAATGCCAGAACCAGCGACGACAGGGAGGCAAAGCGTTCGCGAGCGAACCAGTGGCTGATGGCGTGCAGCGAGCCCATGAAGATCGGCGAGCAGCCCACGCCGATCAGCGCCTGCCCGGCGATGGCCATGGCCTGATTGGTGGCCAAGGCGAATACGATCGCGCCGGCCACCGCGGCGACCATCAGGCTGGCCACGGTCCGCCGCGGCCCGTAGCGGTCCAGCAGCACGCCGACGGGAATCTGCATCGCCGCAAAGGCGATGAACCAGGCGGAGGACAGGGCCCCGAGCAGCGCTTGATCCAGGCCCAGATCCTGCGCCATCAGGCGCGCAATCACGGCGATCGCGCTGCGATAGAACTGGCTCAACAGATAGGCGAAGGCGAGGGCGGCGAGACCGATGACGGGATTCATGCGGGTGCGATCGATGGCCGATGGGCGTCCGTCATAGCCGATCGAGGCCGCCGGCACCACCGGCAGGAAATGGAACCGCTAGGAATTGAGGATCAGGCGGCCGAGCCCGTAGTCGTGCGGGTGCGGGTGCTTTCCAGTTCGCCCAGCACCGCCTCAAGGCACTCCTTCAGCGCTTCGACCGAGAACGGCTTGACGAGGTACTTGTCGACACCCGCTTCGACGGCGATGCTGATTTCATCGTCCAGTTCGCGCGTCGAGGTCATGATAAAGGGCGTCCGGCCCAGTATCGGATGGCCACGGACCTTCTTGACGAATTCGACACCGTCCATATCCGGCATCAGCCAATCGGAGATGACCAGATCGAACCGCTGCTGGTTCATGGCGTCCAGCGCCTCGCGGCCGGTGCCGGCGTCGGTGATGCGATCGATCCCCAAACGCTTCAGGCACACCTTTGTCAGGCCGCGCATGCTCGGCTGATCGTCGACGACAAGGACATTGAGGTTGTGCACGACTGGCATTGGTTGAAACCCGATAACAAAAATATTCCCGGATATTAGGCGAATGTTGGTTTACGAAAGGATAATAGCGGTAGTTCAAATCGCTGGCGTCGGCGGCTATCGGCCGCCCGTTAACGCTTAGGCAAGACTCTGGCAACGATCCAGGATGGCGGCCGCCATCTGTTGTATGGAGACTTCCTGTTCGACCGCGCCTTCGTTAAAGGCGGCCTTTGGCATTCCATAGACCACGCAGCTTTGCTCGTCCTGGCCCAGGGTCCTTGCGCCGGCTTCCCGCATGGCTTTGAGGCCGAAGGCGCCATCGCGGCCCATTCCCGTGAGGATGACACCAACCGATTTCCCGCCGGCCACGGTGGCAACCGACTGGAACAAGACATCCACAGACGGCTTGTGACCGCCAACCGGTGGGTCATCGCCGAGACGGCAGTGATACTGGGCACCGGAACGGGCGAGCCGGAGATGCTTGTCGCCGGGCGCGATGTAGACATGGCCCGGCAGCACGCGCTGCCCCTCTTCGGCCTGCCGTACCCGCACCTGCGCCAGGCCATCGAGCCGCTCAGCGAACCGGGCCGTAAAGCCGGCCGGCATATGCTGGGTGATCAACACGGCCGGCGTGTCCGGCGGCAGGCAGCAGACGATTTGACGAAGGGCATCCACGCCGCCGGTGGATGAGCCGATGGCAATGATCGAGTCGGTGCCGCGAAGCGGCGCCGAGCGCACGGGCATGGCGACCGGCGCAGCGCTCTGCGGCTGGCCCAGGGGCTTGATGCGGGCCTGCGCGGCGGCCTTGACCTTGGCAACCAGTTCCTCGCGTTTGGTGTCCAGGCCGCGCTCGACATCGAGGGCCGGCTTGGTGACGAAATCGACGGCACCCAGTTCCAATGCCTGCAAGGTGATTTCGGCGCCGCGCTGGGTCAGGGACGAGACCATGACAACAGGCATCGGCCGGAGGCGCATGATCTTTTCCAGGAAGGAAATGCCGTCCATGTTCGGCATCTCCACGTCGAGCGTCACGACGTCGGGATTGGTCGCCTTGATAATGCTGCGGGCGCTGTAGGGATCGGAAGCGATACCGACCACTTCGATTTCGGGATCCGATTTGAGCAGCCGGGAGATCAGCTGGCGAGCCAGCGCCGAGTCATCGACAACAACCACCTTGATGCGCCGCCGCGGAGCGCTGATGCCAGGATGAGATGCGATGGTTTGCGATCTTGGCGACATCACGACTGCTTTCGATAGATGCTTCGGCCGATCAGTTTCAGCCGGTGCTCGAAGGGAATCGGGCTTTCCGAATGCCCGAGATAGAGTATTCCGTTCTCCGACAGCGCCTCGGTGAAGCGCTTGATCAGCTGGTCTTGGGTGCGCTTGTCGAAATAGATGATCACGTTGCGGCAGAAGATCACGTCGAACTTGCCCTTCATGGGCCAGGGCTCGATCAGGTTCAGCGGCTTGAAGGCCACCAGGCTGCGCACATGGCCGGCGACGCGGAAGCGCTGATTGGTATGATCCACGGCGCGAACGAATTTGCCGCGATGGTCCTGCGGGATGTCGGCAACCTGCTTACTGGAATAGAGACCGGATTCGGCCTGGGTCAGGACACTGGTGTCGATGTCGGTGGCCAGGACTTTGGCGTCCCATCCCTCCAGGCCCGGGAAAGAGTGGCGCAGCGTCATCGCGATCGAATAGGCTTCCTCGCCCGAGGAGCAACCTGCCGACCATATGCGCAGGCGCCGCTTGCCGGTGGTCTGACTCTGGCGCAGCAGCGCCGGGATCAGTTCCTCGGTCATGTGGGAGAAGTGATGCTCCTCGCGGAAGAACTTGGTGTAGTTCGTGGTCAGAGCGTTGACCAGCGACCCCATCTCGTCTTCGTTGTTGCCGTCTTCGAGGCGCAGCCGGTACTCGCGGAAACTCGTTAGGCCGAGTTCCCGGACCCGGCGCGACAGACGGGCATAAACCATCGCCCGCTTCTTTGTCGTCAGGGCGATGCCGGCGCGGTCATGCACGATCTTGGCGATGAACCGGAAATCGTCATCCTCCATCGACACATCTTGCAGGGACTTGGCGATGAGTTGTGACAGGCGTCCGCGCTGCGGCACGGGCGTGCCATTGGCGGCAACAGGGTCGGCGGGGGCTGGCGTAGCCCCGGGCCAGCGGTCTTCCGATCGCTGCCGCAGTGAACCTCCCGACATAACGCCCCGCTGCGATGCCAAATCTTTTGATAGTGCCAGTCGACGCTGCCCCAGTTCCGCGGTGGCGCCCGTCCCGTCGGCCGTCGATCCGTTCCGATCTAGGGCCGCAGCATCAATACTACCTTCCGGGTAGTTAACGGCCAGTTTAGCGCTGTGAGACAGGATGATGCGCGGCGATGGAGGAATCATGGTCAATTGAGGACTAACGGCCGCGTTGGCAGCCGTGCTGCCGGAAGTCCCTTCCGCCACAGGCGCAAGGCGCTGGCCTGATCGGGCAGACAAGCTAGAACTCGTCCCAGTTCACCCGTTTCCGGGCCTTGATCGCGGCGCGGCGTGCCGGGGATGCCTTCGGCGGCCCGACCTCTTGGGGCTGTGCGTCGGCCACATCGGGCTCAGAAGCGTCCTCGCCGAGCCGGCCGGGCAACTGGGATTGCAGGGCACGGGCCCCCTGGTCAGGGCGGCTCCGCCCGGAGAGCGCCGATGCGGCGCCCTCGAAAAAGCTGATGACTTGGGAAACGCTGTCGACCTGAGCGTCGACAGAAGTGAGAGAGGCAGTCGATTCCTCGACCAACGCCGCATTCTTCTGGGTCACGGCCTCCATTTGCGTCACGGAATCGTCGACTTCCTGCACGCCGGCGGATTGCTCACGGCTGGCCGAGGCGATTTCCGCCACGATGCCGGCGACGCGCTTCACCGAGTCGACGATCTCCGAGAGGCTGCTGCCGGCCTTGTTCACCATCTCCACGCCGGCGCGCACCTGTTGCGAGCTTTCGCTGATCAGGCCCTTGATCTCCTTCGAAGCCTGGGACGAGCGCTGTGCTAGGGCGCGTACTTCCGCCGCGACCACGGCAAAGCCTCGACCGGCTTCGCCGGCCCGCGCTGCCTCGACCGCGGCGTTGAGCGCCAGTAGGTTGGTCTGGAAGGCGATCTCCTCGATCAGGCCGACAATCTCGGAAATGCGGCCGGAAGAGGCCTCGATCTGCCCCATGGCCGCGATGGCGCTGGTGGCCACATTGCCGCCACCCTCTGCGGCACCGCGGGCGTTTGCGGCGAGTTGATTGGCCTGCTGGGCGTTCTCCGCGTTTTGGCGGACGGTGACCGAAAGCTGGCGGATCGCGGCGGCCATCTCCTCGAGGCTGGCCACCTGTTCCTCGGTCCGCGCGGAGAGATCGGAGGATCCGCTTGCCAATTGCGCTGTCGCGGCCTTGATGGCACCGATCCCATCAACGGTCTGGCCGACGATGGTGGCCAGTTTGTCCGCGGTGGCGTTGGTGTCGGTCTTAAGCTGCAGCAAATCCGCGGCGTACTCGCCGGTGATCCGAATCGACAGGTCGCCCTTCGCCAGCGCCGACATCATGCGTAGCACTTCGCCGAGGGCAATCTTGATAGTCTCCGCCCAACGGTTCATGCCTTCGCCAAGTTTCAGCATCAGTCCGGATTTTCCGGACAGGTCGATACGGCGCGACAGGTCGCCGGCAGCGGCGGAATCGATCAGGGCCGCCAACTCCTCCTGGAACTGCAATTCGGTATTGCGCAGGTCCGCTTCGGCGCGATCCGCGTCGGCGCGCGCATCGGCGGCGGCCTCCAGACGATCCTTGGCGAGGGTGTTTTCCTTGAAGACCTCGACTGCGCGCGCCATGGCGCCGAGCTCATCCCGGCGTTCCGTGCCTGGCACATGCACGTTCAGGTCGCGCGTCGCCAGGCGCTGCATGATGCCGGAGAGTTGCTCGATGGGCCGGGTGACCCGGCGGACAATGAAGTAGCCGCAGCCGGCGGCCACGAGACCGCCCGCGCACATCAGGCTGAAGATCCAGACGAGCCAGAAGAGGGCTTCGTTGTGGGCGTCAAGCGTCCGTTGGGCGCTGACCTCCGCCGCGGCGAACACCAGCCCGAGGAATGTCGCGACCTGGGGCAGGGTCTGATCGGTCCAGGCCTTGGCGTCGACCGGGTACTTGGGTTTGGGCAGCGTGAATTGCGACTTGGTGGTCGCCATCGCCACCGTGCTCGCCCGCTCAATGGGAATGATCGAGGCCCTATAGGCCTGGAAGTACTGTTCATCGATCTTCTTGAGCGCCTCGGCGATCCTGGGCTCGATCTCGCGCGCCCGCATCTGCCAGAGTATCTGATTCAGCAGATTGATCTGCGTGCGCTTGGCGGCAATCTCCTTCTGCATCTGGCCCTGAATCGGCGCCTGCATAGTGATCGCCTGCGCGATTGACAGCCGCTCGCGCTCGGCAATCTCCTGCAGGCTCCAGGCGATGTCCTTGATCTGCGCGAGGTCGCGTAGCGTTCCATCGTTGCCGGCGGAATCGCGCGAGACACGGCGCCAGGCATTCACGGCCGAATCGATGATAATCGTCGTGTCGTCGACATAATCCTTCAGCAGCTTGCGGTCGCGCTTGGCGTGCGGCAACGCCAGCGCCTTGTCGGCATCAGCGCGAGTCTTGCTCAACCTCTCCAGGTTCTTTCTGAAGTTGGCAAACTGCTCCTCGTGCGCTGCGGCCTCTTGCACGGCGGCGATCTGCGCCAGGCTGTCCCTCAGCATCGCATCCGCCTTGCTGCGATGTTCAGCGATCGCCTTCAGCTCCTCGGCCGGGGCAGTGCCATCGCTTTGCAGAGCGGTATTGCTCGTTAGGCGTTCCCTGACCAGCTCCTGCAAGCCGGTGATGTACAGGTTTGTCGCTTCATTCAGAATCACGAACTGCGACGCCGAGCGGTAGCTGACCCAGGCGCCGGCCGCTTGCAGACCCAGCGCCGTGAGCAGCAGGAGCGAGAGGAAGCCGACCGCCGCCAACAGCAAGACGCGAATCGAAAAGCCGCCGGTCAGCCGCTCGAGCGAAAGCTCCGGGCCCCGCGGTCCTTGCGTATCTTTGCGCGCGTTATCGACCATGTAGGATAGCTTTCTGCCGACGGTGCTTTGGTGCGTCGCTTCGCGCCGGCCGCGTTGCCGTCGCCGCCCCGACCGGCGGCATCGGCCCACTGCGACTTAGTTCAATGCCACGGGCAGTGCGATGCGTTCGGCGGCGACCAAGGCGACCATCTGCTCATTGATCGTCACGATGCCTTCCAGGCATTCATGGGCCGCGGCGCCGCTCACGTCGGGGACGGCTTTCACTTCGCTCTCATTGACGGCGACGATGTCGGACACGGCGTCGACCAGCAGACCCACCAGCCGCGCGCCGATTGCGACGACAATCACGACATGGGCTTTGTTGGCTTCGGTTTGTCCCTGGCCGAAACGGGCGCGAACATCGAGAATCGGCACGATGGAGCCGCGGATATTGATCACGCCGCGCACATAGTCGGGTGTATTCGGCAAGTTCGTCGTCGGCGACCAGGCGCGGATTTCGCGCACCAGCCGAATATCGACGCCGTAGCTTTCGGCGCCGACGCGAAAACACACGACTTGGCGCGACAGCGCCTTGTCCTGGGCGTCGCCACCATTGTCAACGATCCGCATGGGATCGAATGATGTTTGCGCTTGGGCCATTTTCAACGCTCCTTTTGCTCTAGGCTGCATTCGATACGAGAGGACTGTCGGGCGAAATACCGCCGGTCAACAGCATGCTGACATCGACGATCAGCGCCACGCGGCCATTGCCGAGAATTGTGGCGCCGCCGATCCCATGGATCGCGTCGTAGTTCGATTCCAAACTCTTGATGACGACCTGCTGCTGGCCGACGATTTCGTCGACCACGAGGCCAATGCGCATGCTGGCGTCGGTCTCCACCAGCATGACCAAGGCCTTTGAGATATCCGTGTTGGCCTGGGAGACCGCGAATTTTCGGTGCAAATACACCATCGGCACATACTCGCCGCGCAGCGACAGCACGTCGCCGCCGCCGACTAGGGTACGCACTTGGCCGGGCTGCGGTCGCAACGTCTCCACCATGTTGGACAGAGGTACCACATAGGTTTCGCCGCCGACCCTTACCACCATGCCGTCCAGAACCGCCAACGTTAGCGGCAGGGACAGATAGAAGATCGACTCGATGCCGGGCGTCGAGCGGATGGTGATACGGCCGCCGAGGCGCTGGATATTGCGCCGCACGATATCCATGCCGACACCGCGGCCGGAGATGTTCGAGACCGTCGTGGCCGTGGACAGGCCGGGAGCGAAGATCAAGTTGTCGATCTGCTCATCGTTCAATTGCTGATCGCGGGTGACGATGCCCTTCTCGATCGCCCGCGCGAGAACCTTCTGCCGGTTGATGCCGCGGCCGTCATCGGCGAGCTGAATCACGATCTTGCCGCCAATATGGCTGGCCGACACACGGATCAGCCCTTCCGGCGGCTTGCCCATGGTGGCCCGCTCTTCCGGCGTCTCGATGCCATGGTCGATGGCATTGCGGATCATGTGGGTCAGGGGATCGTGCAGATGCTCGATCACCGTCTTGTCGATCTCCGTATCCTCGCCGATCATCAACAGGCGGATACGCTTGCCGGTTTCGGCGGCGACTTCGCGCACCAGCCGCGGCAGCCGTGCAAAGACCAGCTTCACCGGCTGCGCGCGCATCGACATCACGCTTTCCTGCAGATTCCGGGCGTGCTGCGACAATTCCTGCACGCCGCGGATAAGGCCGGGGAACTTGTCGGTGGGCACCAGGCTGAGCTGCTCATTGAGCATGGCCTGGCTGATGACCAGTTCGCCGACGAGATTGACCAGCGTATCCAGCTTATGCAGATCGACGCGGATCGAACTGACCACCGGCGCGATGCCAAGCGCATCGTCACCGCTCCCGGCCAACGGTCTGGGGGCAATGTCCGCAGATGGCCTCGCCGATCCCGCTGCAGTATCGCCATTGCTATCTTCGGTAGCCTTGGTTGCCTCGGTTGCCGGATTCTGCGGAACGCCGTTGCCGACCGCCCGATCCAGATTCAAGATCGCCAATTCATCGTCATCCGCAACGAAACTCAGAGTCTCTGCCACGGTTTCGGACGGCGTCGCCGTCTCCAGCTCGAAGGCCCAGCTTAAATAGTTCCGCTTGGGGTCGAACGCTTCGATCGTCGGTACCGCGCCGGCGTCGGCGGTGACCGCCAGGCTTCCCGTTTGCCGAAGCTCGGCGATCATCAGTTGCGGCTCGATGCCGCGCTGAAACAGGTCCGAGCGCGGATTGAAGGCGATGCGATAGTGATACTTGCCCGCCGGCGCCGGCGTCAGATTGACGCTGGCGACAGTCGGTGCCGCATCGGGAGCAACCGCTAGCGCTCCTGCATCGGCCCGCAGCACCAGCGCATCGAGTACGGCGCCTTCATGCTTTTCAATCAGTTCGCCACCGCTCTGCGCTGCCCTTACCAGATCGGCGACGATATCGGCGGCCCGCAGCAGCAAGCTGATGGTATCGGCAGTCAGTGTCGCGCTGCCGTTGCGCAGCTTATCCAGCAGCGTTTCCAGCGCGTGGGCAAAATTGACCAGGCGCCGGTAGCCAAAGGCACTGGCGCCGCCCTTGATCGAATGGATGGCGCGAAAGGCGGCGCGCAAGGTTTCCGCGTTGCCGCGACCCTCGTCGAGCGCCATCAAATGGGCCTCGAACTCGCTCAGGACCTCGTCGCATTCCTGAAAATATGTCTGGCGAAGCTGTGCGATCTCATCCATGGCGTCGTTCCATCGATGGGACAATCCTGGCGCGGCTATCGCTGCTGAGCGGCATAAAGTTCACTGGCGCACCTCCCAACTCATCAGCGACGAGAACAGGCCGAGGCCATCGAAAGTGGTAACAAAGACATCCGATGGCCGCGCGACGCAGAATGGGATCTTGCGCTGGCGAAAACTGTTGGCGGCAGCCAGCAGCGCCTGTACGCAAACCGTTGAAAGTGTGGTGACTTGCTCAGCGTCGATCACGACCGGTTTTTTCTGGCCGGCGGCCGCGAGCAAGGCTTTGTGCAAGGTCCCGATCGCCGCAATGTCCAGCCGCGCGGGAAGCGCGACACGGCACTCCGCGCCTTTGGTCACAACCCAGGAAGCTGTCTTCTTGGCTTTAGTCGATCGCATGAAACACCCGCTGGCGGCGCGGGCGGAAATCGCCCCTGCAACCCGGAACCATCAACCTATATTAATCGGCGAAAGATTGAGGAACTCTTAACCAAGTAGTATCAGCGCGCTACGGCGGTTTTCCGTGGCGACGACTTTACCTACTTCTGGTGTTGCTAGCGTGCCGCTACTACCACTTCTGGCTGCGATCCGGCTGGATTGGATGCCGTGCTCACGCGGTTGCCAAGAAGAGCTCGAGGTCGCGGGCGAATTCCACTGGCTTCTCCCATTGCAGCCCATGCCCGACCCCCGGATAGACTTTGAACTGTGCCTGGGGGATCAGGCGCTGCAGGTCCCGCTGGTCCTGCATGGTGAAATACATGTCGCCATCGCCGTATAGAATAAGAGTCGGGCATTTGATCTCGGCCAGCCGGGAAGAGTGATCCTCGCCCAGCATGCCCGCCATGGCGCCCTGCCATGATCGCGCCGGGGCCTTTAAGGTTTCGCTGACGATCTCGTCCAATACAGAATCTGGAACCGGTAAGCGGATCTGCTCGCGCTGGGACAGGCGGACGAAGGCCGGGTCGATCGGATCGGTCAGCTTGTTGATATCGTCCATGACGGTTCCGCCGACGATTGCGCTATTGGCGGCCGTCGGCGCCGTGCCGACCAGCACGAGACGCGTCACCTTGGCCGGGTTACGGACGGCGAAGTAATGGGCGATGAGGCCGCCCATGGAATGGCCGACGATGACCGCCTGTTTGATTCCAACAACATCCAGAAAAGCCTCCAGATCTTCCACATAGTGGGTCTGCGTGAATCCGGTCTGGGGCTTGTCGGCGTCGCCGAAGCCGCGCTGACTGACGAACACCAGCCGATACTGGCGCGGCAGGTGGGGCAGGGCCGGCTCCCAGATGCGGCGGGAATCCAGATAGCCATGAACGAAGAGGACCGGCGGCCCTTGCGGATTGCCGGCCTCCGCATAGTCCAGCGTAACGCCGGTGGAAATCGGGATGCGCGGCATGCAGGGGCTCGCGGCGTTCCCGGCCTACTCGCCCAGGGTATAGGTGTAACCGTCGACCGGCAGCGCCTGACCGGAAATGCGGGCGCCGGCCGGGGAGCAGAGAAACAGAATCATATTGGCGATGTCCTGAGGGCTGACGAAGGTCTTCAAGGCATTGAACTGCACGATGGTGCTGCGGACCTCGTTGGGCGAGCGGCCGCTGGCCTTCGCTTCGGCGGCGATGACGCGTTCAATGCGCGCACCCTCGACGGGTCCGGGGCAGATGGCATTGACCCGGATGCCGAATGGGCCCAGTTCCAGCGCCAGGGATTTCGTCAGGCCGATGATGGCCCATTTGGCAGAGGCGTAAGGCGTGCGGCGCGCGAAGCCGAATATACCCGCTGACGAAGACAGATTGATGATGCAGCCCGATTGCGCCCGCTTCATCACAGGGATGGCGCGACGCGCGCAGAGATAGGCGCCGTCCAGATTAACGGCCAGAGTGCGGCGCCAATCCTCGGGGGAGCAGTCCTCCAGGTTCGCTGTCGGTCCGGCAATGCCGGCATTGTTCACAAGGACATCGATGCTGCCGAGAGTCTCCGCCGCTTCCTTGAACAGTTGGTCGACCTGATCCTCGGCGGATACATCGGCGATGGTCGTGCCAAGGGCCGGATGGGATGCCTTGAACGCGGCGAGACCTGCGCTATCGACATCGCAGACATGGAGCCTGGCGCCGGCTGCCAGAAATGCCTCGGCGGTGGCGCGGCCGATGCCGGTTGCGGCGGCAGTGATGACCACCCGTTTCTTCTCAAGTCCCTTCATATTGCCTCCCTCATGCTCTGGCGTCCGATGCTAGCAGCGGCTGCCGGCGGCTCCAACGGGTCCATGTGATCAACCGGCTTGCCGCCGCGTGATGAGAGCCAGCGACAGGATCGCGCCGAGCACGGAAACGACACCGGCCGACTGTACGGCGGTCAGTCTCTCATCGAGAACCACATAGGCGACCGCAATGGTGATCAGCGGCTCAAGATTGAATAGGCTGGCGACACGGACCGGACTGATCAGGCGCAGTGACAGCAGCCAGGATGTAAAAGCGAGGACGTAGAGGGCACAGACACCCGCCGCAGCCGCGTAGCCGTCCGCTGTCGTTGGCCAAGCCAGCCCGCCGGCGAAGTAGAACACGATGACGACGGCGAGCGTCATCCAGACGTTAATATAGACATTCATGGTCAGCGGATCGTGGCGCTGTAAAATCGGACCCGAGAACGCGATCGTCAGCGCCATGGCCGTGCCGGCGACGGCGGAGCAGACGATGCCCCGGATGTCCAGCGAGTCGAAATGCGGACCCAGGGCGAGTACCAGGCCGCCGAATGCAACAAGGAGTGCCATCACCTTCATTAGCGACAGGCGTTCCCGGCCGCTAAGCGCCGCGAGCAGTACCACCATCAGCGGAAAGGTGAAGAAGACGATCGCCGACAGCGTAACCGGAATGTAGGCGACCGAGGCCAGATAGCCGAGCGACATGACGACAGTCGATGCCGCAATCCACAGCGATCCGCGAAAGCCGTCGCGCGGAAGCACCATGGGGCGGCGCATTGTCCTGAGCAGCACGCCGATTGTAATCACGAAGACCAGGGAACGCGCGAGGACTAGGCTCTGCGCGGTCGTCCCGGAGTCATAGGCGATCTTTGACAATGTGGTGACAGAACCAAACAGGGCCGGTGTCAGAATCGCCGCGAGCGTGCCAAGCCAGTATGCTTGTGCACGGCTTGGCGCCGGCAGACTGATTGGGGCGGTCAGGATCGGCTCCGGTGGTTATTTTGTGAACACACAGGCCTGCTTTAGGGGGCCGAGGCAGGCCTGTCCAGGGCTGGACAGCCGAACCGCCGCGGTGCCATAGTCGCCGCGCCTCGGACCGGGATTCCCCTGGGGCTGTAAGGGCATAGGGGCGGCGCCGAGCGCCGACCCGCTTTCACGCAAGGGCCGGCATGAGCTTCGGGACCAAACTCTTCACACGTTTCTTCGGTGTGCTGGTCGGCTCGGACCAGTTCGGCAATCGTTACTATCTGGATCGGCGCACCAAGGGCCAGAAGCGGGAGCGCCGCTGGGTCATGTACAATGGCGAGGTCGAGGCTTCTCGAGTGCCGTCGGAATGGCATGCATGGCTGCATCGCACCGTCGTCGAGCCGCCGACAGTGACGGCGGCGCAAGCCAAGCCCTGGCAAAAGCCCCATTTGCCCAATCTGACGGGTACTTCCCAGGCCTATCGCCCGCCAGGCCATACATTGAAGGGCGGCCACCGCGCCAAGGGTACCGGCGACTACGAACCTTGGATCCCCAATTGAGCCACGCCTTGCGTTCTCACCGTCAACGGTCTTCCGGACAATGAACCGCAACATCATCGAAACGATCATGGGCGCCGTCGTGTTGCTGGTGGCGGTCCTGTTCCTGGCCTTCGCCTACAGCAGCAGCAGTACTGGCAATGTCGATGGCTATCAGGTGATCGCGAAGTTCGGCCGCGTTGACGGTCTAGTCAGCGGCAGCGATGTACGCCTCTCCGGCATCAAGATCGGCAGCGTCGTCGACCAGCGCCTGGATCTCCAGACGTTTCAGGCGGTCGTGCGCTTGAGCATTCGGGATGACGTCAAGCTGCCAGCCGATACCGCGGCGCGAATCCTCAGCGACGGACTTCTCGGCGGCAACTATCTGTCGCTGGAGCCCGGCGGCGAAGACGAGGTCATCGAGCCTAACGGCGAAATCGCGGTGACGCAGGATCCCGTCAATATCGCCGATCTTCTTGGCCGCTTCGTCTTCGGCAGCGCGAGCCAGAAGGAAAAAGAGGGCGAAGGCGCCGCGCCGCAGCCTTGATTCGGACGCAACATCATCCCCATCTTAGAGAGAGCAATTTCCGCCCCTCGATTGTGATCCCGACTTATCCCTGCGCGACAGCATCGTGAGCCAACAGCCCCCCAAGAGCGATTTTCCGGTCTGGCGCCAACCTGACGGCCAGCCTGTCTCCTGCGTCGACAAGATCAAGGTGCTGAACGAAAACCTGGCGGAGCTGAAACAGATCGCCCAGGACGCTCTGGAGGACGCCATTCTAATCGGCTGCGACGAGGCGCAGGTGCGCGAAGTCTTGCAGCGCCTGATGTCGTCGCTGGAGAATCCCTATCCCAAGCCAGGCGCTAAAGAATGACGATGCGCCGCGCTGCGGTCTTGCTCGGGCTCCTGCTTGCAGCGCCGGCCATGCCGGCAGCGGCCGATCCCTACGACACGGTGATTCTGGAAACGCTGGACAAGATATCCGCTCGCGTCTCGCGCATTGAGGTCGCCGTCGGAACGACAGCAACCTTCGGCAGCCTCAAGATCACGCCGCGTCACTGCGACAAACGACCGCCGGAAGAAACGCCGGAGAGTTCGGCCTTCCTGGAAATCGTCGAAGAATTGCCGGACGAGCAGCCGAAGCTGGAATTCTCCGGCTGGATGTTCGCCTCGAGCCCGGCGCTCTCGGCGCTGGACCACCCCATCTATGATGTGTGGGTGGTGGACTGCAAGAACACCTCCACCTCGCCGGCAGAAACCACACCCTGAAACTTCGCCGTCTTGCCGATGGCGCGGGTCAGCCGTTGCCGGTATTCGGCGCGGGGAATCTCGACCGTGCCGAACTGCTGCAAATGCGGCGTCACGAATTGCGTGTCCAGGAGCTGATACTCGCCGAGCCGCAGCCTGATCACCAAATGCACCAGCGCCACCTTGCTGGCGTCGGTGGCTCGGCTGAACATGCTTTCGCCGAAGAAGGCCGCGCCGACGGAGATGCCGTAGAGTCCGCCGACCATCTCGCCGTCCTTCCAGCATTCGACCGTGTGGGCGAATCCCATGTCGAAGAGCTGCCGGTTCAATTGATGGATCTGCCGGTTGATCCAGGTATCGGACCGGCCCGGGCCGGGCGCGGCGCAGGCATCGATCACCGCGTCGAAATCGCTGTCGCAGCGGATCTCAAAGGGATTGCGGCGCATCGTCTTGCGCAGGCTGCGGGAGATATGGACGCGGTCCAAGGGCAGGATGCCGCGCATCTCCGGATCGATCCAATAGACATGGGGATCGTGCCGCCCTTCGGCCATCGGGAAGACGCCGAGGGCATAGGCCCGGAGCAGCATATGCGGTGTCAGCGTAACCACGGCGATCGCCAGAGCCGGTTATGGGGAACTGGAATAATAGCGCAAAGGGCCGCCGAACAGGAGTCTTCTACGCTTCCACGGTCACGTACTTTTC
>Ga0184626_10000100_pt1 | contig 20055 bp, 20 predicted proteins | sample PLM3_60_b1_FD_133142 | JGI IMG/M metagenome (GOLD analysis project Ga0184626, IMG submission 133142) | Groundwater sediment microbial communities from an aquifer in East River, Colorado, USA - PLM3_60_b1 | ecosystem: Environmental > Terrestrial > Soil > Riparian zone | place: USA: East River... | reverse complement strand
CTACAGGCGGATAGCGGTTTTTGTGGACAAAATTCTCAAAGGTACGAAACCAGCCGATCTTCCGGTCGAGCAACCGACGAAATTCGAGTTCATCATCAATCTGAAAGCCGCCAAGCAGATCGGCCTGACGATTCCGCCCAACGTTCTGGCGAGAGCGGATAAGGTGATTCGATAGAAACGATTTTGGATTTTAGATTGCCGATTTTAGATTGAGGGAAAATCTGATGCACAACACATTCCTGAAACGATTTTTGAACTCTTGCTCCAATAATCCATCAAAATCCCAAACCTGTACTGAACTGGTCGAAGTATCCAAAATCTAAAATGGGGTGGGATTGTTGCCATCGGTGTCGCATTCGCAACGTGTGGGGCTGGGCTAGTCAATGCGGTTGATAAACATCAAAAGGAAAGGCCTGACATTAATGTGCGCTGCCCTGAACTTACGCGCATTTTTTCAACGGCTCGCCTAGACCATATAGCGGATCGCCAGCGTTGCACTTCTCCCGATGGGAGACTCCTGCAGGATTGAATCCCCGGGACGCATGAGCTTTATCATCACATCATAGCAAACCGACATACTGCGGTCAGAGCTGGAAGCATTCGCTAACTGCTTCTGGAGGCTGTTTGATTCCACGTCAACGTAAGATTTCCCCCTCTGTCTGGCGAAGTTTAGAATAGCCGCGAGACGGTTTCGCATCTCCCATGCAGTAGGTGCCATAGCTTCCTCCTTATGGTTGAGTGACGATTCGCCGCTGCAACATCCTCCGACCAGACGATCGAGCTCGGACGGGCTGCTCGGGAGTCACTTTGCCCAAATGACTTTTCGCCGCTTCGATCATGTCGATCCCCCGGCCACGTTCAGGAAGGATTGCGCGACTCAAGCGCCGGAGACGATTATCAACCCACACTTCGCTGCGCCTCAACACCCAAGTCACCGCTTCTTCTTCGGTCGTGCAGCGCTTGGAGAATTGGACAAACTTAGAATCATGAGAAGACCCCGCGAACCAGTTGATATCGGCTTGCGGTGCCCAGGCATTCGCAACGGTATCGTAGCTCGGGAAGGCTATAATCACATGATTGCGGTACAGGCGGCTCCACATGGTGGTTAACTCCTCTCTGGGATGGAGATTTTCTTTTCAGCCGGTGCGATCTGCCGATCCAGATACGGCAAGATAACCTCGCGAATGATGTTCTCCTCCTTTTGCTCCGCCGCTTTTAGGGTTCTGCGGAGGTGATTGTGTCGGCCACGTATCGGTTAAACGACTGCGCCTTCATCTTTCACGTTGCGCGGGACCTCGATAAGTCGATCAGCCGACCACGTTTAACAACACTGGAGAGCCTTCGTGTGAAGCTTCCGGTGTTGAAATTAAATGCCGAGTCGCGGACGGTGACTCTCTCGGTTTCGAGCTGAAGCTTGTTTGCTCCCAAGATTGATTTCCTCCGCATGAAGGTGAAGCCTTTTTGCCTCCATAAAACAGAGCGAGCAAACAACCATATCGAGCAAGGCAATGCCTTGATCTTCGCTCGTCACCCGATAGGCGTTACCTACAATCAACTCCCCGCAATGTTGACAAATGTGATTCATGATTTTCTTCATTGGCAAGGAAGATGCCATATCGGACTAATTTATTAACATACAATAGATGGGTAGATGCGTACCGTTAATGGATTACCAAAGGAATCTTTGTCCAGCAAACAAGAAATAGTTTTGTCGATCGGTTCTACGGATGAAGGAAATTCCCGTCGTTTTCTAAATTTTTGTGAGCGAATTACTAACAAATCTCTGTCGTAACTTTCATGGACGGAAGCAGACATCAAGAAACGATGACTAAAGTTTCTTCTCATCTGAAGAAGAAAAGAAAGCTTTAATAAACCGAAAAATAGTCTAGTACACTCTCCTACTCCAGAAGAAGTTGAAAAATACACAAAAGTGCCGGATTGATCTCACTTATCCTGACTAACGTTGCAACTTGCAGGCTGCTTCCGGTTAGATTCACGGCGCATTAAAGGGGACATCTCTAAACGGGACGGCCTGTCAAGTACTCACGTTGGGGGTCGAGTCTATCGATTCTTAAATTTCACGATTGGGTTGGGAAAGAAACAGGCGAGCTGTTAAAGCCGTGGATATAGATAATCACGCGTCACTCAGCGCATCAGCCCACCGGCCAGTTCGAGGAGGAGCGTATCGTTGCCGCGTGCGGCGATGAGCGACAGCCCGAGCGGGCAACCGTCGATGAACTGCATTTGTGCACGGGACTGCCTTTAGGAGGCCGAGTCTACGCTGCGATGCTTCTCCAGGCCAGCGGCAGGACGAATGCTTTGAGAGCTTTGCTCAGGCTCAACAAGATCGCAGCCCTCATTTCCTGCGTTTGGCGAATGCCCTGTCGCCATTGTATCCTAGGCAAAGAGAAGAAAAGCGGTTGTGACGCATTGCTGTGGTAGTGCCGAGATAGGACAGGAGGAAGTGAAACATGTTTGACCGAATTACCTTTGATCCCCAAATCATGGGCGGGCGGGCGTGTATCCGTGGGATGCGGATACCCGTTTCTGTGATTGTTGGTCAAATCGCTCATGGGGCTACCTTTGACGAGATTCTTGAAGGCTATCCCGACTTGGAAAAAGAAGATATCCAACAGGCGGTCGAGTACGCGGCTTGGCTAACTCAGGAAGAGATTCACTTCCGTTAGGAATCGTAAGTGCAATTTATTGCCGACATGTGCATGGATGTGCGCGTGGCGAGTTGGTTAAACTCGCAAGAGCATGACGCGACATTTGCGAGACGAAGGACTTCAGCGTTTGCCCAACGGCGAGATCTTCGACAAGGCAATCGCTGAGTCCCGCATCATCGTGACATTTGACCTCGACTTTGGTGAGATAGTCGCGCTTGCCAAAGGGCGCAAGGCTGGAGTCATCCTATTCCGTCTGCGCAATACTCGAACCTCTTTTGTAATTCAGCGCCTCTCCGAGGTGATTTTCGAATGCCCGGACGCTTTGACGAGGGGCGCTATTGTGATTGTCGAAGATACCAGGCATCGGGTCAGAGAGTTTCCATAGATCGAACAAGGCAATAGGTCTGAGTCGTGAGTTATTTGTGGACGGCAGTGTCAGACATTTATTTATTTAATTCCTACTATGGACTCGGTTATCCGTGGAGACGACTTTCATACCCGGAAGAATCGACCGTTCCCCTCATGTAGAGACGATGGAATTTCAAGGCAATAATTCCGGCACCTCGCCTCTTTTGTTCTGCCTGAAGGGAAATTCAGGGGTGAGACTTCTAGGAGTGCGTGTCCAAATGAATTGCTGTCGTGATCCACAGGGTGATTTTTAGTTAGTGAGAGAAAGCCCCGCGCGTCCTTCAAGCCTGAACAAAAAGCCATCACTTTTTTGAAGACGAAGGCTATACCCGCCAGCTCTACCTTTTCGAAGCCGCTAGCCGAATCAGCGCAATTGGAGTATCCGCTGTTCGGCATGATCATGCGGAGTTGCGTCCGTGTGCAAAACGGCACAGCAATACACCGCTCCATCAGCTATTGCTATCCTGGCTCTGAGGAGAATTAGAGGAATTCCAAGGCTATCGAGCACCGATAGCCTTGGCTGTCTATTGCACTAAACGAAAAGGAAAAGGGTTCTTACTTTACGTGTCTGCTGACCAACTTGGTCATTTCAAACATGGTGACCGTTTTCTTCCCGCCGAAGACCACTTTGAGTTTGTCGTCGGCGTTGATGTTGGTCTTTTTCTTCTTGTCCTGCAGGCTGTTCTTTTTAATGTAAGCCCACAGTTTCTTGGTCACCTCGGTCCGCGGGATTGGTTTGGCGCCGACGACCTCGCTCAGAGCGGCATCGGGTTGTACCGGTTTCATGAAAGCTGCATTCGGTTTGCGTTTTTTCTTCGTTGCCATTGTTCCTCCTTCAGGAAGTAAATTCGTTAGCTGTGCTTATAGCAGAGGTGATTTATATTTGCCAGTATTTTTTTGCTTTTCTCCTCGTAAAATTTGACTCTGAGAAAGGTTCAGCCTCGGCTCGCCATTGACCAGCTCCACCACCACCGCATAATCCGATCGTGCGCGCTCGATGGAAACATAGCCCTGCCGGACATCCTCAAAGACATTTTCGGCCGGACGCTCCAGCGGATGACCGAGCCCGCCCCCGCCTGGGCGCTCTAGGCGCAGCAGATCGCCCTTTTGCAAGCGGTGATCGCCAAAACGAGAGGGAAGACGGTTTTCGTTTGTAGCCCCTGGATTGATAATGCAGGAACCTTTGCCCCCGGCACTCCCGTTGTCGGTGCCCCAGGGCTCGATGGCATGTTTGTCCGTGCGCATCGAGAAGCGCACTTCGTCGGTTAGAATTCGATAGTCACGGGCGAAACCCAAGCCGCCGCGCCATCGACCCGCCCCGCCGGAGTCGGGAATCATTTCGAAGCGCTCCACGCGGGTGGGAAATTCGGATTCGATAATTTCGATGGGCGCGGTCTTGCAGTTGCTCAAATGAAAGGCCGTCGCAGACACGCCGTCTTTGCCGGAGCGCGCCCCGGTGCCGCCGCTAAAGATTTCATAGTGCACGTAGGCCCGGTGGTTATTGGTGTCGTCCCCGCCTAAAACCAAGGCGGCGCTGCCGGAGCCGCCGGCGATTCGCTTCTCCGGAGCGAAGGGAGCCAGGGCCCTGAAGATCGCCTCCGCTACGGTGAGCGCCGTCGGCATGTAGGTATTGACGGCCGCGGGAAAGCGCGGGTTGACGACACTGCCTTCACGAAACGTCGCTTCAATAACGCGTGCCAACCCTTGATTGATGGGCAGGAAGCGATCGACCAAGGTGACCAAGCAGTAGGCGCAAGCGGCCCGCACCAGCGGCGGTCGAATGTTTGCCGGACCCGCTGTCTGATCGCTGCAGCCGCTAAAGTCGAAGTGGATTCGATTTCCTTTTTTATCGATCTTCACATGCACACGGATCGGCCGATCAAGATCGATGCCGTCGTGATCGACGAAGCTTTCTCCTTCCGATTCGCCATCGGGCCATGAGGCAATGGTCTGACGCACGCGGTTTTCCGTGTAGGCGGATAATAGATCTGTCGATTGGCGCACCGTTTCTTTGCCGTAACGTTCCATCAGCTCAGCTATGCGCCGTTCCCCCAGGCGTGCCGCGCCGACCTGCCCCCGCAAATCGCCGATGACCAGCGCCGGGGTGCGGCTATTGGCCGTAATCATGGCTTCGATCTCTTTGACCGGCTGCAGGCGTGACATATACTTTACCGGAGGCAGGTGAAGTCCTTCCTGAAAGATTTCCCGCGCGTTGCCTGAACCGCTGCCCGGTACGGTTCCACCAATGTCGCTCTTATGCGCCATGTTCGCTGCGAATCCCACCCACTCTCCTTGGTAGAAGATAGGTGTAAGCACGCCCATGTCCGGTGCGTGGGGACTGCCGCCGAGATAGGGGTGATTGATGATGAAGGCGTCGCCTGGTTTGATCTCAGCTGCCGGGTAAGCTTTCAGGATTGCCGCGGCGCAGGCTGGAAATGCACCCATGTGGAGCGGCAGCACTACGTGCTGGGCGACGACTTCACCGTCGGTATTTAAAATGGCGCAACTAGCATCTTGGGACTCGCGAATAATCGTCGAATAGCCGGTGCGGAACAGCGAGTTCTGCATCTCCTGGACGATACCGGCCAGGCGCGCCTGGATGACTTGAAGCGTAATCGGATCGACGGTGTTCATGAAGCGTTAGCTGTGAGGCGGAACGTATGTGTATTGTAGAGGCGACCGGCCGGTCGCCCCTACCTCATGCCTGTCCGCGTAGTTCGCGCGTTCGCGCCTCGTTGAGCACGTAGTCGCCGTCGTTCGCTTCGATGGCAACTTGATATATCTCTCGTGCTCTCTGTTGAGTCACGTAGCCGTTGCGGACGTCGTTGAGCACCCTCGCCGGGTCGCGTTCCAGCGGGTTGCCTAAGCCGCCGCCGCCGGGGGTTTCCAGGCAAACGACATCGCCCGGATGCAGTGTGTGGTCCGAGTATCGTGAAGGGATGACACGGGATTGGTCCGTGCCGGGGTTCAACGTGCAATGGCCGGTCTTGCCGTCCGAGCCGCCGTCGATACCTTTGGGCGCGACGGTGTGTTTGGTGGAACGCAACGAAAATCTCGCGTCATGATCCAGCAGCTCGTACTCGCGGACGAATCCAAGTCCGCCACGGAACTTTCCCGGTCCGCCGGAGTCGGGGATCAACTCAAAACGACGCAGTCGGGTGGAGAATTCCGATTCGATAATTTCGATGGGCGCGATCCTGGCGTTGGATTGATTGACATTGGTGCCGGAGACGCCGTCTTTGCCGCTGCGGCCGCCGGAGCCGCCGCCGAAGATCTCATATTGCACATAGCTCTTGCCGGTCTTGTTGCTGCGCCCGCCGATGATGATCGACCGGCTGCTGCAGCCGTCGCCGACCTTCTTGTGCGGCGTGATCTGGCTGGAGGCCTCCAGCAACGCCTCCACCAGCGCATGAACAGTGGGGTTATACGTGTTTACCGGAGCGGGAAAGCGCGGATTTACCACACTGCCCTCGCGAACTTTGATGTCGATCACTTTTGCCAGACCGTAGTTAATGGCCAGCGCCGGGTCCGTCAGGCAGGTGAGGAGATAGCAGCAGGCCGCCCTCACGATGGTAGGGCGGATATTGGCAGGCCCCTTGGTCTGGTCGGCGGAACCGGTGAAGTCAAAAAGGAGATCTTTGCCTTTCTTTTCCATGCGCACATGGAGGCGAACCGGCTTGTCGAGATCGATACCGTCGCTGTCGACGAACCGTTCGCCCTCGCCGGTGCCATCGGGCCACGAAGCTATTTCAGCGCGCACCTTCGCTTCGGTCATGGCGAACAACTGTTCGTAAGAGGCGAGGATCGTCTCCTTGCCGTAGCGATCCATCATTTCCTGGAAGCGTTTCTCGCCGAGCCGTGCGGCGCCCACTTGGCCGCGCAGGTCACCGACGACCAGCTCCGGCGTGCGGCTGTTGGCGCCAAGGACCGCTTCGATGTCTTTGCTGGTTTGATAGCCGGAAACGTATTTGATCGGCGGTAAGTGGAGGCCTTCCTGGTAGATCTCCCGGGCTTGACTCCAGCAACTCCCCGGCACGGGGCCGCCGATGTCGCTCTTGTGTGCGAGATTCGCGGCGAAGCCGACCCAGTCGCCTTGGTAGAAAATAGGACTCAGCACCGCCATATCCGGCGCGTGGGGACTGCCGCCGAGATAGGGATGGTTGGTGATGAAGGCGTCGCCCTCGTGAAGCTCCGAGGCGGTGTAGCTCTTCAGCAGTCCTGCGGCGCAAGCCGGAAACGCGCCCATATGGAGCGGCAGAACCACATGCTGGGCCACCACTTCACCGTCGGTATTTAAAATCGCGCAACTGGCATCTTGGGACTCGCGGATAATCGTCGAGTAGCCGGTGCGAAAGAGCGAGTTCTGCATCTCCTGGACGATGCCGGCCAGCCGCGCCTGAATGACTTGTAAGGTTATGGGATCGACGTGCATAAATTTCTAGGCGTGCGTTTTGTAGGGGCGACCGGCCGGTCGCCCCTACCCCTCGCCTGTTACCTCATGCCTTTTTCTTTTCCTTCACAATCAAATTCCGATAATCATCCACTGTCGCTTGCTGCTCCGGATGAATCACTGTCGTCGTATCCAACTGTTCGATCACCGCCGGGCCGGAAATCTCCTGTCCCGGCTCCAGCAGGCCGCGCGCGTAGATCTGGCAGTCCAGCACACCATGCTGCTTTCCGAAGTAGACTTTCCTCTCGCCGGTCTTCGCTTCATCAACTCTTCTTCCGGTCGCCTTTGCCGGAGAAAGCTTCGCCTGGGGCACGAGCCCGTAGGAAATTAGCCGCAGGCTCACCAGCTCCACCGGCTCGGTTTCGGCTTTGTGGCCGGAAGCTTGTTCATGCTGTGTGTCGAAGCGTTGCCGCATCAGATCGAGATCCGATTTTTTTAACGGCGGCAGCGGACAGGGAACGGTTAACTCGTACCCTTGACCGGCGTAGCGCAGATCGAGAAAGGCGTCGAGCCTGATCTCTGCGTCGTGAAATCCTTCTGCGCGCAGGTCGGCTTTCGCCTGTTCGATCAGTTGGGCAAAAAGGCCGTTAATTTCATCTAAATCCAGTTCGTTGAGCCCAACCAGTTTTGAGCGCACATAGTCATGCTTTACGTCGGACATTAATAAACCAAGGGCGGAGTGGACGCCAGGTGTCAGCGGGATTAGGACCGCGGAAATACCGAGATCGAGGGCGATCCGACCCGCATGCATGGGCCCGCCCCCACCGAAGGCTACCAGTGTGAAGTCGCGGATGTCGTAGCCACGTTGTGATGAGACGGCTTTGATCGCCTCTTCCATTTTAACGTTGATAATGTCCAGTACTCCGTCTGCTGCTTCGAGCAAACTCAAGTCAAGAGGCTTGGCGATTTTTTCTTCTAGGGCGCGTTCCGCCTTGACCTTGTCCAGTTTCATCCGGCCGCCGAGAAAATGATTCGGGTCAAGAACCCCAATGACCACATTGGCGTCAGTGACTGTAACCTCTTGACCGCCGCGGTCGTAGCAAACCGGACCGGGATCGGCGCCGGCGCTATCCGGTCCGACGTGCAGCGCGCCTACCGCGTCGATGCGCGCGATGGTGCCGCCGCCGGCGCTCACGGTGTGAATGTCGAGCATCGGTAGACTGATGGGTCGCTGGTTGATTCTTCCCTGAGTAGTGATCACCGGATTGCCCTGGTGGATCAACGCGACGTCGCAGCTGGTGCCGCCCATGTCAAAGGTGATGATGTTATTGACGCCGATCCGCTCGCAGGTCCCCATGGAAGCGATAACCCCTCCCGCCGGACCGGAGAGAACCGTGGCCACCGGTTTCCTGGCGGAGCCTTCGAATGTCGAAACCCCGCCATTGGACTGCATAATGTAGAGTTTCGGCGTCATCACGCCGATCTCTTTTAGCCGGTTTTCGAGACGGCTGACATAGTTCGCCATCACCGGCGCAATATAGGCGTTGATCACCGTCGTGCTCATCCGGTAGAACTCGCGGATCTGCGGCAGCACCTCGTAGGAAAGCGAGAGACTGGCCTCGGGAAATTCTTTGGCGAAGATCTCTTTGATTTTTAGCTCGTGATCGGGATTTAAGAACGAGAAAAGAAAACAGACGGCCACCGACTGGACGCCCTTCTTCTTCAGGTTTCTAACCGCTTGAAGCGATGCTTCGACATCGATGGGTTTTAACGCGTTGCCACGGAAATCGACCCGCTCGGGAATCTCTTCAGTGAGGTAGGGTGGGGCAAGGAGTCGTGGTTTCTCGAAAAAGAGATCGTAAGTAGCCGGCCCGTAGCCGCGGGTCTGCTCCATCACCTCGTAAATTCCCCGGAAGCCTTGCGTGACGAGAAGGCCCGTCCTTGCTCCCTTTTCCTCTAGGAGTGTGTTGGTCCCGACGGTTGTGCCGTGACAGAAAAAAGAAATGTCTCTCGCTGCCGGGCCCTTATCGATTAGCTCTTTGACGCCGTTCAGTACGGCCTGAAAAGGCTCCTTAGGAGTCGAAGGGACTTTCGTGATGCTGATCTCACCGCTATCTTCATTGAAAAAAACAAAATCGGAGAATGTTCCCCCGGTGTCGACTGTGACTCGATACTTGGCCATCGTGTTTGGCTGTACCATTAATCTTTCTACGGTTCAACGAGCGAAAGCTTGTTGAGCAATGGTGTTGCGAGCTAGGCTCGCATTAGAACCTCCGAGGGTGCAAGATGTAATTTTGAAAATCACATCATGAATGAGAATGGTTTTATGTCCGTCGAAGTGCGAAGCGAGAGCAGCGGTTTATCCATTCACCGCGCCGAGTTAATCATTCTCCTCGGGGCGATCTCCGCCTTTGCATCACTCTCGGTGGACACTTATCTGCCGGCTCTACCGACCTTGTAGAAGGTGTTTGAGGCCAGTTCGATTGAAGTGCAGCTTACCCTGGCATCTTTCTTTGTCGCCTTTGCGTTGGGGCAGGCCTTTTACGGCCCGATCATCGACCGGTTTGGCCGAAAGCGGCCGCTTTGTATTGCCCTTATGTTGTTTGCACTGGCTTCAAGCGGCTGCGCTTTGGCCTGGTCCATCGAAGCGCTGGTTGTGATGCGCTTCGTACAAGCGCTTGGTGCCTGTGCCGGAGGAGTAATCGCCCGGGCGATCGTGCGCGATTTGTTCGAGCCCATCGATACGGCGCGAATTTTTTCCGCTTTGATTCTAGTGACCGGCTTTGCGCCAATGCTGGCTCCCCTTGTCGGCGGTTACGTACTGGTTTGGTGGGGTTGGAGGGCGATCTTCTGGCTGCTTTCGATTCTGGGCACCATCAGTTTTATAGGAGTGTTTTTTCGTCTGCCCGAAACCCATCACCCGGAAGTTGTCGTGAAGCTCAAGGTTGGCGCGGTCCTTGAGGGCTATCGACGGTTGCTCGCGGATCGCCGTTATTTCGGTTTCGCGTTGGCAGGCGCACTCAGCATGGCGGGAATGTTCGCTTACATCTCGGGATCCCCCTTTATATTTATTGAGCTCTTCGGCGTTCCGCCGAACCGGTTTGGCTGGCTCTTTGGAGCCAATGCATTGGGTTTTGTCATCTCCTCCCAAATCAATGGCAAGCTGGTTCGCCGTTTTGAGCCGCTGAAGCTGCTCAAGGCCGCTAATCTGGTTCAGGCCATTGCCGGGCTCGCGCTGCTAGCTGCCGGCGCGAGCGGCGTAGGGGGAATTGCCGGAATTATCATTCCGCTTTTCATTTATATTTCTTGCATCGGTTTTATCCTGCCGAATTCGACAGCGCTGGCGATGGCGCCCTTCAGCACTAACGCGGGCGCGGCATCGGCTCTTTTGGGCAGTACGCAATTCACTATCGCTGCCATCACCTCGACGGTGTTGGGAATATTGCATAGCCAAAGCGCTATTCCCATGACCGCCATGATCGCCGGCTGCGGTGTTGTGAGTGTCGGGTTGTATCGGCGTTTGTCGTGATCGGTTTCCTGCTTCTCTTTTTCTTGACTTCCTCACCGCCGGCATACACTGTTGTCCAGTGGCTGGAGTTGCAATCTATGCCTAAGACCGTGGCGATGCTACTGCTAGCTTTTGCGGTGGCGGGATGCACTCAGGTGGTTACCGACGTCACGACTGTCAGCGGTCCAGGTCGATATGAAGTCAGCTTACCTGGCTCCGGCGTGACTCTCGGCGGGATCGTCTTCCGCCCTGCTAGCACATCGAAACTGCTGCCAGCGATCATCGTGTTACACGGCTGGGCCCGACCGGGCGTGCCAGGCGCTCCGCGAGTAGAAGGCACGGCACGACGGCTTGCGGAACAAGGATACGTGGCGCTAGCGCTCTCCATGCGAGGATGGCCGCCCTCCAGCGGGAGTGACGACTGCGGAACGCAGCAGCCGGACGATGTCGCGAAAGCCGCGGATTGGCTGGCAACGCTCCCAGGCGTTAATGCCGACTCCATCGGTGTTCTAGGGTTCTCTCTGGGTGGCCAAGTGGCATTACTCTCTGGCGCTCGGAGCGGTCGAATCAAAGCCATCGTCGCGTATTTCCCGATCACCGATATTCAACGTTGGAAGGATACGACGAGTAACGCGGGAATCCGTCACTTCTATGTCCCGCTGGTATGCGGCACCGGCTACTGGAACTCCCCAGTCCATGTTGCAGAGCAGATCCACGCTCCGGTCCTTCTTATTCACGGCGACCGTGACACAGAGGTCCCAATCGAGCAGAGCCTCAGGATGCAAGAAGCGCTGCGCAGGGCTGATCGACACGTCGAGTTGCTGGTCATCGGCGGAGGTGATCACGGCTTCCGGGGCGAACAAGATGAACAGGCATGGTCCTCGGCCACGAAGTTCTTCAACATGCACATGAAGCCACGCGAGTGATGGCCTAACGATTAAGGATTAGACGACTTTAGAATTCGTTTTCATCCATTCTTTAAGAGGAGTTCCTGTGCAGAGGAAATTTTTTTCAGCAGAAAAAATCTTTTCTTAACTTGCTCGCCACGGGATACACTGTTGTCTAATACCAGGAGTCGTAATCTATGGCTAAAACCGTGTCGCTGAAACTGGATGACCCCACGTATTGGAACGTGGAGAAAATTCGCAAACACCTCAACCTGCCGCGACGCACTTATATCTGCAAAGCGATTAGTCACTATAATTCCCTCTACGCTAGAAAACTCTTAGAGAGGGAGTACAGTAAAGCATCTCAACGATTGGGCGAAGAGCACCTCGAATACCTTCAGGAAACCGAGCTTCTCTAAGACCTGGCAACGTTCAGTCTATCTGGGGATCAAACGTCGGATTCAGAAAGAACCGAGGCTCGCGCGTATGGCAGGAGAAGTTGAAGAGGCATTAAAAAGCCAAAAGCAGACTTGAGCCTTCAATGACCCTTTCTGGGAATCCCTTTTTCTTGACTTCCGCGCGAACGGGATACACTGTTGTCTAATACACGAGTCGCAATCTATCGCTAAGGTCGTGTCACTGAAATTGAATGACTCCACGTATTTCGAATGCGAACAAAGGGCGAAACGTTCCGCTACGGCTTCGATTGCGCGTGCTAGATCGTGACGGTTACAGATGTGTGCTCTGCGTTCGAAATTCCGCAGATACAGCGGAGAGTGAGGCTACGCCTGGATCACGTTATTCCATTCTTCAAGTGTGGAAAGACGAGTCCGGACAATCTTCGCACGTTATGTGGCGAGTGCAATTTGCGGCGTGGCGATGAGGAAAGTGTTCCCGTCTAATGCACGGCTTGAGCGGATCGCCGTGAAAAGTGGCCACTCAGCCGCACGGCGTGGGTCTCCATGAAAGTCTTTTTGTCGTCAACGGTTGAAGGATTGCGAGATGCGCGCCTATCCTTGATCGAAAAAATGGAACGGACCTGCGAGGGCTGCGTAACCGTTGTATGTTATGAGAGAAACGCCTATCAGTACCCTACGCTGCCCCCAGAAGAGACATGTCTAGCGCTTGTGCGCGAGTGCGAAGTTCTCGTTGTCTTAATCGACCAATACTACGGGATGCCATGCAGTAACGTGCCCGAAATAAGTATCACTCACGCGGAGGTTCGGGAGGCCCTCAAGGGCGGACTTACTGTAATTCCTGTCGTTCGTACACAGGCGTGGCATGAGTACTTTGTGGCGTGCTAACGCCGGACGGTCCATTGTGTTCGCTCACGTCAAGGAGCAACAGGTGTTCAGGATACTTGACGAGCTTTACAGTAGGTGCAACTGTCACGTGTACGATAATCTGACCGGAGATGAAGCTATCACACAAATTGCTGCTGCTCTTGACGCAGTCATATCACGCGGTTCTAGCGGTACTATTCACCATGTTGCGTTGGCGGTGGAGCCAACAGCTGTTTCACGCGCCGCAACCCCCGACATTGCGAGCCAAATCCCACTCTTTACCGAAGGCCAGGTGTTACACCCCGATGACTTGAACGCGTTGTACCGGGCGATCATTGATGTGGCATCCAAACACGGTCTGACGATTAATGCCCCCGTGATCTGGAGAACCGGAGATGCCTTAACGGCAGCGCAGCTAAATGCCTTGTTAGACGACGTTGTACGAATCTATAAGCACATCGGTCGAAGCACTCCGCAATGGTCTTTCGGACGCTTTGGCCAACTACTTCGCGTATCTCATCTCAATGAGATTGTTGAGAACCTGCGAAACCTGTAAGAGTCGCTCTGAGTCGAATATTACGAGCGGGGGAGATTACCGGGCGCAAAGGAGTCAAGTCTGCCTTTAACTTTAGAGACCGTTGATGTTAGCGGATGAAGCATCAGGTTCTACTTCCGGGAGTTAACCTCTCGCTCGCCGATCTATTTATTTTCTGAAGAACGACCTATGAGGAGATGGGGAGAGCAAAATCGCTCTAGCACGCAGTCAATGAATTAGAAACTGCCTCACCTTCGCGATCCGCCAATTATGAGTGGACAGCTTCGGCCATGCGCTCTCGACACTCATCCAAGAGCGATACGTTTGGCTCTTCTCCCACATCGCTCGCGCGTACTTCCTCAACCTGATGGATAAAAACGTGTTAGACCCCAGTCTTGATAGTTACTTCTTCTCGACTGAAGATCAGCAGCAAGGCGAGGCACCGATACTTGTCGGTCAGATTACAAACTTACTACACTCTCGTACCGGGGTGTTCGCTTATTCGCCCGACAAATCCGATACCTACGATCATAACTACGTGCGCGAGATCACGAGGACGAGTATAAGAAGCGCATTTCTTCTAACCGTTCAGCTGTATCTCGAGTTCTTCCGTATCGAGTCAATAGCAAAGCGACATGGCATGGCAGAGGGGGAAGAACTTTTTATCTTCATTCGGCAGGCTCGAAACATCGTTTGCCACGCCAACGGTAGCATGTCGAGTGACCGCTTAAAACGCTGCACTTGGCGCGGTCTTACCATCGAGAAGTGCGATCGGATTCTAAAGCTAAGTGACCAGCGCTTGCTGCAACTTGTTAACGACGCTATAGAGACGCTAGTCAAGGTCTATGCCGCTGCTGGTCGCCAAGTCGACTATGTATCGCTGAATCTTGGTTACGGCATTCCTGCTGTCCAACTGTTGGCTAAAAGGGCTCGAAGCGGTGTCAACGAGGCGAAAGCCTGAGACATCATTAGCCCAACGGGCCGCGCGAGTTTTGGTTTACACAAATAACGCAGGTGATATTGGCGAAAATGTCATTGGAAGTCAGAGGAGAATGGGGACTCAGTGAGCATCCCTATCTTTCCTTCTTACATGACTGATGCCTTAACCAGCGGTGGTTGCCAACGCGTGTCCTACTACAATATATATATTCGGGTTCTGTTTGACGGCATAGATTAGGACGTTGCCTTTGGGCACGCCCATTATAGAAGATGCAACCGTCGAGTGGTGGTCTGTGGGGTCTGAGTTCCGTTTCTTGACCTTTCAGATGTAGATCTATCTGAGAGCTGCAGTGCCTTTTCGCGGTTCTTCGGAAGGTACCTGAAGATCAATATCGAATCCGTGTACCGTAACTTCTCCGATGTACTTCCGTGCCATTGCCTCGACTCGACCTCATACTTCGGGTGATCGCGGATTCGGGGCACATCGTTGGACATGGGACAGGGCACGATGATCTGGGCTCATTTTTGAGGTAACACCACGTGGACGGCGAATGCTGGAAGGAGAAGACCGGTTTCCTTACGAAATTCGTCTAACAACGGCTGGAGCGGGCGAACGGAACATTGGCTAAGTTGCTGGCGTTAGCAGGCGACTAAATAGACGTTATGACGGTTAATCGCGACAAGCCGAATCGTTGGAAGGGAGATATCTCTAAGTCTGTGGACATGTACAACGACTGGTTCATGAAATTCGCCCCTCAAGCCTTTCGAAACACAAGAGTTCAAACGACCAAGGATGTTGAGGCCGCCCTTCACGCGACCGGCAACATTACGAACATCCAACCAGTGGTGATGCGGGAGCATCCGGAGATTCTTCCCACACTTCGCATGTCCACATGCCCGCCACTCGCCGTAGATCGCCTTATCGGACTTGCTGGTGTGTCTATAACTCTCGTTAAATGCATGGAGCTGGAGAAAAAATTACCCGCACGCATGACGACTTCCGACATTGATCGAGAACTCGGCAAAATCGCAGCGATCATTGAAAAGATGGCGGACCCTGATATTTTTGTATGGCTAGGTCGCAAAGAACCAGCTACAGAGATTGAGATACACCGAGCCGCGACGATCGTTGCGGATCGCCTCTGTGGGGCGGTAGCTAATCCTATTATTCGAAACGCGCAGGAGAAACGGCAGCTTGCTGCCATCAAAAGGTGGCTCGAAGCTCGCGGATACAAACAACTTCCCGGAGGCGAGGGCACACGTTTCAACGCGATGCCGCTTGGAACGTTTGGCTTTCGCATGAATGTTCCCGTGAAACTCCAAGGCGGAGTGCAGAGCGTCAACATACCCATTGACGCGGTGGTCATGCCTAAGATAGGAAGACCGAAACAGTTTCCGGTTCTGCTTGAGGCCAAGTCCGCGGGGGACTTTACCAACACTAATAAGCGCCGGAAAGAAGAGGCTGTGAAGATGGCGCAGCTCGGAGTACTTACGGGAACAGGGTTCGGTTCAATCTTTTTCTATGCGGCTACTTCGACAGCGGTTACCTGGGTTACGAGGCGGCGGAGGGCATTGATTGGGTGTGGGAACATCGTATTGACGATTTGGTTCTTCTTGGAATTTGACTATGCGCGAGACAATAGACGACGTTGAGAAAGAGCGTCAAGCCATTCAGGCCGAACTCGACAGCCAGAAGACTCAGGCCGAGCGAAACCGCCTTGGCCAGTTTGCGACACCAACAACGCTTGCCCTGGATATCATTCGGTATGCGAGAAAACTCCTCCCCTCGGGAAAGAAAGTGCGCTTTCTTGATCCCGCAATCGGCACTGGTGCCTTTTATTCCGCGCTCCGCAAAGTTTTTCCACCGAGCCAGATCGCCGAAGCCCTGGGCTTCGAGCTTGACCCTCATTACGGCAAACCTGCGGCGCGATTGTGGAAGGACTCAGACCTTTTGCTGCAAATCTCCGACTTCACACTTGCGGAACCTTCTCCCCGTTTCAATCTCACCATCTGCAACCCACCCTACGTGCGGCACCACCATTTGCACAACGGGGACAAGGTCCGCCTTCAGTTGCGCACCTTGAAAGCGAGCGGGATGAAATTGGGCGGACTTGCAGGGCTCTACTGCCACTTTCTCGGCCTAACGCACGCATGGATGGCACAAGACGGCATCGCTGGTTGGCTGATTCCTAGCGAGTTTATGGATGTTAATTACGGCCAGAGCCTGAAACGCTATCTCCTGGGCCGCGTTACGCTTCTCCACATTCACCGATTCGATCCGAACGACATGCAGTTTGCTGACGCCCTCGTTTCATCTGCTGTTGTTTGGTTTCGCAACTCGCCACCACCGAAAGACCACGCGGTGAACTTCACTTTTGGCGGCACACTGCTCGACCCGAAATTCTCGCGCACAGTTTCCGCAAAGGTACTTACCCATGAGCCCAAGTGGACACGCTTCCCTACCTTTGAAATCCGAAGCCGTTCCGACGTTCCCAGGATTTCGCACTTTTTCCTGGTCAAGCGAGGACTCGCCACCGGTGATAACTCCTACTTTATTCTCGAGGAAGAAGTCATTAAGACGCGGCGTCTTCCGATAGAGACCTTCAGCCCGATACTCCCGAGTCCCCGTTACTTGCCGGATGATGAAGTGAGAGCCGACTTACAGGGCAACCCAAAAACCGAGCCTCGACTCTTTCTCTTGGATACGCGTCTTCCTGAGAAGGATATCAAAGAGCGCTTTCCTTTTCTGTGGACATACCTAGAAGAGGGCAAAGCGCGCCGACTGGACAATCGTTATCTCTGTAGCCACCGTACACCCTGGTATTCCCAAGAGAACCGCCCACCCGCACCAATCGTTTGCACTTATCTTGGACGGTTAGATGTAAAACGAAGACGACCCTTCCGATTCATCCTTAACAACTCCCGAGCCACTGTCGCCAACGTCTATCTGGCTATGTATCCACGACCGCTGCTTGAGCGATGGTTAAACCGGGACCCGACGCTCATCCGCCGTATATGGGAGGTCCTCAACCAGATTACTCCCGATCAGCTTCTCGGAGAGGGAAGAGTTTACGGTGGAGGTCTCCACAAACTCGAGCCACGTGAACTTGCCAATGTCGATGCATCGGCGATTGCGAAGCTGGTTCCTGATTACCAGATGCCGGTGCCCCCTACACAGATAGAAATGTTTGGCTAAATTATCGTGGCTTGGAATGGCCAATGCAACCGTTTTGGAGCTCCCATGTATGATCTGCTCTTAAAGAATGGACGGATTTACGATGGCTCTGGCATGCCGTCCTTTGTTGCGGATCTGGCGATTCGCGATGGACGGATTGCGGCGATCGGAAGAATTAACGAGGCGGCCACTCGCGTACTGGATGCGGACGGCCTTGCCGTGGCCCCGGGCATCATCGATTTCCATACCCATTTCGACGCCCAGATCTGGTGGGACCCGCTGGGTTCCTCGTCAAACGAGCATGGCGTTACGACCGTCGTCTTCGGCAACTGCGGCCTGACTTTAACGCCCTGCAAGCCGGAGAGTCGCGATGCGCTGATCGGCACCTTCGTGCGGGTTGAGAGCATGCCGCGAAATAGTTTGAAAGCCGGTATTCCCTGGGAATGGACAACCCACGGACAGTATCTGGATGCTCTGAGTCGCAGACCGCTGGGTCTCAACGTGGCGACGCTGGTCGGCCATTGCGCCGTTCGCCAGTACGCGATGGGCGAAGCCAGCGTCGAGCGGGAAGCGAATGACGCCGAGATCGCTGAGATGGAAGAACTCGTGCGGCAGGGCCTGGAAGCGGGAGCTTTTGGCTTTTCGACGAATTCTAACCAGAGTCACTTTCGCGAAGACGGCAAGCCCGTCGCCAGCCGCTTCGCAAGCCTTCACGAGATCGAGAGGCTTTGCCGTGTAGTGGGGCAAAACCAACGTGGCGCCGTGCAATTCACGCACGGCGCATTTGCGACTCCCGAACACGTTGCGCGGATTAGCCAGTGGTATGACACTATTTTGAGCGAAACCCGCCGCCCGCTGATCGGCGAAAGTATCCGTCATCGCTGGAGCGAGCCCGACCTCTGGCGCAAGCAGCTGGACGACGTCGAAGAACGCGCTCGCCGAGGGGCCGCGAGCTTTGCCATGACCACTACCCGGCTTGCTCTTCGGCGCTGGAATCTCAAGGATAGCAATCGACTCGATGAGATGCCGGCCTGGAAGAAAGTAATGTCCATGCCTTTGGAGGCCCGTAAGGAAGCGCTTCGCAATCAAGAGACTCGGAGAGAATTGGCCGAGGAAGTGGTTCCCGGCAGCCCCGCCATCAACTTCTCGCGCCGCTGGGATTCAATATTCGTGAGCAAAGTTTGTCGCGCCGACCACAAAGACCTTCAAGGAAAGAGCATCGAAGAAATCGCGGGCTTGCTGGGGAAATCGGCCATCGATGCAATACTCGATTTATCTCTGGACGAGGAGCTTGAGACGGTTTTTGAAGATTCCATTACTCAAGGCGATGAAAAGGCCGTGGCTGCGATCTTCCGCAGCCCTTACGTCATGCTGGGCCAGTCGGATGCAGGCGCCCACGTTGCCAGCGCCAACCCGGGATTCGGTTTTGCGACTTTCTTGCTCAGTTATTGGGTGCGGCAGCGGCGGATCATGCCCATGGAGGAAGCCATTAGAAAACTGACTTTCATGCCCGCGTCGATCTTCGGGATTCACGATCGCGGCTTGCTTCGCCCTGGCATGGCGGCTGATGTATTTGTATTTGACCCCGCGGCCATCGATCTGGAAAAGCCCGAGCAAGTCAATGATCTTCCGGAGGGGGCGCCGCGTTACATCCAGCATGCGAGAGGAATCCGCTATACAATCGTCAACGGCGCAGTCCTGATGCAAAACGGTTCGCACACTGGCGCTTATCCAGGGAAGGTGTTGCGGAGCCAGTCGATTTGACTGCAGTAAACCACACGAAGTAGGGCGGGTTTGAAACCCGCCCCTACATTTTTTGCGTCCTTTGCGGCTAGATTCTTCTTACTTCGTGTTTTTCGTATTCCTATAGTTGAAAGTTTTCCGGTGGCCCGTGGCTATCCAAAACGGGGATTTGCTCGCGCCAAGACGCCAAGAACGCCAAGTCCGGAAGGTAAATTTCTTTGCGGCCTTTGCGCCTTTGCGCGAGATATTCCGAGTTTTGATTGCGACTCGGCCGCGCTGGGTCCTTCGTGTACAAATTCTCTTTTGGACTACGCCGCAGCCAGGTTCCGATAGTGTCCCGCTTTGGAGATCGGCGCCAAGCCGCTGATGATTTTGTTCCAGTGCTCGCCGAGATTCTCGCTGCAGAAGATTTCGCCTGACGTCGTCGCCGCAAAAATTGAAGACGCATCTCCCGCCTCCTCGAGGCAGAAGGCTTCGATGCTGGCTTGCAATCGATCGGGCAAGCCATTGCGCAAAAT
>Ga0184626_10000099_pt1 | contig 20238 bp, 20 predicted proteins | sample PLM3_60_b1_FD_133142 | JGI IMG/M metagenome (GOLD analysis project Ga0184626, IMG submission 133142) | Groundwater sediment microbial communities from an aquifer in East River, Colorado, USA - PLM3_60_b1 | ecosystem: Environmental > Terrestrial > Soil > Riparian zone | place: USA: East River... | reverse complement strand
GTGGTACGAGGCGCTCGTGAAAGCCGACGTCTGCGTCGGGAAGGTCTATGACGTCGAAGAGATGGTCGACGACCCACAGATCAAGCACCGCCGGATGATCGTGGACGCCGAGCATCCCACCCACGGGCGGGTGCGGCAGATCGGTATCGCGATCAAGCTCTCCGATACGCCCGGGACGATCCGGAGCGCGGCGCCGATGCCCTCCGAACATACCGAGGACGTGTTGAAAGATTTGGGGATGACGGCCGCCGAGATCGCGGAGCTGCAGCGGAAGGGAATCGTCGAGTAGCAACGGCGTGACGCCCGCCTGGCGCCAGCTCGCGCTCCTCTCGCTTGCCGAGCTGCTCGCCCTCTCGCTCTGGTTCAGCGCGTCCGCCGTGTTGCCGGCGCTCACGCACGAGTGGGCGCTCGGCGCCGGCGGCAGCGCCGGCCTCATGATTGCCGTCCAGGCCGGCTTCATCGTCGGCACGCTCGCGAGCGCGCTCGTCAACCTTCCCGACGTCTTCTCCTCGCGCCTGGTCATGACGGTGGGCATCACGCTGGGGGTGGCGGCCAACGGCGCGTTCGCCCTCTGGGCCTCGAGCCTCGGACCGGCGCTGCTGCTCCGCTTCGCGACCGGCGTGTGCCTGGCCGGCGCCTACCCGCCCGCGATGAAGATCATGGCGACGTGGTTCCGCGAGGGCCGCGGCCTCGCGATCGGGATTCTCGTGGGCGCCCTCACCGTCGGCTCGGCGACGCCGCATCTCATCCCGGGCCTGACGGAGCTTCCCTGGCGCGCCACCTTGCTCGTCGCGTCCGCACTCGCCCTCGCGGGCGCTGTGGTCGTCCAGCTCTTCGTCGCTGACGGTCCTCACCGCTTCCCGTCGGCCCGCTTCGACGTGCGCATGGCGGCCGCGGTCTTCCGCGAGCGCGGGCCACGCCTGGCCTGCTTCGGCTATCTCGGCCACATGTGGGAACTCTATGCGATGTGGGCATGGATCGCCGCCTTCCTGGCGGCGAGTCTCGAGATCCGTGGCGGCGGCAGCTACGCCGGGCTCAATCCGAGCGGCGCCACGTTCCTCGTGATCGCGCTGGGCGCGCTCGGTTGCTGGGCCGGCGGTGTCGTCTCCGACCGGTGGGGACGAACGACGCTCACGATGGTCTCGATGGCCTTCTCCGGGGCCTGCGCGGTGGCGATCGGTCTCACCTTCGGCGGCCCACCGCTGCTGACCTTGGCCGTCGCCGTCGTGTGGGGTGTCACGGTCATCGCGGACTCCGCCCAGTTCTCGACCGCGATCACCGAGCTGTCACCGCCGGCGTACGTGGGAACGGCTCTCACCACCCAGACGTCCGTCGGCTTCGCGCTGACGATGGTTTCGATCTGGCTCATCCCGCTAGTCGTGACGCACGTTGGCTGGGGATGGGCGTTCGCGACGCTCGCGATCGGGCCGGCGCTCGGGATCCTGGCGATGGGTCGGCTCCGCGCTCTACCGGAGGCGTCGAAGCTCGCGGGCGGACGCCGGTAGGCCCCCCCATGTCACCACATGGGCTGAGGCACCGCCTGGAGCCGGCGAAGCAGAGGGAGGCCCTGGCCCTCGAGCCATTCCGTCGTCGACTTGTACCCGTAGCGGAGCGCGGCCCGGCTCGCCTCGAAGCCCATCGACGGTCCGAAGAGGGGCGTCTGCTCTCGCCCGGGCTGGATCAGGTGAAACTCGGTGCTCGGGTGCTTGATCCGGAGCGTCGTCAGGCCGAGTTGCAAGAGGTTTTGGCTGTAGATGCGGCCCGCCTGCTCCATGATCGTGTACAGGCCGCGTTTGCGCAAGGGCACGTCACCGCTGTCAGGGCTCGGCACGAGCGGATTCACGACGATCACGACGGCCGCGCCCGCCTCGGCCGCGAGGTCCGCGTGGCCGCTGAAGCCCACGCCGCCGTCCACGTAATCACGACCGCGCAAAGTGTAAGGCTCGAAAAACCCGGGAATCGCCGAGGACGCCGCGATCGCCTCGCTGATCGCCACGTCCTGGAGCTCGTTGCGGCCGAATACGACGCGCTGCGCACGGTCGAGGTCGATCGCCGGGATCAGCAGCACGCGATCGAGCGCCGTGAAGGAGTTCTTGAGCCCGAATGCGGCGAACGTCTCGCGCATGTAGCGCTCGAGCGCCCCCAGTGAGAAAAACCCGGCGGGCAGGTCGCGCTCCGCGGCGGCGAGCATGTCCGGAACCGACTCGCGCATCCCGGTCATCGCGTTCTTGCCAACGGCCCAGAGGAGCCGCCCGAACCGGCCCGCCGCGTGGCGAAACGAGTTCGAGGCGTAGACGGCGCCCCGCCGGAAGTTCAGCGGGTGCTCGAGGTCCTGCTCGATGATGCGATAGATCTCGGAAGCGCGAACGCCGTTGGCGAGCAGCGAGGCCACGACCGAGCCTGCGCTGCAGCCCACGTAGATGTCGAAGCCCCCGGCGCCGTTGAGCCGTTCCTCGATCGCGGCGATCACGCCTACCTCGTACATGCCGCCGATCACGCCGCCGCCGGCCAAAGCCAATGCGTAACGTGGCCGTTGCGACCGCCACCGCCCGATCACGCGCTCGAGAAATTTCATGGCCCGCGTCATTGTAATCCTGGCAGCAATCGACCTGCCATCTTGGGGCTTATCCGGAAACTATTGATTTCACTAGGGGACATCCCCCCACCCACATAAGAAACTGCCACCCTGTGCGGCAAGTTCTTTGACACCCCGGCGGGTCTGATCCAGGTCCGCCGGTCAGGTCTCCACCAGGCGGAAAGAATCTAGCCCCCGGGGGTCTTCACCCAGCCGGATCGTCTCGAGGCAACATCAATCAAGACGCTCGCTTGGAGCCCACCCTACCCGCTTGGTATCGCCCTTGCTCCGGAAAAGGGCACGATGATCAGGGTAGAGGGTTCGTGCGCCCCGATGGTGACAGCGTGAACGTGCGGCTCCGGGCCGACCTGCATCTGCACACGCGGGAGGCGGAGCCCTGCATCACCTATAGCGCGCGTGAGATGATCGCGCGGGCGGCCCGCGAGGGCTACCGCGTGCTCAGCATCACCAATCACAACACGATCACCTTCAGTGACGAGCTGGCCGCCTACGCGCGCGACCGCGGCGTCCTGCTGATCCCTGGTGTGGAGGCCACGGTGGAGGGCCGGCACGTCCTCGTCTACAACGCCGATGTCGCGGCCGACAAGCTCCGGACCTTTGCCGACCTTCGCCGCTACCGGACGCCCGAGTGGCTCGTCGCCGCGCCCCACCCGTTATTCCCGGCATCCTTCTGTCTTCGGGAGCGGCTGTGGCAGGAGATCGATCTGTTCGACGCGATCGAGTTCAGTCACTTCTACACGCCCCGCGTAGACTTCAACCGGGCGGCGGTCAAGCTGGCCAGCGCGGTGGGCCTGCCCCTGCTCGGAACCTCCGACAGTCACCTCGCCGACCAGTTCGGAACGACCTTCTCTCTCATCGAGTCCGACCTGTCCGTCGAATCGGTGCTGTCCGCGATCAAGCAGGGCCGGGTCAGCGTCGTCAGCCGCCCGTTGAGCCCGTGGCGCTGCTTGAGCATCCTCGCCCGGCAGAAGCTGGCCGCCGCCAAGGAATCCGCAAGAGCCCGACTACGACCGAGCCCCCCGTCCCCCGAAACGATTCTCACGCCGCGTTAGCAGCACATCCGGCATTACCATTCCGAGCGCCCGCTTTGCGGGCGCCACGTTCGAAACCCTGGACGGCGAGGGAATCCGGTGGGGGGCAATCGGGGGGAGCGGCGCTCGCTCCCCCCGATCTTCAATCACGCGAGGTCGAACACCAGCACCTCCGCGAGCTCGACGCCGATGAGCCGGAGCGAGGGCTGCGCACTGACGGCGGCGCCGTCCCCGTGCCACAGGGGCTGGCCGTCGAGCGTGACGGCGCCGCGCGCGACCTGCACCCACGCGTGACGCTCGGGGCGGAGCTCGTGAACCACCTCTTGCTCACGCTCGAGCAGCACCGAGTAGAGGCGCACATCCTGATGGAGGGTCACGACGGAGGCGCTTGCCCGGGGGCCGGCAATCAGGCGGAGCGTGCCGCGCTTGTCCAGGTCGGGGATCGTCTTCTGCTCGTAGCTCGGCTCGCGTCCGTGACGGTCGGGGACGATCCAGATCTGGAGGAAATGAACGAGCTCGCTCGCGGAGGCGTTGAATTCGCTGTGGGTCACGCCGGTCCCCGCGCTCATGCGCTGGATTTCGTCGGGCCGGATCACGGAGCCGGTCCCCAGATTGTCTCGATGCTGGAGCGCGCCCTCGAGCACGTAGCTGACGATCTCCATGTCTCGGTGCCCGTGGGTCGGAAACCCGCGACCGGGCTGAACGCGGTCCTCGTTGATGACACGGAGCGTGCGGAACCCCATTTGGTTCGGGTCGTAATACTCCGCGAAGGAAAACGTGTGACGGGTGTCGAGCCAGCCGAAATCGAAGTGCCCGCGGGCGTCCGCCCGACGCAGCGCGATCATGGCTCACCGGACCGTGCTTGTCTGATCCGGCGCAGCCGTTCGAGCTCGGGCTCGACGTACTTCTGGCGGCATTCCGGACAGATCCCGTGCGTGAACTGGGCGTCGGAGTGGCCCTCGATGTAGGTCTCGACCTGCTGCCAGTAGTTCTGGTCGTCGCGGACCTTCTTGCAGTACGAGCAGATCGGGAGGAGCCCCTGGAGCTGCTTCACCCGCGTGAGGGCCTCCTCGAGCTCTCGCACCCGATCCGCGAGCGCCGCCTGGAGCTCCAGCATGCGGAAGCCGACCTGGACGCGCGCGCGTAACTCCTCCCGCTCGAAGGGCTTCACGATGTAGTCATCGGCGCCGGCCCCGAGGCCGGTCACGATGTCCTGGGTGCGCGCCTTGGCCGTCACGAAGATGAGATAGGGCTTCGGCTCCCGGCCCATCGAGCGAACCCTCGTGCACAACTCGAGGCCATCCATGCCCGGCATCGTCCAGTCGAGGATGGCGAGCGACGGTGGGTCGTCCTGCTGGAAGATCTCCCAGGCCTGCTCGCCGCTGGACGCCGTGACGACCTGAAACCCCCACCCGGTCAGAGAGGCCTCGTGCAAGCGACGGACAATCGGCTCGTCGTCGACGATCAACACCCTCACGGCGACGGCTCGACGTCTAACCGCTCCTGCCAGGCAGGATCGGCGAAGAAGGCGATGACCTGCTCGACCTCGCGCGCGAGCTGCGCGACGAGATGAACGCCGCTCTCGGCGCGCCCGTCGTGGGCCGCCTCCTCGAGCGCCAGCGCCGATTCCTGAAGTCGCGCGGCTCCCAGGATGGCCGCCGAGCCCTTCAGACTGTGCGCGACTTGCTCGAGTTGCTGAACGTCGGCCGCGGTCATCGCCGCGCGCAGCGCCTCGAGCCGCTTGGGCCCGTCGTCGACGAAGATGCCGACCAGCTCACGCAATAGCCCTTGGTCGCCGCCGAGCCAGTGCAGCGCCACCGCGAGATCTACGGGCCGCTCGGCCGCCCCGTCCACGGCGTCACTCCTCCGCCAGGTCCTCGACGAGCGAGAGGAGCGTCGCGGGGCGCCGCCCCGTCGGGTTCGGTGGTGGGCCGTCGGCTCCGAGAAGGACGTCGCGCATCACCTGAGCGATACTAGCACAGGCTCGAGGAGGTCCCTCAGAAGAGCCCGACGATGTTGCCGCTCCCGTCGATGTCGATGCCTTCGGCGCCGGGCACCTTCGGAAGGCCCGGCATCGTGAGGATGTCGCCCGCGTAGGCGACGACGAAGCCGGCGCCGGCGCAGAGCGCGGCATCACGGACCGTGACCCTGAAGCCCCGGGGCCGACCATGCCGCTTCGGATCATCGCTGAGGGAATTCTGCGTCTTCGCGACGCACACCGGCAGGCGGCCGTACCCCAGTGCCTCGAAGCGCGCCAGCTTGGCGACGGCCGCCGGTGCGAACGTCACACCGTCGGCGCCGTAGACCCGCGTGGCGATCGTCTCGAGCTTCGCCGCCAGCCCGAGCTCGTCCGAGTAGAGGTACCGGGGGCCCGCGCCGCCGCCGGAGCGGATCGCGTCGAGGACCGTTCCGGCGAGGTCCGTCACGCCGGCGCCACCGAGCTCCCAGCCGCGCGACACCCCACAGGGCACCCCGAGAGTTCGACACGTGGACAGCACAGCGCTCACCTTTTCGTCGGTGTCCTCGGCGAAGCGATTCAGCGCGACGACCGGCGGCAGCCCGTAGAGGCGCACGTTCTCGACGTGCTTGGCGAGGTTCTCCTCGCCGTGCATCGCGAGAGCGCGCGTCGTGACGACGATGACGGCCGCCGACGGCGCCAGCCCCCCGGTGCGACACTTGATGTCCACGAACTTCTCGGCGCCAAGATCGCTGGCGAAGCCGGCCTCGGTGACCACGACCTCTCCGAGCTTGAGCGCCAGCCGGGTGGCGATGAGGCTGTTGCAACCGTGGGCGATGTTGCCGAACGGACCGCCGTGGACGAGCGCGGGCGTGGCCTCGAGGGTCTGGACGAGGTTGGGCTTGATCGCGTCCTTCATAAGCACGGTCATCGCGCCCGCGGCGCGAAGCTCGCGCGCAGTAACCAGGGCCCCCTCGCCACGGTCGGCGACCACCACGCGCTCGACGCGCGCCTTGAAGTCCTGGAGGTCGCGGGCCAGGCAGAGGATCGCCATGATCTCCGAGGCCACGGTGATATCGAAGCCCGTCTCCCGCGGGACGCCGTGCGCCGGCCCACCCAGGCCGACGACGAGGTGGCGGAGGGCGCGGTCATTCATGTCGAGGACGCGCTTCCAGAGGATTCGCCGGGTATCGAGCCCGAGCGCGTTGCCCTGGGCGATGTGGTTGTCGAGCATCGCGGCCAGGAGATTGTGCGCGGTGCCGATCGCGTGCATGTCGCCGGTGAAGTGGAGGTTGATGTCCTCCATGGGCGCGAGCTGCGCGTGGCCCCCACCGGTTCCGCCGCCCTTGGCGCCGAAGACGGGCCCCAGCGACGGCTCGCGCATCGCGACGATCGCACGTTTGCCGAGCCGCCGCAGCCCGTCGGCGAGCCCGATCGTGGTCGTCGACTTGCCTTCCCCGGCGGGCGTCGGCGTCATCGCGGTGACGAGCACGAGCGCCCCGTCCGGGCGGGCGCTCGCGCGCTCGATCGCCTCCCAGCGGATCTTCGCCTTGTAGCTTCCGTACGGCTCGAGGTCGCCTCCGTTCAACCCGAGCGCCTCGCCGATCGCCTGGATCGGCTGGAGCTTCACCGCGCGGGCGATGTCGAGATCCTGCTTTCCCATGTCTAGATCCTCATGACGGCTGGTCGGCGCGCGCCTTCGGCGCGCCCGAGAAGCGACTCCGGGCGAATTGGAAGCTTCGTGATCCGCGCGCCGAGATGGCGCACGGCGTCGGCGACCGCGTTGGCGATCGTCGCCGGCGCGCCGATTGTCCCTCCCTCGCCCATGCCCTTCACGCCGCCGGGCGTGATGGGCGACGGCGTCTCGAGATGGCCGATTTCGAACGATGGTAGATCCGCGGCCCTGGGCAGCGCGTAGTCCATGAGCGTCGCGGTGAGGAGCTGGCCGTCAGCATCGTACACGACCGCCTCGAGGAGCGCTTCCCCGATGCCCTGCGCGACGGCGCCGTGGATCTGGCCGTCCACGATCATGGGGTTGATCACGGGTCCGCAGTCCTCGACCACCGCATAGCGTGTGACGCCCACCCGCCCGGTGTCCGGGTCGATCTCGACGACCGCGACGTGGATCGCGCCCGAGAAGGTCGGCCCCGGCGGATCGAAGTAGACGCTCGCTTCGAGGCCGGGCGTGAGGCCGGCCGGCAGACCGCCAAGAGGCGGCGAATACGCGAGCCGCGCGATCTCGGCCACGCCGACCGCGCGATCGGGAAAGCCGCGCACCCAGGCACGCCCGGATTCGAGCACCACGTCGTCAGCGCTCGCCTCCAGCCGATGTGCCGCGAACGCCCGGATCTTTTCGGCGATCAAGTCGGCGGCGGCGCCCGCGCTGCCGAGCATCGAGACGGTCCCGCGGCTCGCGAAGGTGCCGCTGCCCCGCGGCGAGCCGGATGAGTCGCCGGGCAGCACGCGAACACTCTCGAGGGGCAGGCCCAAGCGATCGCCCACGATCTGCGCGATCGTGGTCGCGTGTCCCTGCCCCTGAGTGGGGAAGCTCACGGCGCACCTCACCGTGGCGTCCGGGTCCATGGTGAGCGTCGCCGCTTCGATGCCGGGCACGTCGGTCATGCCGCGCTGCCGGAAGACCGCCGATCCCATCCCGGTGTACTCGGTGTAGCACGCGATGCCGATGCCGACGACGCGGCCGGCCGCCCGCGCCGCCTGCTGCTCGCGCCGCAGCTTCTCGTACTCGACGGCGGCCAGGACCTGCTCGAGCGCCTTCGGGAAATCGCCGCTGTCGTAGGTCAACCCGGTCGCCGACGTGAACGGATACGCCTCGCGCGGGATGAAATTGCGCCGCCGCACCTCGGCCGGGTCGAGGGCGGCGCGCGCCGCGACCAAGTCGAGCAGGCGCTCGATCACGAACGCGCCCATCGTCATGCCGACGCCGCGATAGGCGCCGAGCGGCGGCTTGTGGGTCGCCAGCGCCAGCGCCTCGTATTCGAACGCGGGCATCCGGTAGGGGCCCGGCAGGATGCTCGCCGTCCCCAGGGGCTCGAGGGCGCCAGTGGTCGGGTACGCGTGATATGCGCCCGCGTCGGACACGACCCGCGCCCTCAGGGCGAGCAGCGTGCCGTCCGCCGCGGCGGCGACCTCCACGGTCGTGCGCTGCTCACGCGCCTGGGACGCCGCGCCGACATTCTCGCGGCGCTCCTCGACCCATTTCACCGGACGTCCGAGCCGGCGCGCGAGCGCGGCCACGGCGACGTCCTCGGGAAAGACCTGCATCTTGAGCCCGAAGCCGCCGCCCACGTCCGGCGTGACGATCCGTAGGCGCGCCTCCGGGAGATCGAGGGCCACCGCCAGGGCCGTCCGCATGATCGACGGGCACTGACTCGGTGACCAGACCGTCAGCGTCTCGCCGTCCCAATCGGCGATCATGCCTCGCGGCTCCAGCGGTGAGGGCGCGCAGCGGTCGTGCTCGAACGTTTCGTCCACGACGATCGCCGCGCGCGCGAAAGCTCCGTCGACGTCGCCCGTGCGGTGGCGTCGCTGGAACAGGACCCGGCCCGCCGCGAGGGCCGCGTCCAGCGTCACGACGGCCTGCAGCGGCTCCCAGTCGACCGCGATCAGCTCCCGCGCGTCGGCCGCGACGTACGCACTCGAGGCGACGACGGCGGCCACCGCTTCGCCGCAGAAGCGCGCCACGCCGTCGGCCAGCGCGGGCCATGCCGTCGCCGTGAATCCCCCGCCCTCGAGCCGAGGGGCGAGCGGCTTCGTCACGGCCCGCAGCTCGTCGGCGGTGACGACCGCGAGAACGCCGGGAAGCGCCGTGGCCGCCGCGGCATCGATCCGGCCGATCCTCGCGTGCGCGTGCGGGCTCCGGGCGAAGCACGCGGAGAGCATCCTCGGGAGCACCAGGTCGTCGAGGTATCGCGCGCGACCCGTCAGGAGCCGCGGATCCTCGAGCCGCTTGACGCTCGTGCCCGTATAGCGAAGCGTCACCGGCGCGCCGGCCGCCATCTCATTCGCCCAGGCGATGGAACACGAGCCCGTCCAGCAGCTTCGGGTAGAAGTGGGTGGACTTCTGCGGCAGGAGCTCGCCTCCACGCACGATCGCCTGCAGCTCCGCGGGCGTCGTCGGGGCGATCAGGAACGCCGCCTGACACTTGCCCTCGCGGGCAAGCCCGACCGCCTCGACCCGGTCAGCCGTGTAGTCCACGTGCGTCTTCGCGTCGAGCTTGGCGTCGGTGATGCCGAGCAGCGGGCGGAGCAGTCCCTCGTGGAGGATCGACACGGCGAGCCCCCGCCAGGCGCGTGACGTCCGCTCGGGCCACGCGATGCGATCGAACTCGGCCGGCTTGAGCCTCAGCAGGGCGGCGTCCGACCCGCTGACGACGCCGATCGTCCGGTTCTCGAGCTGAGCCACCAGCGGGTCGGCGAGCGGGGCCACGTCGAACCAGCGGGTTGCCACGTGCATGAGGTCGTCGAAATCGAACCCCTGAACACTGTGAACGAGGCGGTGGTTCGGGAGGATGGTGAGCCCCGGCGCCTCGAGCGCGAAGAACGCCATCAGCTTGTGGGCGGCCTCCGGATGGTGCCCCGCGTACGCCACCGCCGTCTCGTACCGGTGGTGACCGTCGGCGATGATCACCTGGCGCGGCGCCATTAATGCCTGGACGCGCGCGATCGCCGTCGCGTCGGTCACACACCAGAGACGGTGACGCTCTCCCTTCAGGTCGCGCGCCTCGGCGATCGGCTCGCCGGCGGGGGCCGTCGCGCGCCCGAGCTCACCGTCCGGATCGCTCGCCAGCATGAAGAGCAACCCGATGTCGGCGGCCGTTGCCTCGAGCAGATCCATCCGGTCTCGCTTGGGTCCGACGTGGGTCCGCTCGTGCGGCAGCACGACACCCCGTCGATAGTCGCTCACCCCGCCGAGCGCGACGAAGCCCGTCCGCGTCACCGACTGGCCGGCGTCGGTGTAGCTCTGATGGTAGGGGTAGATCGCGGGCCGCTCGTCGCGACGCCACACGCCCTCGGCCAACCAGGCGTCCAGCACCTCGCGCGCCTGACCGTACTTGCCGGGCGCGTCCTTCGGGTACGTCACCCGAACGATGTTGTGGAGATTCAGCGCGTAGAGGCGGTCCTGGGTCTCCGGGCTGATCTGGTCGTACGGAGGCGCGACGACGGTCGAGATGTCGCGCGTCGTGTCGCCGGTGTATCGGTAGCCTCGAAGGGGCTTGATCTCCATCTATCGTGTCGATCGTCGCGCGAGGCACTGTCAGACCAAATCCCCGCGAAGTCAAGAGTGCTAGACTTGCGGCATGACGAAGCGCGAACGCGTGCGGGCGTGCCTCGCCCGGAAGAGCGTCGAGCGCCCCCGTGTCCTTCCACTGCGGCGAGGACTGATCGTCGACGCGGTGAAAGGTATCCGGCGGCACTGAAGAGGTCGGCACCCGATTCGAGGTAAACTGTCGCCCACGATTCATCGCACGGGAGGTCGCATCATGGACGAGAGCTCGGGTGCCACGACGACGGGCGTCGCTCAGGTGTTCGACCTCCACGCCCTCAAGACCTTCGCCTCCGACACACGCGTCCGCAAGATGGTCTTCAAGACCGAGCAGCTCTGGTCGGAGATCGCCTGCTACGAGCCGGGACAATCGACCGTCATGCACACCCACCCCCGGGAGGAGGAAGCGATCTACGTCCTCGAGGGCACGGCCACCATGAGCATCGCTGGCGAGGAGGTCGTCGTCCCGGCCGGAGCGATCGTGAAGTTTCCGGCGAGCGTGCCGCACGACGTCCGGAATCTCGGCGCCGACCGATGCGTCATCATGTTTCTCAAGGTGAATCCCAAAGTGCTGAAAGCCCGGGCGGACGGGGCGGGGGCGTAGCCCCCTTCCGGGAGGCGGCGGATGGGCAACGTGGAGCGCTGCGACAAGACGCTACCGGTCAACGAGATGATGTTCCACGTCCGCCGTGACGCCGCACTCCGCGCGCGGTTCGTCGAGGACCTCGACGGGCTCGCGCGCGAGTTCGGGCTGAGCCAAGCCGAGTACGAAGCGGTTCGCGACAAGGATCCGCGCCGGATGATGGACCTCGGCGTGCACCAATACTACGTACCGCAGATCCTCCGACTGTTTTTCGGCGCCGCGCACAACAGCAACGCCAGCGCCGCGCTCGAATGCTACCAGCGGGCGTACCCCGAGGAGACGGCGAAGGCGATGGCCCAGCAGGCCCGGCTCGAGCGAGCGCGATAATGGCTCAGGTCGTCGCCGCGATGGCCATGACGCACTCGCCCGGCCTCACTGGATGGTTCACCCGGGCCTCCCAGGAATTCCAGCAGCTGGCGCTGCAGGCGACCGCCGAGATGCGACGCCGCCTAGAGGCGGCGCGTCCGGACGTCCTCGTGATGTTCAGCAACGATCACCTGCTCAATTGGCCGATCAACAACATGCCCGAGTACACCGTGGGCATCGGCGAGGAACATGTCGGCCCTGCCGAATGGTTCGACGAGTGGCTCGCCATGGAGAAGTATCGCGTCCCGGGCCACGCTCCGCTCGCGCGGTGGATCGTCAACGAGGGCGCGCGCCGCGGGCTGGCGCTCGCCTATCTCCGCGAGATGCAGTTCGACGACGGCATCTCCGTGCCGACCCACTATCTGAACCCCGACGCACAGTTCCGGCTGGTGCCCGTCACCATGAACTGTACGGTGCCACCGATTCCGACGCCCGAGCGCGCGTACCACGTCGGGACGCGCTTGCGCGACATTCTCGCGGCGTATCCCGGCAACGAGCGGATCGCGGTGGTCGCCACCGGCGGCCTCTCGCACGAGCCGGGCGGACCACGGTATTTCTGGGTGGACGAGGATTTCGATCGGTGGTTTCTCGACCTGCTGAAGCAGGGCGACCACGCGGCGTTGCTTCGCGAGTGTACGCTCGAGCGGATGGAAGCGGCCGGGTCGGGGGGCACCGCCGAGCTGCTCGCGTGGGTGCTCGTCCTGCCATTCACCCGGGGTCCGGCGGACGTGCTCACCTACATGCCCGCCGTGGCGTGGCGGTCGGGGACGGGCATGGTGGTCTGGAACGAATTGGCGCGATGACCGGAGGATCGTGACAACGATGGCAATCACCCACCACCTCGATCGGAGCACCGTCCACCGGGAGTGGAACAACGCTCTGCCGCCGCGGCTCACGATCGATCCCGGCGATACCGTGATCTTCGACACTCGCGACGCCGCCGACGGTTACTATTCACCGTCCTCGACGCACGCCGATGTCCTCGCGCGCGGCCCGTTCCGCGGCCACCCCCTGACCGGCCCGGTCAGCATCAAGGGCGCGCGACGCGGCGACGTGCTGACGATCGAGATCCTCGACGTGAAGCCCGCCGCCGCGTTCGGCTGGACGGCGATCCGCCCGGGACGAGGTCTCCTGCCGGAGGCCGACTTCTCGAAGCCGCATTTGACGATCTGGGACCTCAGCAACGGCACGCACGCGCGCATGGGACAGAACATCGCCGTGCCGATCGCCCCGTTTCCGGGGGTGATGGGCGTGGCCCTGGACGAGCCCGGATCCCACAGCACGATGCCGCCCCGGAAGAACGGCGGCAACATGGACGTCAAGCAGCTCACCGCCGGGACAACGCTCTTCCTCCCAGTGTGGGTGGACGGCGCGCTCTTCAGCGTCGGCGACGCGCACGCGGCGCAGGGCGACGGCGAGGTGTGCGTCACGGCGGTCGAGATGATGGGACAGGTCACGCTCCGCTTGGGGCTCGCGTCCGGGCGCGAGCAGAAGGAGCCGCAGTTCCGAACGCGGGGCCCGCTCGCCTCGGCGACCGAGCGCGGGCCGTGCTTCGCGACGACCGCGCACGGCCCCGACCTCTTCGCCAGCGCACAGCAGGCGATTCGCTACATGATCGACCACCTCGCGACCGAGCGCGGGCTCAGCCGCGAGGAGGCGTACATCCTCTGCAGCGTGGCCGTCGACCTCAAGATCAGCGAGATCGTCGATGCGCCCAACTGGATCGTCTCCGCGTTCCTGCCGGAATCCATCTTTACGTGAAGCTCGAGCGCTTCGACCATCTGGTCCTCACCGTCCGCTCGATCGCGGCGACGAGCGCCGTTTACCGCGATGTCCTGGGCATGGAGGTCGTCACGTTCGGCGAGGGCCGAATCGCGCTCGGCTTCGGTATCCAGAAGATCAACTTCCACGAGGTGGGGCGGGAGGGTCGCCTGATGGCGGCCCGGCCGGCCCCCTGGGACTCACTCGGCGTGCGGCCCGACGGCACAACCTTCTCACGGCCCGGCCGCCTGACGATCGCGTTCGAAAAGCGCGACGGCCGCGGGCTCGCGCGGCACACTCACTTCTCGCTCTCGCCGGCGCCCGCCTGAGCGGCGGCGGCCGGCCACCAAGGGGAGAATTCATGCACTACGGCGTCTTCATCTTTCCGACGGACTACTCGATCCGAATCGACGAGCTGGCGCGGGCCGCGGAGGAGCGCGGGTTCGAGTCCTTGTTTGTGACCGAGCACACCCACATTCCGACGAGCCGGCGGTCGCCGTTCGCGGGCGGCGGCCCGCTGCCAAAGGAGTACTCGCACACGCTGGACCCGTTCGTCGGGCTCACCGCGGCCGCGGCCGCGACGCGTAGCCTCAAGGTCGGCACCGGCATCTGCCTCGTCATCGAGCACGACCCGATCGCCCTCGCGAAGACGATTGCGAGCCTCGATCTCCTCTCGAATGGACGGTTCCTGTTCGGCATCGGCGCCGGCTGGAATGCCGAAGAGATGGAGAACCACGGCACGGTCTTCAAGACGCGCTTCCGGCTGCTCCGGGAACGGATCCTCGCGATGAAGGAGATCTGGACGAAAGAAGCGGCCGAGTTCCACGGCGAGTACGTCAACTTTGACCCGATCTGGTCGTATCCCAAGCCGGTCCAGAAGCCGCACCCGCCGGTGCTGCTGGGCGGCGAGAGCGTTCACACTCTCCGGCGCATCGTGGATTTCTGCGACGGCTGGTTCCCGCGCGGGCGCAACGCCGAAGCGATCCTGCCGGGACTCGCCGACCTGAGGACGCGTGCGGCGAAGGCCGGCCGGGATCCCGCGACGATCTCGGTGTCGGTGTTCGCGGCGAAGGCGGAGCGCGCCACGCTCGACGCCTACGCCAACGCCGGGATCACGCGCGCCATCCTGCGATTGCCGTCGGAGGGCCGCGACGCCGTGCTACCGCTCCTGGACCAATACGCGAAGCTCATCCAGTGAGCGTCGCCCTACCCGCGTTCGCCGCCGAGCTCCTGCGCGAGAGTCGGGTCGCGCGGCTCGGCACGGCGGACCGGGCGGGTCAGCCGCTCGTCGTGCCGGTGTGCTACGTCTTCGACGGGCGGGCGTGCTTTTCCGCGATCGACGCCAAGCCCAAGCGGATCCAGGCGGGGGGGCTCCGGCGTCTACGCAATATCGCGGAGAACCCGCGGGTGTCGCTGGTCGTCGACCGCTACGATGAAGAGTGGACGCGGCTCTGCTGGGTGATCGTCCAGGGACGCGCCGACATTCTCACCGGCGGTCCCGAGCGGGCGGGGGCCGTCGATCTGCTGCGGGACAAGTACGTGCAGTACCGCGCGCTGGGGCTCGACCGGGAGACCGCGACCGTCATTCGGCTCACGCCCGAACGGGCGATGTTCTGGAGCTGGACCGGCGCGACGGGATGATCCTTGGGTCTCGGCGGGGGCCCAGCGGGGCAGCGCCCGTCGGTCAGGCCCCCTCCGACTGAGCTCAGCGCTTTTCGATCTGGAGCCCGGCCTGCGAGACCAGCACGCCCGCCTGCCCCGCCTGCCGCATCGCGTGCGCGAGTCGATGCTTTTCGATCCACGCGCGGATCTCGAGATCCCGGTGGATATCGAAGAACTCCGCGGTCATGGTGATCAGCTGCGTGACCTTGCCGTGGTTGTCCTGGAGCTGGAAGACCTGCGCGTTGCGCTGGAAATCGTAGAAGTCGTAGACCGAGCACAGCGGGAACTCGCGCTGCAGATATCCGCGCACAACCGCGATCTTCGTCTCGTCCAGCGCTGGATGGTCGAGGAACTTCCGCCATTGGGGCGCGAGCTCGCCGTTGTCCGGAAGGGTCAGCCCCTTGAAGATGCTCCGCTGCTTCTCCGTCACCTCCCCCGTCGCGTCGTGGGACTCTTCGAAGACCTCGTCGGGAGCGACCTCCTGCGGGGAGATCTCGAGGTCCGCCGCGAAAGGCTGGACCGCGCGCGGAGTCGGTGCTGCGGGTGGGGCGCTCGCCCGTGGCCCCTCAAGCTGAGGGGCCGGCCGGGTGTCGAACGTGCCCGTCAGCTTGTCGAGGAACTTCCGCCAGGTCGGCGCGAGGTCGCTCTTGGAGCCGAGATCGCTCCTCGACCCGCCGTTCCTGGAGGGAACGCCCTTGGCCAGATCACTCTTCGCGTGGAGGTCGAGCCCCTGAAGCATGACGCGCGGATCGGCGGTGGCTCCTGGTTTCGTCTCGGCGTGTGACGCGCGGGCCGCGGCCGGAGCCGCCGGCTGCGGGACAGTCTCGCGCCGGGGTTTTACCGTCTCCTCGCGCGGCTTGTGGCCTCGTGGCGGCTCGGGAGGTAGGCGCAGGCCTTGGAGCACGACCGGCTCCCGCACTTTGTCTTCGGCCGACTCCCTGCTCCCGGCGCCGTTGGTCGCAGCCGGCTCGACGATCCTGGGGGCGGCCTTCGGCTCGTGGAGCATTACGACCTTCGGCTCGTCCCGCGGCACGACTTCCGGCTCGGCGTACGGTACGACTACCGGCTCGGCGCGTGGGACGACCTTCGGTTCGTCGTGCCGGACGATCGGCTCCTCCACGATCGGCTGCTCGACGACCTGATGGACGAGGCGCGCGGGCCGTTCGGCAATCTCGGGGGAGCTCGACTCCGTCCGGTCCCAGTCGACGCGGTCCAGGTAGAAGCCCGTCGTGCCGTGGGCCTCGACGTAGCGAAACTCGAAGAAGTCGACCGCAGAGAACCGGAGCAGACGCATCTTCCTCACGAACGACTCCAGCAGCCTCTCGGCCACGAAGACGACCCGCGGTGGCCATTCGGGCTGAGTCGTCGCGGGTACGAGCTTCTGAACCGACTCGGGGTACTCGAGACACCACGCGTACGCTTCGAGCGCCCTCAAGAGCACCGCGTCGTCCGCGGTGAGACCGAGTGTGATCAGCACGGGCCTCTGCGCGCTGTCGATCCCGACGAGCTCGACGCTCGCCCGTCCGAGATTGAGATTCGACCCGACGATCTGGAGGCCCGACTCTATCGCTTCGGCATTCTCCGCGACGAGCGTGGCGAGCTGGTGGAGATCCTTGACTTCGCGGCGCTTGAATGTCAGCTTCATCGACACATCCCCGACGCCCGTCAAGCAACTGCTGTGCCAGGAAAGTCTCAGAATTTTAGGTAGAGAAACCAATGGGTTACGATGAGTCCATTGCCAGGATCGTAGCCAGAGTGACACGGGCAAAGATCAACCACTGCCACGCGGTCACCCACTGAGCTTGGCAGGCCGGCAAACAATTGATCAATGGTAAGCATTTCCTTGGTCAGAGAGTTGCCAGACAGTTACCTTGACCTCGAGGAGGATGACGCGATTCCCAGAATTTCAAAGACTATTCCAAGAAACCTTTCTCCAAATCATCATGGCATCGCGTTTGCTTTGTTGTCACACGAATTGGTCTGACTCGAGTTCTTGGGGGGACCGGCTTTGAATCTGACCCAGGCGTTCAGGGAACTGGTGCAAATCGGGATCACCCTGACCGGCGAGCAGGGGGACGTGGGAACCCTGCTCGAGCGCATCCTGACGGAGGCCCGTCGGTTCACGCGCGCAGAGGCCGGGACCTTGTTCCTCCGCGAAGGCGACCTGCTCCGCTTTTCCGTCGTCCAGAACGACAAGCTGGCGAAGGAGCTGGGCCACGACGAGATGCGCCGTCGCCTCCAGGCCGAGCCGCTGAGTCTCCGTGAGTTGAGCCTCGCGGGCCACGTCGCTCTCACGGGCGACATCCTCAACCTGCACGACACGTACATGATCCCGCCGGACCGGCCCTACGCCTTCGACCCCCGCTCCGACACGCGTCTGAGCTACCGCACGCAGTCGATTCTGGTGGTCCCGCTCCGGGACCCGGCGCACAACATCCTCGGCGTGCTCGAGCTGATCAATGCCCTTGAACGGGGACGCGTCGTGCCCTTCGACTCGCAGTACGAGACGCTGGTGCGTTCGCTGGCGTCGCAGGCCGCGGTGGCGCTGCGCAACGCCCGGATCGAGGATCTTTCGTTCAAGGACGCGCTGACCGACGTGTACAACCGCCGTTACTTCGCCGTCCGGATGGAAGAGGAGTTCAAGCGCCATTGCCGCTTCGGCGAGCCGCTCTCGCTCGCCCTGGTCGACCTGGACCACTTCAAAGAGATCAACGACCGGTTCGGTCACCGAGCCGGGGACGAGGCCCTGCGCGACGTCTCCCAGCTCCTGGTGAAGCACTCGCGCAGCTTCAGCATCGTCACGCGCTACGGCGGCGACGAGTTCGCGATCATCCTGGTGAACACGTCGAAGGCCGGCGGCCTCACCTACGCGGAGCGCATCCGGAACGTCATCGAGCAGCACCGCTTCGCGCACGCGCCGGTCACCGTCAGCCTCGGCGTCGCCAGCCTGCCGGAGGACGCGACGACCGTCGACGATCTCATCGTCGCCGCCGACCGGGCCCTCTACGACGCCAAGCGGCTCGGCCGAAACCGGGTGGCCGTCCCGTGAACCCACTGACGATGATCGACCGCGAACAGCTCGTCGAGGAGCTCATCGAGATCGGCCTCGCGCTGACGAACGAGCGCGACCTGTACGCCCTGCTCGACCGGATCCTCGAGGCGGCGCGACGGTTCACGCGGGCCGAGGCCGGCACACTGTTTCTGTGCGAGGGCGATCGCCTCCGCTTCGCGGTGGTGCAGAACGATCTCCTCGAGCGAAAGCTGGGTAAATCCGAGATGCAGCAGCGGCTCCAGGCCGAGCCCCTGCGGCTGAGCGAGCCGAGCCTCGCCGGGCACGTGGCGCAGACTGGAGCGCTCATCAACGTCGCCGACGCGTACGCGATCGGCGTGCACGAGACCCGGGCGTTCAACCAGCGATTCGACGCCGCCAGCGACTACTCGACGCGCTCGGTGCTCGCCGTCCCCTTGCAAGATCTGACCGGAAGCATCGTCGGCGTGCTCGAGCTCCTGAACGCCCTCGACGACTCCGGGGCGATCGTTCCGTTCGAGCCCGACCACGAGAAGCTGATCCGCGCGCTCGCCTCCCAGGCGGCGGTCGCCATCCGCAACGCTCGACTCGAGGATCTCTCGTTCCGGGACAGTCTGACCGAGCTCTACAACCGGCGCTACTTCGCCCTGCGGATCGACGAGGAGGTCCAGCGCCACACGCGGTTCGGCCACCCCCTCTCGCTCGTCGTCTTGAACATCGATCGCTTCAAGCAGCTCACCGCGGATCGGGGGCCGGCCCCGAGCGACGAGGTGCTCCGGGAGGTGGCACGCCAGCTCGTCAAGCACTCGCGGAGCTTCACGATCATCGCCCGCCTGGACGGCGACGACTTCGCGGCGCTCCTCGCCAACACACCGAAGGCCGGAGCCGTCACCTACTCCCAGCGAATTCGCGGGATCATCGAGAGCCATCCCTTCGCGCACGGCACGGTCACGGCCAGCTTCGGCGTCGCCGGCCTCCCCGCCGACGCGGCGTCGGCGGAGGACTTGATCGCGGCGGCCCAGCGAGCGCTCAGCGAGGCGAAGGGACTCGGCCCGAATCGCGTCACGGCGCTCTAGGCACGCTCGTCCCCCTTCGCCATCCGCTCCACCCCGCGCTTGACTTGCCTCCTGGTCATATGCCATGAGATTCCTCGACCCCCCGGCCTCGTGCGAGACGACTTCGGTTCGACACACCGAGGGAGGAGCCCATGAGCAAGAGTCAGTTCCGCACACAACTCGAGGGCGCCGTCAGCGCCCGCCACAGCCGCCTGAACCCGTTCACGGAGAAGTGGGTGAAGGGTGAGCTCACGCGTGCCCAGCTCGGCGCCTGGGCGGCCCAGCATCACCAGTACGTCGCGCAATTCCCGCGCTGGTGCGCCACCGTGTACGGCCAATGCCCGGATCCGGACGCGCGGGACTTCCTGCTCGAGAACATCATCGAGGAAGAGTCCGGCACCAAGCACGTCGACCTGCTGATCCGCTTCGCGGAGGCGTGCGGTGTCGCGCGGGCCGAGGTGGAGTCCAAGCAGCAGCTCCCGACGACCCGCGGCCTCACCGCGTGGTGCTTCGAGATGTCCCATCAGCCGTTCCACATCGCGGCGGCGGGGCTCCTCGTCGGGCTCGAGTCCCAGGTGCCTGGCATCTACCAGCGCAACCTGCCCCCGCTCAAGACGCACTACCGCTTCACCGATCACGAAGTCGAGTTCTTCGCGATCCATATCGAGGCCGACGAGGTCCACGGCGAGCGCGGCTACCAGATCGTCGAGCGCCACTGCACGAGCCCCACGCGCCAAGCGGAGGCGGTCGACGCGGTCCGTCAGGCGACGGAGATGCGCTGGCAGTACATGACCGGTCTCTACCGCGCCTTCGTCGTGAAGGATGAGATGTGAGTCGCTGCCGCGTCGGCCGGAT
>Ga0184626_10000098_pt1 | contig 20316 bp, 15 predicted proteins | sample PLM3_60_b1_FD_133142 | JGI IMG/M metagenome (GOLD analysis project Ga0184626, IMG submission 133142) | Groundwater sediment microbial communities from an aquifer in East River, Colorado, USA - PLM3_60_b1 | ecosystem: Environmental > Terrestrial > Soil > Riparian zone | place: USA: East River... | reverse complement strand
CCGCAATGGGTGACTGATGGCGCAATAACTGGCCTTTATCCATCTTATACGGTTGTGTCAGGTGAACACTTCAAGGCGCGCATCGGTTTTCTCGGCTCGTGTGGTGGCGGGAATGTAAAATTCCAGCTCAACTATAAGGAAGCAGGCGTGCTAAAATCGCTCGGCGAATGGACGGATACCTGCGATACCGCATTGAAGGATGTGGATGTTGATCTCACCAGCATTGCCGGCAAAACAGTTCAACTTGCGCTGGCGGTCCTGGCAAATGGACCCTTCGATCAGGATAAAGCAGTGTGGATCAGTCCACGAGTGGAATTACCATAATCAAAAATGAGACGCCCGACAGCCAGTCGGGCGTCTTTTATATAAAGGTATAATATTGGCCGGTTTGGTCAACTTTACAAAGTGCCGCAAAAGTTACCAGACTGGATCGGTCCAAAAAGTTCAGTAGACCTCTTTGCAACAATTTCGAAAACGGACGTTAGAGAACGTCCGCTGTGCAGGAGGTATGATAAATCATAAAACACGCGGCAGCATTGAAAGGAAATTTGAATGTTTGAATTTACGAAGTATAAAGCGTTGGGTGTGCTGTTCAGCTTTGTACTGATACTATCCGCATGTGGCTCGCCCGCACAGAGCGAATCTGCCATCTCCACGGCGGTCGCTCAAACTGTACAGGCTGACAGATCATTGACAGAAATTGCGGTCCGACCCACAATGACACCGCAAACCACCATCGAGTCTACTCTTGCACCCGCAACCGCCCCCACCAACGCATCCACCTTGGCTGCCGCGCCCTCTGATCCAAATTGTGTTTCAGCCACCCTCATCGGTGAGAATCCGCCGGATGGAACAGTTTTGAAACCCGGTGAATACTTCTGGAAGACCTGGACACTGCTCAACACGGGCACTTGCGCCTGGAATACAACCTATAATCTTGTTTATTGGAGCGGAGATCTGCTGGGAGGACTCACCTCCTACCCACTGCCCGATGATGTTTTGCCAAATGAACAAAAGGATATTTCCATCTATCTGCAAGCCCCCCAAACAGATGGAACTTTCACAGGCTACTGGCGCATCCAAACGCCCTGGGGCGCGGACTTTGGAGTGGGCTCCACCAGCGAATCGTTCTACGCGCAGATATCCGTTTCAAATGAGGCAGAGTATGGCATCAGCAATGTAAGTTATGAGCTGGTGCGCGAACCGCCTATTGGTTGCCCCACAAATGTGCTGTATACGATCCGTGCCACGATCACTACGAACGGTCCGTTTGAGATCGACTATCGCTGGATGCAAAGCGACGGCAATAATACCCATACAAAACCTCTTGAATTTACTCAAGCGGAGAGCAAAACCTTAATACGCGAATGGATGATCGGAAAAGGGGACAGCCCCAGCCCGCGTTGGGCCATGATCGTTGTAACAGAACCGAAATACCAGGAATATGGCAAAGTGGAGATCCTGAACAATTGCCCGTAAGACCACAAAAGCGGGACAAGCCTAAACACGAAGGACACAATCCCGCTCGTTACGCTAAGAGATTTGAATTATGCGAGCGGGACAAAGTACACGAAGGTAAAAGGAGAAAGCCTTAAGGTTTTCCTTTGTGCTCGTAGTGTCCTTTGTGTTTGAAAAGAGTTATCCTGTTAAAAACGATGAGACCAGCATTTTTTGTGGGAACTCTGTAAGTGTATGAATCGTCTAATGTAGTGATTTATTTTGAACACGGAGACACTTATGCATATTACACGTTCCCAAAAATTCCTATTTTTGATGCTCACCCTGGCAACCATTATGGCGTGCAGTCGCTTTGCGGCTGCCACCCCGCAGCCCGCTGCCACGCTGGATGCACTTTACACCGCCGCCGCACAAACATTGGATGCCATGTCCACGCAGGGTGTGGTGACGCTCACTGTGTCCACCGGCACGCTATTCGTCTCGACGCCCAGCCCCACACTCTTCAGCACCTTTACGTCAGTGCCGCCGCTGCAGCCTGTTAGCCTCTGCGACGCGGCCTCATTCGTCAGCGACGTCACCTATCCAGACGGCGCAAACGTGAGCCTGGGCGGCACGTTCACAAAGACCTGGCGCATCAAAAATGTAGGCACATGCACGTGGTCAACTGGCTACTCGATTGTATTTGTAAGCGGAGAAAAGTTTGGGGCGCCGAACGCCGTCTCATTGCCGGGCAGTGTCGCGCCTGGTCAGACCATTGATATATCCATCAATTTGACCGCGCCCAATAATAACGGCCGCTACCGCGGTGATTGGAAACTCCGCAATGCTTCCGGCGCTCTTTTTGGGGTAGGCCCCTCAGCCGCCTCCAATTTCTATGTGGATGTAAATATCACCGGTTACACGGTGCTGGGGTATGATTTCATTGCCAACTACTGTGATGCCAACTGGGAAAACGACTCGAATGGGCTGCCCTGCCCTGGCACTGAAGGAGATAGCGAGGGCTTTGTGCAGGTACTCAATTCACCCAGAGTAGAGAATGGCAGTACGCAAACGAAGGCGCTGTTGACCTACCCTCAAAAATCCAACGATGGCTGGATCACCGGCAGATACCCGGGATTCGATATCCAATCTGGCGATCGCTTCCAGACGCTGATCAGCTGCATGCACGAAGCTAATGACTGTGATGCCACCTTCCGCCTTTCATATCAGATCGGGAACGGTGCAGTAAGGAACCTTGGACAATGGCGTGAGGTCTATGAAGGCCAGTTCTATGCGATCAATATTGACCTGAGTTCCCTGAGCGGACAAAGGGTAAAATTTATTCTGACAGTGCTTACAAACGGCAACTCACATGAAGACTTTGCTCTCTGGCTGTCGCCGCGCATCACGCGGCAAAGCTCGCAGCCACCCACAGCCACACTGGCGCCATCTTTTACTCCAACTCTGTCATCTGCCACCGTTACCTCAACGCCGACCGCCACTGCTACATCCACTGCCACGGCCACCGCGACGGCTACGCCCACACCGTAAATTGGATCACGACCTGCCAATTGCGATATAATCAATCTGGAAGTACTTATGCCATAAGTACTTCCAGTCCATGTTCATGACTGTAGATTCACGGAGGTAAAAATATGTCTGTTCGAAAATTCCCGCGGCACCTTTCATTAAGCCTGTTGACTGCCGCTCTGTTCCTGGCATCCTGTGGTGGCGGCGCCACGGCTGTGCCAACTGCTGATATCAATGCGATCAGCACCGCCGCGGTCCAGACTGCCATAGCTCAATTATCAGTACAATTCACGCAGACCGCGCAAGCCGCACCCACTTCCACCTCTCTGCCAACGAATACTCCCATCTCGCTCCCCACCTTTTCTCTGCCAACTGCAGCAACGACTGCAGGTGGGCTTCCCACTGTCTCCTTCAATACCACGCCCGGGGCAGGCGTCACGCAACTTGCTTCACCCGCCGCTCCGCCCGCTGCCACCTTGTCTTTGGGAGATGCCTGTAACAACAGCGTATACGAAGCTGACCTCACCATTCCAGACGGAACTGTCTTGAAACCCGGCCAAGATTTCAAAAAGGTTTGGCAGTTCAGGAATACAGGCACCTGCACATGGGATGAAGGCTATTCTCTGGTCTTCATTGGCGGCGATCAGGCTATTGACCCGGTCAATTACGATATCAAGGTTAAGGCGGATTTTATCGGTCCGGGTGAGAGCGCTGAGTTTGACATCCCTTTGACCGCCCCCTTAAAGGAGGGTCCATATACAGGTTCCTGGCGAATGAGAAGCGACTCAGGCGTCTATTTTGGTGAGACCTTCACCGTGGTTTTTGAGGTCAAGAAATAAATTGCAAAACGGCCCGGAGGTTCCATGAAACTAAAACTGATCATCACTATTCTCTTCATTGCTCTTCTGATTGTTGGATGTGGCGGCGCACCCACCCCATCTGAGCCGACGCCGGATGTAGCCGCAGTACGCACATCCGCGGCAGGCACGGTCGTATCGCAATTCACGCTCACAGCCGCGGCTTTCACGCCGACAACCTTGCTGCCCACGAACACATCTGCTCCCGAGTCCACTGCTACCGCAACCCTGCCTGTGCTGGCGCAGGTGACGAATTTATCAGGGACCCCCGAAGCACTGTGCGATAGCCTTACTTACAATGTTGCCACCGTGGATGTGAATGTCCCCGATAACACACCCATGACCCCGGGACAGGACTTCATCAAAACATGGAAAGTGAAAAACAACGGCTCCTGTGAATGGGGACCTGGTTACGTCCTCACCTATGCCGGGTATACAGAGCCAATGTCGGGTCAGTTTGTGGCGCTTACAGATGTTGTTCTACCTGGTGAGGAAGTGGATGTCTCTGTTCAATTCAAAGCCCCCTCTCAGGCGGGTACATATTTGAGCGCCTGGCAAATGCGCAGCCCGGCTGGTGTCACTTTCGAAGAGATCATCTTCGTGAAAATTCTTGTGCAATAACCCCTGCTTGTGACAGTAGACCTGAAACAAATAATTAAGGACAAAGCACGCCAGTTGGGATTTGTCCTAGCTGGCGTGACGACTCCTGAACCACCCCCACACTACTCCACATTTGAAAATTGGCTCGCGCAGGATCGGCACGGCACGATGAACTATCTTGCTGATAAGCGTTCCCGCGCCCGCCGCGCGGATCCACTCGAAATCCTCCCCGAATGCAAATCCATTTTGGTCCTGGCTACACCTTACAGCCCCCCTCTCCCAATGGGAGATCGCGAAGCATCCCGTAGCGGAGCGGAGGGAGGGCCAGGGGTGAGGGTCGCCTCCTATGCCTGGGGCAGTGACTATCACGACGTCCTCCCCGCGCGGATGAAGGAACTTGTTCATTTCATCGAGGAGCAGGTGGGAGGTCCGATAAAGAACCGCTATTATACGGATACAGGTCCCATCCTTGAACGCGATCTCGCCCAACGCGCTGGCATCGGCTGGATCGGCAAAAACACCTGTCTTATTAATCCGAAACAGGGTTCCTATTTTTTACTCTCGGAAATTCTGCTTGATCTCACGCTCGAACCTGACCTGCCAATCGTCACCGACCACTGCGGCACATGCACACGCTGCATCACAGCCTGCCCCACCCAATGCATCCTCCCAGACCGCACCCTCGACGCACGCCGCTGCATATCCTATCTCACCATCGAACTCAAAGACGACATCCCAACTGACCTGCGCCCACTGATCGGCGATTGGGTTTTCGGATGCGACGTATGCCAGATGGTCTGCCCCTGGAATCGATTTGCGGTGGAGGGCGATCCCGCTTTTGGGACTCAAAGCCCGTCTCAATCTCTGACCGATGAGCTGGGGACTACATCTCAGGAATTTAACCAGCGCTTCAAGCGGACTCCCATCAAACGCGCCAAGCGACGCGGCTACCTGCGAAACGTGGCCGTTGCATTGGGCAACACAGCGGACTGGCACGCACTACCTGTTCTCAACCAGGCAATCGAAGACCCTGAACCGCTGGTGCGTGAACATGCAAAGTGGGCGCTGGAAGAAATCAAAAGGAAGAACGAGCTTTGAGGATATAATCGCTTGAAGAATCTCTCCTGCACCATGAAAACTGTACTTTTGTAGAATTTTATTAACCTCCCTTACTTTCTACTGGACAAACAATATGGGCATGGGAAAATTTATGCGGAAATATATTTAAACAAGGAGTTTTCATGAGTCCCGATAAGAAAAGTAAACGGCAGGAAAGACGCGAGAAAATGCACCAGCAGGAAAGGCGTCGCCGCCTGCTCACAATTGGAATTATCACCGTGGTGGCAGCATTTTTGGTCTTCGCAATTGTCTGGCCCCAGATCAGACCCATCGCTGAAGTTGTTGCAGTGGAATCCAGCCCGCCTGCCGTCGCAGAGCGCAATACGGCTGGCGACCCAAATGCGCCGATCAAGATCGAAGAATTCGCCGATTTCCAATGTCCGTTCTGCGAACGCTTTCACAAAGAAACGCAGCCATTGCTGATACAACACTATGTGGATACCGGCAAAGTCCAGTTCGTTTATCGTTCAATGGGCAATTTTGTAAGTGATAACATAGCCAGGCAAAAAGGTGTTCCTGCGACGACCGAATCGCAGGACGCCGCCGCGGCCGCCTATTGTGCCGCGGATCAGGGCATGTTCTGGGAAATGCAGGATGCATTATTCGCAAACGTGCTTGGTGAAGATGCTGGCTCGTTCGTTGACCGTCGCCTGCAAGCAATTGCCGAAAAAGCCGGGCTGGATATGACCGAATTCAACAGCTGCTACAACAGCAACAAATTTGCAGACCAGGTCCAACAGGATTTCACCGATGGCTCAGCCGCTGGCATTACCGGCACACCAGGTTTCCTGATCACCTATACCGCCAACGGAGAAACCAAGACCAAGACCCTTTCAGGTGCCCAACCATTCAGCACCTTCCAACAGGAACTCGAAGCGATCCTGTTGGAGATCGGCCCACAGTAAATCGTCTTATTAAGAAAGGACGCGGACATACATCCGTGTCCTTTTTTATTCCAGATATTGTATTTCTGGAGGACACATGGGAAAAAATCAGGTTTATATTCTTGTTGCTGGTGGTTGTTTGCTGGCATTCTGCGGAGTCGGCGCGTTGCTGATTGGAATTTTGTATATTGCTCCCAGATTCGCTGACCAGTTCAACACAGCACCAAACGTAGTGAATGTTACATCTAATCCGCGCCCCAACGCAAAGGGCAATTCCATGGGCGACCCAAACGCGCTCATTCACATAGAAGAGTTTGGTGATTTTCAATGTCCATTTTGCCAGAGATTTCATAATGAGACTGAGCCATTCCTTGTGGACGAATACATCAAAACCGGCAAAGTATATTTCACCTATCATTCTATGGGTAATTGGGTCAGCCAAAATATTGGTAGTGGCAACACAGAATCTCAGGACGCGGCAAGTGCCGCTTATTGCGCAATGGATCAAAACAAGTTCTGGGAATATCATGACATGCTCTTTGGAAATCTACTCGGTGAAAATGTCGGCTCGTTTAGCGACCACCGCCTAACAGCCATCGCCGAAACAATGGGCTTGGACATGAACGACTTCAACGACTGTAACAACAGCAGCAAATACAAAGAACTCGTTCAGGATGATTACAATACAGGTCTTTCTATTGGCATACAAGGCACACCAACATTTCGCCTCACCTACAAAGTAAACAGCGAAACAAAAATAGTGACGATCGAAGGCGCGCAACCATTTGAAGCCTTTCAGCAGGAACTGGATGCGATCCTGAAAGAAATCGGCGAGTAACTTGAAAGGACGCGGAAACATCTGCGTCCTTTTTGATTCTCCATAACATGTCTTTGCGAGGAGGGCGTTATTCCCGACGAAGCAATCCTCAATTTGACGGGAAGACTTCCTATTCAGTGCGTTTCGACTTCGCTCTCTGCCGTTCGCTCCGCTCAACGCGATGGGAGTGTATAATGACTTTGAACCTTTCATATATCGAGGACTTATGACGACACGCCGCTTTTCTTTCGTCTTGAATTGCTTCCTGCTGATTGCATTGGTGCTCAGCTCATGCAGTCGCGTACCCAACCTCGCTGCATTGGCTTCGTCCACGCCCACAGCCCCCGCACCGACTGCCGTGCAACAGGCATTTCCTCCTGCACTCGTTGAAACAAATCCCCCACTCAAAAGCGTGATCGGTCATCAATCTCCCATCACATTTTATTTCAATCAGGGCATGAACAAACCTCTGACTGTATCTGCATTGAGCGGGTTACCGGCGGGCACTTTTACATGGAACGATGACGCAACTCTCCTGTTTACTCCCATCCAGCCATATCAGCCAAATACAACACTGAAAATTTCAGTTGCCAACTCCATTCAATCAGCCAGCGGATTTGGGATCACAGAACCGGTGGAACTCTCATTTCCAGTTGCAGATTATTTACGTACCAACAACATCCTGCCAAAAGCAGGTGCAGATGATGTGATTGTCAACGCGGCGATTGCAGTCTCGTTCAATCAACCTGTCGTCGCGCTTGGCGCAGATGCTTCTTCGTTACCTCCAGCATTTAGCCTTCAGCCATCCGTTGCAGGACGTGGCGAGTGGATCAACACAAGCACGTACATTTTTTATCCTGATCCGTCCATGGCGGGAGGAACGGAATACACTGTCCGCTTGAACCCAGATCTGAAAACAGTATCCGGCGTCGGCTTGCCTGAAGCGGGCGGCGAGGGGAACACATGGACGTTTACAACCTCCAGGCCTCGCGTCGTCACGTTGGATCCAGCCAGCGATCAGTTGCTTCCAATCAAACCCGAAATTAAACTGACTTTCAACCAGCCCATGGATCGACAAAGCGTTGAATCCAATTTCGTATTCAGCGGGACAGAAGGCATAGTGAATGGCACATTCACCTGGAACGATGAGGGCACAGAGTTGACATTTGTGCCTGAAAAAATGTTGACGCGCAACGTTGGTTATATATTGAATGTGGGTGCAGCTGCGCGCTCGCAAAGCGGCGAGATCACGCTCGGCACAGATTATGGTGCGGCGCTGCGTACTTACGACAATTTTGCTGTGACCTCGACAGATCCGAACTCGGGAGTGCCAGATTTTAAGTTCAATTCGCCGCTCGGCGAAGGTGATTACGAAGATTTGGTGACAGTGACACCCGCGCTGGACAATCTTCAAGTTGAGATATCAGAAGACCGCTTGAACCTGACAGTTTATGGCGAATTTACTCCGGAGACGAATTACCAAGTCGAGTTATCGGCACAGATCAGGGACCGCTGGGGTCAATCGCTTGGTGACCCGTTCATTTTGAATTATCGCACGCCACCTTTACAACCCTGGTTGATGGTGAGTGCATCGGGTTCAACTACTGCGTTTGTACGCCCTGATGAGCCCGTGTTATATGCAAATATGGTGAACATACAAACTGCCAATGTGACTATTGCGCCGTTATCGTTACAGGATTATTTCTCGCTTCAAAATTTGTACGAAACCCAGCAGGTTTATGTTCCCACAAGTCCAGGCACTTATCCACAAAAATTCACCCTGACGCCAAACCAGTCGCAGGAAGTAAAATTAAATCTTACGCAACAGAACAACCAGCTCCTGCCGGGTTTGTATTACGTCAGTGTATCTTCGCCACAATTAACTGAACAATTCAAGAATATTTACTTCGCAGTTTCAAGCCAGGTGAATCTAACATTCAAACTTGGCGCAACCGAGGCGCTCATTTGGGCGATGGACCTGCCCTCGCAAACTCCTGTGTCAAACGCGCCGATTGTCATTTATGATAACGCCGGCAATCAACTTGCTTCAGGTACAACAGACGAAAATGGATTGTGGAAAGGCGCGGTCGCTGAGCGCGCTCCATATAGTCAGGTTTATGCGATGCTCGGTCAACCCGGGGATGATAACTTCGCACTTGCTGTTAACAATTGGGGCTGGTGGATCAGCGCGTGGGATTTCGGTTATTCACAAAATGTGCGCTCTCCACACACCGAAATTTACATGTACACAGATCGTCCGATCTATCGCTCCAGACAAACAGTTTATTTCCGCGGGGTTGTGCGGCAGGCGTTCAACGGAAGATATGAGCTGCCACCTTTCAATGAGGTTCCGTTCATTTTGAGGGATGCAAATGGCACGCAACTCTCAACATTTAACGCGCAACTTTCTCCGTATGGCACGTTCAATGGTCAATTTGAATTGCCAGAGAGCGCAGCGCCAGGATATTACGCTTTTGAGAATAGCGCGCTTGGGTTTTATCTTTCCTTCCAGGTTGCGGAATATCGCAAGCCGGAGATCAACCTGAGCGTGGATTTTTCATCCGACGAAATCAAGCTTGGCTCGTCTGCACAAGCGAATGTGAACGCGCGCTATTTCTTCGATGCGCCTGCAGGCGATGTGGAAATTCACTGGGTGCTGTACGCGAAGCCAGACTTTTTCCATTTGCCGAATTATGAAACAAGTTTATTGGATACTTCATGGCTGGACGCATTCCGTTTTCCAGGTGGATTCGGTTCCGATTATCTTGGGAATCCAATCCAGGAGGGAACGGGTCGAACTACCCCTGGGGGAATCCTGTCCATTGACTTGCCAGCCATCCCTGAATCTGATTCGCCGCAAATCGTCACGGTGGAAGTGACCGCCGAGGATGAATCCGGTTTACCTGTGAGCGCGCGTACAGAGCTGCGCGTCCATCCTGCGGACTTTTACATTGGTCTTCGTCCAGAGCAATGGATTGGCACAGCAAAATCTCCGATTGAGTTTGAAGTGTTCACAACGGATTGGGCACAGAATCCATCTGGCGACAAAACGCTTGTGGCTGAATTCAAACAGGTGAGATGGGAAAAAGAGACAGACAGTTTTGGGTTCTCGAAATACACCCCTGTTTACACGCCCGTCAGCAGCAGCAACCTTGCAACGGGACCCGATGGCAGGGCGCGGCTTTCGTTCGTTCCGCCGAACGCAGGTACATATATGCTGGATGTGCAAGGCTCTGGCGCGCATACTCAGACGTTGGTATGGGTCGGAGGCGCCGGGAGCGCCGCGTGGCCCGACCTGCCTAATCAAAAACTTGAACTTACAGCCAATCAGGAGTCCTATAAAGCTGGTGACACTGCTGGCATTTTTATCCCGAATCCATTCATCACGAATTCTCTAGCGCTTGTGACAGTGGAACGCGGCTTGGTTTCCAAAGCGGAAGTCATCACATTGAGCGGAAGTGGCAGGGAATATTCATTGCCCCTTACAGAGGATGATGCGCCGAACGTGTATGTGAGCGTCACGGTATTGGGTCAAGGCAATAACTTCAGGCATGGCATTGTCAATCTTCCGGTCGCGCCAGACGCGCAGGCTTTGAATGTGCAAGTCACCAAAAGCCCGGAACAGGCAGGGCCTCGCGATAACGTCACATTTGATGTGGTTGTGACCGACAATAACGGTCAGCCAGTTGAAGGAGAGTTTTCTCTATCTGTTGTTGATCTTGCCGCGCTAGCTCTTGCCGACCCGAACGCACCCGATATCCTTCCTGCGTACTACAGTATCCAACCACTCGGTATTGAGACAGGTCTCTCTCTGGCAGTCTATGGTGGACGAAATACTCCCGACGGAGTAGGTGGTGGGGGAGGCGGCGATGGAGGCCTTCCTTTCGTGATCCGCGAAGAATTCCCCGATACCGCCTATTGGAATCCATCACTCATTACAAATTCCGAAGGACGTGGGCAGGTGACAATGACTTTGCCTGATTCCCTCACCACCTGGCAGGTGGATGTGCGCGGGCTCACCGTGGATACGCGCGTCGGTGAGGCTGAAACGCAAATTGTTTCAACAAAGCCCTTACTGGTTCGGCCCGTCACACCGCGCTTTCTGGTGAGAGACGATCATGTATTGATGGCGGCCATCATCAACAACAATACGTCAAATCCATTAAGTGTGGCTGCGAATTTGCAAAGTGACGGCTTTGTGTTGGATGAACCTGATAAAGCCACACGCAATATAGATATCCCTGCCAATGGACGTACACGCGTGGAATGGTGGGGTACGGCAGGCGTGGCGGAATCAGCAGACCTGATCTTCTCCGCCACTTCGACAGGCACGCCAGCACTGCAGGATTCAACGCGTCCCGTCTGGGGCGAATTGCCCATCCTACAATATACATCTCCGCAGGCATTTGTCACCGGCGGAGTGCTGCGCGAGGCGGGTTCACAACAGGAAGTGATCTCGCTGCCGCGCACGTTCACGCCAAACGGTGGCGGCCTGGATGTGGAACTAAGCCCCTCGCTGGCTGGCAGTTTGTTGTCCGCGTTGGAGGCGATGGAAGTCCCAGATTACGCGCTGAGCGCAGAGTCAACTCTTTCATACATCCTGCCAAATGTCGAAGTCTATCGCGCTCTTAATAATGCCGGTTTGAGTGACCCCGAACTTTCGGCGCGCGTGACAACGAATCTTAATTCAAGTGTGAGCAGGTTATTAAGTTTGCAAAACAATGACGGCGGCTGGAGTTGGTGGCGCACCTCTCCAGCTTTTGGAGAACTTGAGGCGAACAAGTCCGACCCGTATATTTCCGCCTATGTATTTTTCGGCTTATTGCGGGCCCGCAATGTGGGCGTGCCGATGGATGAAACTGCACTGCAACGTGCGGGTATCTACTTGCGCGATCTTAACCTCCCCATTACCAACGATACAAAGGGAGCCGGGCTGGATGACATTGCGTTCATCCAATTTGTGCTGATGCAAGCCAACAGTTCCGACGAAGCGAAGATCAATCAGCTCTACGATGCTCGTGACCGTCTCAGCCCGGCCAGCAAAGCATTCCTTGCGTTGATGCTTAATGCACTCAATCCCGCCGATGCGCGCGTGCGCGACTTGATCTCAAACCTCGAGTCGTCTGCCATCCTTTCTGCCTCCAGCGCGCACTGGGAAATGCCGGGCGAAAACATCTCAACGAAAGGCTCAACGATTTATACAACTTCTGTCGTTGTGTTCGCGCTCGCACAACTCGACTCTGCGAACCAGGTTGTGTTCAACGCCGTGCGGTATCTCGCCGCGCATCGCAATGTGCAGGGATTTTGGAGCAGTGGTCATGATAATGCCTGGGCCATGATGGCACTCAACGAAGCCATGGTTGGCTTTGGCGATCTCAACGCCGATTTCACGTTCAATGCGGCGCTCAACGACACTCCGCTTGCCAGCGGAGATGTAGCTGGCAATCAGGTACTTGCTCCCCTCAATTCGCATGTGCCTCTTGCGCAACTTTCTGCCAGCTCACCAAACCTGCTCACCATCACCCGCGCTGATGGGCTTGGACGACTCTATTACAACGCTGCGTTGAAGATCAACCGCCGTGTCGAAGACGTGCAGCCATTGGATGAAGGCATGCGGATTGACCGAATCTATGTGGATGGAAAATGTCACGCTGAGACCGCAATCGAAGCGCAGGGCTGCCCGCCTCTCTCTACCCTTCAACTTGCCTCCGATAAGCAAGTCACCACCCAACTGACGCTTATCCTCCCTCACGATGCATACTATGTGATGGTCGAAGACTTCATCCCCGCCGGCACAGAGATCTTGAACCGCGCCCTAAAAACGAGCCAGCAGGGAATCGAATCAACTGATACGCAAGCACAGATCCTATTCGACGATGAGAATCCGTTCGCAGACGGCTGGGGCTGGTGGCTCTTCCACGAACCGCAGATCCGCGATGACAGTATTTTGTTCGCCGCCGATTACCTCCCCGCCGGAACTTATATATTGACGTACACACTCATCCCATTACAGGCGGGCAAGTATCGCGTCCTGCCCGCGCACGCCTGGCAATCCTTCTTCCCCGAAGTACAAGGCACAAGCGCGGGGACGGTGTTTGAGATCAAGCCGTGAGTTATTAAAATTCCTGCCTGTAATTCCCTTCCATCCGCTTGAATGAAAACGAGTAGCAGATTGATCCGCTACTCGTATATTCTATCCAAACAAACTGAACTCTCTCATAAAAACAATCTCACTGTCTTCTCACTGTCTTCTCAATGCCCACCCTAAATTACAAATTACTAATCTCTCTTTTCCCTTCTACCTCACTATCCCCCAAAACGCCAACGCACCGAAAATAAACACTACCGTCACCGCGCCAGTCAGCACACCGCTGAACTCGCGGCGATCCACGATCTCATAAGAATGCTGGACACCTTCAATCTCCCATAACGGACCTGCGAACGAGCTAAATATCAATCCGCCAAGCAGGCCGCCGATATGCCCCCAATTGTCGATCTGCGGCTGCAGACCAAAGAAAAGATTGATCGCCACAATGAAGATGATATTCCCGATTGCGCTCCTGAATTGTCCTGCGAACAACTTTCGGTTCTGAAGCAGAAAGACTCCCTCCGCGCCGATCAACCCAAAGATCGCAGTGGATGCCCCAACGGAATTTCCGTTTGTCAGCAGGAACGACATCACATTTCCTGCAAACGCGCCGAGCCCATAAAGCAGCAGGAAGCGTCCATGCCCAAAGTGACGTTCGAGTCCAATTCCAAAGGAAAACAGCGCATACATGTTGAACGCAATATGCGGGATTGATCCATGCACAAGCGCGGGCGTAAGCAGGCGCCAGAGCTGTCCCGCACGGATCAGGTCATTGTCCTTGGCAAGGAATGCACCCGGCAAATCCACTTGCAAAAGAACTTCACTGGCCAGTTGCAAAACATAAATGATCACAGTGATGGCAATGATGGCATACGTCACATACGGAGCAGATCGGGGCAAAGAGACGCGCACAGATTGTTCTTCTGACACAGGCGGGGCGGAAGGATAATCGTTCACAGAGACACCTTTCTGGGTTTCACACGGTGATGTTCCGCGTCGATGATGGCGCGGATAATATCCACGGTTTCATCCAAATGAAAATTGCGGTTGACGATCACATAATCGAACGCCTCCACGCGGTTGAGTTCCTTGCGCGCGGTGGCAATGCGGATGGCAAGCGAATTGGCCGTCTCGGTCTTGCGGGTCTCGAGACGCTGCACCAACGCAGCCTCGCTTTCCGTGGTAATAAAGATCATCAACGCCTCAGGCGCAAGTCTGCGGACAGTCTCCGCGCCCTGTACATCCAGCCGCATGACCACATCCATGCCGCTGGCAAGCGCCTCACGCACCTGCTGTTTGGGAATGCCCTTGTAATCGCCATAAACGATCGCATGTTCGATCAGTTCATCTTCATCGATCATACGTGCAAACTCTTCAGTTGAAATGAACAAATAATCCCTGCCATGCTCTTCGTTGGCGCGCTTCGGGCGTGTGGTTGCGGTCACCACAAAATGGAATGGCAAGCCGCGTTCCTTCATACGCTGCATCACGGTGTCCTTGCCCGCGCCCGATGGTCCCGAGATGACGATCAACAACGGTTGTGGATAATGGATATTGAATTCTATATCAGTGAGTGGAGGCATGCATGAATTTTACCAGAGGGGATTCGCTCCTCTGGAATTTCAACTTCCTTGCGGTTTTTCCAACACCTGCTCCACAATCGGATTAAGATCTTCGCCTCCGGTCTCCGCCAACGCCTGATCCAGCCATACGAGGAACTCGGCATTCCCCTTCGGCCCCAACAACGGAGACTTGATCAGCCCACGAATTGAAAAGCCTTCACGTTGAGCAAAACCCAAAACATCCAGCAGCACCTGCTTATGTATTTCAGGGTCACGGATAACCCCATCCCCACGCGAGACGTCTTTCCTGCCAGCTTCAAACTGCGGCTTGATCAGCGCAATTACGTCCCCCTCACCTCCATCCCCTCTCCCAGTGGGAGAGGGGCGCAGGGGTGAGGGAGAAATCCACTTCTTCACTACTGGCAATAAAATTTTTAATGAAATAAACGACGCATCAACTGTTGCAAGCGACACCTGCTCGGGCAAAGATTTGACAAAGCGAGCGTTGGTCTCTTCCATCACAACTACACGTGGGTCATTGCGCAGTTTCCAATGTAGAATGCCTTTACCCACATCGATCGCATACACTTTCAAAGCGCCGCGTTGCAATAGACAATCTGTAAATCCGCCTGTCGACGCGCCCACATCCGCACATACAAATCCGTTTACGTTTATCCCAAAGGCCTCGAGCACCGCATCCAGCTTCTCCCCGCCACGCGAGACGAAGCGTGGCCCGGAATCAACTGTCAGAATAGAATCGGCTGAGATGGCGGTGGCAGGCTTGAGCGCGACCTGATCCGCAACGCGCACTTGTCCCGCCATGATCATAGCCTGAGCCTTCGCACGCGATTCCGCAAGTCCGCGTTCCACGAGCAACAGATCCAAACGTATTTTGGGCATGGACGAATTGTAATCCGTGAATCAAAATCACAAATCCCCAATTACAAGCCTCTAATCTTTAGTCTCTAGTTCTTCAATTACAAATTACCAGTTACCACCTATCAATCTCCAATCTCTAATTCTCTATTCTCCGATTCTCTCCAAACTTTTCTCTGTTATCATTAACCCATGCTATCTGCCCTGCTCAAAACCATGCGTCTGCGCCAATGGATAAAGAACGCCTTCATCTTTTTTGCATTGATCTTTGACAAACAATTATTTACGCTCGCGCCGTTTTTACGCACACTGGCAGGTTTCTTTTTATTCTGTTTGATCTCGAGCGCGGTCTATCTTTTGAATGACATTGCCGACATCGAAGCCGACCGCCAGCACCCTGAAAAGAAATATCGGCCGCTTGCCTCAGGCGCGTTACCTGTGAGTCTTGCTCTGGGCGCAGCCATCATTTTGGCACTGACCGCGCTGCTGCTTGGTTATTGGATGACACCTGCTTTTGCGGGCATCCTGGCCATCTATTTGATACTCAACGTGCTTTATTCTATATGGCTCAAACATGTTCCCATTTTGGATGTTCTTATTGTTTCGTCTGGCTTCGTTCTGCGCGTGGCCGCGGGCGTGGCGCTTATTACGGTCGAACGATTCTCTCCGTGGCTCTATGTGATCACCACATTATTCTCTCTTTACATTGGCCTGGGCAAACGCCGCGCAGAGATGAATTTGCTTGCAGAGGGGGCAGCTGCGCACCGCAAAGTACTGGATGGATATACCATTCCCCTTCTCGATCAATACATCACGATTGTCTCAGGTATGACCATCATCACATATTCGCTTTACACTTTCTCCGCGCCAAACCTGCCCGTAAACCACAGCATGATGCTTACGATCCCATTTGTAGTCTATGGCATCTTTCGTTATTTGCAATTGATACAAACTGGTCACGCTGCAGGCGCACCTGATGAAGTCGCGCTCAAAGACCGCCCGTTACAGATCACGGTTTTACTTTGGGGCCTTGCCGTGATCGCTGTTTTCTATCTTTCGTAGGACAAATTGCCAATTTGTCCCACACAGCCTCAGCTCCCGGCAAGATCATTTTGTTCGGCGAACACGCCGTCGTCTATGGGCGTCCCGCGTTGGCTATCCCCGTTACACAAGTTCATGCGGATGTTGAAGTCTTGGACTCTTCCCGCGCTGGCATCTGGATCCACGCCCCGGACGTGAATCTTCACGCTGAACTAAATACGCTTCCCTCCGACCATCCGATTGCCTCCGTTATCCATAACTTTTTATTCCTCTTTCGCGTTTCCCCATTCCCGAATCTCGAGATCAAAATATCCTCGATAATTCCCGTTGCATCAGGACTCGGCTCCGGCGCAGCAGTGACCGTCGCCTTAACCCGCGCGCTTTCCTCCTTCCTCTCGCGTCCCATGCCAGACGAAGAAGTCAACGCGTTTGCGCATGAAATTGAAAAACTTCATCACGGCACACCCTCAGGGATTGATAACACAGTTGTCACGTATGCCATGCCAGTCTATTTCATAAAAGGGCAACCCATTGAGATGTTCAAAGTCGGCGCACCCTTCACCATTGTGATCGGTGATACGGGCATTTCCGCGCCCACGAAAGAGTCCGTTAGCGATGTGCGGAAATTATGGGAGGCGGATAAGCCAAAGTGGGAAAGTGTTTTCGACAGAGTTGGGAAGATCGCCGAAGAAGCAAGAAAAAATATAGAAAATGGTAAGTGGGAATTGCTTGGCGAATTGATGGATCAAAATCATATGCTTTTACAGGAAATGACTGTCTCTTCACCCGAACTCGACAGGCTCGTTTCAGCCGCGCGACGTGCTGGAGCATTGGGAGCGAAACTTAGCGGCGGCGGACGCGGCGGCAACATGATCGCGCTGGTGGAGTCTGAACAGGCTGAAGAAGTTGCATCCGCTTTGATGGCTGGTGGAGCGAAACGGACTCTGACTACAATCGTCTCATAACTTAGCTGCTCAAGCCGCCGTCCCCAGCAGCGTAACCGGCACCGGGACAATACATATTTCCAACTCGCATCTTATCAAGACAGTGCTATAATCTTATTCATTATGAACAAGTTCCTCGCTCGACCACCCTGTTAAATCACACCCGAGCCAACAAGCATTGTTCGCAAGGCCCAATGGGCCTGTTTTGCATTTTCCCTAACTCGTAAAAAACCTACACCTGACGATCTCGACGGCGCCTGACCAAGGCGTCTCTTCGCGTTCACGCGCTTTGCCCATTTTGCGCGCGGTCCACCCTGCTCCATTCTGTCTCACTGGATCCCACTCGATCTCACACCACAGAATGGAGGTTTCCCATGGAAACAATTCAGGGCAAAATGCCCATTGAACTAAGCGCCTCAGAGTTGCAAATGCAACTCACGAGCTACAAACACATTCACCTTGATCTCGGCACAGGTGACGGACGCTTTATCCGTTGCATGGCGGAACAGCACCCGCGCTCATTCTTCATCGGCGTTGACGCCTGCCGCGAGAATCTACGCGCCAACTCCAGCAGAAAACTGCCGAATGCATTGTTTGTCATCGCCAGCGCGCAGTCCCTGCCACAAGAATTGAATGGGCTGATATCCCATATCACCATCAACTTCCCCTGGGGTAGTCTGCTTGAAAGCCTGCTGACTGGTGACTCAAGACTGATGAACAGCCTTGAGTATATTTCAAGTTCAATTGCATCGTTGGATATACGTTTGAACGGCGGTGCATTAGCTGAAGCTGGTACCGCTCTCGAATCTGGCACAGATCAAATTTACAACAATATGCTGCAATCTGGATGGAAAATCAATGCGCCGATGATGATGAATGCCAATGCTCTGTGCAATTTCCCCAGCACCTGGGCAAAACGCCTTGCCTTTGGACGCGATCCGCGCGCAATGGCGATAAGCGGTTACTTCAAATAACAAAGCAGGTAACGTCTGAGACGTGACCTGCTATTTTCTTTTTCAACACTTTCCCTTTGAGTCGTGCTAGCTGGCGCTATATGCTATTACAACACAATCGGCTTTGGTCCGATCATCAACCGTCGATGTGTGGCGCGCATGCAGGCATCCATCACAACTTGCAATCCCGCCTCACGCGCCTTCTGCGCGGCTTCTTCATGTCGAATACCTTCCTGCATCCAAACGACCTTTGCACCGATCTTAATTGCTTCATCCACAACAGGCGGAACATCTTGTGGCTTGCGAAAGACTTGCACCACGTCCACTTCCTCGGGAATAGACGATAGATCAGGATAAGACTTTTCTCCCAGAATCTCATCTGCGGTTGGGTTAACGGGAATAATGCGATAACCCTGCTCCTTCAAATAAGAGACGATCCCATAACTTTCCTTCTCCTGATTGGAAGAGAGCCCCACACTGGCAATGGTTTTCGTAGATAATAAAATATCTCTCATCTTTTTATCGTGATCGTTGTTCATGTTTTCTCCTTTGATCGCCTATGTCATTGCGAGCGTTCAGGAAGCAATCTCCTGTTTGTTGATTACCTGGGGCTACCTCGTCCCGGTAATTCGCTTTGGCAATATGACTTTAAACTTTGTCTCGCCAGCTTTTGATTCAACTAATAACTGTCCGTGATGACGATTGGCAACAATATCATGTGAAATATGCAGACCTAATCCCGTTCCCTTGCCCGGCGGCTTGGTCGTAAAGAAGGGCTCGTATATGCGCGCCTGAATTTCTTCAGGAACGCCGGGGCCGTTATCCATGATCTCGATCACAACATTATCATCTTCTGGGTAAGTCCGCAGCGATATCTCACCTTTGCCATTCATCGCGTCAATGGCATTGTCAATGATATTCGTCCATACTTGATTCAATTCGCTGGCATAGGCTTCGATGCGCGGCAAGTCTGCGGAATACTCGCGCCGTATCGTCACGCCTTTCTTTAGCTTATGCTGCATGATGACCAGCGTATTTTCCAGGCCTTCGTGAACGTCCACTTCCAGTAGCGGCGCCTGGTCGAGATAAGTATAAGACTTCATGGCATGGACGATCTGCGAGATCCGTTCCGTCGTATGTTGAACCTCAAATAACAAACCACCCCCCAGACAGGCCGTCCCCAGCCATTGGATGGATAGATCGAAGAAGGTCGTATCTTTCAATTCTTCAAGCGACTCGACATTCCACCCGAAGTTGACTAGCGCGGGCGCAAGCTCCCATGCGGACTCAACCCCATTCGCTTCTAACCACGCCTCAAGTTGATCCACCAAATCGATCTTTTCCAACGCATTGAGTTTGAGCGGCGCGCCAAAGCGACGTGTAGTTTCGTCCATAAAACTGTTCAGCCACTCCGTTTGGTTTTCTCTAAAAGCTGCTGATACGATCTGATTGGTAAGGCTCTGCCATTTGATCAAAATCTTGTTGAGTTCCGCCACACTCCTCTGCGCTGCCGCGGCAGGGTTGTTCAACTCGTGAGCCAGCCCTGCGCTCATTGTGCCAAGTGCGGCCATCTTCTCCTGCTGATGGAGCAGGGACTCATTTTGAGTG
>Ga0184626_10000096_pt1 | contig 20433 bp, 12 predicted proteins | sample PLM3_60_b1_FD_133142 | JGI IMG/M metagenome (GOLD analysis project Ga0184626, IMG submission 133142) | Groundwater sediment microbial communities from an aquifer in East River, Colorado, USA - PLM3_60_b1 | ecosystem: Environmental > Terrestrial > Soil > Riparian zone | place: USA: East River... | reverse complement strand
TACTGGTCGGTCATTTGCGCGAAGTCGTTCAGCGTCGCCAGCACATCCGGCGCACTTCGCGCAAGACGCAGGCGCAAATCGTCGTTGTCGATCACGCGCGCCAGCTGCTGCGCGAGCCGGGTGGTGTCGCCGGGCTCGTAGAGCAATGCATTGACTTCCGGTCGCACCTGCTCGGCGATCCCGAACACTGGCGTCGTCACAATCGGCAACTCCCAGGCCATGGCTTCCAGGATCACGCGCGGGTAGCTCTCGATGCGTGATGTGCAGAGGAAGCCATCCGCCGCGCTGAAGTACGCTGCGACATCAGGTGTTTCCTGGACAATGCGGATCCGCTCGCGTCTGGTTGCAGGAATCTGCGCGAGGCGCGCGTGGATCCTCGAGCTATAGGGGCCGGCGCGATCGCCGACGATGAACAGACGCGCCCGGGCCGCGGTCGCGTTGGGCAATTTCGCCCACGCATCGATTGCGTCGAGTTGGCCTTTGCGCTCGCATACCGTACCGAGAAGAAGGATCGCGATTTCCCGGTCGGCGATGTCGAGGCGGCGTCGGACCTCCACGCGATCGTGCATCGCCTTGTCCCGGGCAATCACGGCCGGATCGAGACCGTTGTGAATCACGCAAAAATTGTGATGCGAGTTCAATTCCTGGTAGACGCCTGCGGTCGCACGCGCGACAAAGACAATGCGGTACGGGTACTGGAAGCAGCGCAGCGCGGAGCGCTCGATGTCGGGGCCGAATCCGCGGAAGTACTCGCGCCAGGGCTCGCTTTCGCGAGGATTCCACAGGGAAGGCACGCCGATCCGATGCGCGGCGTCGATCGCGTAGAACGTCTGCAGCGTATTGCCGTACACGACCGAGACGCGCAGCGAATCGATCCATGCCGATAAGTCTCCGATGGCCGCCGCATACTCGTCGGCGGTCGTGCAACCGGCAAGCGGATGGCCGCGCACGTGTACCGGGATTCCAGCACCTTCGTAGGCGGCGCGCAGCGGCCCGTCGGTCGGGGAAAATACGATTGGCTCCAGGACCCCTCGCCGCGCCAATTCGCGCGTCATCTCGAACTGGCTGTACGGCGCCCCCTCCCAGTTGAGATTGAACGCGCACATCAGCGCGCGGATACGGCGCGGGGCCGGGCCGGTCTCGATCCGCACTGGCTGGATCGCAAAATGCTCGTCCTCCAGACTGAGATGACGGCTGTAACACGGGTCGTTCATCGCGCGATAGGTGCGCCTGAATTCGGCAAGCTCGCGTGGCTCGTCGGCAAAGCCCCGCGAGCGACCCTCGTGATGAAACAGCTCCGCCCCGGCCGCGTACACACAACGCATGCCCGACCGGGTGAGGCGATAGCCATAGTCGACGTCGTTGTACGCGACACCAAAGCGTTGCTCGTCGAACCCGCCGAGCGTCAGGAAGGTCGTTCGCGGCGTCAGCAGGCAAGCGGCCGTCGCCGCGCTGTAGTTGCGCGCGACCTTGGCATAGCAGAGGTATCCGGCATCCTCGCGCCGCAAGTTCTTGAACGCCGGTCCGGCGAAGCCATCGTAGTAGCCGTGCACGATGCCGGCGTGTTGCAGCGTGCCGTCGGCGTAGAGGAGCCGTGCACCCACGGCGCCGACTCCGCGGATCATCGCGTACCCGACCATGCGGCTCAGCCAACGCGGCTCGATGACCTCGGTATCGTTGTTGAGGAACAGCAGGAATTCCGTACCTGCGTGGCGAGCCGCCACATTGTTCAGATGCGCAAAGTTGAACTTCCCCATCGGGGAGGGGACGCGCAACACCTCGTGCCCGCAATGTTGCAGAAAGTCGAGCGTCTTTCGGTCGTCGCTCTCGTTATCCACGATGAGCACGCGATAGTCGCGGTAGGTTGTGCGCGCGAGCGATGCGAGGCACTGCTTGACGAGCGCAAGTTGATTGCGGGTGGGGATGATGATCGTCACTTGCGGTCCGGCGTCCGGAAAATCGTGTCCGAAGACACCGATGCGCGCTTGCTTTGCCCATGCCGGCTGCGCCACGCTGGCATTCAGTCTCCGGCGGGCAAGTGCCTCGGACACGGCACGGCTTCCTGCATCGAAGCTCGCCGGCTTGGCGTCTCCGCTTTGCGCCGTCGAACCGGCAACGACGCGCCAGTGATAGAGGATGCGCGGAATGTGTACGACCTCGCTCGCGAACTCGCTTGCTCGCAGCGCGAAGTCGTAGTCCTGCGATCCTTCGTAGCCGATGCGCATGCCACCCATTGCATGGAACAGCTTGCGCCGTACCGCGAAAGCGTGGCTCATGTACATGTAGGAGAGCAGCAACTCCGGCGAAAACTCCGGCTTGAACTGCGGCGAATGCCGGTGGCCATCGATGGCGATCTTGTCGTCGTCGGAATAGAAGATGTCGGCGTCAGGGTGCTCGATCGCCGCGAGTGCGATTTCCGCCAGGCAATCCGGCGCCAGCACGTCGTCGTGATCGAGAAACAGCAGAATGTCGCCGGTGGCCAGACTGGCTGCGTCGTTGGTCGCCACACTGATGTTGGCGTTGACGGTACGGAACCGGACGCGAACACGATTGTCCTCTGCCGCAAGCGTGCGGAGATACGCGCTGATCGTCGAGTCGGTACTGTGGTCGTCCGCGATGCAGAGTTCCCACCGCGCGTAGACCTGCGAGCGAACCGAATCCACGGCCGCGGCGAGAAACTCGAGTTTTGGATCAAAGACCGGCATGACCACGGAAAGCGTGGGCAAACGTCCGGCCGCCACGGTCAGGCGATCGCGCAGCCGCCGCTCGGAAGATGCGGTCCAGGCGTTGACCGCCAGCCAAGCATCGTAACGATCGACGGGCGATGGGGCTATTGCTGCGCCTCCGACGGCCGCTTCGCCCAGCGCGCGCGAAATCTCCTGCGTTGCCCGCCGCAGCAGGTGCGGCCATTCGCGCAGTTTCGGCCAGCGACCGCGGCTGCGCCGCCATTGCACGCCCCGACGCACCAATCCGATGAGCGACGCCGCGGTCAATGTCGCGCGGGTGCGCAGCGATGGGCTGCAAACCCGAAGCGAACCCGGCGTCGTTGCCGAGACGAGCGCGCCGCTGCGCAAGCGCGCGTCAAGCTTGATTCTCGTGCGCCCGGGGGGCAGCGTGAGATACGCTTCGAAACCGCAGGAGTCCGGGGCGCCATCCGTCGCTGCCGCGACATCGGGGCGGTCGAGCCCGTAGCGGGCCGCCACCTGCTCACCAGCGGCGCCTACGACGAGCGAATCGATGACCTCGTCCGGATGAAAACACCATCCGGAAATTCGGCACGGACCGGCGTCGATCGTCCGGGTGGACGGCGTGTCGACGTTGAAGCGAAGCTGGACGCCCGCGACATCCAATGTGGTTTCGAGAATGCATTGTCTCGACGACCCGGTCACCGCCAACAGGCGAACCAGGTGCGTTCCCGTTTGGATCTGAAACGTCTGCGCGAAACCACAGTGACCGGCGCTTTTGGTTTTTCGGTAAGCCGCCGCGACGTCGGGGCGCGCGATTTCGCGTGACACGACGTGACGCTCACTCCCGATCTCGAGCACTAGATCGAACTGATCGCCGTCGGCCGAGAAGGCCCAACCTGAACAGCGCCACGAATTCCCGTTGACGTGCCAGGAGACGCCGTCGTCGAAGGCGGCGCGGTATCGAGATCCCGGTTTCGACATCGGTGACCGCGTCCTACTCAGGATTACCAAAATGCATGACAAGTTCTCCGTCGTTCCCGCGAAGGTGGGAACCCAGCGTCTTTCGTCGCACGCCACTGGGTCCCCGCCTTCGCGGGGACGACGTGAGTTTTGCGGAATATGTCACTCATCTCGGTAATGCTCACTAGTCACCGATGGCACTGCCGCGCTTGCCGGCCACCGATCGGTCGGTATCGTTCTCGAACTCTGCGATGCGGGCGCGCAATTGATCTTCGATGCGATCGCGATCGAGGTGCGCTTGCCGGGCATCGGCGATTTCAAGACTCTGCGCATTGATCGTTTGGCGGGCAGCGTCTACTTCCGCCACGAGCGTCGCGATGTTCGTGCGCGCCGCGTCGATCTCCTCGATAACGCGGGTCCTTTGCAGCCGCGCATTCCACAATGCCTGCTGCTGCACCTGAGGGAGCAACGTCCGGTCGAGCGCGTCCAACGCAGCTTCGCTTTGAAGAAAACGCGCGGACCCCACGGAAACACCGAGCGCTGCAGCCTCGGCAAAAGCCGCATACAGCTCATCGCAGAGCCTTGCAAGTGGTTGCGGAATTTCCGTCGTGTCTCGCATCCGGTGGTTCTGGAGGCTTGCGTCGATGAACTCCGTATCGGAATCGAGCGCGAGGGGAACGTCCAGCGTGACCGCGATACGCGCGAGCACCTTGGGTGGCGAATGGAGCAGTTGGTCGTAGGTGAAGGTCACGGCGCGATCGTCGAAGCAGGCACGCGCCGACTCGAGCATGGATCGCGCCCAAAGATAGGCGATATCGCGCGCGGACAAAGCATCGCGTGCCTGGATCGACCGGACGACCTCGCCAACAGGGCGCGCGATGACCGCAAGGGTCAATCGGTAGCCGAGCCCGAGGATTACCCGCCGCCAGAACGGCAGCGTGAGGCACAGGCGCGGGTCCTTCAGCATCGCAAGTTCGCTGCGACCGAACTGGCCGCGCAAAAGGTCAGCCGCGACGTCTTCGAGTCCACGGATCTCGGGCGCGTCCTGCCAACCGCCTTCGAGCGGCGAAGCATCGAACCAGACCCGGTGCAAGCAATCGAGCAGCCGATCGTTGAGCGCAACGAACGGCGCGAGTTCCCAATACCCGCGCGGATTGCCGTCGTTCGCAGGGAGCAGCGGCTGACCGCATTGCGCGCCGCTCGCCGCCAGTAACCCTGCTAGCGCGGAAGTTCCGCTTCGATGCATCCCCAAAACAACAATGATGTTCGGCACGTGGACCAGCCTGCGCAACTGTATTGGGACGAGGGAGAACTCTGCTAAACTCTGCGCCGCTTCGGCGACGGCAACAACCCGAAACCGCTACCTCCCATGGGGCGTCCGCATTGAGCAAGCGCATTGTACCGGTCGCTGGGTTGGATCATGGGATATCGTGTATACAAGGCCGCGCCACTCAACTCTTCGGAACGCCGTCGCGCGAGGCGTCGCCGACATCCCGCGTGACACGCAAGAGGATTACTCGTGACCTCGGCAACGACCGTCGTTGATGCCAAGGGTGTTGGCAAGCAATATCCACCGTCGGTTTCATCCGCGTCCAGGCTTCGCGCTGCGCTCAGGTTTCGGCCCGCACATTCGTCCGACGGATTCTGGGCGGTGCGCAATGTCTCGTTCCAGGTGGCCGCCGGCGAAACTGTCGGCATCCTCGGCCAGAACGGGTCAGGCAAATCCACGCTTCTGCAACTCGTTGCCGGAACGATGCGGCCCACCACAGGCGCGATCCGAACGGCGGGGCGCATCGCGGCTCTGCTCGAACTCGGTGCCGGTTTTCACCCGGAGTTCACCGGACGCGAGAATGCAAGACTCAACGCATTCATTCTCGGATTGGAGTCTGAAGCGATCGATGACCGGTTGGAACGGATTGTCGAGTTTTCCGGCATCGGCGAGCAGATCGATCGACCGGTGCGCACCTATTCGAGCGGCATGTTCACGCGCCTCGCATTTTCGGTGGCGATCAACGTCGATCCCGACCTGTTGATCATCGACGAAGCGCTATCGGTGGGCGACGAAGCGTTCCAGCGCAAATGCATGTCCCGGTTGCGACAGCTGCAGGAACGGGGAACGTCGATCCTGTTCGTGTCCCATGCGTCCTCGATGGTTATCGAGCTCTGCGACCGCGCCATGCTGATGGACCATGGCGAGGTCCTATTGGAAGGGGCGCCGAAGAGCGTTGTTGCACAATACCATCGGCTTTCGTTTGCGCCGGCGGCGACACAACCCGAGTTGCGGCGGTCGATTCTTGCGCATGTGCCGGATGGCGACGACGATTCGCCGCGCGCCGGGATGCAGCAGGTTGTCGGCATCAGAGCGCCAACGGACGAGGACATCGCTGAATTCGATCCTGCGCTCGTACCGCAATCGACCGTCGAATACCCGAAGCGTGGAGCGTCGATCACGGACATTCGGCTCGAGGACACGCTTGGCCGGAAGGTCAACGTTCTCCTCCGCGGCAGGACTTACCGGTACTGCTACCGCTTTACCGCGGCAACCGAGCTCGAGATGCTGCGCTTCGGCATGATGATCAAGAACCTGACCGGCATCGAGATCGCTGGCCGGGTCTCTCACGCCGAAGGTGGCGGACTCGATCGTTTGCGGGCTGGAGAATCGGTGGACGTACGTTTCGATTTCGAGAACCGGCTCCTGCCGGGTGCGTATTTCATGAACGCGGGCGTTCTGGCTCGCAAGGATGACGAGATCTTCTATGCGGACCGGATCATCGACGCATTCGCGTTTCGTGTGAAGTACGCGCCGGGCGAGACGGCCACCGGCATGGTCGACATGCGGACCCCCGGCACCGACAGTGGAACGTCCTGGCAACGCGCGACATGACTCAAGCGACGCCGAGTCGGCCGGATGCGCGGCGCCGTCGGTGGCGGGATCTGCGCCGCGCCTTGACCCTCACATGGGAGCTCACCAAGCGCGACGTTCTCGCGCGCTATCGCGGATCTTTCGGGGGTACGTCCTGGTCGCTGATCCAGCCGCTGCTGATGCTGGCGATCTACACGATCGTGTTCACGCAGATCATTCCTGCGCGATGGCCCGGAGCGAGCACCACGATCGACTTCGCGATGCTCCTGTTCTCCGGATTGCTGATGCACAGCGTGATGGTGGAGACGATCGTCCGGGCACCGACGCTCATCACGTCAACGCCGAATTTCGTGAAACGCATCGTGTTTCCGCTCGATCTGCTGCCGGTGGCCGCGGTCGGCACGAGCCTTTTCCACTATTTGCTGGGAGTAATCGCGCTCTGCCTGGTGCTGTATCTGGTGAAGGGATCGGTCCCGGGTACGGTGGTTCTGCTTCCGCTGGTCGTCGGGCCGATGCTCTTGATGGCGCTCGGATTCGCGTGGTTCCTGGCGGGCATTGGTGTCTTCGTGCGCGATGTCGTGCACGTTGTCGGGCTTGCCGGAACCGTTCTGCTGTTCCTGGCGCCAATCGTCTATCCGTTGCAGGCAGTGCCCGAATCCTGGCGCGCATGGTTGTATCTGAACCCGCTGACCGTTCCCGTCGAGGAGGGTCGGGCGGTGACAATTCTTGGCGTGGCGCCCGATTGGCGTGCGTTGGCTCTCTATACGGTGGTCGCCGCTGTGGTCGCGCTGGCCGGGTACCTGTGGTTTCGCCGCGTTCGTCCGCAATTCGCGGACCTTGTCTAGGATTCTGGGAGCCAGTTGCGGGCCCCATCTGCATTGTCGCGTTGAATTCCACTTATCGTGGCGATCGTAACCGTGCACGCGCGGCGGTCGTCCGCTTGGGCCTGCCGGCATGAGCATCGCGCCGTCGCCAAGCGTCCGCGTGGCGCCGTCCACAGCGTCACGGCGACGGGGATGGAGCCGCGCGGTGATCGCGCTGGCCTGCGTCCACGTCGTGCTTATTCTTCCGCCGTGGCGCTTCGCCACCCCTGGCGTCGGCCTCGAGTCCTCTTGGCAGCAAGTCGTTACCCACGCCGCGGCCTCCGGCTGGCTATGGGGCCGGGACATTGCGTTCACCTATGGCCCGCTGGGCTACGCCTGGTATGCGATCTATTTCGAGCCGCTGCTCGCGTCCACGGTCATTCTGAACAGCATGTTCGTGGCAGCGCTGGCGATCGGCATTGCCGGCCTGTTGCAGGGGCTTGCGCCGGCGCGCGTCCTGCTCCTTTATGCGCCGATCATCTTCGCGGGGTCACTGCTCGGCCCGGGATTCTACGCGTTCATTCCGTTCCTTGCCGCCATGAACTATTTCCGCGACGGCGAGCGCGAACGACTCGCGTGGGTCGTTCCGTTGATCGTCGTCTCGGGCGTGCTTGGGCTCACGTATGTTCCATCCGGCATTCTGGCCTTTGCGCTCGCCGTCATCATGGACGTGCGCCGGCTGTTTCTGCGCCGCGTTCCGCTGTTCTCGCCGATGCTCTTTGCCGCCGCCGTCGCGGCGCTGGTTGCCGCCGGGCAACCGATCGGCGCCATGCCTGACTTTCTGCGGTCGTCGCTCGAATTCGTGACCGGCTACGGTGAGGCCATGTCGTCCGAGGGCCGCGCGCGCGAAATCCCCTTCTTCCTGGTGCTATCCACCGTTGCGGCGGCTCTGGTGTTGTGGTGGGAACTCCCGGCCCTCAAAGATGCGCGCTCGCGCCGGAGCACGCTGCTCCTGCTCGCGTGCATGGGATTGTTCTGGCTCGTCATGTTCAAGACCGGTTTCGTCCGCCATGATCTGCATAGCGTCTGGTCATGGGCGGCGCTGGCGATCGCGCTTGCCGCATTCCTTGCCATGCGGGCGAGCTCATGGTCGACGCGTGCGGGGATGGTGGGTGGGCTGCTCGCGATTGCGCTCGCCGCATGTTGCGCGGAAGTATTCCTCGTCTATGCCATCCATGGAAGCCCCCGCGGTTCCTTTATCGCAACGCAAGCCCGGCGCATTTTCGTCGACGTGCCGCTGCAGTCGCTGGGCGAGGCGCGGCAACTGTTCTGGAACACTGCGCAGTGGCAGGCGACGATGCGCGAACGCCGCGCGACGGCACGCGCCGAGGCACACCGGCTTTACGCGGGATTGCGGGTTCCGGGTACCGTGGACATGATCGGAACTGCGCAAGGGGCGTTGTTGTTGCAGGACGTCGATTTTCGCCCTCGTCCCGTCTTTCAGGATTACGCGGCGTTCACGCCTTGGCTCGTCAACCGCAATCGTGCACATCTAAGAGGCGCTGGCGCCGCTGCAACTCTGTTCCTTTCACTGGAGACCATCGACGAGCGCTATCCGATGCAGGACCGCGGCCGGTCGGTGCTCGAGATCCTCGCGCACTATCAGCCGGAGCAGATCACGGATGGCTTCCTGCGCTTACGCCGGCGCTCAACGCCGCTTGACCTCCACGTCAAGGATCTGCCGCCTCGGGAGGCTCCACTCGGCCAGTGGGTCGACGTGACCGCCGAAAGTGATGCACTTCTGTTGAGCGCAGATGTTCGTCCGAACGTGCTGGGACGCCTGTTGCAGATCGCCTTCCGTCTGCCGCGCGTGGAACTGACGGTGCGGCTTGCCGACGGCAAGGAGCATTCGCACCGCGTAGTGCCCGCGATCGCGCGCGACGGCATCTTGCTCAGCCCCTACCTCGGCGGACTCGTCGATTTCGCGGCGCTGGCATCCGGCGTGCCCGCGTCGGTCGGCAATGCGCGCGTCGTCGCATTCAGGCTCGACATCGCCGGCGAGTCAGGGGGAAGATGGTTCGACGCCCGAATCCCGTTCCAGCTCGCCGCCGTGCACACAGTCGCACGGGAGGGCGAGGCACTCGGCGATGATCTGCGCCGAGTGCTCGAGCGCAGGGCCAACGTCAATCGCATGGCGGATGCGCTGGTCCCGCGCACGCCGATGGTGGACGCCAGGGACACGCTGTTGTTCGCCCATGCTCCGGTAACGGCGCGCCTTGCGGTGACATCGGCGCGCCGGCTCGATTTTGGCTACGGCATTACCGATGGGGCTTGGACGAGTGGCGCGGCCACCGACGGTGCGTGCTTTCGTGTTTATGCCGAAGCGGCAGGCAGGCGCACGCGCCTGCTGGAGCGCTGCCTGAAGCCGACGGAACGGCCCGATGATCGCGGGGAAACCCGCACGTCGGTCCCGGTCGACCTTGCGGGACCGGGGGTACTCGTCTTCGAGACCGACTGCGCCGGCACCTGTTCGTGGGACTGGACGTACTGGAAAGACATCGATGTCACGCCGGCAACACCGGCCGTGGTGCGTGCAGAGCGATGAGCGAGGATCGTCGAGCGCTGATGCCAGGTTCTGACGGCCGTATCGCGCGGGCACTGCTTTGGACGCTCATCGCCGCGCACCTGGTGCTCGTTTATCCGCCATGGCGGTATGCGCCGATCGCGCCCGGCCTCGACGCCGCGTGGATCGACGTGATCACCCACGCGGCGGCGCACGGGTGGCAATGGGGCCGGGACATCATCTTTACCTATGGTCCGCTCGGGTACGCGTGGCATACGGTATTCGAAAAGAGCCTGTTCGCGCAGGTCCTGGTGCTGAACGCGATGTTTGTGGGCGCGCTGGCGTTGGGTGTCATCGGTGTGCTGAAGCGGCTGCCCACGGCGTCGGCGTTCGCGCTTTATCTGCCGCTCGTCTTTGCCATCTCGCTCTTCGGAAAAGGTGTCTACCTGACGATTCCCGTACTAGCCGCCATGATGTACTTCACTGGGGACCAACGCGAAAGCCTGGTCCCGGTCGTCACGATGGCGGCCATCGCCGGAGTTTTCGCCACCGTCTTCATTCCCGCCGGCGTGATCGCCGCGCTGGTGTTCCTGCTGATGGACGCGAGCCGCCTGCTGCATCGTGCAACGCCGCTGTTTCTGCCAGCCATGCTGGGCGCGGCGCTGTTCTCGTATCTCGTGGCTGGACAGTCCGCCGCGTGGTTGCCGGAGTACCTGCGCGCGTCGTGGGAGCTCGGCGTTGGCTATGCCGCGGCAATGGGAAGCGAGGCAAACGCCATCGAACTGGCAGCGTTTGTCGGTGCGGCATGTGTCACTGGGTGGGTGATCGTCGAGTCGGAGTTGCGGGACGCGCCCATCGTCGACCGGGCGGACAGGTTTTTGTTCCTGGGTTGTGTTTTCGCATTTGGCTTCGTGATGTGGAAAAGCGGCTTCGTGCGCTACGAGGGACACAGTTTTATGGCTTGGCTGTCGCTTGCCATCGTCGCCTGCGCGTACGTGGCAATCCGGGGTGCTCGGTTCCCGGGGCGGGCGAGGCCAATCATCTTGCTCGGGATCGCAACAGCGGCTTGCCTCTTGGGGGTCGCTCGGGTCCACGGTGGCAATGACCCCATGCTCGTGGCGAAGCAGCTGCGGTATACGTTCTACGGTCTGCCCTTGAGTACGCTAAGGGAGATGACCACCATCGCGGCGGCGCCGGATGCCTGGTGGGCAGAACTACACGCGCGCCGTGCGCGTGCGGAGGCGGCCGAGCGTCGGGCGCTTCCGCTGCCTGCCTTCGATGGAACCGTGGATATCGTCGCGGATCGGCAATCGGCCGTCCTCGCTCACGGCCTCACGTATCGATCCCGTCCAGTCTTTCAAGCCTATGCCGCGTATACGCCGTGGCTGCTCGCCCGCAATCGCGACCAATTGCGCGCGGACGGCGCTGACCACCTCCTGTTCGGCAACACGGTGGTCGACAATCGCTATCCGCTAAGCAGCGAGGGCCGGTCGCTGGTCGCGATGTTGTCGGGGTACCGTGCGGTCGCCGCCTACGAAAACTTGCTGGAGCTCCGCAAGCGGGTCGCGCCATCCCCGGTGGACGAGATACGGCAGCGGACGCTGCGACTATCGCTGGGAGCGTGGACGGAAGTGGAATCCACCGATTCCGTAGTGATCCTCGCTGGCGTGGTCAAGACGAATTTTTGGGGGAAGCTTTTGGCGGTCGCATGGCGCCCGGTTCTGCTTTCGATCACCGTCAGGCTCGCCGACGGCACCGAACACGAACACCGACTGGTCGCGGCGGCCGCCAGCGACGGCATGCTGCTGAGTCCCTATGTCGACACCCCATTCGCCTATCTCGCGCTCGCCACCGGAACCCTGGAAGCACTGGCGAGTAAACGCGTGGTGGCGCTCAAGCTCGACACGCAGGACGGCCGCGGCCGCTTCCTGTACGACAACGAGATCCCGCTCAAGCTCGTCGATCTCGCCATCGTTCCTTCCGCCGATGGTGACCTGCCAGCAGAGTTAGACAGGACGCTTGCGCGAATGCTCGTCGCGAACCGTCTTTCCCGGACGCATGCGAACGCAGGGGAACAGCCAACCCAAGCCATCGATACGATGCTCTTCGCACATGCCCCGGCGCGTGCCGCCCTCGCCGTTTCGTTCGTGCGTAAACTGCAGGTAACCTATGGCATTTCCGGCAACGCTTGGCAGAAGGACGCGGGCACGGATGGCGTGTGCTTTCGCATCCTCGCGCAGGGCGGCGCGTGGCGAGAACTGCTGCACGAGCATTGCCTGCGCCCGGGGAGCCGCGAAGAGGATCGTCTTCCCCAGCGGGTCAACATTCAGGTCCGACGTCAGGATGCCGAGTCGCTGATCTTCGAAACGGATTGCGCGGGATCGTGCGCGTGGGACTGGTCGTACTGGAAGGATGTCGATGTTCTGCATTGAGGAAACGTACCCGAAGTCCGTCGTGGCCCGCAGCGAGGGAACGGCGTAGTGGCGCTCGCCGACGATCGCGGCACCCGTCCGGCGCGATCGGAAACGATCACGCTGGCGGTGGACCTCGATGGAACGTTGCTGCGAACCGACGTCCTCTACGAGTCGCTGGCGACGCTGCTGAAGCGCCCGTGGGTGCTGGTTCCGCTCGCCTGGCACCTGTTGCGCGGCAAGGCGGCATTCAAGGCGGAATTGGCTCGCCGGGTCGAGGTCGACGTGGAGCGGCTGCCCGCCAACGCGGTGTTGCTGGAGTGGTTGCGGCGAGAACGGGACGACGGACGCTTGCTCGCGTTGTACTCGGCAGCCGATGACAGCGTGGTCCGCCGGGTGGCGCAGCGATTTGGTATCTTCGACCATGCACAAGGCAGCGACGGCAAGGTGAACCTGGCGGGTGCGCGCAAGCACGCAGCCATCGTTGCGCGGTACGGCCCGGCCTTCGCCTACGCCGGTGACAGCCGGCGCGATCTGCCCATCTGGGACGGTTGCCGGACGGCGGTTCTGGTCGGCGACGTCGAGCGGCTGCGCCGACAGTTGCCGAATTCGGTGGTGATCGAGCGTACGTTCCCAGCACCCGCGGGACGAGCGCGATGCTGGATGCGGGCACTGCGCCTGCACCAGTGGGTCAAGAACCTGCTGGTGTTCGTTCCGCTCTTGCTCTCCGGCTACCGGGCACCGGATCCGCTGGTTGCCTCGCTGCTCGCGTTCATCGTCTTGAGTCTGATGGCGTCGGCCACCTACATCGTCAACGACCTGACGGACCTCGCGGCGGACCGGATGCATCCCGTCAAGCGCGAACGACCGTTTGCGTCCGGGGCCCTCCCGATCCGCTCCGGACTTTTCGCGATTCCGATCCTTCTGGGATTGGCCGCGTTGCCGCTCGCGTGGCTGCCGGCGCGCTTCGTCGCGGTGGCCGTGGTCTACCTCGTGTGCACACTCGCGTACTCACTGCGGTTGAAGAAGGCGCCCATCCTGGACCTCATCCTGATTGCTTTCATGTTCACTCTGCGAATCGTGGCCGGCATGGTGGCCATCGATGCCGCCGTATCGCCCTGGTTGCTGACCTTTTCGATGTTCTTTTTTTTCAGCGTTGCGGCCATCAAGCGCTATGACGAAGTGCGGTTGATGGCGTCGCGTAACGACGCGGAAGTTGCGGGCCGCGGCTATCGCGCCTTGGATGGCCCGTTCCTGATGGCACTCGGCCTTACCACGGCGGTGAGTTCCACATTGGTCTTCTTCATCTATCTCGTCGATCCCGCGTCGCCGTCGCGCGAGTACGCCCGCCCGCAATTGATGTGGATCATCTGCATCGTGCTGGCCTATTGGCTCGGGCGTGCGTGGCTGCTGGCGAGCCGCGGCGCCATGCACATCGATCCAGTGCTGTTCGCATTGCGCGATCGGGTTTCGCTGTTCCTGGGCGCGGTCACATTGATCGTCAGTGTCGCGGCACGCTGGTAGAGGCGCGCCAGTCATGGAATCAAGTCGGAGGGACTATCTGTCGTGGGGCCGCGTGCACCGCTATCCGCACCAAGTGGCCGTGCCGGGATTTGCCGACGGGGCCGAGGGCGCGCTGGCGGCGGCGATCGGCGCCGGACAAACCGTGCTGGCCTATGGACTCGGCCGCTCGTACGGCGACAGTTGCCTGAATGAAGGCCAAACACTGATCGCTACCCGCGGCCTCGACCGCTTCATTGCCTTCGATCCGGTTGCGGGGGAGCTCGAATGTGAGGCGGGGGTCTCCCTCGGCGCCATTCTGGAGCTGCTGACGTCGCGCCGGGAAGACGAGCCACGGTGGTTCCTGCCCGTCACCCCCGGCACCAAGTACGTCACGCTCGGCGGGGCCATTGCCAACGATGTCCACGGCAAGAGCCATCACGCGCAGGGGTGTTTCGGCAACCATGTGCGGTCGTTACGTTTGCTGCGTTCCGATGGCGCGGTCCGCGACTGCTCGGACGTCGAGAATGCCGACCTGTTCCGCGCCACCATCGGGGGCCTTGGCCTCACCGGCCTCGTGTTGTCTGCACGGATTGCGTTGCAGAAGGTGCCGGGGTTCTGGCTCGACTCCGAGGACCTTCGTTACAGCGACCTCGAAGCGTTCTTCGCGTTGTCCGAAGAGTCCGCGACGGACTGGCAATACACCGTTGCGTGGGTCGATTGCATGGCGCGCGGGCGCGCGCTGGGACGTGGCGTCTTCACGCGGTCGCGGCATTCGGCGCAACGGCCGGCATCCGTCGGTGCTCCGCTCGCCTCCCGCCCGCGCGTCGCGATGCCTGTCGACTTGCCGGGATTCGCGCTCAACCGGTTTTCCGTGGCCGCGTTCAATTCCCTGTATTGGCGGCGTTGCGCCCGAATGCCAAAGCGGCATCTGCGCGCAATCGATCCGGTGTTCTATCCGCTCGACGCGATTGGCCACTGGAATCGCCTTTATGGGCGGCGCGGCTTCTTCCAGTACCAGTGTGCTATCCCGACCGCGGCGATGCGCGCGTGCATACGCACGTTGGTGGACCGGGTCGCGGCGTCGGGCGAAGGGTCGTTCCTCGCCGTGCTCAAGGTCTTCGGAGACCGTCCATCGCCGGGCTTGCTTTCCTTTCCTTTGCCCGGTGCGACGCTGGCGCTCGATTTCGCGAATCGTGGCGGCGCAACGCTCGCGTTGCTCGACGAGCTCGATTGCATCGTGCGCGACGCTGGCGGGCGGCTGTACCCGGCGAAGGACGGCAGAATGTCCGGCGCGGACTTCCGCCGGGGTTATCCCCGTTGGGACCAACTTGCGTCACTGGCCGATCCTGCCTTCTCGTCGAGTTTCTGGCGGCGCGTCACCGCCGACGCGCCAATGGAACGCGCGGCATGAAGCGCATCGCGATCTTCGGCGCGACGTCGGCGATTGCACAGGCCGTCGCACGGCTGTACGCGCAGGAGGGGGCACACTTCTTCCTGGCAGCGCGCAACGAGCAACGGCTGCAAGCGGTTGCGCAGGACCTCCGCGTGCGCGGCGCGAGTGAGGTGGTGATTGCAGCGGCCGATCTCGTGAACGTGAACGACCACGCAGCGCTGCTGGAACGGGCCCGCTCGGCGCTCGAATCGATCGACGTCGTGCTCGTCGCGTACGGTGTGCTGGGCGACCACGCGCGGAGCATCCGTGACGCAACGCTCGCCGTGCAGGAGGCGTCGGTCAACTATCTGAGTCCGTTGTCGCTGTTGACCCATGTGGCCAATCTGCTCGAGACGCAGGGACACGGGACGATTGCCGTCATCGGCTCGGTGGCGGGCGACCGCGGGCGCCGGAGCAACTATGTCTACGGCAGCGCGAAGGCGGGCCTCGCCACGCTCGCAAGCGGACTGCGCCATCGGTTCGCGACGCAGGCGATCAGAGTCGTGCTGATCAAGCCCGGCTTCGTCGATACGCCGATGACGGCCGGCCTCGCCAAAGGCGGGCCCCTCTGGGCGACCCCGGAGCGCGTAGCACGCGACATCCGTCGCGGGATCGAGCGCGGCAGCACGGTCGTGTACACGCCCTGGTTCTGGCGCTGGATCATGGCCATCATCCGCGCGCTGCCGGATGCGATCTTCAAGCGCCTGTCCATCTGACGCGCGTCAACCTGCTAACCAAAGCCGACGGTCCGCACCGCGTGGAACTCAACGCAAGAACAGTCCTGTGCGGAGGCGCCGGCCTGGTCGGCCAGAACCTCGTCGTGCTGCTCAAGGCACAAGGCTTTTCGCGCCTGATCGTCGTCGACAAGCATGCGGCGAATCTCGCGGTGCTGCGCCGTCTGCATCCGGACGTCGAGGCGATCTTCGCCGACATGGCGGGGCCCGGCGCATGGGAGGAATGCCTCGCAGGCGCGACCGCCGTCGTGATGCTGCAGGCGCAGATCGGCGGCGAAAAGCCTGAGGAATTCCAGCGCAACAACGTGGAATCGACGCAGCGCGCGCTGGCCGCGTGCAAGCGGTACGGTGTGGCCTATGTCGTGCACACAAGCTCGTCGGTCGTCAATTCGCGGGTCCGCGATCGGTATACCGAATCGAAGAGGGAGCAGGAGCGCCTGATCGCGGCGAGCGGCATACCACATTGCATTCTGCGGCCCACGCTGATGTTCGGCTGGTTCGATCGCAAGCACCTGGGCTGGCTCGCGCGCTTCATGCAGCGAGTCCCGGTGTTTCCGATTCCCGGCACAGGGCGCTACATGCGGCAACCCCTGTACGTTCTCGATTTCTGCCGGATCATCGTAGCTTGCCTCACGCGGCGCGAAAGCCACGCGGTGTATAACATCACAGGCCGAGAGCGCATCGATTACATCGATATCATTCGCGAGGTCAAGCATGCGACCGGCGCGAAGGCGGCCATCGTCCGCATTCCTTATTCCGTATTCTGGACATTGCTCAAGGTCTATGCCTACTTCGACCGCGATCCACCGTTCACCGTGAGCCAGCTCGAAGCGCTGGTAACGCCCGATCAGTTCGAGCTCATTCCATGGTGGGATGTCTTCGGCGTACCGGCGACACCCTTCGCCGACGCGATCCGGGAAACGTTCGGACCGGGGCCGTATCGCGACGTGGTCCTGGAATTCTGATGTGCGGCGCAACGCCATGGCCATGAAACGGGTCGTCGTGATCGGCGCCGGCGCAATGGGACTCGCCGCGGCCTATCATCTGCTCGAGGCGGGCCATCAGGTCGACGTGTTCGAAGCCGACGACCGTCCCGGCGGAATGGCGGCGCACTTCGACCTGGACGGCCTCGACATCGAGCGTTTCTACCACTTCATCTGCAAGGCGGACCGGGCGACCTTCGCCCTGCTGGCCGAACTGGGAATTGCCGACAAGCTCAGATGGCGGGCGACCACCATGGGCTACTACTGCGCCGGTCAACTCTACCCGTGGGGCAACCCGCTTGCGCTGCTGCGCTTTCCGCACCTCGACCTCGTGTCCAAGTTTCGCTACGGCTTGCACATGTTCCTCCTGACGCGGCGTACCGAGTGGGCCGACCTCGACGCGCTGCACGCGGACGACTGGTTGCGCGCACGCCAGGGCGAGCGGGCCTGGAAGCTCCTGTGGGAGAAACTCTTCGCGCTCAAATTCTTCGAGTACGGCCACCAAGTCTCGGCGGCGTGGATCTGGGCGCGGATCAAGCGTCTCGGCACGTCGCGCCGGTCGCTGATGCAGGAGGAATTGGGCTACCTCGAGGGCGGTTCGCGTACGCTCGTGACCGCGCTCGCCGAACGGATCGAAGCGCTGGGTGGCCGCATCCATCTGCGTTGCGCCACCAGCGAGATCCGCGTCGACGAGGGACGCGTCGTCGGCGTCGTGGCGGGCGGCACGCTGCACCCGTGCGATGCCGCGATCTCGACCGTTCCCTTCTCGCGCGTCCCGGACCTCGTTCCCGCGCTGCCGGAGGAGATCAAGGCCAAATATCGCGCGCTGTTGAATATCGGCGTGGTCTGCGTCGTCCATAAATTGCGGCGCAGTGTCACGCCGAACTTCTGGGTCAACATCAACGACGAGCGCATCGAGGTTCCCGGCGTCGTCGAATTCTCGAATCTTCGCAACGTAGGCGACGTCACCGTGGTTTACGTGCCCTATTACATGCCGGTCACGCATCCGAAGTTCCAGCGCGACGATGCCGCCTTCGTCCAAGAGTCCTTCACCTATCTGCGGCTGCTCAACCCCGCCGTTGTGGAGGCGGATCGGATCGCCTCCTACGTCGGACGGTTGCGGCATGCGCAGCCGGTCTGCCCGCCGCGCTTTCTCGCGACGCTGCCGCCGATCGGCGGCGTCATCGAAGGCCTGCAGATCGCGGACACGTCCGTTTACTATCCCGAGGATCGCGGAATCTCGGAAAGCGTACGGGTGGCGCGAGAGTTGGCGACCAATGTACGTTAGCGTCGTCACTTGCGAGCCGCGGCACTTGCGCTGCCGACAAGAAAGCCCGACCCATGGTTGATGTCGCCAAGCTCTATCGCAATCGCTTCTCCGCAGAGGAACAGGCAGCCAAGGATCGCATCTGGCAGGTGCTGGTCGACCATTTCCTTCAGCGCTACGTGCCAGCGGAGGCAACGGTGCTCGACCTCGCCTGCGGCTACGGCGAGTTCATCCGGCACGTGCGTGCGCGACGCAAGCTGGCCGTCGACATCAACGCCGACAGCGGGGCGCACCTCCCATCGTCCATCGAGTTCCATTTGGGACCGGCCACCAAGCTCGATTTCATCGCCGACGGCAGTGTGGACTTCTGCTTCACCAGCAATTTCCTCGAGCATCTCCCGTCCAAGGCCGTGGTCAACGAGGTGCTGGCCGAAGTGCACCGCGTCCTGCGTCCCGGTGGCCGGTTCATGGCGATGCAGCCCAATATCCGCTACGCCTACAAAGAGTACTGGGACTTCTACGACCACTACACGGCGCTCTCGCACTTGTCCGCGGCCGAAGCGTTTTCCCTTGCCGGCTTCGAGGTCGTGGAGTTGATCGACCGCTTCATGCCGTTCTCGACCAAATCCGCGTTGCCCAAGCATCCGGCGCTGGTGCGCGCATATCTCGCTTTTCCGCCCGCCTGGCGCATCCTGGGCAAGCAGTTCCTCATTGTCGGCGCCAAACCGGGGCCGACCGCAGCAACGGGGAGCGCGTGAGGCGCGCTGCGGTGCCGCTCGTTGCCGAAGCTTGCGAACATGGGAGGGTCCCCCAACGTGCCCGAGATGCCTCGGCAGATCGCGCGATTTCTGTTGGCCGGCGGTGTCGCCGCCGGGGTGAACGTGGTCACGCGCTACCTGTTGACGCCCGTCGTCGGCTATCGCTGGTCGATCGTCCTGGCATTCGTGGTGGGCCTGACCACGGCGTGGCTATTGTTTCGCCGCTACGTGTTCGGCCCGAGCGACGGCAGCCGCGCAGCCGAGTACCTGCGCTTCGGCGTGGTCAACCTGATCGCGTTGGCACAGGTGTGGGCGGTCTCGGTGCTGCTCGCCGACTACGTGTTCCCTGCCGTCCGATTCGCCTTCCATCCGTATACCGTGGCGCACGTCATCGGCGTGTTGTCGCCGATCGCCACCAGTTTCGTCGCACATCGCAAATGGAGCTTCCGGCGACGCGCCTGACGGTCGCGCCTAGTGCGGGGCCACGCCACGCGCTCGGTTGTACTCGCATGCCGGAGATGGGCGCGTGCACGTCATGAGTCGTCGCCCACGCTGGCTGTGGAAGCTTGCTGTCGCCGCTTTGGCGCTCGTCGTCGCGGTGGCGCTGGTGGAGCCCTCCGCCTGGCGCGTCGCCTATGCGCATCCGGAATTTCTCGTGCCGGCCCTCGCGGGATGGCTGGCGAATCAGTGCTTTTGCGCCTTGCGCTTCTACATCCTCGTCAATCGGGCGGGAGTACCGCTGTCGCTTCGGCAGACGATGCGGATGACCATGATCGGATTCTTCGCCGGCTGCGTGTTTGGCGGTTTCGCCGCCAATGATGCGGTGCGCGCGCTGATGCTGCGACACGCGGCAACGGACGCGCAGTTGTCGCGCTTGCTGCTGTTGATCGTCCTCGATCGCGTGCTCGGCTTCGCGGCGTTCGCGCTGTGGGCGTTGGCGCTTTCCTATGTTGCCGCGTCGACGCTCGATCCTGCGTTGGCGCCGCTGATGGGTACCATCCGCGGCGTCGGGTTCGGTCTGCTGGCGGCGTTCGCTGCCTTGTTCGCGCTGACCGCGCTGGCTGGACGAGCGCGCCCATCGCCTCGATCGGCGTTGCTGGCGCGAATGTATGCAGTCGCGCGGATGGGAAGCGAAACGCGGATAGCCACGGGAATGATCCTGGCATTTCCACTGGCAGTGCTGGCCGCCGGGGCAGTGATCGTCGCGCAAGGCTTCATCGGAGCGCGGATCGTGTCCGAACTTGGTCAGGCCCCATCGTTTTCGCTGCAGGCCTTTCTCGCTCCGACGTCGATCATCGTGTCGATCCTGCCGATCGTCCCTCTGGGCATAGGGCTCGGGCAGCTGACGCTATCGGGCTTGTACGCACTCTTCGGCCTGGGCATCGACGCGGCCGTCCTGCTCACGACCATCATGCAGGCCGCGCAATTTACGATCGCGGCCGGCCTGGGCGGGACCGCGCTCGCCGCAG
>Ga0184626_10000095_pt1 | contig 20456 bp, 23 predicted proteins | sample PLM3_60_b1_FD_133142 | JGI IMG/M metagenome (GOLD analysis project Ga0184626, IMG submission 133142) | Groundwater sediment microbial communities from an aquifer in East River, Colorado, USA - PLM3_60_b1 | ecosystem: Environmental > Terrestrial > Soil > Riparian zone | place: USA: East River... | reverse complement strand
GCCATGGATGAGCAGTTGACGACCACGCTCACCCTGATGGCGTTAGAAATGGCCCTCCAGCGACGCCGAGTCTCCGCCGGGCTCTTGCATCATTCAGATCGGGGCAGCCAATATGTGGCCGCCCTCTATCAGCAACGGCTGGTGGCTCTCGGCATTCGGTGTTCGATGAGTCGCCCCGGCAATTGCTGGGACAACGCGGTGGTGGAGAGCTTCTTCGCCACGCTCAAAACGGAATTATTCCAGGGGCATCAATATCCCACACAGCAGGCAGCTCGAACGGAGATCTTCGAGTATCTTGAAGGGTTTTATAATCGGTCCCGCCGCCACTCCGCCTTGGGCTATCTCAGTCCCGTGGAGTTCGAGCAACAGACCGCTTAGTCAATCAGCAGTGTCCACTGAATCGGGGGAAGTCCATCCGACTAAGACATGGTAGCTATAAGGAACGGTGCGCTTCGGTTCCCTACACATCTTGATTGGGTCGTTCAACTTACTGCTATCCTGCCTGTCGAGAATGGTTCGCGTCGGCTTAATATTGTGCAATTCCCCACAATAAAAACGACCTATACACTGCGCTAGGAAAAACCCGAAAGCTGATCGCCAGCCCACCCACAACTGGCAACGTTGACGAGTGGCTCAATTCGACTGTAGCGCTGGTGAATCGTTTCTCGCGTCACTCAGCAATTCATGGGTGGTCGCGAAAGCGATGAAGATCAATGAAGTGCCTCTGTTGTGTCCATGTAGGTAGTCTTTCCTTCAATCCCGCGAAGCCGCTATCCCACAGATGCGTTGGCTCCAAAACCTGCCCAGCACAGGCTATCTGTAAGGCCAGGACGATTCGAAATTAGGGGTATGATTATGAGCAGAAGGATGAAAAACTGTTCGCCTGCCTGTGTTAATTAGTAATTTCGATCGGCCGTTCTCTTGTTGCAGGCGGGTTTCTCAGTGGGTCTGCTGCACGCCCTCAAACGCCTTGGCGGCATTGGAGAGGAACTAGTCACGCCATTGTTCATACTGGGCTTGACTGAGTTGGTGCTCGCGACAAAGTTCGGGAACCGGCTTGCCCTTGAGCTCTTGGAGCACGATCATGGCTTTGGTCTTGGCATCGCACTTCCGCATCTTCATGGCTGATCTCCTCCTCGTAAATCAGCCTCAGGGTACTCAGTTTCCGGGCCCTATGTCTTAATGGGGAGCAGTATAGACCTCCGCTGGCAATAACTCCCAAGAACAACCCGATTATGACGAATGAGAGTCTATGTTTCTGTTCGTGGCTCAAGTGCCAGTCATTCATAAAGAAGCGGGTCCTACTATCAATGGGCTACTCACCAAAGGACTAGCTTGCGCTTTGACGCGAAACTGAGAGATTTGGCCGTTCAGCTTTATGTTCGATGCGTTTCGGTCATCAAAACACACAGCGACAACTCCTCCTACGCCAACTGCCCAGAGATGGCTAATGGCAGATTACACTATTGAGAGCACACGGTGCGACCGTTACTTTCAATCCTCAGTCTTCCGTCAATCCCCAATGCTTCCACCAAGTCTGCCGACTTGCTCCTAACCATAACTGACCTTAACCTGGCTTGAGAAATGGTCTAACATGAATATCAGTGACTTCGGCTGTCCGCGGAAGAAAAAGCGCATTGAGAACCACTGAGGCAACATCCTCAGGTTGCAACAACCGCTCGGGATGATATGCCCTGCCTTCCAATTCATGAACTGCCGCTTGCATCGGCGTAGCGGTCCGCCCCAGAAAGACACTCAAGACGCGCAGCCCATCTCCATTGACCTCTTCACGCAAACTATCCGCAATCGCCTTCAGTGCATGCTTTGTTGCAGCGTATGGTCCTAAATGACCCTTTGCAGTCAACCCTATGCTTGAATTAATGAATATGACCTGTCCCTGAGTAACCTTCAACCAAGGCAACAGGACTTGTGTCAGGAGGTAGGGACCACGAACGTTGGTCTGGTATTGCCAATCAAAGTCTTCGACCGGGGCCACCACAACGGGACCCTGGGCGATAACGCCAGCGCTGTGCACGAGAACGTCGACACGCTGAAAATTGTCTTGAATGAATGCCTTCAGTGCCTGGATGTCTTTGTCTTGGGTCAGATCGGCACGACAGCTTAAGACATGGGAGGTCGTGGTTCGTGCCTCTTCAGCAACTCTGTCCAGTGTCTCCTTGTTTCGCCCAACGAGACACATGTTCATACCTTCCTTTGCAAGAGCCAGCGCGATCGACTTACCCACACCACTGCTAGCCCCCGTGATGACTGCAACTTGGTCGACAAACGTTCCCATTGAACTTTTTATCGCTCCATTTCCTTGAGCAGTCCATGTTCTAGTAAGGTATTTGCGGCATGCCGGATTAGGCCAAATGAGACACCGGATCGTTCCGCTATGTCCAACAGCGAGTGCTGACCATCGGACAGATTCAAGACCCAGAGCAAAGCAAGTTGATTGGCTCCGCTGTTCTCTCCGCCTATTGGCCTATACAGTCCCCTCTTGCCCAACTGGGGTTCGCACTTGAGATTCTGATTGAGATAACACCTGTTCCCTTCGAGGACATCAAGGACAGCTACACATTTGGAGAATGAATCGGCCAAGTGAACAGGTTTGACGAATGCTAGGTCATCTCCTGAGGTGTGGTATTCTGGAAATTCCCCATGCGGCGTCCGCATGAGACAGCCAACCGGCAGATTGAAGCCCGGCGAGCAGAATTGGCGTTCGTCATAACCGTATGGGAAGAATTCGATAATGTCATAGTCTTGGCCTGAGTGCTGCAAGACATGCGCGACGGCCCTATCGATTTCCGCATCACCTCGCCGGCTTTTCTTGTACGTTGATCGGCCTGGATCTCCCACAGAGGCTAACACTAATCCGTGTTTGATTCTTGGGGCCCTGGCTTCGTTCACAGAGAGCCATGTAATCGAACCGATGGTCCCAGGGCTGAAGACAAATCGGTAGGAGTATCTTAGCATTAGGTGGCTGAGAGACTTTGCTAGAACCACAGCGAGCGCGATACCCGACAGATTGTCATTACAGAGCGAAGGGTGGCAAATGTGACAGGAAAATAAGATCTCATCCTCGGTCTCTCCAGGAAGATAATACTCCCCGTAGGTGAGATGACCATCTTGCAAGGTCGAATCAATGACGACCTCATACTCATCGTCCCTTAAACCCAGCAACTGCTTATGCGACAGGCAAAAGCCCCAGTTCTCCTTGAAATAGGAAGTCCGGTAGGGAATCCAATCCGGATAATCGGGCAGCGTATGGAGATGTTCCCTGAGTTCCGTCAGCGAGACGATTTTCTTCACCGGAACGCTGTAGCTGACGACATGCAGGTTGGAGTTCTTGAAGTCGACGACTTTGTCACCTGAAGGCGCCTTGATGTAGGCGTCCCTAATGTTCCACTCCTTCGGCACAGTCCAGTCAAAAACTGGCGTCCCGCTCGGTACCTCATGAACCTCCAGTGGGATATGCTGGCTCATGATATTCAATGATTGACGAACGCCATTACCTGTAATGCTTCGGCAGATGGGATACAGTTCCGTCATCAACTGATGCATCTCCTGACCAACATTGTGTGGGGGTGCGGCCCGGCCAAAATTAGTGAAATCCATGGCTCTCAGCTCGTCGCCCGAGTAAAGTCCGGGTAATTCTGGTCCCGCTCCGAAATGATCCGATCATCGGCCGGCCACGGTATCCCGAAGGTCGGATCATTCCACCGAACTCCTTTGGCATGTTCGGGAGCATAAAATTCCGACATCTGGTAAAAGACCTCGGTGTGATCTTCGAGGGTCTGAAATCCATGTGCAAAGCCTTCCGGGATATAGAGCATCCGACGGTTGTGCGCTGTGAGCACCACCGCAACATGCTGGGTAAAGGTCGGGGACGTTGGTCGCAGATCGATGATCGCGTCATAGATTGCCCCCATGGTGCACCGAACAAGCTTGGCTTCTTCACATGGAGCGGCCTGATAATGCATCCCGCGCAGGGTTCCTTTCTTTTTGTTATAGGAGAGGTTGCACTGCACCACCATGAAGTTCAATCCGTGCGCCTCAAACTCGCGTTGGCACCAAGTTCGAGAAAAAAACCCACGCTCGTCTTCAACTCTTTCCGGATCAATGAGGAAGGCGCCCTTGAGGGCTGTCTCAGTGAAAATCACGAATAGACCGTGACTTCGGGAATGGGGACGATGAATTGCCCGCCCCATTCACGTATGAACGCCATCTGCTGCATGATTTCATCTTTGAGGTTCCAAGGCAGAATCAGCACATAGTCGGGCCTGGTTTTCTTAATGGTGTCCGGATCATAGATCGGGATACGAGTTCCCGGCAAGAAATGCCCCTGCTTGTGAGGGTTCCGATCAACCGTGTAGTCGACAAAATCAGTTCGAACACCACAGTAATTCAACAAAGTATTTCCTTTAGCCGGGGGACGGTATCCTGCGGTGGGTTTCCCCTGCCTTTTGGCTGCAATCAGAAAGGCGAGTAATTGGCGCTTTGTCTCGGCTACTTTTTCAGCGAACGAAAGATAGTGTTCCAAACAGGAGAAACCGGCCCTCCGCTCCTGGTCTCTCAGACTCGTTACCCGTTGATCAATAGGCTTGGAGGAATCTTCGGCATGGCAGGCGTAGATCCGAAGAGAGCCGCCGTGCGTAGGCAGCTCCTCCACGTCAAATAGGTTTAGCCCGTGCTTGCCGAAAATTTGTTCTACCGTGATAAAGGAGAAATAGGAAAAATGCTCGTGGTAAATGGTGTCAAACTGGTTTTCCGCCATCAATCTCATCAGATGGGGAAACTCCATGGTGATCACGCCTCGAGGTTTCAACAGGATTTTCAGACCACTCATAAAGTCATTCAGATCAGGCACATGAGCGAGTACGTTATTGCCAAGCAATAAATCAGCTTGTTTGCCTTCTCCGGTTAGGTTGCGCGCGGTTTTCTCACCAAAGAACTTCACATACGTCGGGATATCCTTCTTCAGTGCTACCTCAGCCACATTGGTGGCTGGCTCAATGCCTAGCACAGGAATATGTTTTGCGACGAAGTATTGCAAAAGATAGCCGTCGTTGCTGGCAATTTCGACGACTTGGCTTCGTTCGTTTAACTTGAAGCGGCCTTCCACCATTTCGACATAAGACCTCGCATGTTCCAGCCAAGTGTCGGAGTAAGAGGAAAAGTAGGCGTAATCATGAAAAATCCGATCCGGGCTTGAAAACTCTTCCAGTTGGACCAAGAAACACCTTGCACAAACATAGACTTGGAGTGGGAAAAACGGCTCCATGCAGTCGAGTTGCTCAGGCTTTAGATAAGAGTTGGCAAGTGGGGACATTCCCAAATCAATAAAAATTTGCTCCAAATTGGCTCGACAAAATCGGCAACGCTTCTGGATCATCTCGGCACCGTGGACGTCAGGACCTTCTAGATTGTCCGTCATAGCAACAACTAGATGCGAAGAAAGCCAACATCGAGACTGATCCGGTCTCACACCTGCACGAATCTGCGCTGATGCACCCACTCGAGGTTCTCAGTTAGTATACCTGTGCTCTTTAGGTTCTTTAATGTGTTTAACCGCATAAACTTCGAGTTGCGAAAATCCTTATCATGAAATCCCATGGCCTCTAACCCGTGTTTTAGATCGGCTATTGCGGTGATTAAATCTGTCTCCGGTTCAAAATCTGGAGCCAGTTGCGCGAACCGATCGAAACTGACCTGATAGGACCGTTTGTCAGGTTGTGCGTTCTTATTAATGATTACCTCAACTCCCGGAATAACTGTTGTTACAGCTTGTGCCAATTCTTTGACTTGGTAGTTCCACTGGTTACTGCCAACGTTGATCGCCAAAAAGGGACGGCCGTCAGTGGTTTCTCTGCGAACTGCCCAGTCTATAGCCCTCGCCATATCCTTCACATGGATTAACGGCCGCCATGGCGTTCCATCACTCAAAATATTGATTCTCCCAGAAGCCACCGCGCTCGCCACAAAATCATTTAATACCAAATCGAGCCGTAAGCGTTCGCTCATGCCGCAGGCGGTCGCGAAGCGCAGAGAAGTGATCGTGAAGGTCTGGTCCGCCAGCAACGCCAAGTCTCGCTCGGCGTACACTTTGGATTTCGCGTACGCGGTTAAGGGATCTACCTGACTGTCCTCAGTCCTGGCTCCATCCTCAGCGAAGCCGTACACACTGCAGCTCGACGCAAAGACGAATTTCTTTGTGCCCGAGTCCTTGGCCCTTTGTGCGAGAAGAACGGCAGCACGATGATTAACTTCAAGCGTGACTCTTTCGAACATTTTGCCCATCGGATCATTGGAGATGGCTGCCAAATACACGACGGCATCCACCTCCGTCAGGAGATCTTGATGGAACCTCCGCACGTCCCCAAAATATTGGATATCGACACGGCATTCTGGGAATACGTCGGAGGTGGTCAAACAATTTGCAAAGTATCCGATGTCAAGTCCGACGAGAATTGCATTCGGATATGACTCGCGGAACCGGCGCACAACTAAAGGTCCGAGATAACCCATGTTCCCCGTGATCAAAATCTTCATGTCATGCTCATCAATTCAGCGATGCTCGTATTCGTTCGCAGACGTATTTCGCAAAAGGCAGGGAACCGGTAAAGGCAGGAGAAACAGCGTTGAGCACGTGCATCGACTGATTGTCACCTTCAATCACGAAGTCCATTTCGAGTTTCCGCCTTCTGAGATCAAGGAGTTGGGCCCGAATTCCCGGTTGGCCCCAGTTCTGAAAGTGTTCGGCATCTATTCCCTCGACCAGGGCACCCGCCAGTGAAATTATTTTGGCTCGTGAATACTTTGCGACTTCTTCAATGGCAAGCCTTTTGAAATCAAAATTCGACAACGCGAGAAGGCCAAACGATCGAATTAGGATCTCGAGGAATTCGCTCCATTTAAGATCCCGAATGCCACCGTAGTTTTCTCTCGATAAAGCAGGGATCGCTGTGGGTCCGATCTTGACACGGCCAGTGACGGTCACCGTGAAATGAACGCCAAGGAAGGGATTGCGTAACTCCGGGACGGGGTAAATGTTGGTCCGAATCGCTCCGGGCGGCTCCTCTGAATACAAATAGAGCCCCTTAAAAGGAAGAATCCGGTAGCGGTCGGAAAACCCGAAATCACGCGCGATCTTGTCCGCGTACAACCCGGCTGCGTTCACCACATAGCCAGCCTGGTAGCTATCTGATGATGTACGAACTACCAACCCGCGCCTACTGAGATAACGGACCCCGCACAGGATCTCCACCCCCTCCTTCACGGCATCGGCCTTCGTTGCATTGACGACTGGCACCGGGTCCACTGTGGCTGTCGTTGGTGAGAATATTGCTCTCTCGCACGTCTTGACTCTCCGCTCAATTTCTTTTGCTTCCTTCACTGTCAGTTCGTGTAGCACGATTCCGTTGCCTGGCCGCGTTTCATCAGTTCATCAAGGTAAGCATGTTCTGCATGGTTTTTCACTACCACGAGCTTCCCGCATTTATTGATCAGAATGCCCTTGGCTTCGCAATATGCCGTGAGCAGTTGGTTGCCGAGCCGGGTAAACCTGGCTTTCAGGCTATCCGGCGAGTAGTAAAATCCGGCATGCAATACCCCACTATTTCGCCCGCTGGCATGTAACCCGCATTCCCTTTCTTTCTCAATGAGAGTGATCCGAGCATCGGGGAAGAGCCTTTTCAGTTCTCGCGCAATATTGATCCCAATGATGCCGCCTCCAATGACCAAAAAATCCGCGAGCACAGTCCGATCACCAAACTTTCCACGGTGCCTTTCCGGAGCTCCACAGTTCTTCAAGATATTTTTTTTCCTTCAAGGTATCGATGCACGACCAGAACCCGTAGTGCCGATAGCCCATCAACTGGCCATCGTGAGCTAATCGCTCGACTGGCTCTCGTTCCCAGACCGTCTCGTCATCTCGAATGTATCCTATTGCCTTAGCGTTCAAAACAAAGAACCCACCGTTTATCCAACCTTCCGCTGCTTGGGGTTTTTCATAGAATTCCGTTATGAGATCGCCCTCAAACGCTATTCTGCCGAAGCGTGCAGGGGAGCGAACAGTCGTAACGGTCGCCAACTTGCCATGTGATCGGTGAAAATCTAGGAGAGCCTTGATATTAAGATCCGCGACCCCGTCTCCGTACGTGAACAAGAAGGTCTCATCATTGGCAAGCCACTTTTCGAGGCGTCTGAGACGTCCGCCTGTTTGGGTGTACAGACCGGTATCGACCAAGTCTACTTTCCATTTCGGTTGATTGCCATCATGAATCTTGGTCTTGCCGGTCGCCAGGTCAATGGAAATATCATTATTGATTGCATAGTAATTAAGGAAATACTCCTTGATAGCCTCGCCCTTATACCCTACGGCGATGATAAACTCCTCAATCCCCTGACAAGCATAGATGTTCATAATGTGCCATAAAATGGGCTTGCCCCCGACTTCCACCATCGGCTTGGGTCGTAGGTGAGTCTCTTCGCTCAAACGAGTTCCCATCCCACCCGCTAAAATTACCACCTTCATGGTGTGGCCTCCTCCATCTGTTCGATCGCTCCTCCGCAGCTATTTTGAATGAATCTCGTAGTCCCGTTCGACAGCGGTCTGATGAGACCAGGAATCTCCTCTAAAAGATTGCGACGCAGGGAATCTCCGTCCATGCTGCCTAGTACCCTGAAGGAAACCGACCTGCCCCTTTAAGCTGGTCCCCTGTTCAGGGAGTACGTCAGGAGAGGCGGCTCAGTCCTTTCACTCTCTCCCTGGTTCTTGTCACATTGTGACGCCATACGCCCGTTGCCATTCCTAATGAACACGGTTCGTTTGAGTAAGATACGTCCTCACCTTTTCGTCCGCTTTCAAAGCTTCAAGGAGCGCATTGGCAATCAAGCCATATCCCTCGGCGCTGGTATGCCAGCCATCCGCTTGCATGTAGATATTCCCAAATGTTTCGATCGGCCGATAGATGGTTGTTGGAGTACTGGCTGACGCAACCCTAAACGCTCTAATGTAAGGGACATCCAGACCCTCCCATTTCCCTTCTTGGCCGCTGTTCGTATAGACATAGAAGATTCTCGACCCAGAGGGAAACCTTGCTGCATAGGACCAGACCTTGTCCATAGCTCTCTGATCACCGCGCGTACCGTCGTCGTACATGGCAACTTTATTGGGCACCAGAGTTCCCAACTGTGGTAAGACGCCAACGATATTGATGCTTCTAGAGACTGGAGAATCGCCAGCGTAGACTCGAAAGATAACTTCGACTTCGCCATCAGGAGGCAAGAGATGAGCCGGATGGTCTCGGAGGTTCAACCGAACCTCCAAAGCATCTTGGATTCGTTTCCGTGCTGTCTCGATCAAGACACTACTGTCGATCAAGGGAATCTGCTCCGCTCGTGCAATCTTCTTCAAGGTGAGGGCGTACGGACCTTCTGGCCATAGATGGTTGTTTAAAAGAACTACGGTGGCCTGATGGCTTTTGGCGAGCGTGATTATCTGCAAGAGATTCTGCTCGTAATCCTTCGGTGACACCCTGGTCCATGGCTCCATCTTGTCGTAGTCGTGCTGGCCCATCACTCTTCGCTCAGAACTACCCCACCAGTCTCCGGTGTCGGCCTCGTGCAGTGATTTTATATGATCGCCGAGCAACGGTGGTCTATCAGTCAGTAGTTTGACCAGGTAGCGCATCAGCTTATAAGTTTCCGATCGCTCTGCAATCTCTCCCAATTGCTTGTCCCAGGGCTTGGCGGTCCGAGGAGAAGCGGCCAGGTCCTTATCGCGATATCCAGCTATGGAGGCGTCATTCATCGCGTAGCCGATCACAAGGAGGTCAGGGGCCAAATTCATCCCATGATGCTTGATCAACTCCAAGCCCTGATAGGACGAATAGCCAAGCACACCAAGGTTTAACACCTCAAAGTCGGCTTCTGGAAATTCTTGCTTCAGAAGCTTCTGCAACTGCTGGGGATACGTCTCTTCCTGGCCGACATTGGTACCGAACGTCCATGAGTCTCCAAGGCAAATGATGCGAAAGGCGGACGGCCGCTTCGCGGCGGAAAATTCCTCATCCCGGAACCCTTGCGAATTCAGAGAAATATCCCAGACGGGGTTATTTTGGAACGAATCGGGGACTGCGGGTAAGAATTGCCGAAGAAGGGATCGCCGCTCATCTTCTGAATAGGCAGGGCTGAAAACGTCTAGATACTTTAGGCGCAGGTGGGAACGGCTTTTCCACATGAATACCTCGTCCGGTACCAGGATCCTGAGCCCGTCCAGCCATGGCGGCATTGGCCCGTAGTCATCTCCAATCACATAAGGCAGTGGTACGTAAGTCACCATGGAATTCCTTGCGAAGTACGAAACTCTGATGGAGACTTCGAGGATGACAAACACCACCAGCGTCATGAGGATGATCATCAGCAGGCTACTGAGCATCTCTTTTCTTCTCATCAGCGAGTCTCGATGTGGATGGATCTTCGATGGCTCGAAGCTTTCCTCCTGTGGCTTCTACTGATTAGCAAGGTCCGCCTCATGACGCAGATCGAAAATAACTAGACGGTCGTTCTCCATGACGCACTGAAACCGTGAACGAAGATATCGGTTGAGCTCCGAATAAAAGTCGAGCCACCAGAAGGCCGGCCAAGCGAATACCATAAAGCTTGCTCCAGATTTCCGGAGCCGCTCGAGTTCGCGGATCGCGGTGTCGTCATCCGGCGGTGGTCCCCAATATTGCCCGTCTCGTTCGAGGAAGGGGATACGCCGGCGCCCGGCGATGACCTCGTCCACCGCCCACTTATCCTCATCGACCAGGATGAAGGTATGACCGGGCGGGATTAGCCTGACGATTTCTCGTGTCGCCATGCGCAACTGTTTGAGCCATGCCCAGTGATCAGCGTTTGTATTACACGAGAATTGTTTCACCGGACGACCCTGCCGGAGCAGTTCCGGGACCGTGATGAAGCGAAGTCGGCCCCTAAGACGATCTAAGAGCATATTGACCGCTGCGAGCATGGATTCTCGGTTGACATTAGCTTCCCGTGGCTGTTTAGGTCCTCGTTTGGGCTTCCCACCATCGAACAGTGCGTCGTGGAAGAGAATCACGCTACCTGGTTCGATCCGCCTCGTTGCCAGGTCGGCCATACGTTGAGCGTCATGGTCCCACCAGTCTCCAACATCTAAGTTCCAGGTAACGACTTGATAGCCGAGACAGAATGTGTCGAGACGTGACGCGATACTCTGCTCACCGTACGGCGGGCGCAAGAAGCGTTGCCCGTACGGGGCGATGGCGCGCTCGCAGGCACGGATCTGCTCTCGCCGCTCGCGACCGGTGATTGATGGGAAAGACGGGTGATCCCAGGAATGGTTGCCAATCGCATGACCTGCGTCCGCTACCCGACGAACGATTTCTCGATGCCTTTGCGCTGCTTCGCCCACCATAAAAAAGGTTGCCCGCGCCTCGTGCCTCTCCAGGATCTCGAGCAAGCGAGGCGTGTATTCAGGATGCGGCCCGTCGTCAAACGTCAGGGCGGCGACCTCTTCCTGTGTCTCAACATGGGTAATAGTTCCCATTAAATGCCGTTCCGCAACAGCCAAAACTTTGTGCGCAATTTCGACGCAGTTCTGCATGTTCACCACGGAATCAGTGGCCCCTGGCGTCTCTACCGTTCGGAAGTTCCCAGCCATGTCCGCAAGTCAAACACTACAAGGCGGTCATTCCGCAGCACGCAGCAGAACTTCGCGCGCAGGTAATCGTGGAACCTGGCATAATAATCGAGCCACCAAAAGCCCGGCCAGCCAAAGACGATGAAGCTCGCTCCGGCCTGGCGCTGCCGCTCTAGCTCACGAATTGCAGAGTCGTCATCCGGGGGTGCTCCCCAGTATTGTCCGTTCCGTTCTAGGAAAGGGGTGGCATGGCACCCCTTGGCGACAACGCTGTCTCTCCACTGTTCCCCATCGACCAGGATGAAGGTGTTCCTCCGCGGAATTAGCCTTGTGATCTCACGTATGGCCGAGCGTACACGCTCCATATATGTGTAGTATGTGCAGAACCCGGGTGGGGGAGGAACCCAGAACCTGATGCTCCCCAGCAGTAGCCCAATTTGGCAGGCAAGTGTCCACAACCACATAGCACAATCTTCCTTTTGACGGGCATAAGTAAGGCCAAGCAGTAATTGCTCCCAGAGGTGCAAATATTGCTTCCAAGGTCGTAAAACCTTCGTTCCCTGCGGTCGGTACCTCTTGTACAGGAGAACCTCGTATTCCGCCCATAAGCATGCCTGGCAGAAGAATCCGCTGAACGTATCGCGGTATCGCACGTACAGGATTGCGTCGGACACAAAGTGGAGTTTCACTCCTGTGAGCTGGATTCGAAAGCAATAGTCGGTGTCCTCATGGGCAGCCAGAGATTCATCAAACCCACCGACGGCTTGATGAAGTGACCTTTTGACGCCAAGAGAACCACCGCCCGCATGTGGAATGTAGGGAGGGTACGAATTAATTTGGACTCCGTACTGCTGCGGGTGGTTTCGAAAGACCCCCTTCATCCAAGATGAATTGAGCTTTTGGGTATCCATACGACAGGCAACGAAGTCATACTTAGAGAGGGCCTCACCCATGACGGACAGCCACCCCGGAGCTACCTCATCGTCGGCGTCGCAGAACGCAAGCGCTTCGCCGGTCGCGGCGCGTGCGCCAGCATTGCGGGCGTGTGCCGTTCCTCGCCCGCCAGACGCATCGACGATACGGAGGTTGGGTAGGCGTTCCCTGTATCGTTCAACAATCGCCAGCGACTCGTCTGTTGAACCGTTGTCGGCAACAATCACCTCCCACGGCTCGTGCCCGCGCTGCTTGGCCAGAGCTTCGAGTTGGACGCCAATTGTACTAGAGGCGTTGAGGCAGGGAATGATCACGCTTAGTTTCATTATTTCCTCATCTGGCGGCCCACTCTATCTCGGCTGGCCGTTGAGTAAGGTAACCAGCCGATCGTTCCATGCATTTTGCGCATACCTCCGGCCGGAGTCGCCATTTTTTCTGAGCTTATTCAACAATTCCACGTCAGCTTCCCGATACCAAATTTCCCTCTGAGGTCTGCCATGCCGCAGCAACTCGGGCACAGTGACGAAGCGAATACAGTCACCGGGGCACTCTAACGCTCATCATCTCTGTAGGACCTCATAGCACCTCCGCATCATGGCGCGACAGCACCACATTAGTTTCACCTTGAATAGAGGAACGAATTCTTCTCGGTCTTTCGCTATTAGAGGAAAGGTAGAAGGAAGCATCGTCTTCGGGTGGCAAACTATAGGCATAAAATCCGCCGTCCAGAAATATCTGCAGAACATCCTCGGGACGTTTCCCCTGAGGAGCGAGGTACTCTGGAACTACCTCGATCACAATTTCTAAATCCCGTCGGCAGCAACGAAGAAGAGAGGCCATCCCAGATGCGACAGCCCACTCTGCGCCTTCGACATCGATTTTTATCACACGAGCGTTCTGTATTTCGTCTGGGAGCAGAATCTCGCTAAGAGGTGCCGCATCGACATCAGCCTCAAATTCAAACCGCAGTGGCCCAATCTTAGCGTGAGTAGTTGTTAGACCCACATTCCAATCAGGCCCCCCTAAAGAGCCTTAATGCTTCTCGTCTGTCTGAGACTGCCATATTCACCACCCGAACATTCTCGATATGGTTTAGGGCCAAGTTGTGCTGCAGGGCACTAAAGATCTTTGGGGAGGGTTCAATCGCAACTACCGAGCCCGAATGGCCTACGAGCTTAGAGGCAAGCAGGGAGTAGTAACCGATATTAGCACCTACGTCTATAAAGATGTCTCCAGGTGCCAACCGTTCCTGGATCCAGCGCGTTAAACTAGGCTCCCACATCCCAAAGAAGTATATGAAGCCCTGGATAATGTCCCTAGTGTCTCCAGCAATCCGCATGCCGAAGGACGTCGATACAACAAACTCATGGGAATGGAGATAAAAGAAGGGGTCGATAATTCTATTCCACATGACCCTTCTCCATGCGACCAGGGGGACATGCCTGATGCACAACCGCACCAAAGGAAAACCCAGTCCCCGTCTATGCCTTTCCAAGCTAGAGATCATCGCAGAGCTAGCCGATACCAGTTCTGTCGTTGTGGGTTGCCCGCGTTACACGCTTGTAACCCATCGCCAAAAACACAGACACAACTTATCCGTCTTTATTCTGTCGAGGCACAAAGACATTGCAAATCCAGGTGTGGGATTTATTTATAATTCTCACTCTATCTAATGAGAGATAAAGAGATTGCAACCTTCTTTCAATAGCGGCCGCACGTTCTGTTAGATACAGAGATACAATAAATATTCCGGTTCTCTACAAATAGCGCTCGTATCTTTCTACGGTTTTCAATGGGTCGTCAAAATAGTACAACACCTCGTTAAAGACGATGGCATCAAACCTTTCTGTCGGACTATAGCTTGTCGCATCTGATGCGATAAATGTCGTTTTGTCGTCTTCATTGCAGGAAGCCTGACGAATGGCGTCGTCCGAGATGTCGATGCCAACGTACCTTGAATATCCATATGGGGCCAACTTTTGTTGGAGAATACCCTTACCGCATCCAATATCTAGAATAGAGCCACTAGGTTTTAAATACTGGATATGGCCGACGAGGATACTGTAATGGGCTAATTCATCGAGTTGATCCAGAAAATCCCAACGTCCCTTTGAATATTGGGTCTGCCACACTTCTTTAGAAGTCGGGATGTCGCCTTTCCCTCGCTGCTGCTCCCAAGAATGAACGAGGGCCTTAATTTTTTCTTCTAACGACGTACGACGACCGAATATGAATCGATAGTAGAATACATAAAGAAACTCGTACGCACGATTGACCAAATTGGTCTTAATGCTTATTGCCATGATCTGTCCTCTACCGCATTGTTATCTCTCTGTTGTGTCTCATTCCCACCTTTTCTTTCGCGATACGAACACATCGCGATGACATGCTCTGCTGACCATACGGAGGCCGAAAGAAATGCTGTCCGTACGCAGCGATGGCTCGATTGCAGGCACGGATCTGCTCTCGCCGCTCGCGACCGGTGATTGATGGAACAGACGGGTGATCCCAGGAATGGTTGCCAATCGCGTGCCCGGCCTGTGCGACCCAATGCACGATCTCTGGGTGCCTATGGCAGCCTCGCCGACCATAAAAAAAGTCGCGCGCGCCTCGTGCCTCTCCAGGATCTCGAGTAAGCAAGGCGTGTATTCAGGATGCGGCCGGTCGTCAAACGTCAGAGCGGCGACCTCTTCCTGTGTCTCAACATGGGTAATGGTTCCCATTAAATGCCTTTCCGCGACTGCCAAAACTTTGCGTACAATTCCAACCCAGTACTGTATAGCGAGCATCCGCTCAATCGCACCGTCTCTACTGATCGGAAGGCCCCGATTCATAGACGCAGGTCGAATACAACGAGGCGGCTGTTCTTGAGAACCCGACGGAACTTCGAGCGCAGATGCTGATGAAACTGTGAGTAATAATCGAGCCACCAAAAAGCCGGCCACCCTAAAACGATGTAGTTGGCCCCTGCTCGGCGCAGGCGCTCAAGTTCCCGAATTGCGGTCTGATCATCGCGAGGTGGGCCACAATACTTCCCAGCCTGTTCCAGGAACGGAATGCAGGGGCGACCACTCATCATAGTGGTCCCCCACTTATCTTCATCGACCAAGATGAGGGTGTTCTCAGCCGGGATCAAGGCCTCAATTTCTCGTGTTGCAATTCGGAGCCGCTCCATCCAGGTCAGGTTTAGGTGCGGCACAAGGTAGCTCGTCAACTCACTGCGACGAAGACTCAAATCGAGCAGACGCTCTGCGAGCCATTCCCGATAGGACGCATCCCGCGCTCGCGACGACCGGAGGAGGTAACCGATCGCGTCCATGCGCTCGGCGAGGACGGCTAGCTGTCCGGTTCCTTCTGAAGAACGGAATCTGAGTTCAGTGTCTTGCCCGGTGTGAAGTCTAAAGCAGGCAACCTCTTTCGGAATGTAAGCAAGGTCAAAATTCGCCGCGAGGCGCAAGTATAAATTGAAGTCGGATGAGTGGTGTGAATGCACAATATCGAACGGCCCAGCAGTCACGACGGCTGAAGATCGCATCATCACTGACACAGGATAGATGATCCAGTTTCGGCCAGCGACGATATTGTGCAGATACTCCAAGCCGGTAATGAGCTCTGTCTCCGGGATATCTCCGGCGTCTTCCTGTAGGTCCAACTTCGTTCCTTTGATGTCTATATATCTACATAAACCAAATGAGAACCCTGCTGAAGGATGCTTGTCCAACAGACGGACGGACTCACGGATGAGTCCGTCCAGGATTAGGTCATCGTCTCCGGCAATGGTTAGATACGGGCTGGAGTTCACCTCCAGAGCACGACTCCAATTGGCAAAGATTCCAATATTGGTATCGTTCCGCAAGTAAGTAATCCTCGAATCAGCAAACGCCTTAACCGTCGCCGTCGTATCGTCTGAGGAGGCATTGTCGAGCACTATGACTTGAAAATCTGGATAATCTTGAGCCAAAACACTTTCGAGGCACACTTTCAGCAATGCCGCCCGATTGTACGTTGGTATGGCAACGGTGACTTTTGTCTGCGTTCTCATTGATCGCCCCTACAGGAGAATCCTGCCACCATGGATGGAATCCTTCTTCAGTCTGTGGAACAGCATTTAGTTCATGGCGTTCTCGAGCAATGGTGGGAGCACACGGTCGACGTCAAAGTACTCTTCTGCCAAGAGCCTCGCGGCTCGGCGATGCCGCTCATAGTCCAAGTTAATTGCCCGGATCCCTTCGAGAGCCTGCGGAGGGTCTTGGAAGGTAAGGATTCCTTCACCAACTGGCACCCACTCCTTCTGGCCTGTGTCCTGCAAAAGGACGGGCCGACCCGAGGCCAAATAGCAGGCGCTGCGGTCGCTGAACCAACCTCCGCGCGTCTGGACGTATCCCTGCTTGGCCACCCCGAATTCAGCACGAGACGTTTGGATGAATCTCTGATACGACGATGGTGTCCGTGAGACCAGAACTCCAGAGACGACTTCCCATCCATGGTTGGCCATCCATTCAGGCGAAGCACCTGTCAGCCCCATGAGGAACGGCTGAGTAGTGAATCGCGGTAACTCGATAAAGCGAGGGAACTCTCGATCCTTCTGTCCGTAGGTGATACCGTTGTGAGTGAGATCATGGAAGCCTCGCCAATGCATGAGAGATGTGAAGTGCGTGGCGGGACCATTCTCAGCAAAGTGCCAGTCCCGAAGCGACACTGGGTGGACTGTAGGGAACCACCGGCGGCCTGCTGATGGAATTTGGGATCCTGGTTTCGTCAAGAGTTGGCCAACCGTGAAAAGACGTTCGCAGCGGTCGATCGTGTCAGTGAGGTCGGGTTTCCCTTGGATCAGCATGATTTGAGTGAATCCCGGATCGCCATCGATGAAGATGCGCCGTTTCGGCCAACTATACTCGGGCCTCCATGGATTGATCGGATTAGAATGCACGATAAATAGGCTTGCCTTGGAGCACACTTCCAGAAAACGATCCAATGCCATTCCCTCGGAGCGATCTCCTGCTCGATAGATCCACTCCCCACCCAGCCCTAATGGCTTAAGGCAATCCTGAACGTAGGAGGCAGGGTAGTCTAATTCGGTGGTCATGTTATCGGTTTCACAACGATAGACCCATGACTCCATTCCGCAATCCTCTAGATAGACGACGTCATGGCCGCTATTGCGAAGACCGATGAGGTAGTTCATGTAAATCCATGCATGGCCTCCCAGGCAGCATCGGCCGATAGCGCCCGATACGATTACGACCACGGTGGTTACCCCTTAGAAAATTGCCCGCCACTCGCTGCAATCTTTGAGTAGAGAAGGCAGTACTTTTCAGCGACAATCGAAATGTCGAAACGCTCCCTTACTCGGTGTCGTATCGCCGCCCTGTCCAGTTTCAAAGCTTGAGGGATCAGCTCTGGGATTTCTTTCTCATCCCGAGCCAAGTAACCGGTGAGACCAGGCTCCACGATTTCGGGCATGGATCCGTTGGCCAATGCGACCACTGGCGTGCCGCAAGCCATGGCCTCGATGACGACTAGGCCGAAGGGCTCTTCCCTCCTAAACGGAAGAACGGCGCAGCCAGCTTGACCAAGCAACTCGTTCTTTTCGGGGTGATCCACGGTGCCGATGTAACGAATGTTCTCGTCGAGGAAAGGCCCGATCGAACGATCGAAAAATTCCTGCTCCATGATTGGTCCAGCAAGGATCAAGGGATAGCCCAGCGACCGCCCCGCCTGCACGGCGATGTCTGGCCCCTTCACCCGTTCCATCCGACCAATGAAGACAAGCCCTTTACCGCCTTCTCGACAGAAGGTGAACTCCGATACGTCGATCCCGTTTTCAACGACATGGCATCGAGTGGCGCCCTGGTTCCGTAGCTTGCGTGCTTGGAACTCGCTGACCGTTGAGAACCACAGGTTAGGGCGTTGGCGAATAAACCACTCGAGATCGGCATGGACAGGGCAGTGGACAGTATGGAGAACTCGGTTGTGGAGTCGGGGAATGTTGGAGAATAGGTAGGCACCAGGGCCAATATGGGAATGGATCAAGTCAAACCCAGGAGACTGTTCAAGCGCGAGCTGGAGTTGGCGCTGTTCATAGTAGGCATACTCGAAAGCAGAGCCCTTATTCATCAGGTCCACAAGGTTCCTGGAAATCGGCGACAACAGTCTAGCCGTTGTTTGTGAATCTCCGCTTGCGCTGATGGTAATGTGAGTCCCCATTTTCTGAAGGGCGGGAATCAACTGCGCGACCAACGTCTCGATTCCGCCGTGTGTATTCCGCGAGATTGGGAGCCACAGTGGGCATAATAAGAGAATTCTCATTCGGCATTCCCGGTTGTTCCCACTTTCAAGGCTTCTTGCAGGTGCCCATTGAGGCCTCGATCAGCCGGCTTAGTACTTTGGCTGAATCGAAATACTCCTCTGCAATCGTGCGTGCGGCCTTTGCGTGTTGGTCATAATGGGCTTCGACCTCTTTGATCCCTGCAGCAGCTTCCTCGACGGTTTGAAACAACAACACTCCTTCCCCGGAAGGAATAACTGAGGAGAACCCCGTGTCCTGCACCACCACCGGCCTACCGGCAGCCAGATAACAGGCTGATCGACCGCTGAACCATCCAGCTTGTCCCACGACATACCCATTCTTGGCCACGGTCCACTCAGCTTTCGAAGACTCGATATACTCCCGATAACTGTCAAGGTCGGGACAAACCTTCATCGGATCCACCAAATGCCATCCCTTGCGCGTGAGGAGAGCACGAGGCATCTGCCGCGTCTTCCCCATCCCTGCAGCGATTTCGAGGATCGTCGGGGCTACTTTGCTGGGCAACTCGACAAAGCGCATGAACTCAACATCCTTCTGTCCATAGGATTGGCCCTGATACTCCACGTTCTTGTAACTAGTCCAATTCATCACCGTGGTGAAGGCCTCCCGGCGCTGCGTGGAAGGGCGCCACTCATCCAGTAGGATCGGTTTTCTCATAGGATGCCAATGGTGCCCTGTTGCTGGGCCAACGTGGGATAGACGTTCCCCATAGCTAAAATGGATATCGTGCGCGTCAATCAGTTTGCGAAAGTCCATCTGCCCGCGCGCTAACTTGATCTGGGTGAATACTGGATCAGTATCCACGTAGGCCAATCTCTTGACTTGCCGGTACTCTGTGGGGTGCTGGAGAGCGCAGGAGACATTGATGAGAAGGTCGGCGGATTCAATCACGGCTGACCGTTCCCTGTCTGAAAGGCCGAACCATTGTGATCGAAACGGGAAACGGTAAGCCCATTTGTCTGCCAATCCGAAGCGCGACATAACACTGACCAGATACGTGACATTGAAATCGCTGGAGCTGGCGACCTCGCCCACCACTGGGTTATAGGGCCACTGCCCAGTGTCTTCCAGGTAATACACATCGTGACCCAGACGAGCCAATCCGACGACATACTGCAGATAGTCCCAGGTGACGCCGCCCAGCGGGTACTGAGCAATTAAGCCTACTACGATGATACGAAGTTGCTGGGTTGTCACCGTCCCCCCTGACGCGTCTCTAAGCTAGGGCCCGCTCCAGTAGCCGTCCGATCACCTGCTCTGCGCCGAAGTACTCCTCAGCAAGAGCGCGAGCCAACTTGCACTGTCTGTCGTAGTCACTCGCCACCATCTCTAGGCAACGAGCCGCCCCGTCAAGATCCTGAAAGCGAAACAGCCCGGCGCAATCTGGCAAAAATCGGCTCGGCCCCGTATGCTGGACGACCGCCGGCTTTGCGCTGGCCAGGTAGCACAAGGTTCGTTCACTTATCCAAGCAGTCTGGAGTCGGGAATAAGAGGGTTTGGCACAACTGAACTCTCCGCGTGAGTTCTGAATGTACCGCTGATAGT
>Ga0184626_10000094_pt1 | contig 20645 bp, 20 predicted proteins | sample PLM3_60_b1_FD_133142 | JGI IMG/M metagenome (GOLD analysis project Ga0184626, IMG submission 133142) | Groundwater sediment microbial communities from an aquifer in East River, Colorado, USA - PLM3_60_b1 | ecosystem: Environmental > Terrestrial > Soil > Riparian zone | place: USA: East River... | reverse complement strand
GCTTTGGGGATAAAACGCTATACGTTAGGCAGCGTTTCGACAGATTGCGTTCTGGAGCTTCACGTGACTGAAAAAGGGCGACAAACACCGGAGCTCACTCGCGGCCGCTGGTGGAAGCTGCCTCTGACTTTCGTAGGGCTTCTGTTGACTACCGTTGGAGCACTAGGCTGCCTTACATTGATCACTGCGACTGATCAGGCGCAACTCGTCATCCTGTCGATACCTGCCCAAAGAGCTTGGCTCATCGCGATCCTGGGCGGCGCGGTTGGTGGTCTAGCGCGGGCGCTCTATTCCTTCTTGGTGGATAACTATGCTTTTCACTACCTGCGAATCGCTAAACATTCGTCGCCTTGGGTCATGAAAGTCTACGGTTTCAAAGACGACAAAGACATGGAGGACGATTACGATCCTCTCGAGTCCTGGCAACTTTTTTTTGTCAAGCCTTTGGTGGGTGCGACTCTAGGACTACTCTTCGCCCTTGCCGTCGACCTGGGTCTGCTTGGCCTTGGCGGTGACATAGCGGAAGGAGACAAGCGCTCCATGCGCCTTGTGGTCACCGCCGGCTTGGCTGGGCTGTTTGCCGAAAATGTACTTCAGAGACTAGAGGGACTTCTTACTAAGTCACGATAGGTGCGCACTGCCTAACCGGCCGTTGCAGGGGACCGCTTGCCAGCGTTGGTGCGCTGAGCTTTGCTCCGCTGACGCGGCCCCTGAACGGCAACGTTAGCCTGCAAGACTTGACGCGCTATGCCATTTGACGAGATCAGCGACATGAGCAGTTTTGTTATCTCCTTCACCAATGATCCGAAGGGAGATTTCGGGGTATTCGCGAAGGGTTACACGCGCGCGGCAAATCGTCTGGCGGCGTCACTGCTCGAAGCTCCGAGGTTCCCGGATTACGAGGCATATCCCGTGGTGTTCCTGTACAGGCACGCGCTTGAGCTTTCACTAAAGCACATCATCTATGGTGGCGTCGCACTGGCAGCGTTTAGGCGCATGGATGACATAAGCGAACAGCTGAAGAACAACCATGACCTGGTTGATCTCTCACGGACCGCTGGCAAGGTGCTCTCACTACTATTCCCGAACGACGAAATGCTTGGCCCGTCTGAATGTCACGGTGGCCGCAATCTGCAAGGACTGGGCTCAGATCGACCCCCGCTCGGATGCGTACCGATATCCAATTGATACGAAGGGCCGCCCCTCGACGAAGAAGCATCAAGTCGTGAATTTGCGGGCGCTTGCAACCAGCATGGCAGCCGTTCTGGAAGATCTCGACACGGTTCACTTTGGTCTCGACATTGAAACGTACCAGGCGCAGGAACTTTACGAGATCTTGGAGCAATTCGTTCCATCTGGTCATGCACATTGACGGCTTGCAGGCTAACAGCACGCCCCACCCGGACGCGCGCGCGAGCGCCGTGCTTTGGCAGCACCAGTGGACGCGTGCCGGTGGGCGTGGGCGTTAGGCTGTCGGAGAGATTGTAGTGGACAAAAGATACCCGTGAAGTTGTTGTGGCGTCGTGACTTCGACGCACCAGAGCAGTGGAATCGCTGGCGCGCGAAGAATCGTCGCACGAAGATCGACCTGAGTAGAGCTCCTCTGCTTTCAGCTTTCCTGCAGTTCTCGGACCTGCACGGTTCAGCTACGTTTTGGTCCCCGGTTTAGTCCAACTCGTTCCCACGACTACGCTCCGATCGCGATGATTCCGGAACTTGATCGCATCACGGCTTTAGAGATAAAACCTTATACGTTGGGCATCATGATTGAACAGTGCACTTCGGTCGAACAAGAAGGCTGGCTTCATTTGCGCCAGCAGCTTTGGCCGCATCGTCCAAGTGAACAGCATCTAAGCGAAATGTCTTCATTTTGTGTGCGGCCCGAGCGCTTCGCCCAGTTCGTTGCTTACGCAGGTTCAGACCAAGCGGTTGGCTTTATCGAGGTCGTGGTACGCACGGATTACGTTAACGGAACCGACTCTTCGCCGGTCGCGTTTCTCGAAGGTATCTATGTTGTGCCAGAGGCAAGACGAATGGGCATCGCTCGAGCCCTGATTGCCGCGGCAGAGCGCTGGGCTATTAGCAGAGGGCGTCGGGAATTCGCCTCGGATGCAGCGGTCGAAAACGAAACTAGTCACGCCATGCATCGTGCGTTGGGATTTTAGGAGACTGAGCGCATAGTCTTTTTTCCAAACTGCTCACATGAACCATTGGAGATATTATGTCCGAGGACAAAAAAGCCCGTATCAGAGAGTTTATCGACACGGTTCTCACAGCGGGTGAGATAGATGCGACTGACGAGTATTTCCACCTGGATGTGGTAGAGGAAGTGCCGTTTCCCGGACAGGGTCCCGGGCTTCAGGGGCTCAAAGAGACACTCGCTCGAATTCGACATGCCTTTCCGGATTCGAAATGGAGCGTCGAAGAACAAATTGGCGAGGCCAACAAAGTCCTCACCCGCTTTGTCTGGTCAGGCACGCATCAGGGCGAGTTCTTGGGCATTCCCGCGACCAACCGTACTATCCGGGTCTGGGGAATGGTCATTGATCGGTTTGAAGAAGGAAAGGTGAAGTCGACGCGTATTCTCTTGGATACTCTGGGCATTATGCAGCAACTTGGCGTTGTTCCCGCTCCTCCGGGGTCGGGTTCCAAACTAAAAACGGCGCTCTAACGAGGTGGCCACCAGCCTAGCGCTCGCCATTGTTGCCGGTCTTGGCGTCAACGGCGTGTTGGCGCAGCAGGCCCCGGCCAAAAGAAACTTCGACGCGGAGACCTAGGCCGCGCTACAGTCGGCCTGATTGACGCACCGTGCGGCGCGGCTCGCGGGTTAGCCCGACGTTAAAGCCCCCGGATAGTGACACTAGATGAAACCCTCTGGGCAATTGAAATTTGGTATCGCGTGGTTTCGGTCGGAGCAGTGGTCGCGACTTCTTGAAATATCGGAAGACCGTGAAGACTTGGAGGAAACTTTTGCCGAGTGGGAATCCCTAGCGGAGGAAAAGTTACGCGATTTACGTGCTTCAAGGTGTGGACACGGAAAAGATCACTATTGACCTGGAGGAGCTTCTAACTTGGTGTAAGAGCTGGGGCTTATCTGTCAATGAGAGCACCAGATCTCAATATGTTGCTGAGCTGCTCAGGAAGCGCGACCTTCACTAGTCGGATGTGAGACGCGTTTTGGCTACAGCTGGGGAAGTCTTCGGCTCTTCCTAAAATGCCGGATCGAGCTTTCCCCCTCGATTCCCTTAGAACAGCTCAGTGCCTGTTGTGCCCAAAGGTTTTGGCGTAGTCGTGTTGCAACTCTTTGGGAATGAATTCGTCTTCGAGCTTACAAATCTTTTCGGCGGGCAGAATCGGATCTTGGACCCATTGTCGGTGCCACGCATTCGTATTGACTTATTCCATTGGTTGCCAACGAGTTGTCCTCCTTCGCATTGTCGCTTTGCTTTCAAATCCCCCGAGCATACGATGATTAAAGAGCTTGATTGATTGCTTATTTAAAAAAGAGAATGTCTTGAGAAGACACGGCAATCAATAATAGGGGAACATTCTGGATTTCAGGCTAACTTGGCGCTCAACGGCTCAGCCTTGCGCTATGCCAGTGGAGCATTTAGGAGTCGAGTGGTAAGATGTATCAGTGGGCTACAACTTTGAGTGGGACCCCAAGAAAGCGAAAGAGAATCTGAGAAAACACGGCGTTTCGTTTGCAGAGGCGGTTACCGCCTTCGGTGATCCGTTATCCATGAACATGCCAGATCCAGACCATTCTGAGAGCAAACAACGGTTTATCGTACTTGGCATGTCGGACCGTTATCGATTGCTGGTTGTGTCCTATACCGATAGGCCACCGCGAACCCGAATCGTCAGCGCCCGGTTGGCAACTCGACATGAACGGAGACAATATGAAGAAGAATAAAGGAAGGGCACGACCGCTTGGGTCCGACGAGGACACAATGCGACCCGAGTACGATTTTTCAAAGGCAGTCCGCGGCGCAACTGCAGCCAGATACGCAGAAGGTACCAACGTTGTGCTTCTCGACCCGGATGTAGCAGAAATCTTTCCTGACACGCGTGCAGTTAACGAGGCGTTACGCACGATTGCCCGCGTGACGCGTAAGGCATCGCGGCTGCGGAAACGCACGGTATGAGGCCCATGGTATTGGTCGGAAGGAGTTCAAGATAAAGTTTCCTTTGCTGGATTAGTTATGAGCCGCCATGTCAGCTCAGTGCCGATTGTGCCCAAAAGTTTTGTCGTAGTCACGTTGCAACTCTTTGGGAATGAATTCGTCTTCGAGCTTACGAATCTTTTCGGCGGGCAGAATTGGATCTTGCGTGCGCGGGACCATGCCCCATTTCGACGACTGCGCTTTTTTATTCCACTCATCGAGCACGACAGGACCCCGTTCTTTGAATTCGTGGAGCACTTCCCAGGTCGCTTGCAGACCGTTCGCGGTGGTGAGGCTCGGATATAAAACCGCCGCGGCACCGAGTTTCTGAAACTCTTCGAACGTCGGCGACGGCCGCGGACCATAATAGGGCGCGATCACCGGCGCAGGTATGCGCCGGCAAGCTTCTTCAATCTCTTCCCGCGTGGTAAGCGTGTTCACCCAGATCGCATCAACACCTGCCTCTTTCACATAGGCGATACTCCGCTGAACCGCGTCTTCGAAGTTTCCACCCTCCGATCCGATGGAGTCGCAGCGCGCGCAGATGACAAAGTCCGGGTCGAGTTCTTTTTTCACTGCTACCGCCGCTTTGTATTTACCGACAGCTTCTTCAACTGAAACCAGGCGGCGCCCCGCCAACGTACCCGATTTTTTTGGGGCTTCCTGATCTTCGATGTGCAAACCGGCAGCTCCCGCGCGAATGTATTCCTTGACCGTGTAATGGACGTTAACCGCGTTGCCATAGCCTGTGTCGGCGTCGGCGAATACGGGAATGTCGGTAACATTAGTAATCCGCCGCACCGACTCAACCATTTCGCTCAAGCCGAGCAAACCGACGTCGGGGTAACCGTAGACATACGCCGCCACCTGCGAGCCCGACATGAAGAAGGCTTCGTAGCCGAGCACCTCCGAGATGCGGGCGTGAAGCGGGCTAAAGCCGCCCGACATGACGAGCAACTCGGGACGTTTCAAAAGTTCCACAAATCGGCTTGTGATTTTGTTTTGCATAGGAGGATTTCTTATCACAATGGCGGAGAAGTGGAAACGCAGGGCAGCGAACGAATTTCCTCGTAGCAAGTCGACAAAAGATTCATAAGAGTTTGATTTATCCCCGGCTTGTCACCCCTGAATGTCCTTATCGGGGGTCCAGTCATGGTTCGACTATGCTCACCTGACCCTGAGTCTATCGAAGGGTCAGAGTTTCGCCTGGATTCCCGATTGGAGCATTCGGGAATGACAGATTCTTATTGATATTCTTTTTATTTTGCTTGACGGCCGCCGCTCCGGAGAACTAAGTTCGTTGTCGAAACGGCTTTCAAGATTTTCACTTCGACCGGAAAGAATAGGTAACCCTCATAGGGAGGACATAATGTTCTCACGCCGAAACACATTGCCTAAATTGGTGAACCTTGGGTTGGCTGTGTTTATTTTAGTGATCGCTCTAGACACCCTGTGTACTGCAGCGGACAAAGTTAGGATCGGTTACACCTCGCCGACTCCCAACCACGGCGTGCTCTGGGTGGCAGATTCCAGCAACCTATTTAAGAAGAACAACTTGGATCTCGAGATCGTCTACATGCCGGGCAACATCTCGCTTCCGTCGTTGTTATCCGGCGAGATCCAATTCGCCCAGATGACCGGGGCGTTGATGGCCCCTGCTCGCCTTCAAGGCGGCGACCCGGTGATGCTTGCCAGTGTTCAGGACTATCTGGACGATCGGCTCGTAGCGCGACCCACTATCAAATCCATCGAGGATCTCAAAGGCAAACGCATCGGCATCTCCCGCTTCGGCGCCGCCTCCCACATGCGCGTCCTCAATTTCCTGCCGCGGTTCGGGCTTGGCGAGAAGGATGTGACTTTCCTGCAGATCGGTGACACACCGGCGCGCGTCATCGCGCTGGTTGGCGGATCCATTGACGCTTCGAGCTTTTCACCCCCCGACCACTTGGTGGCAGCCAAAGCCGGTATGAAGATTCTCTTCAACATGCGCGAGCTGAATGTCGCGTATCAAGGCACCGGGCTAGTCACGACGCAGCGCCAAATCGCAAAAAACCGCGATGTAGTAAGACGCATGGTGAAAGCCTATGTAGAAGCAATTCATGTCGTCAGGACGAACCCGGAAGTTTCGAAACGGGCGTTTGCGAAGTACCGAAAGACCACCGACGAGAAGCAACTTGACGAAGCCTACGAGACGCTGCGCGAAATCGTGAGGCCCAAGCCTTATCCCTCCGTGGAGGGGTTCAAGACAATCTTTAAAGATGTGAGTGACAGGCTACCAGCGGCGAAAACAGCTAATCCGAAGGATTTCATCGAGGCGAGCTTCCTCGAAGAATTCGATCGCTCCGGTTACATCGACGGGCTTTATCGCTGAGGCTGGACGTGTACATGATAATTTATCCGAAAGGTGTCACCCACGAATGTTTTTATCGGGAGTCCTGTTACAGGTTCGTCTGGATTCCCGATAGAAGCGTTCGGGAATGACAGATTCTTAGAGTCTGAGAGTACCTTTACGCCGCGAGCTACCGGGAATTAACCCAAAAAAGAACGGCCGCCACACTTGCATGATCGTGTGGCGGCCGCTCTGGAAGAACTCAAGCTTTTGATCAGTTTCTTTTGAACTACTCTCTTACTCGCCCAGTAACTTCTTCATCCTCGCGACGGTTTCCGGTGTTTGGCTCATCGCCTCCTTGGCGATTTTCTCAAGTTCCTCTCCCGCCACTGGGTCGAGATCGAACTTCCGCTTGTCGAGGTCGGCGAGAAATTCCGGATCTTTCATGGTCGCGTTGAAAGCATCGCGCAGGATTTTTACCCGATCCGGCGGAATGCCGGGCGTGCCGAGCATCGGCCGGCCCAAAGCACCTGCCGCGAGAATCACCGTAGCAAGCCGCCGGCTCGCTTCCGGGGTTTTGTAACGATCCATAAGCTCCCAGATCGTCGGTGTTTCAGTTAACTTTGGATCTCTCTTCCGCCCGGTTTGAATGATATTACGCACGAACGCCTTCTTGCGCCAGGTATGATAAGGCTCTCGCGATAGAAAGGCTTCGATTGTAAAAGCGCGGCACTGGATCTCTCCCCGCTCGACCGCAAGATCGATCTCCGGTCCTCCCTGATAACCAGTAACCAAATTGAACTTCGCTCCAAGTGCGTCCTCAAAAAGCTTCGGCAAGTAGTACGCCGAGTCCGATGTCCCCTGGGCCCCGCACCGCGGCGCCTCCTTGGCGTTGCGGACATCATCCATCGTCTTGTACGGACTGTCGGCACGCATATACATCTGCGATTCCCCCTGCACCGGGGAGCCGATCCAGACAAACTTGCCCCAATCGTATTGCACCTCAGGTCGACCAATCAGCTGGTCGAAATAAAGAGCTGGCACAATCGAACCAATGAGACTCAAACCGTCGGGTTTAGTCTTGTTATAAACGTAGTTGGCAGCAATCTTGTGACCCGCGCCCGGCATGTTTTGCGAGATCATGTCCGGCTTGCCGGGAATATGTTTCGGCATGTATTGGGCCAGTAGACGAGACCATTGGTCGTAAAGCGCCCCCGGCGTTGTCCCTATATAAACCGTGATGGTTTTACCCTTGTAGAAATCGGCCTGTCCGTATGCGACAGGCGCCCACGCCCAGATTCCAAACAACAGCACGGCAAGCTGTAATAACCGACCATTTCGATTCATGAAGATCCTCCTCTTTCGATGTCTATCTAAAAATCTTTAAGTGAACGTAACTAAGCTGTCAAGCAATGAGCCTGACGGACTTTGACATAGTACACCGATAGACAACTCGGCTTGCTTGGGGTATGGAGCTTTTGAGCGATGCTAAACCACCGAAGTTCGTTCGGAGGATCGATGAAGGTCAAGGAAAGCACATTGATTGTTCTCGTGGTTCTGTTTCTGCTGCTGCCGCAACTCTTGCACGCACAGTCGCAAACTCCTTTCTACCAGAAAAAAACCATCCAGGTTATCATCGGATCGGCACCGGGCGGTTTGTATGATCGCTGGGGTCGTCTTTTTGCCCAGCACATGGGCAAGTACATACCGGGCAATCCCAATCTCGTTGCTCAGAACATGCCGGGCGGCGGCTCGATGGTCGCAACCAACTACCTCTATGGGCTAGCGAAACCCGACGGATTGACCATTGGGATGTTTCAGACCTTCATGTATCTGCAGCAGTTGGTTGGTGTCCCAGAGGTGAAGTACGACGTGCGAAAATTCAACTGGCTTGGCTCGCAGGAAAAAGGGCAGATGATGCTCTACATACGCGCCGATTCACCGTACAAATCGATTGACGACATCCTGAAAGCCAAAGAACCGCCCAAGTGCGGCGGTTCCGGCGCAAGCGATCAAACCGCCCTATTGACGAGACTGTTAGAAGAGACCATCGGCGCAAAGTTCATCAGGGTCTTGGGATACCCCGGAGGCAGCGACGTCGATCTCGCCATGGAACGGGGCGAAGTCGTGTGCCGAGCCACAAGAATCACGGTCCATTTCAGCCGAGAGCCGTTTCTCACGTGGGACAAAAAAGGCTTCGATCGGCACCTGCTGCAGGCGAGCAGGAAGAAAGATCCGCGGCTTGGTGACGTACCTACGATTTACGAACTCATGGACAAATACAAAACTCCGGACGTCGGCCGCCGTCTCGCGCAGGTAATCCTCAGCGGTGACGAGCTGGGCCGCCCCATGATCGCACCCCCTGGGGTTCCTGCGGACAGAGTGAAGATTTTGCGTGAAGCCTACAACAAAGCCCTGGCGGATCCAGAGCTGATAGCGGAAGTCACCAAATCGCGGTTGGATATGGATCCGTCAACCGGCGAGGAGATTGAAGTCTTGGTCAAAGAGATCATGGATCAACCGCCCGAGGTTATAACTCTGGTAAAAAAAATTCTCGATGGCTAGAGCCAGCCAGGAAAATTGAAACAAACCTGGTGCGTCTAAGGGCAAAAATGGTGTATAAGCGAACCCACTGAGAGGAGAACGCCGCCCATGGTAAAGACCAACAGCATCCGGTCGTTGTTTTCTATGTTTCTAACCCTGGTTTTTCTAGTCTGGACAGACTCAGCTTTCGCACAGCCTCAGACTCCCATCCTCGGCGGCGCCAAGGAGCGGCAGCCGAGCTACGGGGAGATGGAGAATTTCACGATTCTCTCTTACAGCGATCTCGACGGCTGGGATCAAGCCGCTGAGTTTCGCGTCAGCAAAGATGGTAAACATGCTTACATATCGAACTATCAAGGCTTCAGCATCGTAGATGTCAGCGATCCGTCGAAACCGCGCGTGATCTCGAAAGTCAAAAACGACCCCAGCGTGCAGAGCCAGTACATTGACGTCTTGGAAAACATTCTAGTCATAAACCAAGACGGAGTTCGCGACGAAAAGATCAAGACCTGGGACGGCGGCATTCGACTTTACGATATTAGCGATCCGGCAAAGCCACGCGAAGTGGGTTTTTTCAAAACCGATGTGGCACCGCGCCGCGGTGTCCATGGCTTCTGGCTCCACGAGGATCCAAAAGAAGGAAAATTCGCATTCATTGCGACAACCAAGGAAGGTTACTACGACAACATTCTGATGATCATCGATATTAACGACCCCGCCAATCCGAAAGAGGTTGCGCGCTGGTGGTTTCCGGGGCAGTGGACTGCCGGAGGAGAAAAGCCAGGTGAAAACTGGGTCGAGCCCGACCGGGGACTGCGTGAAGGACTACCCAAGATATGGGTCGCGCTGCACGATATTACGACTTACAAAGACCGCGCCTATCTCGCCTACCGCGATCAAGGCGTAATCATTCTGGATATCAGCGACGTGCGCAAGCCGACTATGATCAGCCAGATTAAGTGGTCGCCGCCCGAGGAAGGAAACACACACAGTATTGGTATCGTCATTCCGCCTCACGGCGGCAGACCCGACATTATCATCGCCGGCGATGAACTAGTTCGTCCTGAACATTGTCCTTTCGGTTACATGCATGTCATCGATGTCCGCAACGAGAAGAATCCTGTTCAAATTTCCACTTTCAGGCTACCCTTGAACCGGTTTTGTCCTCCCGATCGCCCTGGCCGCCGCTTTGGCATTCACGACGTCGAACGAATGATAAAGGGAAATATCGTTTTTAGCGCTTGGGAAAATTCCGGCTTTTGGGCCGTCGATATTTCGGATCCGCACCAACCGAAGGCGGTCGGCCATTTTGTCCCGCCGGCATTTAGACGGGTCAATTCAGAAGCGGGCCATGCGGACGATGTTTTTGTTCATGACAACGGACTGGTATTTGCCAGCTCCTCCGATCCCGGAGGAGGATTATGGATTATGCGCTACACGCCGGGAGTTAAGGGAACCGTCTCTTGGACACCGGACAACAAGAGCGTAGCCGTCAAGTATGACAAGCGACCGGAGAACTAAGGGAACACAACTCGCTGCTTTATTATTGGTATGGATGGCTCTTTACTGGCCCATGTCTACGTTTGCCGGCCATGGCGTAGAGGATAGTATCGACACCATCCCGGCCGACCGGGTGAAACGTCTTCTGGATTCTGGAGCAAAGCTCTTTCTAATCGATCTCCGTCCGACAAAGGAATTCCAAGAGAATAGGTTACCCGGGGCACGTTCCATCCCAATAACCGAGTTGCCGAAACGGTTCGAAGAAATCCCCAGGACCGGGCAGGTGGTTCTTTACTGTGCCTGTATAATAAATGAGATCGCAGAAAGCGCTGCTTTCCTGGAATTTCGCGGCTATCGAAACATCTTCGTTTTGCTCGAAGGATATCCGGGCTGGGTGAAGCGGGGTTACCCCCTCGAAACGGGTCGCCGGTGATGGCTAGGTTGTGGGTTTTAGTGTTTTGCATCTTGTTAGTTTCGCCTTCAACCGTTTTACCTCACGCCTCCTTGATAAAATCGGTTCCCGCCCGCCGGGCGCAAATTTTTAAGTCACCGCCCCAAATTCAACTGTGGTTCAGTGAGCGCCTAGAGGCTCGTTTCTCTTCTCTCAGAGTGATCGACTCCAGCGGCAACCGCGTCGATCTGGACAACGTCGCGGTCGATACCAACGATCCAAAAAGAATCTCCGTTGGAGTCAAGCCTCTTGTACCAGGCCAATACAAAATTCGATTTCGCGTACTTTCGGTCGATGGCCACGTCATCGAGGACGAGGTTCCCTTTACTATCCGCGATACTCAGCGAGCGCCATGACCGGCCTGGAAGTTGCGGTCCGTTTCGTCCACTTGGCCAGCGTCCTGCTTTTGGTTGGAAGCTTCAGTTTTGAGCTTCTTGTCAGCCAACCCGTATTCAAGAATGTGCGAATACAAACGTCTCTCGATTTCCCGTCTTTCTACAGAACTCTGTTTTCAATTGCACGGTTGAGTTTGTTACTGGCGATCGGCACCGCCGTTCTCGGACTATTCATCAAGATTGCGGACGCGACGGGTTTACCTTTGTCCGAATCCCTAGATCTTGGGACTATCATAAACGTTCTCACGGCAACACGATTCGGAATCGTTTGGCTTGTCCGAATGGCCCTCTTTTCTTTGCTCGCAGTCGTGATGTCGGCGGATTTCTTCGGTTGGTTTAAAAGCAATTCAGTTTGGCTTCCCGTTGCCGAGCTCGTTCTGAGCGCCACTCTATTGATGGCGATGGCCGCGGCCGGTCACGCATCAGCCGCGGAGGGGGTGACACTTTTCATCCAGCTCACTACGGACGGGCTTCATCTTTTGGCGGCGGGCGTATGGTTGGGGGGGCTGATCCCCCTCGCAATATTATTCAGTTGGGCAAAGGCAGCGCGAGAGCCTTCGACCCTCATCATCGCCCAAGAGGCGACAGCGAGGTTCTCGCGTCTAGGTCTTGTGAGCGTCACTGTCTTGCTCGTCACAGGGCTCTTCAATGCGTGGTATTTGGTCGGCGGAATTCCTCCGCTGCTCGGGACAGATTATGGATATCTTCTTCTCGCAAAGCTCGGCATCCTGATTCCCTTAGTGGGACTAGCAAGTAGAAACCGTTGGCATCTGAAGCCACGGTTGGCTGATCTAGCGGCGCATAATGAATTTGAGAAAATCCCTGGGCTGCTAGCGCAGCTCCAGCGTGGCGTAATCGCCGAGGTGAGCCTTGGAGCGGTCATTCTGTTGATCGTTGGCATGATGGGTATCACTCCGCCGGCCCGACACGTTCAACCGGATTGGCCGGTTTCGTTCAGGTTAGACTGGAGCAATCTAGCGGCTTCAGCCGACGTCCGATTCTCCCTCAACACGGGAGGTGTGTTAGCGATCGTCGGAACGGTTTTGCTCGTATTTGCAGTTGCCGTACGTCGCTATCGTCGCTGGATAGTTGGCGGGGGCGCTATCATCCTCGTCGTTGGCGGCCTGATTTCGGGGAATGCAATCTCCATCGATGCCTATCCGACCACCTATGTGCGCCCATCGGTCGCCTACAATGCTATTTCAGTCGCCAACGGAATGCTCCTTTATGGTGAAAGTTGCGCCGTTTGCCATGGAGTCGCCGCGTACGGAGACGGTCCGGCAGCGGCCGACTTGAAACCCAAACCTGCCGACCTCACCGCACGACACGCTGCAAGTCACACCGTCGGAGACCTCTATTGGTGGCTGAGCCACGGCATTAAAGAAACCGCTATGCCCGGATTCAAGGAGAGCTTCAACGAAGATGAACGTTGGGACCTGATTAATTTCTTGCGCGCTTTGTCCAATGCCGAGAGGGCTCGAACCATCGCCCCGGTCTCGGACACAGATGCGTGGCTGGTCGCTCCGGATTTCGCTTATGGGACGAGCCTAGGCGAAACAAAAGCGCTAAAGGATCACCGCGGTGACAAGATCGTTTTGCTCGTTCTCGTTTCTTTCCCCGAATCCAGAGATCGCTTGGAGCAACTCGACAAAATGGCTGCAAGACTTACAAGCGCCGGCGTTGAAATTATTCTGGTTGCCAATGATGCCGAGAGATATCGAAGCATGGTCGACAGCAAGCCTTCCCAGCTGCCTTTTGTCACTGAGGGCAACGATGAGATCTTCAAAACCTATTCGCTTTTTAGCCAGTCCTTCGAAGCTGACCGAAATTCTCCCGAAGCTCTGCTTCCCAAGCACACAGAATTTCTGATCGACAAGCGAGGATATATCCGCGCCCGATGGATTGCGAAGGAGGGTGGCGGTTGGCTCGACATTGAGAATCTCCTGCAGGAAATCGAAAGCCTACAAAATGAAAAGTCCCAAGCACCGGCGCCGGATGATCATGTCCACTAGCCGGCTGCGTCCGCTCCAAGGCAGTTCAAAACGTTCCAGCCGTTCAAATCGTTCAAAACGTTTAAACCAGCGTCTAGCAGAGAGAATGGTGCGAACGGCTGGCATTTTCAGATCTTCGCCATGGTGCAGTACGGAAAAGGTTACGACTTCATTGTCAGCATAGCCATTAGAGTTTGCCCAGCAAAGCATGTCTTCTGAGCTGCTCCCCGTCTCTTGACGCCCGCCACTCCCGTGTACTAATCGTTCAACAAGATCAAGCGTGCGGCAGCCAAGGGGCACCGAAATGAAAGGATTCATCGATGGAGATCATTGATGCGGACGGCCATATTAACGACCACGCCTGCGGCGACGAAATCGCCACGTACATGCCTGAGGGCAACCAGATGTCGCGGCTGTTTCCGGAGTTCGACCATTTGCACTTCCGTTATCTCAAGCAGAACCGCCGCAATACGGGCAACCCAACAGCGGAAGACTGGACGAATTTCCTCGACAAGACCGGCATCAGTTGGACGGTGCTCTACCCTACCGCTGGATTAGCGGTGGGGCGCATCATGGCGGAGGACTGGGCCACTGCCGCCTGCAAAGCGTATAACACTTGGCTTTACGAGCGGTTTCTGAACAAGAGTCCGCGGCTCAAAGGTGTGGCATTGATTCCTCTTCAGAATGTTGAAGCCGGCATTGCGGAGTTGCGCCGCGCCGTCAGAGAACTCGGCATGGTCGGCGGCATGCTGCCGTCGAACGGCGAAGCGATTCAAGGACACCTCGGAAACAAGATCTACTGGCCCCTCTTTGAAGAAGCCGAAAAACTCGGTTGCGCTCTGGCCGTGCACGTGGGTTGTCTCCATCATATGGGTCTCGACTCCTTCAGCACCTACTACCCAGCCCATGCCTTGGGGCATCCTTTCAGCCTGATGATTCAGGCAGCGGGAATGCTCGCGCACGGCGTCTTCGAGCGCTTTCCAAAACTGCGCGTGGCTTTCCTCGAGGGCGGAGCCACCTGGGTGCCCTTCTTCATGGACCGACTCGACCGCTCCTATCACGACGGCCATATTCAATTGGATCTCGAGGGGAACCTCCTCGGCGGGCCCAAACAAGGAGAGAAAGCGAGTGATTATTTCAGAAAGCAGCTACGCGAAGGACGAATCTTCGTCGGCTTCGATTGTGACGATGACGGACTCGGCACCGCGGTCAAGAAAGGCGGGCGAGAGCCGTTTCTCTTCGGCAGCGACTTCCCTCACGAAGTTTTCGACGCGACGAAGTGCCGGCACGAGATCGACGAGCTACTCGCACGCGATGATCTCACGCAAGTAGACAAGGAGGCCGCGTTAGGCGGCAACGCACTGAGATTCTATCGCCCGCCTTTATAAAGGGCGTGTCGGCGATAGCGAAGGCAATAAGTTTTTATCCCAGACCGGTTGACCACGCGGTTGCTCTCTGCTTCTCCACTTCCAATTTGACTTTGGCCTTTCCCGTCTTGATAAAGCCGAGATCCCGTGCCGCTCGCCGCATAACATCAATCACGGCCCGATTCCCCTGTTTCATTCGATCGTTGACGGCGACGACAACACTCTTTCCGTTATCAAGATTTGTCACCCGCAGCTTCGTTCCGAAGGGAAGCGTTTTGTGCGACGCAGTGAGTTTGTTCTTGTCGTAAACCGCGCCGCTGGCGGTCTTTCTTCCCTGAAACTTATCGCTGTAGAAGTTAGCCATGCCTTCTTCGGCGGCCTGAGCGGTCGCGATCCCAAGATTCCACACGGTCGCAAGACTCACAATAGCGATTACGATGTGGTTCAAAACCCCTTAGGACCTTTCGAAAATCCTTGGCATCTACGTACAGCAGAACGGGCGGCAAATATCAGAGCGAGGGCAGACCGAGCTTTCTAACCGGGACCTTCGACAAAGGCCTCTTCACGTGTCTTGCTAAAGGCTGGGATAAGCACGGTGCACATCGCCAAGACAGCTAACGCAAGCAGCGTTACGCTAATCGGACGTTGGACGAAGACCCACGGGTTGCCGCGCGAGAGCAGCAAGGCCCGGCGCAGATATTCTTCCATCAACGGGCCGAGGATGAAGGCAAGCAGCATCGGCGCGGGCTCGCAGCCGAGCTTGGAGAAGACGTACCCGAGCACGCCGAACAGCGCCATGAAATAGATATCAAATTCCGTATTTTTGAGGCTGAAGACACCGATAGAGCAAAATACCAGAATCCCCGGGTACAAGAACTGGTAGGGTATCATAATCATCCGCACCCACATGCCGATTAATGGGTAATTAAGGATAACCAGGAAAAGATTTCCAATCCACATCGACACGATCATGCCCCAAAAAAGCGCGGGTTGCTCGTTGATCACTGATGGTCCCGGCTGAATACCGTGGATGATCATGGCGCCAACCATCAGCGCGCTGACCGGATTTGATGGGATCCCCAAAGTGAGCAACGGAATAAAGGACGTTTGCGCGCCGGCGTTGTTGGCCGACTCCGGTGCGGCGACACCTTCAATGGCCCCCTTGCCGAACTGCGCGCGATTTTTCGAGATCTTCTTTTCGATGGAGTAGGCGGCGAAGGAACCCAAGATCGAGCCGCTTCCAGGAAGAATGCCCAATGCCGAGCCGATGACAGTGCCGCGAAGGATCGGCGCGACCATACGTTTGAAGTCCTCGCGGGTGGGCCAGAGTCCGGTGATCTTCCTCACCATCACCGAGCGCTCTTCTTCATTTTCCAGGTTGCGAATGATCTCGCCCAAACCGAACATTCCCATCGCGACGGTCACGAAGCCGATGCCGTCGGCGAGCTCATAAATCCCAAAAGTAAAACGTTGCGTGCCCGAATTCACATCGGTGCCGATGAGTCCTAAGAGCAGGCCGAGGACGACCATGCCTATGGCATGGAGGAGCGAACCCTGAGCGAGCACCACAGAGGCCACCAGGCCGAGGACCATCAGCGAGAAAAATTCCGCGGGTCCGAACTGCAGCGCGACGGCAGCAAGCGGCGGACCGAAACCGGCGATCAGAAATGTTGCGACGGTCCCGGCGAAAAACGAACCGATGGCCGAAGCCGCAAGGGCCGCCCCTGCCCTTCCTTGCTTTGCCATCTGGTAGCCGTCCAGCGTCGTGACGACGGAGGCAGCTTCTCCGGGGAGATTGACGAGGATAGAGGTGGTCGAACCGCCGTACTGGGAACCATAGTAAATGCCCGCAAGCATGATTAGCGCGGACACCGGCGGCAATACGAACGTGACGGGGAGCAACATGGCAATGGTGGCGGTGGGACCGAGGCCGGGCAAGACGCCGATTGCAGTGCCGAGAAAAACGCCCACGAAGCAATAAAGCAAGTTCGCGGGAGTAGCAGCCGTTTGCAGCCCCAGCAGAAGGTGGCTCAGCAATTCCATGGTTATCTACTCGTTTGCCGTTGTTTTCCTTAACCGCCCAACCAGGGGCCGACGATCGGCAGCGGAATACCCAAACCCTTGATAAACACCAGAACGCAAAAGATTGTGAGGCCCGCCACCATGATCAACGTCGGACGCCAACGAAATCTTGAGCTGGCAACGGCACTGATGATGATGAGCAACGGCAACGCAACCACCAATCCCGCACCGCGCACAACAAACCCGAACACAAGAACCGCCACGGTCACTAAGATCAACCCTTTGAACGCGAACGCCCCGATCGGAGCACCGGGAACAACAAAAGATCGAATGACTGCAATCGCGCCAATGACAACGAGCAGGCCGCCCAGAATGGTGGGAAAGTAGGCGGGCCCCATCTTGCCTCCCGTCCCTAGGCTATAGTCACGGGCGATAAGGATCGCGCTGACACCAAAGGAGAGATAGATCAGGCCGGTCCAGAAGTCCTTAGTGCTGCGAATCATGGCCGCTGCCCGCACTGCGTGACAAAGTAATTAGCCTCGAAACCACTTAGCACGCCTTGTATAACAAGCCGTTGGCAAAAAAAAGCAAAAAAAAGGCCGGGGCGATGCCCGGCCTTTCCTGCAGCAGCTTTGAGAATGCCATGTTTACTCGGATTTAGTCGGCATAAACACCGGCCTTCTTGATAATCGGTCCCCACCTATCGATTTCAGTCTTGAGATGTGCGCGCAGCGCTTCGGGCGTGGCACGTTTTTGGTCCACCGGTTCGGTGCCCAATTCGGCGAATCGCTGCTTTACGTTATCGTCCTTCAGCGCTTCTTGCAAAGCCTTAGTGAGTTTGTCAATCACCGGCTTCGGTGTTCCCTTCGGTGCGTAGAGGGCATGCCAGATGGAAACTTCAAAGCCCTTTAACCCAGCCTCGTCCATAGTCGGGACATTGGGCAGAGAAGGCACACGCTTTTTAGTCGTCACACCATAGACCTTGATCTTTTCCGCTTTGATCTGGCTGGTTGTGTTCGTCGTCTGATCGCACATGAAGTCCACCTGGCCACCGAGAAGATCGTTCATCGCTGGGGCCGTACCACTATAAGGAACGGTGGTGACGTCTGTCTGGATCGCGGTCATGAAGAGCATGCCGCACAGATGCGACGCCGCCCCCAGGCCGGCGTTGGCGTAATTGACCTTGTCCTTGTTGGCTTTCACGTAAGCAATTAGTTCTTTTAGATCCTTGGCCGGAAAGTCTTTCTTCGCCACGAGGGTCATCGGCACCTCGTTGATCAACCCAATATGCTCAAAGTCAGTCATTGGGTTATAGGGCAGCTTACGGTAAAGCGCGGGAGCCGTCGACATGCCGATGTGGTGTATCAGAATCGTGTAGCCGTCGGGTGTGGCCTTGGCTACTCGGTTTGCAGCGATTGTCCCGCCGGCGCCACCCACGTTTTCTACGATCACCTGTTGCTTAAGTATCTTAGTCATCGGCACGCCGAGCAGACGGGCCACCGTGTCCGTCGGTCCACCGGCGGTGAACGGCACGACCATGGTAATCACCTTGTTCGGATACTCCTGAGCACTGGTCGGCGAGACGCCTAACAACACCAGACAAGCAATAAGACCTACCAGCTTATTCATAGCGAACCTCCTCATGTAAAAGATTAACTATCCAGCCCTAAACAGACAGTACTCAATAGAAGATCCTAATTCAACATACGCGTCCGAAAGAGCAACGTTGCAACGCCGGCGGCGTCTTCCGGATAGACAAGTTCAATGCCATCGGGCAAACGGCAAGGTCACTAAATCATTTGTCTTTCAGGGGACCCCAACAGTACAAAAAGTACCACCAAAAAAACCCTTGACGATCATCCCGACTATTGACTATGGTGCCGCCTCTGAGAGGACATTGTTCTCAGGGAAAGATCCGGCCCACAAAGAAAAGGAGGCTTTATGGCCGAAGAACTCAAAAAACTAATTAAAGAATATGACGAAGGGAGGATTTCGCGGCGGGAATTCATGCGCCAAGCCGTCATGATAACGGGCAGCTTGGCCGCTGCCAATAGTTTGCTTGGCGGTTTGTTAGCGCCTCACTCCTACGCGGCCCAAGTCGCACCGAATGATCCGGATGTTCTCACTCACAACGTCAAGTACGAGGGAAAAGCCGGGCCTGTGGCTGGCTATCTGGCTCGCCCGATGAAAGCAGGACAATATCCGGGACTTATAGTGATCCATCAGAACCGTGGGCTGGAAGATCATACCCGCGATGTCGCGCGCCGTTTTGCCAAGGAAGGGTACGTGGCTCTCGCCCCGGATTTCCTTTCCCGCCAGGGGGGAACGATGAAGGTAAACCCCAAAGGCGAAGGCTTGCCCAACATCCGCGAGCTTGTCCCGTGGCAAGGGGTCGCCGAAGACGCTGAGGCGGGACTCAAGTACTTGCGGGTTCTCCCCGATGTCCGCCGCGACCGAATAGGTGTCGTGGGATTTTGCTGGGGTGGCGGGATGGCATTCGTCACAGCAACACAAGCACGCGATCTCAGGGCCACAGTTGTCTACTACGGCGCCAGTCCCATTCCCCTGGACCTCGTAAAGGACATTCAGGGTCCAGTTATGGCCCACTACGGTGAAAAGGACCCTGGTATCAACAAAGGCATTCCGGACACAGAAGCCGCCATGAAGAAATACAATAAAGTTTATGATTACAAGATCTATCCAGGGGCCCAACACGCTTTTAACGACGACACCAACCCTGAGCGATATGATGCCAAGGCGGCGAAGGAAGCATGGGAAAGGACGATGGACTTCTTCAAGAAAAATCTAAAGACCTAACAATTAGTACACCTTCATTTTCCGCGGGAGCCCGGCCTCTGCTGAAAGCGGGGCCGGGTCCCACGCCCCCCTCGTTTTCCACAAAGCATTCCCCTCGTAATTTCCCGCCGGCAACGATAAGGTAGGCGGTATGAAAAACCTGTTCTTACAGCTTGCTCTAATTTATCTCAAGCGAGGTAGAAAACGTAGAGTTCATTGACCGAGAGCGATGAAAGGGGAATTATGATGCGCTGGATCCCGACTCTGATCGTCGCGCTCAGCGTCTCTGCTTCAATGACTTCACCGCGGGCTGAAGGCCAAGAGCTAAAGAAAATTCGGATCGGCTATCCCGCTTTCAGCCTTACGTTTCTTACCTTCTTTGTTGCCAAGGAGGCGGGGATCTTCAAGAAAAATGGTTTCGACGTCGATCTCGTGCAACTGGCCGGCGCGGTCCAAACCTCCGCCCTAGTCGCTGGCGAGATCGATTATTTGACTGGCATCACAGGCCCGCTGGTCGCCGCCGCGCGCGGCTTGCCGTTCAAAGGTATCATGATCACCCATGATCGGCCGCTTTTCTGGGTGATTGCCAATCCAGAAATTCGCCGCGTGGAAGACCTCATCGGAAAGACCGTGGCAGTGGACCGCCTGGCAACCCTCCAAGATATTGTCGCGAGAGACCTGATCAAAAGAAAAGGGGTGAACCCGGAAAAGGTCACGTTCATCCAAACCGGCTCGGTCTCCAACAGCGTCCAGGCGCTCAGTCAAGGATCCGTCGCCGCCGCCCTCCTCTCGCTACCGCACAATGTGATCATGACGCAGAAGGGCTACCGCGACCTCGCGTCGGCAACAGAATTCAACATGCGCGCAGCCTCCGGCGGAATCGCAACGCGGGAAGTGAAACTCAAACAAGAGCCGGCCCAGGTCAAGGCCGTACTCCGAGCGACATTCGAAACGATGGATTTCAATCGAAGAGAAAAGTCCTGGATGATCAGTTACATCCAGAATAAATGGAAATTGACTCCCTCTGTCGCAGAGGAAGCCTACCGCTACTGGTTGCAGGGTCTGACAAACGACGGAAAAATTC
>Ga0184626_10000093_pt1 | contig 20670 bp, 16 predicted proteins | sample PLM3_60_b1_FD_133142 | JGI IMG/M metagenome (GOLD analysis project Ga0184626, IMG submission 133142) | Groundwater sediment microbial communities from an aquifer in East River, Colorado, USA - PLM3_60_b1 | ecosystem: Environmental > Terrestrial > Soil > Riparian zone | place: USA: East River... | reverse complement strand
GCAGCGGCGAGCCGTACCCGACGCCGGTGACCGTCGGCTTCATCTACATCATGAAGCTGCTGCACCTGGTGGACGACAAGATCCACGCCCGCTCCACCGGTCCATACTCGATGATCACCCAGCAGCCGCTTGGCGGGAAGGCGCAGTTCGGCGGCCAGCGCTTCGGCGAGATGGAGGTCTGGGCCCTGGAGGCCTACGGCGCCGCCTACGCCCTGCAGGAGCTGCTCACCATCAAGTCCGACGACGTGCTGGGGCGCGTGAAGGTCTACGAGGCGATCGTGAAGGGCGAGAACATCCCAGAGCCCGGGATCCCCGAGTCCTTCAAGGTGCTCATCAAGGAGATGCAGTCGCTCTGCCTGAATGTCGAGGTCCTCTCGGCCGAGGGTCAGGAGATCGAGATGCGGGAGACCGACGAGGACGTGTTCCGAGCCGCGGAGGAGCTGGGTATCGACCTGTCGCGGCGGGAGCCCACGTCGGTCGAGGAGGTCTGAGTTGCTCGACGTCAACTACTTCGACGAGCTGCGGATCGGCCTGGCCACGGCCGAGCAGATCCGCATGTGGTCCAACGGCGAGGTCCGTAAGCCGGAGACGATCAACTACCGCACCCTCAAGCCCGAGAAGGACGGCCTGTTCTGCGAGAAGATCTTCGGGCCGACCCGCGACTGGGAGTGCTACTGCGGCAAGTACAAGCGCGTCCGCTTCAAGGGCATCATCTGCGAGCGCTGCGGCGTCGAGGTCACCAGGGCCAAGGTGCGGCGTGAGCGGATGGGCCACATCGAGCTGGCCGCGCCCGTCACCCACATCTGGTACGTCAAGGGCGTGCCGAGCCGGCTCGGCTACCTGCTCGACATGGCCCCCAAGGACCTCGAGAAGATCATCTACTTCGCCGCCAACGTGGTGACCTGGGTCGACAACGACCGCAGGCACGACGACCTGCCCCGGATCGAGACCGAGCTGGGGCACGAGCGCGAGCAGGTCGAGGTCGACAAGCAGAAGCGCGAGGAGGAGATCAAGGCTCAGCTCGAGGCCAACCTGGCCGAGCTGGAGGCCCAGGGCGCCAAGTCCGACCAGCGCCGCAAGGCCCGCAACGAGGCGGAGCGCGCGTTCAAGGACGTCCGCGAGAAGGCGGCCTCCAGGGTCGAGCTGCTCGAGCGCATGCTCGACATGTTCAAGGACCTGGCTCCCAAGCAGCTCCTCGCCGACGACCAGTACTACCGCGAGCTGCGTGACCGCTTCGGCGAGTACTTCTCGGCCGGCATGGGCGCCGACTCCATCAAGGACCTGCTGCTGCGCGAGGGCATCGAGGAGGAGCAGGCGCGCCTGCGCGAGGTCATCGCCACCTCCAAGGGCCAGAAGCAGCAGCGGGCCATCAAGCGGCTGCGGGTGGTGTCGGCCTTCATCGGCCGGCGCAACTCGCCGCTCGGCATGGTGCTGGACTGCATCCCGGTGATCCCGCCCGACCTGCGCCCGATGGTGCAGCTCGACGGCGGCCGCTTCGCCACCAGCGACCTGAACGACCTGTACCGGCGGGTCATCAACCGCAACAACCGGCTGAAGCGGCTGCTGGACCTCGGCGCGCCCGAGATCATCGTCAACAACGAGAAGCGGATGCTCCAGGAGGCGGTCGACGCGCTGTTCGACAACGGCCGCCGCGGCCGCCCGGTCACCGGGCCCGGCAACCGGCCCCTCAAGAGCCTGTCCGACATGCTCAAGGGCAAGCAGGGCCGCTTCCGCCAGAACCTGCTCGGCAAGCGGGTCGACTACTCCGGCCGCTCGGTCATCGTCGTCGGCCCGGAGCTGCGGCTCCACCAGTGCGGGCTGCCCAAGCAGATGGCCCTGGAGCTGTTCAAGCCGTTCGTGATGAAGCGGCTGGTGGACCTCTCCTACGCCCAGAACATCAAGTCGGCCAAGCGGATGGTCGAGCGCTCCCGGCCGCAGGTCTGGGACGTGCTCGAGGAGGTCATCCGCGAGCACCCGGTGCTGCTCAACCGGGCCCCGACGCTGCACCGTCTCGGCATCCAGGCGTTCGAGCCGGTGCTGGTCGAGGGCAAGGCCATCCAGATCCACCCGCTGGTCTGCAAGGCGTTCAACGCCGACTTCGACGGCGATCAGATGGCCGTGCACGTGCCGCTGTCGTCCGAGGCCCAGGCCGAGGCGCGGGTGCTGATGCTGTCGGTCAACAACATCCTGTCGCCGGCCAACGGCCGCCCGATCGCGATCCCGACCCACGAGATGGTCCTCGGGATCTACTTCCTGAAGTACAAGCAGGACGCGCCCGCGGCGGCGAAGAACGGCAAGAAGAAGGCCGCCGACGCGAAGGCGATGCCGGTCTACGGCTCGGTCGCCGAGGCGGTCATGGCCTACGACTTCAAGTCGGTCGGGCTCCAGGACCCGATCCTGGTCCGCCTGCCCGAGGGCAAGGCCGTCGACGCCGACGCCGGCGGCAAGGTCGAGACCACCGTCGGGCGCCTGCTGTTCAACGAGGCGCTCCCCGACGACTTCCCGTTCATCAATGACACCCTGCAGAGCCGCGAGCTGACCAGCCTGGTGGCGCGTATCGCCGACCGCTACGACCAGACCGAGACCGCCGAGGTGCTGAACAGCCTCAAGACGCTCGGCTTCCACTGGGCGTCGCGGGCCGGCGTCACCGTGTCCGTCCAGGACGTGCTCAAGCCGCCGCACAAGCAGCAGATCCTCGACGAGTTCGAGAAGCGCGCCGACAAGGTCGAGTCCCAGTTCCGCCGGGGCATCATCACCGACGACGAGCGGCGCCAGGAGCTCATCGAGATCTGGACCGAGGCCACCGAGCGGGTCCGCGAGGACATGGAGGACCGCTTCCGGCAGGAGCCGTTCAACCCCATCTACATGATGGCCACCTCCGGCGCCCGCGGGAACATGACCCAGGTGCGCCAGATCGCCGGCATGCGCGGGCTGGTCGCCAACCCCAAGGGCGACATCATCCCGCGCCCGATCAAGGCCAACTTCCGCGAGGGCCTCACGGTGCTCGAGTACTTCATCTCGACCCACGGCGCCCGCAAGGGCCTGGCCGACACCGCCCTGCGCACGGCCGACTCGGGCTACCTGACCAGGCGGCTGGTGGACGTCACCCAGGACGTGATCGTCCGCGAGGGCAACTGCGGCACCGAGCGGGGCATCCCGGTCACCGTGGCCGTCCGCCGGCCCATCCCCGGCAAGAAGGGCGAGCACGAGTGGGTGCGGCCGCGGGCGGTCGAGAGCCAGGCGCTCTCGCGGGTGCTCGCCGAGAACGTCACCGACCCGGCCGGCAAGGGCAAGCAGGTGCTGTTCGAGGCCGGCACCGAGATCGACGAGCTGGTGATCGACGCCTTCGTCGAGCACGGCGTCGACGAGGTCCTGTGCCGCTCGGTCCTGACCTGCGACTCCAAGTTCGGCGTCTGCCAGCAGTGCTACGGCCGCAGCCTGGCCTCCAACCGGCTGGTGGACATCGGCGAGGCGGTCGGCATCATCGCCGCCCAGTCGATCGGCGAGCCCGGCACGCAGCTCACCATGCGCACCTTCCACACCGGCGGGATCGCAGGCGAGGACATCACCCACGGCCTGCCCCGCGTCCAGGAGCTGTTCGAGGCCCGCACCCCGAAGGGCATGACGCCGATCGCCGAGTTCTCCGGCCGGCTCTCCGTCGAGCAGGTCGAGAAGGGCGTGCAGGTGACCGTCACCTCCGACGACGGCGAGGAGTGGGTGGCGATCGTGCCCAGGCGGGCGCGGCTCCGGGTCGACGATGGCCAGGACATCGAGGTCGGCCAGCCGATCATCGACGGCCAGCCCAACCCCAAGGAGATGCTGCGGGTGCTCGGCATCCGCGCCACCCAGAAGCACCTGGTCGAGGAGGTCCAGCGGGTCTACTCCTCGCAGGGCGTGACCATCCACGACAAGCACATCGAGCTGATCGTCCGACAGATGCTCAAGCGGGTCACGGTGCTGGAGGGTGGCGACACCGAGCTGCTCCCCGGCGAGCTGGTCGAGCGCGCCAAGTTCGAGCAGGCCAACCAGGACGTGCTCGAGGCCGGGGGGACCCCCGCCAACGGCCGTCCCGAGCTGCTCGGCATCACCAAGGCGGCGCTGGCCACCGAGTCGTGGCTGTCGGCGGCCTCGTTCATGGAGACCACCAAGGTGCTCACCGAGGCGTCGATCGAGGGCAAGAGCGACTCCCTGATCGGGCTCAAGGAGAACGTCATCATCGGCAAGCTCATCCCGGCGGGGACCGGCATGGTCCGCTACCGCAGCGTCAACCCGGTGCTGGCGGAGTTGCCGCCCACCTACGGCGCGGACGCGTTCGGCGGCGGCTACGACGGCTACGGCAGCGAGGTCTTCTACGCCGAGGACGGCACCCCCTACCAGATGCCCGCGCCCGCCGAGGGCGACGGCGAGGGGGGCGAGCTGGCCGAGCCCGCCACCTACGCCCCCGAGGACTACCAGCCAACCTACGAGGAGCAGTAGCCTCTCCCACACGACCGGCGGCCCGGGCTTTGTGGCCCGGGCCGCCGCGCTGTGGACGGCAGCGCCGTGTGCAGAGGGTTCGCGTTAGCGTGGCTGGTATGACGGTGCGGATTGCTGACCTTCCGAAGCAAGAGCGACCTCGCGAGCGGCTGTGGCGCCTGGGGCCGGGCGCCTTGAGCCACGCGGAGCTGATCGCGCTGGTGCTCCGTGAAGGACATCAAGGCGAGAGCGCGGTGGAGTTGGCGTCCGCGTTGGTCGCGGAGCACGGGACCCTCATCAGCCTGGCGAGTGCTACACCGGAGGAGCTTGCCGCGCGGCGGGGCATGGGGCCGGCCAAGACGGCCGCCCTGCTCGCGGCACTCCAGCTCGCGCATCACCTTGAGGCCGGTGCTTCGCCCCCCGCCATTCGCCGACCGGACGACATGGCGGCTATCGCTCAGCGGGAGCTGGGAAATCTCCGGCGTGAGCGGGTACTCGTGGTCGTCCTAGACGCGGGCAACCGGCTGCGCCGGCTCGTCGTACTCTCCGACGGTTCGGTGGACCGCTCACTGCTGCCGGTCCGAGAGGTGCTGAACGCCGTCCTCCGCAACGACGGCGTCGCCTTCGCCCTCGCCCACAACCACCCCTCCGGCGATCTCACGCCGAGCCCTCAAGACACCCGCTCCACCGCTCAGGTGGTGGAGGCAGCCCGCATCGTCGGCCTCCGGTTCCTCGACCACCTCATCGTCACAGCCCAAGGCTGGGCCAGCTTGCCACTGGACGAGCTCGGTCCTTGAGCCCGGCTACAGGTTGCCCTGCAGCGCGGCGTTGGCCACGGACGGTATGAAGGCGCGCAGGATCGCTGCGGACTGGTCGGCACGTTCGCGTAGCTCGAGCACCTTCAGGCCAAGGACTCCGAGCCTACGTTGCTCATCCAAGGAGGGGAGTGGGACTTGGACCGCCAACAGCCGGTCGGGGTGGACCCGGTCGCGGCGGGCCCCAACCCCCTTCGACTGCGTGAGGAGCGACTCCCAGAACCGGTCCCAGCGGCATAGCCAAGCGAGGTAAGCAGGATCGGCGCGGCGCTGGTCGATGTCGAATGTTGGGTATTCCTGGGAGACGACGAGGCCGTCGAGTTCGGGTGGGACGATGGCTACGGCGCCCTCCCACCCCTTGAGGCGGCTGAGCACAAACTGGTCTTCGTGGAGGCGGAACAGGGTGGTGTACCTGGTGTCACTGCCGACGATGGGCGGGCGGGCGAACAGACCGCGACCGAAGCTGTAGATCCCCGCCGTCCGGTAGATGCCGTCCAACTCGACTGGCACCTCATCACGCACCGGCGTCAGTACTTCGCCAAGGGCAACACCCGGCGCCCACTTGGAGAGCTGCTGAAGTATTGCGCTGCTCAACGCGCTGCTGGCCCTGGTATGGCCGCTGTGCAAGGACTCCAATGTCGCCACTTTGGCCGCGATCGATTCGACGCGATCCGCAACACGATGCTGTTCCTCTATTGCTGGGAGTTGAATTCTAAACGACTCAAACTGCTTTAGATTGAGAGTTCGGTTTCTCCCAGCCGATCCTGGTGAAGCCCTCTCTAGCAGTGCCCGTCCTCCATCCGAGGTAAGAAAGTGCAGCATGTACCGCGAGTCACAGAGATTAGGATTCGCTACATAGGTAGGGAATCGATGAGATGCAACCCTCCTGTCCTGCTCGTCGGTTGCTAACGCAACAGCACCCTCCCAGGCAAAGACGATATTGAGGACGAGATCGCCTCGGTGGATCTCGAAGATCTGCTTGCCGCCTAGATCTATCCCATGAATCGGAGTCTTGGCGAAGAAGCCTCTGCCGAATGATCGAATACCAATTTCCTCATACGATGCAGTTGCATCTACAGGCACTGGCCGCCGGACGCGCTGTAGAGCTTCGCCGATCCTGATGGTTCTCGTCATGTGAGTGATGAGGCCCCCAGCTCGGATTGGATCTGCAGGAGCAGGGCATAGATTTGGCGCTCATTGTCTAGGAGGTCGCCGACGAGCTGCTCTGGGGGTAGGTGGCTCAGGTCATCAGGGCGGTTCGGGTTCTTGCGGTCGAGGTTGAAGCCGTCGCGTTCGATGTCGGCTATCGGAATCCGCCACGCACGCTCGGTCTCAACTCGACCCTTCCGGGCGGTTCCTCCCCACCATTTCTGGCACTCACTCAGCTCCTCGAAGGCAAGGGGCCTGGTCTTCGAGTAGTTCTTCCGGCCCTGGGGCGGTGGCTGTTCGTAGAACCATACCTCCCTGGTCGGCCCGGTCCTGTCGAAGAACAGCAGGTTCGTTGGGATGGGTGTGTACGGGGCGAACACGCCCGGGGGAAGCCGGACGATTGTGTGGAGCTGACACTCCTCCAACAGGCGTTGCTTGACCCGGGCGGCGACGCCGTCGCCGAACAGGACGCCGTTCGGTACGACCATGCCGCAGCGGCCTCCCGGCTTGAGGGACCGCTGAATCATCTGAAGGAACAGCAGCTCCGTGTTGGCAGTTCGAGTGGCAGGCGGGAAGTTCGCCTGGATGCCCTGCTCCTCCTCCCCGCCAAACGGGGGATTCGTGACTACCACATGGACTCTCGCCGCTGAGCCGATCTGACTCAAGGGGACGGTAAGAGCGTTCTCGCGCTGCAGGTTGGGCTGCTCCACCTCGTGGAGCAGCAGGTTCATCATCCCGAGCAGGTAGGGCAGGGGCTTCTTCTCGGTTCCTCGCAGGTCGACCTGGAGATCCCGCCATTCCTGGGCGGTTCGTACCCACGGGCGGAGGTGCTCGAGGGCCTCCACCAGAAATCCGCCGGTGCCTGCCGCCGGGTCGAGCACCACCTCCCCGAGCTTCGGGTCGACCTGCTGCACGATGAAGCGGATGACCGGCCGGGGTGTGTAGAACTCGCCGGAGTCGCCTGCGGCGTCACGCATCTCGCGGAGCATCGACTCGTAGAGCTGCGCCATGGTGTGTACGTCGTCGGATGAGGTGAAGTCCACCCGGTTCACCACGTTGATTACGTCGCGGAGCAGATAGCCAGAAAGCATGCGATTGAAGGTCTCCTTGAACACCGCGGCTAGGACGTCGCGCGGGTCCTGTGTCTCGGCGCCCCGGAGACCTCGCAGGTGCGGCAGTAGCTCACCGTTGACAAAGTTGAGCAGCGCGTCTCCTGTGCGGCCGTCAACAGGATCGGCAGCCCAGTCCCGCCAGCGATACGGGGCATCGATGGCGGGGCGGAATTGGCGCTCGGTGAGTTCACGCTTGCGCTCGAGGTCGTCAAATGCCTTGAGGAACAGCAACCACGCGAGCTGAGGGGTGCGGTCGAGGTCGCCGTTGAGCCCGGCGTCCTTGCGCATCACGTCGCGAGCCGTCTTGATGGCAGCCGCCAGCTCATTCCTGCTGGTCATCCGGGCGGCCTTCGTCCTCGGCATGTCAGTCCCCTCTATGAGCGGTAGCGTCGGCGGCTGACCACAACTGGCGCAAGCTCGCCATGGCGTCGGCAAATCGTGGACGCTTCCACGTCCAGGTCGGCGGCGAGCATGGCGTACGTAGGGGCCCACGAGGCCGGAGGGTCGGGGATGTCACCCGGCATCGTGTGCGTCGCACGAGTGGCGAAGACGTGGCTGGCGACCCGCCGTGTCTCGCCAGGATTGAGCCGGCCGTCCTCGATTAGCAGGACCAGGTCGACCAGATCCCGTACACGAGTATTCTCCCGGTCGGGCCAGCGCCTCGTCAGCGCGTGGAGCTTCTCGGCAAAATGCTGTGCCGGTGCCGCGACTTCCACGTCCCGCGTGGGGAAACCGGCGAACGAGAGCGCGCCCGGAAGTGGAAGGCGCTCGGTGAGGACAAGCTCTTGCGGTCGGATGACCACGTCCACGCGGATTGCTGCGAACTCCCGACCGGCCAGGATGGCACGAACCGGCAGACGCCACCCTGGACGCCCGGCGGCGTCGTCAGCGAGCGGGATGGGAGCCGCGACCTCGAACCGGAAACCATCGCCGTCGGGGTCGATGGACAGTTGCTCGATCAGGAGCGCGCGGAGGGCTTCCCCGTCGGCAAGCTGCTCACGGAGCGCCAGGTCCAGGTCTCTGGTGGCCCGGGCGCGATCCTGCCAGCGGACCTCGAGCGCCGTTCCGCCTTTCAGCACCCAGAGGCCTGGCCGGGCGACCTCAACGCGTACGAGCAGCCGTTCGAAAACAGCACGCCGACGTAGGCGGTCCGGGCGCATTCCTCGGTCGCGCGCCTGGTTCTGCAGCCTGGCCTCCAGAGCCGTGCGGAAGGCCGCGGGGCTTGCATAGGGCATCAGCGGGTCTCCTGTAGTAATGCCCGCTCGACAGCGAGGGCCGCCGCCGGCCCGAATTCGTCGGCACGGGCGCGGAGGGATCTGATCGTGACGAGGCCGCGATCGAGCGCGTCGTTGATGGTACGTGCGAGCTGGTCGACCTCCAGACCACCAGCGGCCGAGTCGAGGATCGAGCGAAGGGGTGTCGTGGCGGCGAAGCCCTCGAAGCGCTCGATATCGTCTGCATTAAGTAGGGCCCTGTGCAGGACCACCGCTTCGGATCGCGAACGGAAGCCGGGTGGCACGGTGAGATGAACGCGCGCCGGCATCACATCCCCGAGCTCGTGGACGGCAAGGGCGGTCTCGTGCGACACGACGCCTCGGCCGCGGCTCCAGAGCGTCCAACGGGCGAGGTCCTCATGCTGGGTTGCCGGCCACTCGGGTAGGCGGTAGATCCCCCGATCGACCCGCACCCAGTCGCCCCGCTGGGTGTGGTACCGCTGGGACGGATATGAGTAACCCGTATCGAGGGCTTGGGCGGCGGTGAAGTAGCCAGCCTGCTGTCGAGCGACGCGAGTCAGGGCTCGCCGAAGTTCAAGAGGATCTCTTCGCACAACAAGATACTATCAGACAGATTAAGTTCTCCGTTCCACATAGTGCGTGAAGCTTAGTTGGACATAAAGTTCTATGCCGCATAGAGGAGGTTGCCCATGTACTCCACGGCTTGACGCAACTGTTCTGGCCCGCCGAAGCGTGCGGCAATCTCGAGCGGGCTACCGTATGACGACAACGGTGACACCTCCAGGACCGCGAGGTCGTCGAGCTGGTCGATACCATGCTCCGCGTACTTCTCCAGCAACGCTTCCAGGATGCCTCGCGCCTCGGGGGCGAAGCGTTCGAGGAAGGCTCGTTGCTCCCGCTTGAGCTGGTTCACCCGGTCGCGGCGAGTCGCCAAGGGACCGTTCCACGCGATGTGGACCAGCAGATCGAAGGGGTCGGCATCGACCAGGCCCGATCGCTCGGCAAGCTCGCGGAAGTTCACTCCCCGCCGGGCCAGCTCTTGGACAATCTCGTCCCGCCCTTCGACCGTCCGCCAGCGAGCGCGCAAGTCGTCCGCGCGAGGATAGAGGCGGCGGACCTGGTCGGCAGCGAAGTCGTCGTAGGCGATCACGCGCAGCCTGTCGTCGGCTGGGTCCAACACATAGACCGATTCGGCCGTGATGAAGACCTGGCCGTCGTCCACGTAGTACTTCCTCGCTCGGGCCGCCTCAAGATCTTCGGATGTGACGTCGCCGTTCAGTGCTGGCCCCTCATCGGTGTCGGCGTCATACGGCGGCACGGGTGTTGCGACGACCGTCTCCTCCACCTGAGCGCCTTGGTCGTCGATCTCCTCCTCGGTCACAAGTTCTGGGAGCCCGTCGAAGTCAGGGTCGGCGAAATGCGCGGTGGCCCCGGCATAGTCGAGGATCTGGAACGAGAGCTTGTCCTGGTCGGGGAACAGCCGGGTGCCGCGACCGATAATCTGCTTAAACTCCACGATCGAGCCGATAGGACGGAAGAGCACGATGTTGCGGCAGGTAGGAATGTCCACCCCAGTGGAGAGCAGTTTGGATGTGGTCGCGATGACAGGGGTCTCGTTCGGGATCGATGAAGTTGCTCAGGTGCTCGCGCCCCACGTCGCCCTCGTCAGAGACGATCCGCGCAACGTAGTGCGGGTACTGGCGGGTGAGATCGGCGTTCGCCTCGTGCAGTGCCATTCGCATCTGCTCGGCATGCTCGGAGTCCACACAGAACACCAGCGTCAGGGCGAAGCGGTCGGTCCGCTTCAGGTACTCGGTGAGGTGCCTGGCCGCAGCCTTGGTCCGTTCAAGCAGGGAGACGACCCGCTCGAACTCTCGGGTGGTGTAGACACCCTCTGGGATCTCACGGCCGTACCGGTCGAGTTGCTGCGGGGCTGGCGACCACCCCATAGCGTCGGGACTGAGCACGACCCGGTGGACCCGGTACGGGGCGAGGAAGCCGTCGTCGATGCCTTGTGCGAGCGAGTACTCATAGATCGGGTTCCCGAAGTACCGGTAGGTGTCGACGGTCTCCCTGCGAAGCGGCGTCGCCGTCATGCCTATCTGGGTGGCTGGCGCGAAGTGCTCCAATACGATCCGCCACGACGAGTCATCGCGCGCGCTTCCGCGATGGCACTCGTCGACGATGATGAGGTCGAAGAAGTCACGGGGATACTGGCGGAAGATCCCGAGTGTGTCCCCGCTGTCCGCCATCGACTGGTACAGCGCGAAGTAGACCTCGCGGCCGGTCTTCGCCGTGCCTTGGATCTTCCAGACGGCGTCCCCAAAGACCGGGCGGAACTCTCGGGCGATCGGCTGGTCGACGAGGATGTTGCGGTCCGCGAGGTAGAGGACTCGGGGCTTGCGACCCGGCTTCCATCGGCTGTTCCACAACTTCCATACCACCTGTAGCGCGACAAACGTCTTCCCTGTGCCGGTGGCCATCGTGATGAGCATGCGGTTCCTGCCGGCGAGCGCATCCTCGACCGTGCGATCGATGGCCACTGTTTGGTAGTAGCGCGGGGTCTTGACGCTCCCATCCGTGTTGCGGAGGTCCCGGTTGAACGGCAGCGTCAGATCCTCGGCCACCGCGCGATCGGTGATCCCCCGCCAGGCGCAATGGCGGGCCCAGAGTTCCTCTGGAGATGGGAAGTTGCGCAGCGCCTGCTGGGAACCGGAGTCGTAGTCGTGCTCGACAATCCCGTCGCCATTGGTCGAGTACGCGAACCCGAGGTGCAACATCTCGGCGTATCGCATTCCCTGCTGCAAGCCATCGCCGGGTAGCTTGAAGAGGCGCTTTGCTTCGATGACCGCGATCGGGAACCCGGGCTCAATCTCGAGGAGGTAGTCCGCTCGCTTCCCCTGCCTGCGCTTGTGGCCGCGACCGGTCGGGACGATGCGGCCGTCGGTGAGGTATCGCTGTTCGACGATCTGGTCCTCGGTCCATCCTGCTTCGCGCAGGGCCGGCACGACGAACTGCCGGCATGTCGCATCTTCTGTTGGTCCTCTTATCCCCGCCATGACCTGCCATCCTGAAGCGCCCAGTAGAGATCGACAGATTATCCATCTCGTCTCCCACACTCAGGGCATGACAGGCTGACGGCGATCGGCCCTTGGCCAAACCGGTACCCTTCGGGCTGCTCGACGACGGCCCACCGCTTCCTGGAGGTTGATTCGTGGCGTTGGCGGAGCTCAGGGCGGCGGTCGCGACCGCCGCCCTGAGCTTGTTGGAGGCCGGGCTGGTGCGGGGGACGGCGGGCAACGTGAGCGCCCGTGCCGGCGAGCTGGTCGCCGTCACCCCGACCGGGGTGGACTACCGGCGGCTGGACCAGGGATCGATCCCGGTCGTGGACCTCGACGGGCGGGTGGTCGACGGCGGGCTGGCGCCCTCCAGCGAGCTGCCGCTGCACCTGGCCGTCTACCGGGCCAGGCCCGACGTCGGCGCCGTGGTCCACACCCACTCCGTGTTCGCGACCACCTTCGCGGTCCTCGGCGAGGAGCTGCCCGCCGTGCACTACCTGCTCGCCCACGCCGGGCGCCGGGTCCGGCTGGCGCCCTATGCCACCTACGGCACCGGCGAGCTCGCCGACGCCTGCGTGGCCGCGCTCGCCACCGACGGGGCCGTGCTGCTGGCCAACCACGGGGTGGTGGCGGTCGGCCCCGGCCTCGACCGGGCGCTGCTGGTCGCCGAGGCGGTCGAGCAGGTCGCCGAGCTCTGCTGGCGCGCCCGCTGCCTCGGAACGCCGGTGGTGCTGCCCGACGCGGAGATGGACCGGGTCGCCCGCGCCTTCGAGCGCTACGGCCAGGCACAATGACCCTGGCTGGTCCCGTCGGAAGGGGCACCCGGGGGCTCAGGCAGCGGAGCGACAGCCCCCGGGTCGAACGAGAGGAGCTGTCGATGCCAGAGCGTCGTGCCGTGGTCGCCTCCAAGATCGGACTGCACCTGCGGGTGGCCGCGGAGTTCGCCCGGCTCGCCGGCAGACAGCTCCCGGTGAAGGTCATGGTCGCCAGGGGCGGCAAGGACCCGGTCGAGGCCAGGCGCATGCTGGACGTGCTCAAGCTCGACGTGCTCGGCGGCCAGGAGGTGGTGCTGAGCGCCGAGGGCGATGGGGCCGAGCAGGCCCTCGACGAGATGGTCGCGTTCGTCGAGACCGACCATGACGCGAAGCACGGTGCCTGACCCGTTGCGGGGGGTGGGGGTCAGCCCCGGCGTGGCCGTCGGGCCGGTCGCCTCGATGGGCGGCCGCGTCCCCGAGCCGCCGGAGGCGCCCGGCGACGGGCCACGACGCGACCCGGCCACCGAGGCCGAGGCGGCGGAGGCCGCGCTGGAGGCGGTCGCCGCCGACCTGGAGGCCCGCGGCGAGCGTGCAGGGGGCGAGGCCGGGGACGTCCTGCAGGCCCAGGCGATGATGGCGCTCGACCCCGGCCTGGCCGAGAAGGTCGAGCAGGCCACCGCCAAGGGCCGAACGGCCGCGAGGGCGGTCTTCGAGGCGTTCGCGAGCTACCGGGAGGAGCTCGCCGAGGCCAGCGAGTACATGGCCGCGCGCGTCGCCGACCTGGACGACGTGCGGGACCGGGCCGTCGCCCGCCTGCTCGGTGTGCCCATGCCGGGGGTGCCCGACCCCGGCCACCCGTTCGTGCTGGTCGCCCGCGACCTGGCACCGGCCGACACCGCCGCCCTCGACAAGCGGACGGTGCTCGCCTTCGTCACCGAGGAGGGCGGCCCGACCAGTCATACCGCGATCCTGGCCAGGTCGCTCGGGGTGCCGGCGGTGGTCGGCTGCGCCGGCGCCACCGCCCTGGCGGACGGCGTCCGGGTGCTGGTCGACGGCGGCAGCGGCGAGGTGGTCCCCGACCCGGCCGAGGCGGAAGCAGCCCACGCCCTGCGGCGGGCCGCGGCGAGGCGCTCCGCCCTGGCCGGCGCCCCGGCCGGGCCGGGCGCGACCGCCGACGGCCGCCGGGTGCTGCTGCTGGCCAACGTCCGCGGGCCGGCCGAGGTGCCCGACGCCCTGGCCGCCGGGGCCGAGGGGGTCGGCCTGTTCCGCACCGAGTTCCTGTTCCTCGACCGGACCCAGCCGCCCGCCGTGGCCGAGCAGGAGACCGCCTACCGGCAGGTGCTGGACGCCTTCCCCGCCGGCGCCAAGGTGGTGATCAGGACCCTCGACGCCGGCGCCGACAAGCCGCTGGCCTTCCTGACGCCCCGCAACGAGCCCAACCCCGCCCTCGGCCAGCGCGGCCTGCGCGCCGTCCGCCTCACCCCCGAGGTCCTCACCGAACAGCTCGAGGCCGTCGGCCGGGCCGCAGCGGCCAGCCGCGCCGAGGCCTGGGTGATGGCGCCGATGGTCGCCACCGCCGCCGAGGCGGCCTGGTTCCGCGACCAGGCCCGCCGCCAGCGGATCGGGATGGCCGGGGTGATGGTCGAGGTGCCGGCGGCCGCCCTGCTCGCCGAGGCGGTGCTCGCCGAGGCCGACTTCGCCAGCATCGGCACCAACGACCTCGCCCAGTACACCTACGCGGCCGACCGGCAGCTCAGCGGCCTGGCCGCCTTCCAGGACCCATGGCAGCCGGCCCTGCTGGCGCTGGTCGCCAGGGTCGGCGAGGCCGGCCGGTCGCTCGGCAAGCCGGTCGGCGTCTGCGGCGAGGCCGCCGGCGACCCCCTGCTCGCCCTGGTCCTCGCCGGCCTCGGCGTGACCAGCCTGTCGATGGCTCCGGCCGCGCTGGCAGAGGTCCGCCTGCTGCTGGCGCGCCACACCCTGGAGGACTGCCGCCGCCTGGCCGCCATCGCCCTCGCCGCCCGCGACGCCGAGACCGCCCGCGCGCAGGTCCGCGAGGCGGCCCCGGCAGCCGGCGAGCTGGGCCTGTAGCCAACGGCCGCCCGGCGGCACGGTCTGGGAACAGAGCGGGCGAGACCGTAGGATTGGGTGCAACCACCGCTCCCGACCCGGCGCCGAAGGGGACATCGATGGGGACGCTCACGCTCTCCACCCGCATCACCCTGGTCCGGGTCGCGCTGGTGCCGCTGCTGCTGTGGCTGCTGCTCGCCGAGGGCAGGATCGAGCACGCGGCCGTGCTGGCCGCGGCCGTGTTCCTGGTCGCCTCGTTCACCGACTTCGTCGACGGCTACCTGGCGAGGCGCTGGCAGCAGATCACCGTGCTCGGCAACTTCCTCGACACCACCGCCGACAAGCTGCTGGTGGTGGGCGCCCTCCTCGGCCTGCTGGCGCTCGGCCGGGTCAACGTCTGGGTGGCCTTCGTGGTGATCGTCCGCGAGGTGGCCGTGCTCGGGCTGCGGGCGGTGGCCGCCGCCGCCAACGTGGTCATCTCGGCCACGATCTGGGGCAAGCTCAAGTTCAACGCCCAGGTCGTCGGCATCACGCTGGCGATCCTGCGGCCGCCGGTGCGGCTCGGCTCGCTCTGGCTCGACGAATGGGCCATGCTGGCGGTGGCGCTGGTGAGCGCCGCCTCGGCCGTGGACTACTTCGCGAGATTCGGTGACCTGATACGGGCGGGACGGTGATCCGATGAGTGGCGGAGGGGACCGGGTCCTGGTCACCGGTGGGACCGGCTTCGTCGGTGGGCTGCTGCTGGCGCGGCTGGTGGCCGAGGGCAGGCAGGTGCGGGCGCTGGTCCGCCGTCCGGCGGACCGCGAGCAGCTCCCGGACCCCCGGGTCGAGCTCGCGCTCGGCGACATCCGCGACGAGGAGTCGCTGGCACGCGCGGCCGACGGCTGCGCGGTCGTCTACCACATGGCCGGCGTGAACCAGCTCTGCCTTCCCGACCCCGCTCCCCTGTACCTGGTCAACGTGGAGGGCACCAGGCGGATGCTGCAGGCCGCCAGGCGGGCCGGGGTGCGGCGGGTGGTGCACACCAGCTCGGCGGCCACCCTCGGCGGCGACGGCACCCGCGAGGTCGACGAGTCGGCGGGGCCACCGGCCGAGTTCACCTCGCACTACGCGCGGTCCAAGTTCGAGTCCGAGCAGCTCGCCCTCGCCTTCGACGGCGTCGAGGTGGTGGCGGTCAACCCGAGCTCGGTGCAGGGGCCCGGGCGCACCACCGGCACGGCCAAGGTGTTCATCGGCTACCTGAACGGCCGGCTCCCCTTCGACCTGCCGTCCCGCTTCGGGCTCTGCTACACCGAGGACTGCGTCAACGGCCACCTGCTCGCCGAGGCCAAGGGCCGGCCGGGCCAGCGCTACGTGCTGAACACCGCCACCGTGAGCAACGCCGAGGCGATCGACCTGATCGCCGTCATCGCCGGCCTCGCCGACCGGCCGCGGACCCTGCCGCTGCCGCTGGCGATGGCCGCCGCCGCGGGGGCCGAGGCCCTCGCCCGGCTCCGCGGCCGGCCGCCGAGGCTGTGCCGCGAGGTCGTGCGGACCGCCGGGCACCCGCACCTGTACGACGGCTCGCGGGCGGAGCGGGAGCTGGGCCTGCGGTACACGAATCTGAGAACGGCCATGGAGGCCACCGTGCACTGGTACGTCCAGCAGGGGCTGGTCACCCGGCCGCTGCCACGGTTCACCGGCCAGTGGACGGAGCAGCTCGGTCAGCCCACGGGCAAGGGGTCCCTGTTCGACGCGGAGGCGAGCGAGCAGGAGCAGGGGGAGCAGGAGCAGGAGCCACGCCCGTGACGCCGCCGCTCGAGACCGACGTGGTGGTGGCCGGCGGCGGCGCCACCGGCGTCGCGGTCCTGCGCGACCTCGCCCTCCGGGGCGTGAACGCGGTGCTGGTCGAGCGGTTCGACCTCGGCACCGGGACCTCCGGCCGCTGGCACGGCCTGCTGCACTCTGGCGCCCGCTACGCGGTGCGGGACCAGGAGTCGGCCCGCGAGTGCATCGAGGAGAACACCGTCCTGCGTCGCATCGCCCCCCATACCGTCGAGGACATCGGCGGTCTGTTCGCGCTGCTGCCCGGCGACGACGAGGCGTACGCCGGCAAGTTCGTCGAGGGCTGCCAGGCCTCCGGCATCCCCACCGAAGAGCTGTCGGCGGCCGAGGCCCGCCGCCGCGAGCCGCTGCTCGCCCCCGCCGTCAAGCTCGCCTTCGCGGTGCCCGACGGCGGCATCGACTCGTGGGCGCTGCTGCGGTCGATGGCGGCGGACGCCGAGGCGCGCGGCAGCCGCGTGCTCGTCCGCCACCCGGTGGTCGGCGTGGAGCGCGCCGGCGACCGCATCACCGCGGTCCGGGTGCACGACCAGGTCGCCGGGGAGGACCGCCTGATCGGCTGCCAGTGGGTGGTGAACGCCACCGGCGCCTGGGCGGGGGAGATCGGCCGCATGGCCGGCGTGCCGATCCGAATGATCGCCGGCAAGGGCGTCATGGTGGTCATGGCCAGCCGCTACGTCCGCGGGGTGGTCAACGCCTGCCGCAAGCCGGCCGACGGCGACATCATCGTCCCCCAGCACGAGGTGGCCATCCTCGGCACCACCTCGGTCCAGGTGGACAGCCCCGACGATATCGCGGTCGCCCCCGCCGACGTCGACCGGATGATCGACATGTGCGCGCAGATGGTGCCGTCGCTCGCCTCCGGCCGGGTGCTGCGCGCGTTCGCCGGGTCGCGGCCGCTCTACCTGCCGGAGTCGGAGGACGGTGGGGCCTCCGGGGACGGCGACACCCGGGAGGTCAGCCGTACCTTCACCGTGCTCGACCACGCCAGCCGCGACGGGCTGGGCAACATGCTGAGCATCGTCGGCGGCAAGCTGACCACCTGCCGGCAGATGGCGGAGGCGCTGGTCGACCGGCTCGCCGAGCGGATGGGGGTGACCGAGCCCTGCCGCACCGCCACCGAGGTCCTGCCCGGCGCCGACCACGGGCCGCACCGGCTGGCCGCGCCGCTGGCCGACGTGGAGCGCGACGGCGCCTACGGCGAGCTGATCTGCGAATGCGAGCTGGTCACCCGCGGGCAGGTGCGCGCCGCGATCGCCGACGGCCTGACCGAGCTCGAGGACCTGCGCCGCAAGCTGCGCCTGGGCTACGGCCCCTGCCAGGCCGCCTTCTGCGCGTGGCGCGCCGCCGGGATGCTTGAGGGGGAGCGGGGCGGAGGCGATCCGCTGGCCGGGCTGGAGCGGTTCCTGGAGGAGCGTTGGCGCGGCCAGCGGGCCACCATCTGGGGCGACCAGGCCCGCCAGGCCCTCCTCAACCACGCCATCTACCGCGGCATCTTCGACCTGCACGGCGCCGGCCGCCCCGACGAGGCCGCCGCTGCCGGGCTCCCCCGGACCGAGCCGGTCGGCGGCGGCTGATGCGGGCCGACGTGGTGGTGGTCGGCGCCGGCCCGGCCGGGCTGGCCACGGCCGTGCGCCTGGCCGAGGCCGGCCGCCAGGTGCGGGTGATCGCGCGCGGCAACGGCTTCACCCACTGGGGCGCCGGCGCGGTCGACGCGCTCGGCCGGCTCGGCGGCGAGCGGGTCGAGCGGCCGCTGGAGGCGATCGGCCGCCTCCCGGAGGACCATCCCTACCGGCTTGCCGGCGAGGCCGCCCTGCGCGACGGCCTCGACTGGTTCGCCCGCTTCGCCGCGGCGGCCGGCCTGGCCCACGCCGGCGACCCGGAGCGCAACCGCGACCAGGTCACCGCCCTCGGCGTCCTGCGGCCGACCTGCCTGCTGCCGGAGCCGGCGGCCCAGGTGCTGCCGGAGGGGTCCGGGGAACCCCAAGGGGGTGCCCCGGTGGATCGGGGCCGCGTGGCGGTGGTCAACTTCGAGGGCTTCCGCGATTTCTCGCCGGCGCTGTGCGCGGCGGGACTCCGCGGCGCCGGCGTGGACGCGGTCCCGGCGAGCGCGCCGCTGCCCCCGTGGGACCACGCCCGCTACTTCAGCGCGGTCGAGCTCGCCAGGGCGATCGACGATGACGACTTCCGGCGGCGCCTGGCCCCCGGGCTCGCCAGGGCGGCGGCCGGCGCCGACGTGGTGGTCGTGCCGGCCGTGCTCGGCGTGCGCGGCGGCCACGAGCCCTGGGCCGACCTGCAGCGGCTCGTCGGGACGCCGCTGGTCGAGGCGGCCACCGCCCCGCCGTCGATCCCCGGGCTGCGGCTGTTCGCCGCCTACCGGCGGCGGCTCGACGCCCTCGGGGTGGGCTGGCAGTTCGGCTTCCCGGCGCTCGGCGTGGAGCGGGACGGCGACCGCGTCACCGCCGTGCGCAGCGAGGGCGCCTCCCGCGAGATCGTCACGCACTGCCAGGAGCTGGTGCTGGCCACCGGCGGCGTGGCCGGGCACGGCATCGAGGCCAACCGCGACGGCACGCTGACCGAGGTCGTGGCCGGGCTGCCGGTCGAGGGCTTCCCCGACCGTACCGCCTTCCTCGGCGACCGGTTCCTCGGCGAGCATCCCCTCGGCGCGGCCGGGGTCCGCGTCGACGCCGAGCTGCGCCCCGTGGACGCCTCGGGTGGCCCGGTCCACGCCAACGTCCGCTGCGTCGGCGGCCTGCTCGCCGGCCACGACCCGACGGTCGAGGGCTCGCGCGAGGGGGTCGCCCTGGCCACCGCGACCCGGACCGCCGAGCTGCTCGCCTCGACCCCCACGCCCGCCACCTGACCGGGGAGGACGCCGTGCTGCACGTCGAGCAAACGGCCGACCGCTGCATCAAGTGCAACGTGTGCAACACCGTCTGCCCGGTCTCGGCGGTGACCGACCTGTTCCCCGGGCCGAAGTACGAGGGGCCGCAGGGCCAGCGGTTCCGTGCCGGGATCGACACCGGCGACTCGCCCGACCGGTCCCTCGACTACTGCTCGGGGTGCGGGCTCTGCACCCAGGCCTGCCCGGAGGGGGTGATGGTCGCCGAGATCAACCAGGTGGCCCGCGAGCGGCTGGTCACCGCCAGGGGCGGGCTCGGCCTCCGCGACAAGCTGATCAGCCGGCCGTCGCTGATGGGCCGGCTGGCGCGGCCGGTGGCGCCGCTTGCCAACCTGATGATGGCCGCCCGGCCGGTGCGGGTGGCGGTGGAGAAGGCCATCGGGGTGCACCGGGCCGCGGCCATGCCGCGGTTCTCGGGGACCACCTTCCGCTCGTGGGCGCGCCGCCACCGGGCGCTGTCCGACGCCCCCCGCACCGTCGCCTACTTCCACGGCTGCGCGGTGCAGGAGTTCGAGCCCGAGATGGGCGCCGCCGTGGTCCGCGTCCTGGAGCGCAACCGGGTGCGGGTGACCTTCCCGCGGCAGGCCTGCTGCGGGCTGCCGCTGGTCTCCAACGGCGACTTCGAGGCCGGCCGCGCCGCCGCCGTCCGGCTGGTCGGGCGGCTGCGGGCCGCCGCCGACGACCCCGGCGTGATCGTCGCCAACTCGACCTCGTGCGGCATGACCCTCAAGGCCAAGTACCGTGAGCTGCTCGGCATGGACGACGCCGCCACGCAGGCGGTCTCCAAGGCCGTCTACGACATCTGCGAGTACCTGCTGGAGCTGGCCGACGAGGACGCCCTCGACCGCTCGTTCGCGCCCCTGCGGGCCAAGGCCGTGTACCACCCGCCATGCCAGCTCATGGCCCATGGCGTCGGCACCCCGGCGTTGGACCTGCTGGCCATGGTGCCCGGGCTGGAGGTCGAGCGCTCGCGGGCCGGCTGCTGCGGTACCGCGGGCACCTACGGCACCAAGGTGGAGAAGTACCAGATCGCCATGGACGTCGGCGCCAGCCTGTTCGAGCAGGTCACGGAGGCGCGGCCGGACTTCGTGGTGTGCGACTCCGAGACGTGCCGCTGGCACATCGCCAAGGCGACCGGCCTGCCCGTCTACCACCCGGTGCAGGTGCTCGACCGCGCCTATCAGGTTTGAACGCCGGCTGCGCCGTCCATACCGAAGGCGACCAGATCAGCCGGCTGCCATCAAACCGAGTGGAGAGGACACACAATGGGCATTCTCGGGTGGATCGTTCTCGGGCTGCT
>Ga0184626_10000091_pt1 | contig 20678 bp, 21 predicted proteins | sample PLM3_60_b1_FD_133142 | JGI IMG/M metagenome (GOLD analysis project Ga0184626, IMG submission 133142) | Groundwater sediment microbial communities from an aquifer in East River, Colorado, USA - PLM3_60_b1 | ecosystem: Environmental > Terrestrial > Soil > Riparian zone | place: USA: East River... | reverse complement strand
TTTCCGCTCACGAGACGATACGAGCGCGATCGTGACGCCACGGGTCGCTTTGAGGAGTAGGTCGCACGAACGGTGCGAAGGCGCCGTTACGAGTGACCGAGATGTATGCCTTGATCGACATCTCGAACCAGATGCTCGAGGACAGCGCCTTCGATCACGCCGGCGCGTCACTCCGGAAGGCCGGCCTTGCGGCAGCCATCAACGAAATGCTCAAGCGTCGCAGCGTCGCGGAATGGCTCCGTCGTGGCCCAGTGGCGGGTTGTGAAATGCGGGTTGCCGACGAGGAACAGTTCGACCTCTGCGCGCGCCTCGTCAAGCCGGCCCAGTTGGGCAAGGCTTGCCGCCAGGAAACGGCGTGAGCCTGTACGATAAGTCTCGTCCCTGCGCAGTGTCTCGACAGCGGCTTCGTATTCGCCGTATTCGCCGGCCGCATATTGCGCCTGGCCGAGCGTCAGATAGTACCAACTTGCCGGAAACGGGTTCAGCCGGAACGCCTTGCGAATGTGCTCAAGGCCCTCCTCGACCCGCCCGGCCAAGACCGCGATGTCGGATAATGTCGCCCAGGTGTCGGCCTCGTTCGGGTCGAGCTCGATCGCCTTGGCGAATTCCGCATCCGCCTCGGCGAAGCTGCGGTCATATGCAAGCAGGTAGGCCAGGACCCAGTGGCAGCCAGCATCGTTGGGATCGATCGCTACAGCTTTGCGCGCCAGTTCCAAAGCAACGCTACGGGTAGGTTCAATTGGTTCGCCCCAATGCACCCATCCCACCAACGGGATGGGTCATTCAGGCAGTATCGTTTGTATCTGGCCGGCCGCATCGAGCTTCTTCTGTTCCGCTTCGAGCGCCAGCTTGTACGAGACATAATACTTGTAGATGTTGCGCACATAGGTCACCGGCTCCTGCCCCACCTTCTGCGCGACAACGCGTTCCACATTGTTGAACCATTTGTTCGGGTCGTAGCCCTGCTCGGCAGCGAGTTTCCTCAGCTTCGACATGCGCCCGGGCCCGGCATTGTAGGCGGCGAAGGCGAACAGGGTGCGGTTCTCTTCGTCAAGCTCCGCATCGGGAAAATACACCTCGATGAGATGGTCCATGTATTTCGAGCCGGCATGGACATTCGCCTCGGTCTGCCTGATATCGCCGACCGCCATCTCCTTGCCCGTGGCCGGCATCAGCTGCATGACGCCGATGGCGCCGACCGGACTTTTGACTTCCTGGTTGAGCTGCGATTCCTGATAGCCCTGCGCCGTCAGCAGCAGATAGTCGAACTGATACTGCACCCCGTACTTCCTAAACAGCTCGACGACCGTCTGATATCTCTCCCAGTCCTCGCCGGCCTTGGCGTTCTTCGCCTTGCGGATCTTGGCCGCAAAGGATTTGAGATTGCCGGCGACCAGCCCGTACTTCTTCACGACATTGACGACAAAGTCGTCGATTTCGGCCTGCAGCAGCGGGCTGTCCTTGCGGAAGGCCCAGCCGACCCGCCCGCCGCTGCGGACGGCGATGTCCTTGTGCACGACGAGATCGGTCAGAATCGGCGACCAGAGATCGGCCAGCCATTCGTCGACAACTGTCGTACCCAGCAGCCCGGCGTTGACCATGTCCAGTTTGTCTTCGTCCTCGATCGGATCAGGCAATAGTGTGAGGATCATCGGCGCCTGGCCGGCAGCACTGAATTGCTGGTTGAGCGCGGTCAGGCTTTCGTAATAGCTGGTTGCCGGCCGGACGAACACTTCCATGCCGGCGAGATCGTCGACGCTCTGCAACGCCGGCCCGCCCGGACCGGTGACAATGATCTCCGAGAAGGGCTTCGAAATCGGCTGTGAGAAATCCACCAACGCGTCCCGCGCGTCGGTGATCGTGATGTTGCCTGCAGCGATGTCGGCACGGCCGTCCAGCAGCGCGGGGATCAGCTGATCGCGAGTGGTCGGAATCAGCACCACGGTGATCGGCCGTTTGCTCAGGTCCTTCTTATGCTTCTTGTTAAGATGCTCCTCGAACTTGCGGACGATGTCGGCAGTTAAGCCGCGCTCCCGGCCGCGGTCGTGATAGAACAGGCTGCGGCTATAGGGCACGGCGACGCGGACGACGCGACGCTCGAACATGCCATCGAAATCGCCGGTCCATTCTCTGAGCTCGGTCGCCAACGCTCGCGTATCGGTTACCGCATCGCCCTGTGTTTGAGCGGCGACCGGCGAACCAAGGCTTAGAGCGGTGATGTACGCAGCGACGAGGCCGATGGCCCAACCGCGCCAAAGTATGCGCGATCCATTCTTGCAGGCTGAGGAACGCATGCTTGCCCCCACCGCGCGTTGTGCCATTGACGCCAGACACAGATGACCGATTTCATGGAGAGTATTACGGAAAGCCCACTTGCATCCAGGCGAAGCGTGGGCCGCCGTGAATCTCATGCCCGTTGTGCGCCGGCGCCATGGACGCCATCTTTCTGCAGCGCCGACCGAATCCACGGGCATCGGGTGCTGGGCAGAAAACGAGGTCATGAATGGATTTGGGAATCGCCGGCCGGAAAGCGATCGTGTGCGGGTCCAGCAAAGGGCTCGGGAAGGGCTGCGCCCTGGCCCTGGCGCGCGAAGGCGTGCAGGTCGTCCTCAGTGCCCGCGGCGGCGAAGCCCTGATGGCCACTGCCGATGAAATCCGTCACATGACCGGGGCGACAGTTACGCCGGTCGCGGCGGACGTGACGACGGAAGCCGGCCGCTCGGTCCTGCTCGCCGCCTGCCCCGATCCCGATATCCTGGTGACCAACTCCGCCGGGCCGCCGGCCGGCGATTTCCGCGACTGGTCGGACGGTGATTGGATGAAGGCGCTGAACGGCAACATGGTTGCCCACATCTTGCTGATAAAGGCCGTAATCGACGGTATGACCACCCGCCGCTTCGGCCGCATCGTCAACATCACCTCGGCTGCAGTGAAATCGCCCTATCCGGGCCTGGGCTTGTCCAATGGCGCCCGCGCCGGGCTGACCGGCTTCGTCGCCGGCCTGGCGCGCCAGGTGGCGCAGCACAACGTGACCATCAACAATCTGCTGCCGGGCTCCCACGAAACTGACCGCCTGCGATCCCTGATCGCCGCCGAGGCGAAATCCCGTGGCGTGCCGGCGGAGCAGGCGCTGGCCGAGGCCAAGGAGGCCGAGACCGCCAAGCGCTTCGGCACCATCGAGGAATTCGGCGCCGCCTGCGCGTTCCTCTGCAGCGCCCATGCCGGCTATATCGCCGGGCAGAACCTGCTGCTCGATGGCGGCAGCTACAACGGCACGCTCTGAGCCGGTTCGCCGCGCCGGCCCGCCGCGCCTTGACAGAGCGCCGGGCCTTCGTTGGAGTCGCCGCCAGCGAGAACTCCAGCACCGGGTGGGCCCCAGATTGCAGGTGGCATCTTCGATGACGGCGGCGGCGCGCCCGGCGGAGAGCATGGTGCGGGTCGACGGCGTGTCCTGCGTCTTCGATCAGGTGCGTGCGGTGGACGCCGCCTCGTTCGAACTGGCGCGCGGCCGGTTCCTCACCATCCTCGGCCCCAGCGGCTCCGGCAAGACGACCCTGCTGCGCATGATCGCCGGATTCATCCGCCCGGCGGCCGGCGAGATCTTCATTGCCGGGCAGCCGGTTTCCGCCGTGCCGCCGCACAAGCGCAGCATCGGCATGGTGTTCCAGCGCCTGGCGCTGTTCCCCCATATGACGGCGGCCGACAACGTCGCCTATCCCCTGAAGATGCGCCGCTTCGATCCGAAGACGATTCCGGACCGGGTGGAAACATACCTGAATCTGGTGCGCCTGCCCGGCTATGGCGCGCGGCGCATCCATGAGCTCTCCGGCGGGCAGCAGCAGCGCGTGGCCATCGCCCGCGCCCTGGTGTTCGAACCCGACCTGCTGCTGCTGGACGAGCCGCTCGCCGCCCTGGACCGCAAGCTGCGCGAGGACATGCAGCTCGAGTTCCGCCGCATCCAGCAGGAGCTGGGCGTCACCACCATCAATGTCACCCATGATCAGCGCGAGGCGCTGGTGATGTCCGACGAGATCATCGTCATGGATCGCGGCAAGATCGAGCAGAACGCGCGGCCGGTGGACACCTATCGCCATCCGGCCAGCCGCTTTGTCGCCGGCTTCATCGGTGTGACCAATTTCCTGGCGGCAACTGTTGCGGGAACCGGGGAGGGTGGCGCGGTCCGCTTGCGCGTCGGCGCCGTCGAATTGCAGGCGCGCGCGCCGGCGGCGCCGCTGTCCGAGGGCCAACCGGTGGACGCGGCGCTGCGGGCGGAGCAGATCCGCCTGGCACCGGAAAAGTTGGCGCTTTCCGGCCTGTCCCATGTCTTCGAAGGCCACGTCGAAGAGGTGATCTTCGAAGGCGACCGCATCGTTTATGGCGTGCTTTGCCCGATACTCGGCGATACGCTGCTGCGTTTGTTCGATCACGACCCGCTGCATCACCGCTCGCATGCAGCGGGAGATGCCGTTTTCATCGGCTGGAATGCGAGCGACCTCATGATCTTTCCGCGCTAGGCGCGGCAAGGAAAAGACCAGGGAGAATAGGAGAAACCATGAGCGACTACCGCAAGACCAAACTGATTGTGCCGGTCACCCGGCGCCGCGTGCTGCAGGGTGCTGCCGCGGCCGGTGCGTTGGGCCTAGCCGGCTTGCGCCCCGCCTGGGCGCAGGAGCCGGAGAAGCCGAAGGAAATGATCGTCCGCGTCTGGGGCGGCGTGTGGGAAGAGGCCATCACCGAGGGCGTGTCCAAACCGTTCACGGAAATGACCGGCATCGCCATCCGCAACGACCTGACCGAGGACAACGAGCTGCAGCCTAAATTATGGGCAGCGGTCGACGGCGGCCAGACGCCGCCGGTGCATATCAATTGGGACACCTCGACCAACGCGGCGAAATCGGCGCTCCATGGCGCGGCCGTCGACCTCGGCGATCTGAAGGGCCTGGATGTGCTGCTGCCGGCGGCAAAGCCGGCAGGCTTCGACGGCTGGCCGATGGTCAACGCCTACACCTATGCCTATGTGCTGGCTTACAGCGACGCGGCATTTCCCGATGGCGCGCCCGACAGCTGGCAGGTGCTGCTGGATCCCAAATACAAAGGCCGCATCGCCCTCTATGACGACGGCATCGGCTTCCACCCGGTGGCCCAGGTGGCGGGCGGCGGCAAGGTGGAGGACATCCCCGATAACATGCAGCCGGCCTGGGACTTCATCGCCAAGCTCAAGGAGCAGGCGCCGCTCCTGGGCGAAGACCCGGATTTCACCAACTGGTTCCAGCAGGGCCAGATCGATCTCGCCTGCACCATCCTGTCCAATGCCCGCGAGGCCAAGATGAATGGCATCAAGGTGTCCTGGACCGTGCCGAAGGAGGGCTGCAAGCTCGATACCGACGCGCTCTGGGTGCCGAAGAATCCGGCGGAAAACGAAGTGTACTGGGCGAAGAAATATGTCGAGTACGCCATCACCGCCGAGGCGCAACAAAAATGGACGGCGAAGCTCGGCCTGCCGCCGGTCTATCCCGGCCTGACACCGCCGGCCGATCTCGTCGGCGATATCGCCTATCCGACCAAGCCGGAGGATTTCGACCGCTTCATCCGCGTGCCGACGAATGTGCTGGTGGAGCATGAGAAGGAGTGGTTCGAGAAGTTCAACGAGATCATGCAGGGCTAAACAGGTCATTTGGTGGACGTTGTAGGGGCGGGTTTCAAACCCGCCCCTACGATTTTGATGATGGATATGAAGGCGACGAACATACCGATTTCATGGCGCCTGCTCGACGCGGCCGAAGCCCTGGCCTCGCGCCTCTGGCCGACATCGATGCGGCGCTTCACCGGCTGGCTGCTGCTGTCGCCGGCGTTCCTCTTGGTGTTTGTGCTGGTTGCCGGGCTGGTGCTGATTGCCGGCTACAGCCTGCATGAGCTGGATACCAGCACCTATCGGCTCAAAGCCGACTACACGCTGGAGAACTACGCGGACATCGTCGCCAAGCCAACCTATTGGAAGTATATCGGCCGCAGTTTGCTGGCGGCACTGATTGTCACCGTCGTCACCGTCACGCTCGCGTTTCCCTATGCCTATGTCATGGTGCGCACGCGCTCGCCGTTGCTGCGCAAGCTGCTACTGATCAGCCTGTTCCTGCCCTTTTTCATCGGCCAGGTGGTGCGCGCCTACGGCTGGCTGATCCTGCTGGGCAATCAGGGCTTGCTCAATGTGGCGTTCGGTTGGATCGGCCTTGGGCCCTTTAACATGATCGCCAACTATGGCGCGGTCATCGTCGGCCTGGTGCAGTTCATGCTGCCCTTCGCCGCGTTGCTGCTGGCGCCGGCCATTGTCGCCATCCATGAGGAGATGGAACTGGCGTCGGAAAGCCTGGGTGCCAATTGGCTGCGCACGCTCTGGCATGTGACGCTGCCGATGGCGAAGCCCGGATTGATCGCGGCATCGGTGGTCGTGTTCACCTTGACGCTGACCGACTTCGCCATGCCGGAGATCCTCGGCGGCGGCACCACGGATTTCATCGCCAATGGCATCTATGACGCCTTCTTCCAGCTCTCCGACAAGGGCTTCGGCTCGGCCCTTTCCATCATCCTGGTGGCGTTGGGCAGCCTGCTGGTGGCGCTGATCTTCGCGCTCGCCGGCGCCGGCACCCTCAGCTTCATCGCGGAAAAGCGCAAATGAGCGGCGGCCGCAGCAAGGCGATCGTTCTTGGCGGCATCGTGCTGTTCAACATCGTCTGCCTGGCGTTGCCGACGATTATCGTCCTCGTGACCTCCTTCACCGCCGGCAACATCATCCGCTTCCCGCCCGAAGGCCTGTCGCTGCGGTGGTATCAGACGCTGCTTGAGAAGACCGCCTACCAGGAGGCCTTCTTGCGCACGCTCTATGTGGCGCTGATCTGCACCGCGGTCAGCATACCCGCGGGCACGTTGGCGGCCATTGCCATGGCCCGCTACCGCCTGCGCTTCCTCGGCGGGCTGCAGGTCTATTTCCTGCTTCCCTTCACCATCCCGTTGATCGTCGCCGGTCTGGGCATGATGGAGATGCTGATCTCCATCAGGATGTTCGGCCAGCTCTGGCCGGTAGGCATCGCCGCCTGCATCATCAACTTGCCATTCATGATCTGGGCGGTGGCGGCCTCGGTGAACGGCCTCGACCCCGATCTGGAGAATGCCGCCGCCAATCTGGGCGCGCCGCCGCTGCAAACCTTCCTCACCGTCACCCTGCCGGCGGTGATGCCCGGCGTCATCACCGGCGCGTTGCTGATGTTCGTGCTCGCCTTCAACGAGTTCATTGTCAGCCTGCTGCTGACCAACGCCCGCATCGTCACCCTGCCGGTATTGATCTACAATTCCATCCGCAGCGTCATCACCCCGGACCTGGCGGCGGTGTCGGTGGTCTATATCCTGGTCGCCGCCGTGGCGATCTGGCTGCTCGACAAGCTGGTGGGTTTGGATATCTTCCTGCGGTCGAAGTGAGCACCGATCGGGAACTCCAATAATGCCACGCGAAGTCAGCCTGCACGATCTGGCCAAACTGTCCGCCGCGGATCGCGGCCGGCTGCTGGTGCGCTCCGAGGCCGATCTCGGGCCGATCATCGAGAAGGTGAAGCCGATCATTGCCGCGGTGAAGGCGGAGGGTGACGCCGCGCTGGCCCGCTTCGCCCGGGAGTTCGACAAATCGCCGGTGGAAGCCGACAAGCTGAAAGCCACCGAGGCGGATTTCGACGCTTCCTTCAAATTGGTCGAGCCGGAGGTGATCGAGGCGATCGAGTTCGCCGTCGACGGCATCCGCCGTTTCCACGAGGCGCAAAAGCCCGAAGAGATGTGGATGAAGGAAATCCGCCCCGGCGCCTATGCGGGCGACCGCTTCATCCCGATTCCCTCGGTGGCCTGCTATGTGCCGCGGGGCAAGGGCTCGTTCCCCAGCGTGGTCATGATGACCACCATACCCGCCGTTGTGGCGGGCGTGCCGCGGGCCATCATTGTCACGCCGCCCGGGCCGGACGGGAAGATCGATGCGGCGACGCTGGTGGCGGCGCGGCTGGCCGGCGTGAAGGAAGTCTACAAATGCGGCGGCGCCCAGGCGGTGGCGGCCGTCGCCTACGGCACCCAGACGGTGCCGAAGATGGCCAAGATCGTCGGCCCCGGCAGCCCCTATGTGGTGGCGGCCAAGCGCCTGCTCAGCGACGTCATCGATCCCGGCATCCCTGCGGGGCCTTCGGAAGCGATCATCCTCTGCGACGAAACGGCCAACGGAATCGTCGCCGCGCTGGATCTGATCGTCGAGTCCGAGCATGGGCCGGACAGCTCGGCGTTCCTGGTGACCAACAGCCGCGCCGTGGCCGAAGCCGCGCGCAAGGCCGTCCCCGAGCATTGGCAGCAGATGGGCGAGCAGCGTGTGTCGTTCTCCTCGACGGTGCTTTGCGGTCCGCGCGGCGGCATCGTGCTGACGCCGGATTTCGAGTCGGCGATCCAGTTCGTGAACGACTATGCGCCCGAGCATCTGGAGATTCTGAGCAAGGATCCCTTCGACTATCTCGGCCGCATCACCAATGCGGGCGAGATCCTGTTGGGCGAACATACGCCGGTGCCGCTGGGCAATTTCGTGCTGGGACCGAATGCGGTGCTGCCCACCTCCGGCCAGGCACGCACCTGCTCGCCGCTGTCGGTGTACGATTTCATGAAGCGATCCTCTGTCGGCTATGTCACGGCGTCCGGCTATCCGCTGCTGGCAAAACATGCGCGGGTGCTCGCCACCTATGAAGGCTTCGACGGCCATGCCAATGCCGTCTCCGAAATGCGCGACAAGGCGCTGAAGCGGTAACGGACCTCAAATCATGCGCGCGGTGCGGTTCCATGGTGTCGGCGATCTCAGGGTCGAAGATGTGCCGGCGCCGGCGGCACCCGGCACGGGCGAAGTGCGCTTGCGCGTGTGCGCCGCGGGCATCTGTGGATCCGATCTGCACAACTTCAAGACCGGGCAGTGGATCTCGCGGCTGCCGGTGACGCCGGGCCACGAGTTTGCTGCCGAGGTTCTGGATGTTGGCGCCGGCGTGACGGGACTCAAAGTGGGCGATCTCGTGGTGGCTGATTCCCGCGCGCCCTGCGGCCGCTGCGAGAATTGCTTGAGCGGCCGGCATAACCTCTGCGTCGCGCTCGGGTACGTGGGAGAGGTCTGCGACGGTGGCTTCGCCGAACAGGTGACTCTGCGAGCTGGACAGCTTCTTACGGTGGATCCCCATCTGCCGGCTGAAGTCGCTGCCCTCGCCGAACCGCTGGGCGTGGCGTTGCACGTGATCCGCCGCCTCGATCCCGCGAAGGGCGAGCCGGTCCTTGTGGCGGGCGCCGGTCCGGTTGGCGGGCTGGTGACGCTGCTGCTGGATCATCTGGGCTTCGGGCCTGTGCTGTTCGCCGAGCGGCAGCAGACGCGGCGGGATCTCATCAGCGGAGTCTGCGAGGCACGGGCGGTCGAGCTGGAGCCGGACGCCGTGAGGGAGGCGCTCGGCGGCCGGCCGCTTCGCTATGCCGTGGAGGCCACCGGTCATGGCGCCGTGCTGGACCGCTTGACCGGACTCGTCGGCGCAGGTGCCCGAATCGCCATGGTCGGCATCTTCCATGGCCGCACGGAGATCGATGCCAATGCCATCGTCGAGCGGGAGATCGAACTCCTGGGCTGCAGCGTGTTTGCCGACGAGCAGCGCGAGGCCGTTGCGTTGCTTCCAGCCCTTGCGCCGAAGCTGCGCCAACTGGTGAGCACGCCGATCGCGCTGGAAGACGTGCCTTCCGCCTATCGCGATCTGCTGGAAGGCCGCGCGCCCGCACTGAAAACGATCATCAAGCCTTAGCCTTGATCGCCCCCTTCTTGGGGTGAGAAATAGCGCATGACCTATCTCGTGCGCCCGGCCGTGGTGAGCGATGCTGACGCCATCGGCATCTTGCATGTGCAGGCATGGCTGGAGACATATGCCGGCATCATGCCGGCCGATCTGCTGGCTTCCTTCTCGCGCGTGCGGCGGGCGGAGGCGTGGCGCGGCATGCTGAGCCGCGGCAGCCCCGGGTTGTTTGTCGCGGAGGAAGCGCGATCCGTGGTCGGCTTCGGGCTTTGCGGGCCGCAGCGCATCGCAACGCTGCCCAACTACCGGGGCGAGGTCTATGCCATCAATATTCTGCGGCGGTCGCAGGGCCGTGGCTTGGGCCGCGCCCTGATGGCGGCCATGGCGCAGAGTTTCAGGAATAGCGACGTATCTTCCATAACGCTTATGGTGCTCGCCAATAACATCTCCGCACGTCAATTCTATGAACGGCTCGGCGGCCGCATGATCGGCGAGATCGCGACCAATTTCGGCGGCGCTTGGCTTTTGGAACATGTCTATTGCTGGGATAATCTGTCGGCTCTTGCTGAGCGACCGTAGCATTGCTTACGCCCCGTCGCTCAGGCGTTGGCGAATCCGCTGCGCGATGGCCAGAAGCTCGTCTCGCGGCAAGGCCGGAAACTCCTTGCTGAAGAAGCGCGTGGCGCCGCTGGGCAATTTCTCTTCCACGATTTCGCCGCGGATCATCTGATCGTTGAGTGCGTCGCCCTTGCGATGCGGTGCCAGATGCACATGCAGGTGAGGGATACCGTCGCCGAAGATATAGACATAGACGACTTCGGCGCCGGTCGCCTCGCGCAGCATTCGCGTGCAACGCGCCAGCACGGGTCCGAAGCTCGCCGCCTCCGTGCGGTCGAGGTCGGTGATGTAGGGCACATGGCGCTTGGGCTCGAGATAGGCGAAGCCCGGCACTTCGGCGGCGAGGCTCACGGTCAGGCGCCATAGGTCATCCTCCCACACCTGGATGCGGTCGAATTCGGCGTCGGCGGCATCGCGGCGACAGAGCAGGCAGTCCTTGCTGGGTGCCGTGTTCATATCGACGCCATATAGCCGCCGTCGATATAGAGACACTGGCCGGTGATGTAGGCGGCGGCGTCGGAGCAGAGGAACACAGCGGCACCTACGAGATCGTCCGTATGGCCGAAGCGGCGCATGGGAATCTTGGCCAGCATCGCTTCCTGCCATTTGGTGTCTTGATAGAAGACATCGGTCAGCGCCGTGCGGAAGTAGCCGGGGCCGATGCCGTTGACGCGGATGCCGCGGGTTGCCCATTCGGCGGCGAGGGCGCGGGTCATGCCCAGCAGGCCGCTCTTCGAGGAGCCGTAGGGTACGGCGGTCGGCACGCCCACCTCCGATGTCAGCGAGCAGATATTGAGGATGGCGCCGCCGCCCGCTTCGGCCATGCCGCGCGCCGCCGCCTGGGCGCAGAAGAACGCGCCCTTCAGGTTGGTGTCGACGATCTTGTCCCACAGCGTTTCGTCCACCTCCAGGGAGTCGCGCACCTCTTCAATGCCGGCGTTGTTGATGAGGATGTCCAGGCCGCCGAGCTTATTGCGCGCATCCTCTACGGCCCGGCGGGCGGTGACGGCGTCGCGCACATCGATGGCGATGGCGATGGCATTATGGTGCTCGGCCTTGATGGCTTCCTTCGGTTCTTCGAGGCTTTTGAGATCGCGCGCCGCCAGCGCCACATCGGCGCCGGCCCGCGCCAGGCCCGCCGCCAGCGCCGCGCCGATGCCGCGGCTCGCCCCGGTGATGAGCGCGCGCCGGCCCTCCAGAGAGAATGAAGGATTGTCGCCCATAGCTGCTGCCCTCCGATAGCCGTTTTCCCGGCGGTCCGGCGATTGTATAGAACGGCCTCGGTTCGCCTGCAAAACCCCCGCGACATGACAGCCATCGACTCCGCCGAACATCCCACCGCCCGCGCTCGTGGCCTGGCCAAGGCGGGCGACTTCGCCGGCGCCGGCAGCGTGATCGTCGAGCTGGTGCGCGATGCCTTTGGACTCGCGGCAACAGCGGCAACGATCAATCGCGATCAATACAGCCTGAACTCCCTCAACGGCATCGTCGCGCTGGCGGACGGCCGCGAATTCTTCTTCAAGTTCCATCAGGAAGAAGGCGAGGGCGACACAGTCGCCGAGTACTACCGCGCCGAGACGCTGCGCGGGGCCGGCTATCCCGTCGACGTGCCGGCGTTTGCGTCGCGCGAAGTGGGCCGGCAGATTCTGCTCTATCGCCGGCGCCACGACCGGCGCTTCGCCGATCTCTGCCGCGCGGCGGAGCTGGAGGCGGCCGCGGACATCGGGCCGCTGATCCGCGCCCAGGAGGATCTCGACCGCATCATCGGCGAGCGCTATCTGGCGACCTTGCACGGCGCCAACAGCGAGGAGGTCGCAGCCGAGCCGATCCACCGGCTGTTTCATGGGCGGTTGGTCGATTCGGAGGTGCCGGAACGGCTGGGCGGCCGGGCGGTGCGGTTCTATCTGGATCAACCGTTCGAGTTTCCGGGACTCGCCACCCATTGGCGCGAAATCGGCCATCGCCGGTGGCGTATCAACGGCGTCGAGTATCGGGCCACGCTCGCCGAGCTGTTCGAGGAGAGCCGCCGGATCCTGGCGCCGCGGTCGCTGGCTGGTGCTGCGGTTGTCGCCCACGGCGATGCCCACAACGCCAATGTCTGGTGCGAGGATGCGGACAGCGCGGCGCCGCGGCTGGTGTTCTTCGATCCGGCTTTCGCGGGACACCACGTTCCCGCAATTCTCGCGGAGATAAAAGCGACGTTTCACAACATCTTCGCTCATCCTTTCTGGCTATATGACGCGCCGCTCGCGGCGGAGCGCTATGGGGCATCGGTGCGGCTCGACGGCGGTGTCATCGAGGTCGAACATGATTGGCGTCTCTCCCATCTGCGGACGGCCTTCTTAGAATCGAAATTCAGTCTCGTCTGGCAGCCGCTGCTGACGGAACTGGACCGGCGGCGGCAATTGCCGGCGGATTGGCGCCGCATCCTGCGCTGCGCCCTGTTCTGCTGTCCGACGCTGGTGATGAATCTCCGAGCCGGGGCGGGCGGCCACAATCCCGTCAGTTCGGCTATCGGTCTCGCCGCTGCTGTCATGGCCGGGAGCGAGCCCGAAACGGGCGGCGATCCGCTGTCGGTTCGGCTCGATGGCCTTAACCTCTAGAATCGCGATAATCCCTGGCATCTGGCAATCGAGGGCATCCCGCCCGCCGGCGCCGAGGCAATTTGCCAATTGTGCCCATCAGGATGGCGGCGGTAAAAGCAACGCCGAGGGACGCGGCGCCCGATAGCGTCCCACAGCTCGGCAAAGCCAGCGGCCGCAGGCTTCGCGCGTAACGGGATCGAGGTCACGGCATGTCTCTGGATTTGAAGCAGCTGCTCGCCGATCGCGGTGGCGAGAAATATGCGCTGGCGGAGCGCTACCTCAACGCGCAGATGGTGCGGGTGCTGAAGACCATCGGCTTCGATGTCAATTTCGTGTCGGCCGAAGGGCCTTACATCACCGACGAAGCGGGCGCGCGCTATCTCGACCTGCTCAGCGGTTTCGGGGTCTTCGCGGTCGGCCGCAATCATCCCGCCATCATCGATGCGTTGAAGCAGACGCTCGATGCCCGGCTCGCGAACCTGGTGCAGATGGACGTGTCTCCCCTGGCCGGCATTTTGGCGGAGCGGTTGACCCGCCTCGCGCCGGGGATGGAGCGCGCGTTTTTCTGTTCCACCGGGTCCGAGGCGGTGGAGAGCGCGATCAAGTTCGCACGCATCGCCACCGGCCGCGGCAAGATCGTCTATTGCAGCCACGCCTTCCACGGCCTCACCATGGGTGCCCTGTCGCTCAACGGCACCGAGGTGTTCAAGAAAGGCTTCGAGCCGCTGCTGCCCGATTGCCTGCAGGTGCCGTTCAACGATCTGCCGGCGCTGGAAGAAGCGCTGCGCGGCAACGATGTCGCCGCCTTCTTCGTCGAGCCGATCCAGGGCAAGGGCGTCTATATGCCCGACGACGACTACCTGCCGGAGGCGCTGAAGCTCTGCCGCAAGCATGGCGCGCTGTTCGTCGCCGACGAGATCCAGACCGGCCTCGGCCGCACCGGCCGCTTCCTCGCGCTCGAGCATTGGGGCGTCGAGCCCGACATGGTGCTGATCTCGAAGGCGCTGTCCGGCGGCTTCATGCCGGTGGGCGCCCTGCTGACCAAGAACTGGATCTTCGCCAAGTTGTTCGACCGCATGGACCGCGCCCTGGTGCACGGCTCCACCTTCAGCAAAAACGACCTGGCGATGGCCGCGGGCCTCGCGACTTTGGACGTCATCGAGAGCGAGAAGCTGATCGCCCGCGCCGAGGTGCTGGGCGAGGGCATCCTCGCCGATTTCCGGCTCATGCGCGACAAGTACGAGCTGGTGAAGGATGTTCGCGGCAAGGGATTGATGATCGGCATCGAGTTCGGCGCGCCGAAAAGCCTGACGCTGAAGGCCACCTGGAGCGTGCTGGAAACCGCCAGCAAGGGCCTGTTCTGCCAGATGGTGCTGATCCCCCTGTTCAAGGATCACAAGATCCTCTGCCAGGTCTCCGGCCCCGGGGTGCACATCATCAAGCTGCTGCCGGCCCTGGTGATCGGCGATGTGGACCGCGCCTGGATTCGCAACGCCTTCGACACGGCGATCGCCGACTGCCACCGCGTGCCGGGCGCGGTGTGGGATCTCGGCCGCAACCTGGCCAGCCACGCCATCAAATCCCGCGCCGGCCGCGCGGCGTAAGAGGGCAGGCTGCGCTCCATCCCGATGGACGCGCCGCTGGATGTCCAGCGGGAAGGCAAATTCAAGCGATCGACCCCATGCCAAGCGAGAGATCGCCGAAAACAACCCCCGGATCGGGCTCCCTACATGTTTGGCGTGGCCGGGGCGAGCTATGCGCTGGACGCATAGCTCCGCAAATCCGGATTTCGAGCCCATGGATACTCAAGAACGCGAAAGAAAATTGCGAAGCTATGCGTTTCTTGCATAACTAGACGGAATACCATCTTACAGGAATGCGATCCTGTCGCCGGCCCTGGAGGTCAGGAATCCGGATGGCAACCCTATTCACAATGTCCAACATCAAGGCCGCGAAATCTACCGCGGCGACGACGCATTGTAGACGACAATAGGAAAAAAGTCAACTCCACCACATGTCGGCAATTAGCGTGCCCTCGCGTAAACGCGTTAGTTGTCGTCCTCGCGAAGACCCAGGGCGGCCGAGCGCACTTTCTAAGTGTCAGCCGACGCCGCACCTGAAACCCTGGACCATCGCTTTCGCTAGGGCGACAGTTCGGCGGTGTTGCGAGGCGTACCTCGACTTGGCGCCTCGGCGTCAAGCCCTACCGCTTCTCATTCCGTCCATATTGCAGCACCTGGACCTTCTCCAGCGTCACCAGACCGCTGCTCATCATGCCGTCGAGCAGGGGGAGGAAGCCGTTGATCTTTTCCTCGCTGTCGACGATCTCGATCAGCAGCGGCAGATCTTCCGACAGACGGAGGATCTTCGTCGTGTGCAGCCGGCTGGAATGGCCGTAGCCCATCGGCCCGCGCAGCACGGTGGCGCCGGCCAGGTGCATCTCCCGCGCCTTCAGCACGATGGCCTCGTAGAGGGGTTTGCCGTCCTGTCTGTCGTTCTCGCCGATGAATATCCGCAAGAGCATCGCCTGCTTCGGTATTTCCATGGCCTAAGCTCCCTTCAGACGGTTGAGGCGGGCCGCGATCCCATGGCCGAGCCAGACCGCGCCCAGCCATGTGACGATGGAGACGCCGACATTGACGCCGGCCACGGCCCAATGGCCCATTTGCCAGAGACGTAACGTCTCCAGGCTGAACATCGAGAAGGTGGTATAGCCGCCGCAAATGCCGGTCATCACGAACTGGCGCTGCCGCGGGCCGGCGAAGAGACGGCCGTCGGGTCCGGTCAGCGCTGCGTAGAAGCCGATGACGAAGGATCCGGTGACATTGACGAACAGCGTGGCCCAGGGAAAGCCGGGGCCGCAGCAATCCTGAAATGCCAGCGAGGCGAGCGCGCGCAGAACGCTCCCGATCACGCTGCCAAGAATTACCGCCGCATAGAGCTCCAGCTTATGGCGGAATGCTGGCGGTCCGGACTTCACGGCTTGCGCGGCCGCAGTCTGTGCATCGGCGTCAAGCTTGCGATGCTGCGTCACGGCGCACCGGCGCCGGCGGCGAAGCCAAGCACCGCTGCCCCGATGCAGAGCCCAAGAGAAAGCACGACATTGCCGCCGGCCCGGAGGAACTCGCCGTCCCGGGCGAGCGCCAGCGTTTGCAGGCTGAAGGACGAGACTGTCGTATAGGCGCCGAGGAAGCCGACAACCGCGAATTGCCAGTGGGCCGGGCTCTGCATCAGAAACCGGGCATCGGCGGCTGCGGCGAGAAGACCGACGGCGAAGCTGCCGGTGACATTCACCGCCAGGGTGCCCCAGGGAAAGGTCTCGCCGATTTGCCGGCCGACGAGTCCCGACAGGAAGTATCTCGCCGCGCCGCCGAGGGCGCTGCCCAGCGCTATCCAGATCAGGTCGTAGTGAGCATCCAACATTCCAGGCGATTCCATTCGATCTGTCGCCGATCGTATCCGGCCGCGACCGGAAAAATGTTAGCTCACGGAGGGGCGCGGAAAGGCAAGCCTTTTGTTGTTTCGATCCGGCGCCTGTCCCATCGTCGCGAGCCGCCCGCATTGTCCCGCAATCAGCGCCTCCATGATCGGCCAAGCGGAAGGGCTTGCGTTCCGCGCCGCTCCGCTCTGCAGCATTCTGGCTGCGGAGATCGACTGGAAAGTCGTGGGATATCTGCTTTACTTTGTTGGCGTCGACATGAATGAGGTCGCGCCCGCTCTACACATCAACGATTTGTTCGTACACGAAGCCTCGCACCGCAAGGGCGTGGGCGGGTCGCTGATACACAAAGCGCGCGAAATCGCGACGGCGCGTGGCGCGGGCCGGCTCTTCTGGACCGTGTAGCAAAAGAATCCGGAGGCGATTGCTTTCTATCAGGCCCTGGGCGCCGAATCCTGGGACCAGGAGGTTCCCATGACCTGGACTGCGCCGGCCGCGAGCCGAGCAAAGAGAGCCAAGGGCCACAGAATGACCCTTGGCTCTAAAGACTCAAAGCGAAGACCTGAGCTTGCGACAGCTAATCAGGTCGAGACGACCAGCCCGACAATGATTTCGCCGTCAAACCAGACGCGAACCGTGCTGCCGCCGAGGAAGCCGCGCTGTACCATGTCCTCGAGGTGCGCCGCCGAGTTATCGAGCCGCTTCCACACATTGTTCACCAGAAGCCAGAGGCTGCGGGCGCTGCCCGGTGGATAGGCGATGAGCTCCACCCAATACTGCGTGGCGATGCCGGATTGCACAGCAGCGAGCGCCTCTCCGCCGGGGAAGGCTGCTCCCGGCGAGAACGGCAGGGTCGCTACCGCCGCCCGCTGCGCATGGATCGAACCCGCATAGGCCGTTGTCGTGGGACTTGTTAAAGCAGGCATGTCTGTTCCTCCTCCGCGCTTGGTTATGCCGATTTACGAACCATTGACGACGAGCCCGACGATTTCGGTGCCCTGATACCAGACCCGGACCTGGTTGCCGGAGTTCTGGAACGCCCGCTGCACCATCGTCCGGTCGTGGGGCGAGGACGTGTCGCGCTTGCGCCAGTCGTTGTTGACGTACAGCCAGAGGCTGGAGGCGGTGCCCGGCGGATACGCCACCTCCTCGTCCCAGTACTGCGTCGCAATGCCGCTCTGCACCGCGGTCTGGACCAGAAGAGCGATCGCGCCGCGGATATCGGGCCGATTGCCGATACGCTGCGTGGCCGGTCTGCCGGGCGCGTCCTGCTGTGGCGAACCGGTCTGCCGCAAGACATTGATCGCCTGCGCCGGCGTCAGCACCGTTTGGCCGGCGGCGCGCAGGATGCCTTGGATGCTGCCCAGGCTGCCGACGACGATCGGCGAAGCGCTGGAGGTGCCGCTGAACGTATCGGTGTACCAGACATTCTCATCCGCGCCGCCCTGCAGGCCGCCGCCGCCGGTAGTGGTCACCTCGCGGCCCCAACCCTGGGCATCGACCCGCCGGCCGTAGTTCGAAAAATCCAGCCGTGAACGGTCCGGCCCATGATTGCGGCCGTGGGTTCCGGGCGGCGGTGCGCCGGCTCCCGCGACCACGGCAAGCGAGCTCGGGTTGGCCGGGTTGAACGGGTTTCTCCAGCTGGTCGGAAATCCCGCCGCCGGCGTGTCATAGAGGGCGTCGTCCAGGTTCTCCGCGCCATTGCCCGCTGCTTCCACCACGGTCACGCCCAGGTTGGTGGCATAGCGGATCGCCGCATAGTCGTCCGGCCACCATTCCAGGGCGATATAGCCCCGCTGGTCCTGACGGCTCTGGAAACTGTGCCGCGGCCCGGGCCGGTGCAGCTCGATGAGAATGATGTCGCCGGGACTGAGCAGGTTGGCCGCCTGGTGGATCGCCGACGCCGAACCGACGCCGCCGAAGATGGAGATGGCGCGGACATTGGCATCGGGCGAAATGCCGGTAACGCCGAAGCCGTTGAGGTCGGCGCCGAATTCTCCGACCACGCTGGTGCCGTGATTGCGCCAGTCGATATCGTTGGTGGGGGTTCCGCCGACGACACCGCCTTGGTTCTGCAACAAATCCTCGTGCGAGAAATTCCACGCGCCTTCGATATCGATGATCCGGCTGCCGGCGCCCCGGCCGCCCGGCACCGTTGCCGCGTAAACGGCATCGACACCCTCGGGCGCAGCATTGAGATAGCCCTGCCGGGAAGTGAAATCCGGAGTCGCCGGCGGCGCGGCTTCGACGGCTTCCTCGCGTTCGAGCGTTGCCTCGGCGGAACGCGGACCGACCGGCGGCTCGGCCGCCGGCTTTACATAGGCGGTGACGATCCCTGGGAGCGACGCCAGCGACTTGGCCAAATCCTCCAGCCGGCTGTCTTCCGCGCGGACCCGGTAGAAGACCGAAAGATCGGGCACCTCGACGGCGGCACGCGAGCGCAGGGCGGTTGCTTCGGCCGCCAGACGCTCCTCGCTGGGGCCAAACAGCGGCTGCAGCGCGATATTTTCATCGGCCAGGAGCTTGTTGATGCGCGTCGTGTCGGCGCCTGCTGCCGATGCCACTTCCGTCGCCGTCGCGCGCAATCCGGCGCTGGGTTCCGCCACGACCACTAGTTCGCGTTCAGGAAGCGGCATCTCCGGATGCGGGGTGTCGCCATTTGCTCCGGATTTCGGTCTTTTCGCTGCCATTCTCTACCTCCATCGGTTGGCGATTCTGCGCAGCTCGTTCAGGGCATCTCCTCGGCCGGCTTGAAGAACGCCGCTTCGACGGCGGGCGTGCGGCTTAGCGTCGCCGCAACACGATCAGCTGTCTCCCTGTCGGGCACCTCGATCTTGAAATAGGTCCTCAGATCCGGATCGTTGGTACTGGGATGCATCGGTGCTAGATGCACGCCAAGCTCGCGGATAGCCTTCACCAGCCCGCTTGCGGCGGAGGCAATTCCTGCCTCTCCGCCGGTTTGCTTTCGCAAGGCTTCGGCGCCATCAGGCGACAGCTTGACTGTAACAAGCATGCGCGCTGCTTTGCTTTACCTGGTCGTCGTGAATGTTTTGCTATTAAAAAGTGTCGTACACTGCTCGACACCTTGGGATGCAACAATGATCCCACGGCAGGTTGAAGTCAATCGCGCCACCGCCGGACAACGCGCATGCTACAAACTTGCCACATGGATTACCGATTATGCCGCGCAATGCGCGGCGCCCGGCGCGTGCTCAGCCAGCGAGGACGGGATCCACGGCGCGTGCCGCACCGGATTCGTTTTTCGCCGCCGCGGGCCTTCCGCCGGCTGCCGCGATGCACTCGAAATCGAGCGGCTCGCCCTTCGAGATCCGCACATGGCCGCCGTTCTGCAGCCGGCCGAACAGCAACTCCTCGGCGAGCGGGGCCTTGATGCGGTCCTGAATCACGCGCATCAGCGGCCGGGCGCCATAGAGCGAGTCGTAGCCCGCAGCCGCCAGCCAATCGCGCGCCGAGTCCGTCAACTCCAGCGTCACGCTCCGCTCGGCGAGCTGTGCGGCAAGTTCGGCGATGAATTTGTCGACCACCCGGGACATGACCGCCGGGCTCAGGCGGTTGAAGGCGATCGTGGCATCCAGACGGTTGCGGAACTCCGGTGGAAACAGGGCATTAATCGCATCCTCATCCTCGCCGCTGCGCGCGTCCCGGGCGAATCCGAGCACCGCCTTCGCCATCTGGGCCGCGCCCGCATTGGTGGTCATGATGACGATTGCGTTACGAAAGTCGCAGGTCTTGCCGTTGTGGTCGGTGAGGCGTCCATCATCCATCACCTGCAACAAAATACTAAGGATGTCCGGATGCGCTTTCTCGATTTCATCGAGCAACAGCACCGCATGGGGACATTGATCGACGGCGTCGGTCAGCAGGCCGCCCTGATCGAATCCGACATAGCCAGGCGGCGCGCCCAACAGGCGGCTGACAGAGTGCTTTTCCATATACTCGGACATGTCGAAGCGCAGGAGCTTGACGCCGAGGACGTTGGCAAGCTGCCGGGCAATTTCGGTCTTGCCGACTCCGGTCGGTCCCGAGAACAGATAGGAGCCAATCGGACGATTGGCGCTGCGGAGCCCGGCGCGCGACAACTTCATCGCCGAGACCAGCGTCGAGATCGCCTTGTCTTGACCAAAGACCTTGTCCAAAAGCTCCCGTTCCAGCCCCGCGAGCGCCTGACGGTCGTCGTTTGACACGGTC
>Ga0184626_10000090_pt1 | contig 20717 bp, 22 predicted proteins | sample PLM3_60_b1_FD_133142 | JGI IMG/M metagenome (GOLD analysis project Ga0184626, IMG submission 133142) | Groundwater sediment microbial communities from an aquifer in East River, Colorado, USA - PLM3_60_b1 | ecosystem: Environmental > Terrestrial > Soil > Riparian zone | place: USA: East River... | reverse complement strand
GGCGTCGTCGGCTGCGGCAATATCGGCGCCATCGTCGCCGACCGCGGCCACGGCCTGAAGATGCGCGTGCTCGCCTTCGATCCTTATCTTTCGGAAGAGCGCGCCCGCGATCTTGGCGTGCAGAAGGTGGAGCTGGACGATCTGCTCGCCCGCGCCGATTTCATCACCCTGCACACGCCGCTGACCGACTCGACGCGCCACATGATCGACGCCAAGGCGCTGGCCAAGATGCGGCGCGGCGTGCGCCTGATCAATTGCGCCCGCGGCGGCCTGATCGACGAGGCTGACCTGAAGATCGCCCTCGAAAGCGGCCAGGTGGCGGGCGCCGCGCTCGACGTCTTCGCCGAGGAGCCGGCCCGCGCCAATCCGCTGTTCGGCATGGATACAGTGATCGCCACGCCCCATCTGGGCGCCTCGACCGCCGAAGCGCAGGAGAAAGTCGCGATCCAGGTCGCGGAGCAGATGGCGGATTTCCTGCTCACCGGCGCCGTCTCCAATGCGCTGAACATGCCGTCGGTGACGGCGGAGGAGGCGCCGCGCCTGCGGCCCTATATGGCGCTGGCGCAATTGCTCGGCTCCTTCGCCGGGCAGCTCACCCATTCCGGCCTGAAAGGCGTGACCATCGAGTATGAAGGCCACGCGGCGGAGATCAACACGCGGCCGATCACCGCGGCGGCACTCGCCGGCCTGCTGACGCCGCTCTTGGACAGCGTCAACATGGTCAATGCGCCGGTGTTGGCGCGGGAGCGCAACATCGAAGTGACGGAAATCCGCCACGACCGGCCCGGCGATTATCAGACGCTGATGCGCCTCGCCGTCGTCACCGACCGCCGCTCGCGCGACGTGGCGGGCACGCTGTTCGGCGGCGACAAACCGCGCATCGTCGAGATCAAGGGCATCCGCATCGAAGCCGAGCTGGGCCGCCACATGCTCTACACGACGAACGAGGACAAGCCCGGCTTCATCGGCCGCCTGGGCACGCTGCTCGGCGAATCCGGCATCAACATCGCCACCTTCCATCTCGGCCGCAGCGCGCCCGGCGGCGACGCCATCGCGCTGATCGAAGTCGACCAGGCGCTGGGCGAGAACCTGCTCGCCCGCGTCCGCGCCATCCCCGGTGTGGTACAGGCGGAGTCGCTGGCCTTTTAGAGCAAGCGCGTTAGCGGTTGATTCCGGCGCGTCCGGCATTCGCCGCATAGCCCCCTATTATTGGCTTCGGCGCGGCCTTGACGCCACCGGCCCAGAAGCACATCGTTGACGGAACCGCACGGGATAAGAATCCCGTCCATGGCCGGGCAGGCTTCGCTTCGGGGGGCGCCACATGCCAATCGGTCTTGTCGATGTCGTTATCATCCTTCTTGTCGCGCTGGATCCGCCGCGGGGATCGAATCCCGGCGTTGTCTTCGCGCGAGCGCAGACCCACTGATCCGCGGCGGCGGCCAGTCGCTAGGGATCATCGACGCATGGCGAAACCGAAGGAAGGCGAACGATGACCATTCAGGACGGTTCCTCTTCCGGAGTCGAGACCGAGCAGGCGCCTCAGCCTCCGGCGAAGCCGGTCGCCGCAGCCAAATCGAGGGCGCCCGCCAATCCGGTCCGGCGATGGACGCTGACGATCCTCGCCCTCTGCGTCATCATCTTTGTTTACACCCTGTTTTCCGATCGTCTCGCGCCCTATACGCCACAGGCCGTCGTGCAGGCTTACATCGTCGGCGTCGCGCCCGAAGTTGCGGGGCGGATCGTCGAGGTCAACGTCGTCGACAATGAGCAGGTCAAGGCGGGCCAACTCCTGTTCCGCATCGACCGGGAATCGTATGAGATCGCGGTCCGGCAGGCGGAGGCGCGGCTCGCCACGGCCGGCCAGAACATCGGCGCTTCGACGGCCGGCGTCAGCGCGGCCGAAGCCAAGCTCGCCGAGGCGATCGCCGAGCGCGAGAATACTCGCGAGCAGGCGGCGCGCGTGCTGACGCTGGTCAAGAAGGGCATCTACGCCAAGGCGCGGGAAGACCAGGCGAACGCCCAAGTCAAATCGGCCGAAGCCGTCGTACAGAAGGCCGAGGCGGACCTCGAAGCGGCGCGACAGAGCCTCGGGCCGGAGGGCGCGGACAATCCACAGATCCGCGACGCACTTGCCGCCTTGCAACAGGCGCAGCTGAACCTCGTGCGAACCGATGTGTTCGCGCCGGCCGACGGGCTTGTCACCAACCTGCAGATCACCGTCGGGCAATATGGGAGTCCTGGTCAAAGCCTGCTGACCTTCATCGATGTCGGCGATGTCTGGATCAATGCGGATTTTCGTGAGAACAGCCTCGGGCTGATTTCGCCGGGTGCTCCCGCCGAAGTGGTTTTGGATGTGCTGCCCGGACAGGTTTTCCCGGCGACTGTCGAGAGCATCGGCTGGGGTGTTGCGCGCAGCGGCCAGGCTGACGCCGGCGACCTGCCGACGGTGCGCAATCAGAGCGGCTGGATCCGCGATCCGCAGCGTTTCACCGTTCGGCTGACGCTGGCCACGGACAAACTGCCGGCGGGAGTCCGCTACAACTCGCAAGCCAATGTCATCGTGTACGCCGACGAAAACTCGATCACCGGCGCGATCGGCCGGCTGTGGATCAGGCTCGTGAGCATCCTCACCTATGTCATCTGACGCCACGCCTGCCGCTTCATCGCCGGCGCCGGCAATCGCGGGGCTTGCCGCACAGCGCATGGCGCTGCGCATCGGCTTCGGCGCCGCGCTGGGCTTCGTGCTCGCAGAGTTTACGGGAGCGCCGATCTTTTTCCTGGCGCCGCTTCTCGCGGTTCAGCTTCTCGCTTCCATGCAACAGCCGCCGACGCTGCGGCAGGGAATCGGTCTCGTCGTGCTCATTGCTGTGACCAGCGGCGTGACGCTGCTTCTGGCCGGCGCTTTTGCCAGCCGGCCGCTGGTCTATGTTGTATTGATCGCTGTGACGCTGTTCTTCGGCTTTCTGCTGGATACCGCCGGCAAGACGGCAACCGCCGGCAATTTGCTCACGATGACGGCAACGATTCCGCTGCTTGTCACTCAGTCGGCCGAGTCAGCGACAGCGTTGGCCGGCAGCTTCATCGGCGCGACGGCCATTGCCGTGCTGACGGCATGGCTCGCCTTCGCCGCATTTCCGGGCCCGCCGGCCGAAACGATGGCGCCGCCGCCGGTTCGTCGGGCGTCGCCACGCACCGCGCTCGTCAATACGCTGCTGCTGTTTCCCGTGCTGCTGCTGTTCATGCTCGACGGTCGCACGACCTTCGTCGTGCTGATGGTGATTATCGCGATCATCCGCCAGAGCGACCGCAGCGCCGGACCGCGCGCGATGATCGCCTTGCTTGCGGGAAATTGCCTTGGCGGGCTCGTCGCCACGATCGCCTTTGCATTCGTCACGCTGCAGCCGTCCTTCGTTTTCTTCCTCCTGATCGTGCTGCTGGTCGGCCTGACATTCGGTGCCCGCGCCGCCGCCGGCGGCGCACAGGCACCGTTGTTTTCCATCGCCCTCGCCAGTTTCGTCATCCTGTTGGGTATCGGCGTCTCGCCGCTGCCGGCGGAATCGGGCGAAGCCTTCACCGCCCGCCTGTGGAATGTGATGCTGGCGGGCGTTTACGCCGTCGGCGCGATCAGCCTGGTCTCGGCACCGGCCGCGAACGTCGCGACGGCGTCCTCAGAGAAGGAGCCTGTTCGTCCATGAAAATCCTGGATACTCTGGCGCTCAACGAATCGCGATAAGGTCACCGGATTTCGCTTTGCCTTATCGGCGATCTGCGTGCGTGCTGCGACTGCCCGGACATCAGGCATTTGATCTGGTGATCCGATAAAAGAGGCGCTTGGGAAACAAGCGCTGCAAAACGACCAAGAGGGAGGCTCTGTGGCATCGGCGGCGATACCCGGGGCCTTTCCGCCCACGATGATCGATGTCGAGGTCGACGGCAAAACCTACCAGGAGATGCATGTCGATGGCGGCACCAGCTCCCAGGTCTTCGTCTACCCGCCGTCACTGAATGTGGGCAGCACCGGAATCGTCCGGGAGCGGCGGCTCTACGTCATCCGCAACGCCCGCCTGGACCCGGACTGGGCGCAGGTCGAGCGTAAGACCTTCAGCATCGCCGGCCGCGCCCCATCTCCTCCCTGATCCAGAGCCAGGGCGTGGGCGATCTCTATCGGATCTATCTGATAAGCCAGCGCGACGGCGTCGACTACAACCTCGCCTACATGCCGAGAAGCTTCACCCGGACGCTGAAGGAGCCGTTCGAAACGGCCTACATGAAGGAACTGTTCCAGATCGGCTACGACCGCGCTGAACGGCTACCGCTGGGCCAAGGGGCCGCCGGGTTTTGCCGTGGCGGAAGGCGAGGCTTCGCCGTGAGGAGGCGAGGGAGCGCGGATGTTCATCGCGCATTCCTAGCCTGCTTCTCCTCACCCCTTCTGCGTCGGCTTCACCGCGCCCGCCGTCGGCGTCGCGTTGCGGCTGAAGCTGAACGGCCGCTCGGGGCCCCTCTGCTGCCACTCGAGGACCAGCGGCACATCCGCCTTGGGCTTGTAGTGGTCGGCGGCCCTGGCGATCGCCTTGAGCTTGCCGATCCGGTCGCTCATCGCGGCGTTCGTCGATGCCGAGCGCGCGCGGTCCTCGGGCGACCGCCGGTCCCGCGACTTGACCGTTTTCAGCTTGGTCATGCCGATATCCGGGAAATCCGGCTCAAGATCCGCCACCACATCGAAGGCCGCGATGGCCAGGTCGTAGAGCCCGAGTTTGCGCAGGATCCGCCCGAGATCGTAATAGGCGTCGGGGTTCTTCGGCTCCCGCTCGATGCCCTGGCCATAGGCGTCCGCGGCCTCCGCCAGCTTGCCCTGCGCCTGCAAGGTTGTACCCAGCAGGAACGAGGGTTCGTAGCCCTCGGGACTTCCTGCGAGCAGGGTCTTGTACAGCTCCATGGCCTCCGCCTGATTGCCGCGCTCCGCTGCGATGCGCCCCAGGCCGTAGAGGGCCGCGACGCTGCGCGGCTCGATTTCGAGAACCAGCCGATAGCCGACCTCCGCCTTCTCCTTGTCGCCGGCGCGGTGGTTCTGCAGCGAACGCTTGATAGCGACCGACACGCAATGCTTGTCGAGCTTGTCGCCGAGATTCTTCTTGTTCTTCGTTTCGACGACGATGGTCTTGATCCGGTGCTCCTCGACGCCGAAGGAATACTTGTACGACTCGTTGCCGCGCAGGAAGTCATAAATGGTGATGCCGTTCTGGATGGCGTGGCGGATGCTGTGCGCATGCAGCACGACGCCCGGCGGCGGGCCCTTGAAGGTCTGGTCGCGCCCGCCGGCGAAGAACAGGAAGGCCTTCTTTTTGTAGTCGGCGAGAATCGCCAGGGCGCCCACCGGCCGATCGCCCTGCCATAGGACCGGCAGGAACAGCGATCCCGCATCGAAGACGTGCCGCAGCATCACCCGGTTGTTCTCCAGGATCCCGGCCAGGCGCGTGCCCTTCTGGTCGCCCCAGCGCTTGGTCCAGAACTTCAGCAGGATCTCGATGTCGCGGTCGACCGTGTCCTTATCCGCAGGGATGATCCGCAAATCCTTCGAGATCTCGAGCTGGCGCAACAGACGCCGGATCTTCTGCCGGGTATTGGCGCTCAGCTTGGTGTCGAGATAGGCGTCCCAGTCCCCCGGCAGCTGTGCCACGGGGCAAATGCCGAGATCGATATCGTCCTGGATTTCGGCCGCCGTCGTTTCGACGTTGAAATCCTTCCGGCGCAGTGCCTTCAGGAGGAGGGTGACGCGCTCGTCGGAGGTGCGGATGTCCTGCAGATGCAGTTGCCGCCAGTTCAGCTGCCTGATCCCATCGGCGATGGCGGCAATCGCCTGCTCCTGCATCTCAGGCCGGCAGATGAATCCCGCATAGTCGGCGAAGTGGTTGCCGCCCATATGGATGACGTTGTAGAGCTCGCCGGTCTTTCGTTCCTTGGTCTTGATCCAGAGCGGGAAGAAGGCCGCATAGTCCGGCGACTCGCCCTCGGGCCGCACTGCCAGGATGAGCGAAGGATAGGTGACCCGCTTGAGCCAGTTGAACATCCAGGTCCAGGACAGGAAGAAATGCGCTTCGGGGTCGGCGTCATAGACCGCCTCCCATTGCGGCTGCAACTCGGTGAACTTCTTTTGATCGTCGATGATTTCAACAAGCATGCTTCCAGCCTCGATCCATCAGATGGGGAGAATGAAGTTCAATCGTTTCTACGGTTCCGTGCGGCCGGTCGGCTTCCCCTCGGTCTTACCCCGGCATGCACTCTTTTTTCCACGCATTGCGGCCGTAATTTGGCGCAAACTTGTGGCAAGAGGATAGCATTTCCCACCGCCGATTTCCTGTGAAATCGGACACAGATTCCGCGCCCAAGGCGTTTAACCAGTTAGGAAATTGGCGCAAAACGCAGCGCGCTAACCTTAATGGCTCATCCCACCCTGGCTCACCCGAGCCGTGAGGAAGAATCCGTTGCCTTGCGCCGCCGCACGGGTCAGCAGTGGGCACTCAACAATGGAAGGCCAAATCCCATGAAGCTCTACTCCGGACCCCTCAGCCTGTTCTCCCGCAAGGTGGAGATCGCGCTGCATGAGAAGGGCCTGCCTTTCGAGGCGGAATATGTGCCGTTCACCCAGGACGGGGGTTACGAGCCCCGGCATCCCGCGGTGCTGGCGGCCAATCCGAAGCGCCAGGTGCCGGTGCTGGCCGACGGCGATGTCACGCTGTTCGATTCGACGGTGATCATCGAATATCTCGAGGATGCCTACCCGTTGCCGCCGCTATATCCGAAGGGTGCCGCGGCGCGGGCGCGCTGCCGCCAGCTCGAACTCGACGCCGATGAGATTTTTTTCCGGCCGGTGATCAATCTTCTCTACCGCACGGAGTCGGCTCCTGCCGATCCGCAGCTTCGCGAGCAGCGCCAGCGCGAGGCGCAGAAGGCCGAAGCCGCGCTGCGCGACCATTATGCACGGCTCGAGAAACTCCTCGCCGGCAGGGACCATTTCTGCGGCGCCTTCTCCGCCGCCGACATCGGCATGTTCATGACCCTGCATTATTCCCTGCGCCTCAACGGCCCGCGCCTTGACGGTCATCTCGACCTCGCCGCCTGGCACAGCCGGGTCGGCGCCCGCCCAGCCTTCACCCGCGTCACCGCCGAAATCGCCACCGCCGACCAAAAGCTCTCCCACCCCCTGCAGCCCTAGCACCCGCCCGCCACACGAGAAAATCTAATGCGACGGGTGAGAACTAATCGTTCGTCAGCAGGCGTTTAATGGGCCAATTCTTGGGTCAGAGCCCCGTGGCAATGCGGGTAACCCAAGAGGTGAAGTCATGGATGGCGGCAAATATTGGACCCTGAACCAGGTTCAAACGGCGATGTCCTATGCGGTGCCGACCGGCCAAAAGCCGGTGTCCTATAACTACGATCCGCCGCCGGGCGTACCGCGCCGCTCCGGCCAGTTTGCTGACCAAACCGTCGCCGTCCGCGATGCCCGGCCGCTGATCCCCACCCTGTCGCTCGACCGCGAGGGCTTCCAGCTGGTCCGCCACGACACCCAGGTGAGCGACTTCTATGACGAGGACGAACTGAAGCGCGTCTACTACTCGGAGGTGGAGGCGCTGGTGAAGCGCGTCACCGGCGCGGTGCGCGTCCACATCTTCGACCACACCCTGCGCAACGGCGCCGTCGCCGAACGCCCGAGCGACAACGCCGGCGGCCAGCTCATCCGCGAGCCCGTGCTGCGCGTGCATAACGACTATACCGTGAAATCCGGGCCGCAGCGCGTGCGCGACCTGATGGGCGCCGATGCCGACGACCTGCTGACCCGCCGCTTCGCCCTGGTCAACGTCTGGCGGCCGATCCGCGGGCCGGTGGAGGAGAAGCCCCTGGCGCTGTGCGATGCGCGCAGCGTCGCACCCCAGGATTGGGTGGCGACCGATCTGCTCTATCCCGACCGCATCGGCGAGATCTATTACGTCGCCCATAATCCGGGGCAGCGCTGGTTCTATTTCCCCGACATGCAGCGGGAGGAGGCGGTGCTGCTGAAAGTCTATGACTCCGCCACCGACGGCCGCGCCCGCTTCAGCCCGCACACGGCCTTCGCCGATCCCAACTCGCCGGCGAACGCGCGCCCACGCGAAAGCATCGAGCTCCGCACCCTTGTCTTCTTCCCGGAGGAGCGTCGGGCCGCCGCCTAGCGTAAACGCGAAGCGTCTATCGCGATCGCCTGGCGTTTGTCCCGCCCGGCTTGTCCGGCCGCCCCGGCCCCGCTAGCCTCGCACCATCGAGGTTAGCGAGACGGGGACCATGGCCAAGCTGATCTGCCCTCATTGCGGCAAGCCGGGCATCGCCGCGTGGCGCAAGCAGTTCCTCGGGCCCGCGCGCAGCATCGCCTGCGACGCCTGCGGCGGCCGCGTCTCCGTGCCGATGTCGTCGCTGCTGGCCGCGCTTCCCATCGTCGCCGGTATTCTGCTGGGCAGCCAGTTCGGCAATCCGGCCGCGCTTTGGATTTCCGTGGCCATAGGCGTCGCGATGACGGTCCTCATCCACACGAAATTCGTGCCGCTGGTGAAACGCTAGCGGCCCTCAGAGCAATATTTCCCGCCCGCGCCGCTTGCGCTAATCTGGCCCCGGGCCGGGATCATCGTCCCCGGGGGAATCCGGACATGGCCAAGTATCGCATTCTGTCGCTGGATGGCGGCGGCGCCTGGGCGCTGATCCAGGTGCGGGCGCTGATGGAGCTCTACGGCGGCGCCGCCAGGGGTCACGACGTCCTCGCCGATTTCGATCTGGTGGCGGCCAACAGCGGCGGCAGCATCGTCGCCGCCGGTCTGGCGGAGGATCTGTCGCTGGCCGAGGTCCTGAATTACTTCAAGGACGAGAAGAAGCGCCGCGCCCTCTTCGTCAGGCTGCCCTTCTACCGGCGCATCGCCCGCGTCCTCGGCCTCGGCCCGCGCTACTACGCCGCGTCGAAGCTGGAGGGCCTGCGCAAGGTGATGCCGGCCGCCGGCGGCCGCGCCATGGCGGACCTGCCGGATTCGCTGCGCCAGCGCGCGAAGAAGCGCAGCCATTTCCTCCTGGTCGGCTTCGACTACGACAGGGAGCGCGCGGTGTTCTTCCGCTCCAACCTGGAAAGCCGCGCCGGCAGCGGCGCCGCCGCCGCACGGGTGACGCTGGCCGAGGCGGTGCATGCCTCCACCAACGCGCCGATCAACTATTTCGACGAGCCGGCCTCGCTGCCCGCGACGGAATCCGGCAAGCCGCCGCGCCGCTTCTGGGACGGCGCCATCACCGGCCTCAACAATCCCATTGTCGCCGCCGTGGTCGAGGCGAAAGCCAACGGCGCCAAGACCGCCGAGATCGAGGTGCTGAGCATCGGCACCGGCAATGTCTTCCTGCCGCTGGAGGATGGCGCCGCCGCCAGCGAGATGATGCAGGCCCGCGCCAGCCAGAACCTGCTCGCCGACATCAAGAAGATCAGCGGCAGCATCCTTGCCGATCCGCCGGATGCCGCCACCTTCATCACCCATGTCATGCTCGACCAGCATCTGCCCGCGCGCGGCGATCCGGCCTTCGGCGGCGGCAGCGTCATCAGGATGAATCCGCTGATCCAGCCCTATTGCGAAGGCGACCCGCCGCCCTGGCTCTGCCCCAAGGGGCTGACATCGGATCAGTTCAAGCGCCTGGTAAAGCTCGACATGGATGCGGTGGAGGACGGCGAGGTGACGCTGATCGAAGAGTTCTGCACCGCCTGGATCGCCGGCGGCGTGCACAACCAGCCGGTGCGCGCCAGGAGCACGAACCTCAACTGCGAGATCGGCCACCGCTGGTTCTCCGAGGCTCTGGCGGAGTGGAAGCGGCGCATGGCGGGGTAAGGGCATTTCGACCGCATCCTCTCGACTGTCATCCGACGCCACCTTCCAGATCCGTCGCGCCCGGCGCGAGGAGGCGGCGAACGGCTCGGCATCATCCTGATCGGCCTGTCCTGCGTCGCCGCAGACCAGCTCGCCCGCCAGGCCGTGAACTGGCTCTGGCGGCGCTATCCGTGGGTGTTCGTGTAGGGCGGGGCGCTGCGCCTTGATGGATTGACTGCGTTCATCAATCGCCCCAACATCGATCCGCTCCGGACCACCGCCCACCCCTATGACGGAGACGGACATGAAATTCCGCCAGTTCTGGCCGCTCTATCTGCGAGCCCACAGCCTGCCGGGAACCCGCGCCATGCACTATGTCGCCACAGCCATCGGTGTCATGGCGGCGGTGGAGGCGCTGATTGCGCAGGAGCCTTGGATCTTCATTGCCGGCATCGCTCTCGCCTACGGCCTCGCGATCCTCGGTCACTGGATGATCGAACGGAACCAGCCGCTGATCGGCGTCGCGCCGGTCTGGGGCGCCGTCGCCGACCTGCGCATGGTCTGGCTCGCCCTGACCGGCAGGCTCGGACGGGAATATGCCAAACGCGGATTGCCGGAAGCGGGCGATCCGGTGACCGCCGGTCAGACCGTCCTTGCGCTCAGCGAATTCGACCACGTGGCCAGCAACGCGCTCAATTATTATGACAAGCGGCTCCACCGATATGCCCTGCTGTTCGTGAGGGCTGCCGGACTCGTCGTTGTGCTGGCCGATCTCCAGGACCTGGTTGAGCCCATGGGCAAGCCCGCTTACCCGATCCTTCAGCTGGGCGTCCCCATCGTCGCATTCGCCGCCGCCCTCGCCCTGTCCTGCTGCGCCACGGTCATCGGGCGAAGCGAATTGCGCGCCATCCTCGATTGGTTTGCGGCCCTGAAGCGCAAGACGCTGCCCGACCCCGATGCGGTGGCAGAAATTTGCCACATCAAGCGCCGGCTGGAGTGGCAGTCCGCCCGCGAGGCGTCGCTGCGGCGCGCTTCCCTCGCGCAGTTTGCTCTTGGAGCCGCGGTCTTTGCCGCCGCCGAACTTGCCGAGCTTGCCATGGCGTCGCCGGCGTTCGGGTAAGCGCCGTGTTAAAGCTGTGCCCGGAGCATCGGCGGCGCATCGCCGCAGAAGCCGTTGGAACCATGCGACGGAAGACCGTGTTGTGTCCTCATGGATGCAGTCATTCTGTTCATGTTCGCCGTGGATCTCCTGCTGACGCTGATCCTGATAGACGTCGAGTCGCAGGACGAGCCAAGGCGGAGGCTGGAGCGCGTGGAAGCCCGGCGCCGGGCGCTGCGAAGCCGCGACGGCGACCCGGAGCAGTGAAGCCGGTCTCCGGATCGCGGCGGATTTCAGAAGCTGAAGGGAATCTTGAAGCGCAGGATGCCGCCGATGTTCTTGGCGCCCACCGACAGGGACATGGGATCCTCCCCGTCCTGCTGGAACTCCAGCAGCGGCACGCGCAATTCGCGCTTCTCCGCCGCCTCGCATTGATTGTCGGTCAGGAAAAGCTGCTGGTTTTCCGAAGGCGTCTCGCTGGGCTTGTCATAGCCGTCGAACGAACCCAGGCACGGCTTCTTCGTATCGTCCGCGTGGGCGTGGACGGCGACAACGACAACAAAAAACCCGATAACGCCGACCTGTCGCACAATGGCCTCCCGGCAACACATGCGCTGCGGCTGCAATGAAAGGTCTCCGGCAGGCATTTTGTTCCCAGATCTCTTAAGTTTCTGTTGCAGGGAAGGAACCCCATGAAAGTCCAGGGCAACTGCCATTGCGGCGCCATCGCCTACGAGGCGGAAGTCGATCCCGACAAGGTCGAGATCTGCCACTGCACCGACTGCCAGACGCTGACCGGCACTACCTTCCGCACGGTCGTGCCGGCGGAGAACGGCAGCTTCCGCATTCTCGAGGGTACGCCGAAGACCTATGTAAAGACCGCCGAGAGCGGCAATCGGCGGGAGCAGGGCTTCTGCGGCGACTGCGGCACGCCGATCTATGCCACATCGGCCGGCGATGGGCCGAAGACCTACGGCCTCCGCGTCGGCTCGTTCCGCCAGCGCGACCGCCTCGTTCCGAAGACCCAATACTGGACCCGCTCGGCGCAGCCCTGGGTCGCGAACATCGGCTCCCTGCCGAAGGTGGAGAAGGAATGATCAGCCGTCCGACCGGGACTTTTGCGGCTGCCGTTCGGGGGCTTTCTTGCGGCTCTTGCCGCGCGGTGTCTTGGTTTCAGGCGCCACGCTCGCCGACAAGGCTTCCTTCAGCGTGACCGGACGGCCGTGCTTCTTCAACAGGTCGGCAAACGCCTCGTCAGCGAGCTCCTGCATGGTGGCCATGCGATCGAGCCCCAGCGTGTGCAGCGCTTGCCATGTCTCTGCATCGAATTCAATAAGCTTGCGTTTTGATCCCGCTGGCAATTCGGAACGAGGCATTTGGCTGTCAGCCTTTCTAAAGTTGATGCTCTTGGAACCAACCGGAGGGCAGGGGAGCGGTTCCCGATTGCCGTCCCCGAATCACCATCGCGAATCGCAGGGTGCAATGAGCTGGCGCGCCGGCTGCGAATCAGAGTCTATACTTCATCAGCAGGGAGAGTGACGATGGACCCTCTGACGCTGGCGCACGCCTGTGCCGTGATTCTTTCCGGCCTTTCTGACTACGGTGCCCCGCTGCCGCAATGGGAGGCCCGCGATCTCACGGCCGAAGAGCGCTTGCTGACCAACCGGCCGCGCAATGCCCGCGCCATGTATGATTGGCGGACATTGACGATTGTCTCGCCCCCAGGCGATTGGCCCGGCCTCGTGCACGAAATGGTGCACCACCTGGAGTTCACGGCGGGCCTCGAATTCGACGAATCGCGCGCCGAAGCCGTCGAAGCCAGGGCCAGCGAGTGCCTTTAGTCTGCCTGGGCTCGAACGTCTTGCAATGTGTAGGACCACTTGAAAACGCGAGCTTTAGGCATGTTTGGGAAATAGGCCGACTCGTCAAACTTGCGTACTTGTCCCGGCGGAACGCTTACGCGAACCGACACAGTCTTGTCTCCGATTGTGTTGCAGTCCGGCGTGATTGCGTCACTCGGGCAATCAAACGCCGTGATATGGAGGCTGAACGAAGCGAGCGAGTGGCGACCGGAAAGGTTTCTTACCGCTCCCACAATCTTGTGGGAGCCGTATTCGTTCCACAAGGTCGCATCGGTAATTTCGACCTCTGACGGCTTGATAAGAGTCGCCAGAATGCGTGCCGCCTCTTCGCGACTGTGAATCACCCACCAAATTCCGCCGCCTGCTAGAAGCAGGGCGATCAACGCGGAGATGCGAAATTTGGGAGACACCACAAGTAGCCAAACGGCGAAACAGACAACAGCTATTCCAACAATCCACGCCACGGCTTCAGCCTCTATTCAAGCGCCCAACGCCTGTCGATTTATTGGGAAACGACTCTTGAGTATCTACACCATGGTCCGGGCTTTGGCTTTGGCGGATTTCAACACTGCTCGCCTTTGTTCGAGGCGCGATCTTTGGCGCCGCTTGGCACGAGGGCCTTCTCAGATGGCCATGGTGATAGCCGGACGCGCGAGCGGTGAAATCCCACTCTGGCCCCGAAATCCTCGAGCGCGTCGATTCAATCGCGGCTGGACTGCCGATCCGCGCATGGCGGCGCAGTCCAGCCGAGGTAACCTCAAATGTTTATCAGGCCCACGACACTAAGTAGGCGCGATGTCGCGCTCGATGGTGTCGTGACGAGCTCGTCAGGCCGGCAGCAGGTCGATCGCGCGCATGACCGCGGCTACGGTGCCCTTGTTTGTGGCGGATTCGTGCACGTCTTTCCCGCAAGAATATACGTCGCCGCCCTTGCACATGAATTTCACGTCTCCTTGAGTGATCTCCAACTCTCCTTCGATCACCGTGCAAACCATGTCATTGGGCATCGGTTCATCCGGCCATGTCGATCCCGGTTGGAAAACGGTGTCCGACATTTGGATTTGTTTGTAAGCCGCGATCGTGGACTCCCGATTGCCAAGCATTATGACCCGAACGCCCGGATGATATTCCTTGCCCTCCTCTGGACCATACATTGCCGCCACCGCTGGCGTCGCCAGAGCGACTAGGGGCGTCCCAGCGGCAACTGTCAAACCGAGTGCCATTACAGACCTACGATCCATGTCTTTCATAGCTTCCTCCCTCGATAGCAATGTGCAAAGGCACATGCTCCGGTCACCCCACACCCAGGGTCGCCCAACTGTCAAGCAGTTAAGGACCGCGCCTCCGTGTCTCTGCCCGGGTTTGCGCCTGGCGGTTCAAGTATTCAAACCGATACATCAGCGGCTGCTAAGAATTTGGGTCAGAGTGAGCTAGTCCCGGTTTCCGGACCCCGTTTCTTGCAATGGGCACCTTGCTGTCGGCATCCCCCCATGGTTCGATGGCAGCAAGCACGAGCAACTGTCCACGTCCGATTTGATCCTTCACCAGGAGCGCCGATGCTACCGCAGCGCACCATGAAACTGACGTCCGAATTGGTTGCCCGTGTGCATCGCGCTATTCCGGACACCGGCCACAGCCCCGGCTTCGTACATTTGAGTGAGGAAGACTACGACCGGGTCACGGACGAAATCCTATCGGACCACCCTCCGAATGATGACCTGTGGATTTTTGCATATGGCTCCCTCATGTGGCGCCCCGCCTGCGAAATCGACGGTCAGGAGATGGCCCGGCTAAACGGCTGGCACCGGAAATTCTGTATCCGCATTGCGCGGTGGCGCGGCACGCCTGAGTATCCTGGGCTGATGATGGCCCTCGACCGCGGCGGCTCGTGCCGTGCGGTGGTTCAGCGGTTGCCGGCGAAAACAGCAAGAGACCGGCTCGGGCAATTGATGCGGCGCGAGATGACCTCTAAGGAGCACCCGACCAATCGGCCGCGCTGGGTTATTGTGGATGCGGCCGGCCAGCGGCGTCGGGCTGTCGTTTTTGCTGTTCAACGATCCAGCCCCTACTACAGCGGCGACCTTTCACAGGAGGAGACTGCGACAATTCTCGCAAAAGCTGTCGGACATTGGGGATCCGGCGCGGAGTATCTGATGAATACGATCCAGCAACTGGAGAGCCTTGGCGTCCATGATCGGAACTTATGGCGTCTTCAGGAACTGGTTGCGGCGCGGATTGTCGATCAGCCGGAAGCCGTCACCTCACCGGCTAGATAACCGCCGCGTCGCAGCTGGGCTGCTGGGGCGGCGGACGCGGAAAACATGCGAGGCGGACATGATCAAGGTCATGTGGTTCCTAAAACGAGCGGATCATCTCACGCTTGATGATTTCCATCGGTGGTGGATGGCAACTCATGTGCCGGCGGTCGTTGAGGCGCAAAGGCCCTACCTCAAGAAATACGTCGTCAATCTGCGATGGCCGGACGATCCGCTGCCGGGCAAACCTTCGAACGAACGCCGTCTGGCGCATCATCCCGGCCAAGCCGCATGGCTGGAGCGGCTTGGCCTTAACAGCTTCGAAAACCTCTCGGCCCGAGATCAGGCGAGGTCGAAGCGATCAGCGTTCATCACCTTGGTCCACGCCGCCACGAAGTCGGCCACGAACTTCGCTTGCGCGTCGTCGGCCCCGAAGACTTCGGCAAGGGCGCGCAGATCGGAGTTCGAGCCGAAGACGAGGTCGACACGGGTGCCGGTCCACTTCAGTTTGCCGCTCTTGCGGTCGTGTCCCTCGAACACATTTTCATCCGAGGTCGCTTTCCACTCGGTGCTCATGTCCAAGAGGTTCACGAAGAAGTCGTTGGTCAGCGTCTCCGGACGAATCGTGAAGACGCCGTGCTGCGACTTACCGTGGTTCGCGCCCAAGACGCGCAGGCCGCCGACGAGAACCGTCATCTCCGGCGCGGTCAGCGTCAGGAGTTGCGCTCTGTCGATCAGCAGCTCCTCCGCCGATACGCTGAACTTGGCCTTGAGGTAGTTGCGGAACCCGTCCGCGACCGGCTCGAGATAGCCAAAGGACTCCACGTCGGTTTGCTCCTGCGACGCGTCCGTGCGGCCGGGCGCGAAAGGAACGGTCACGTCGTGCCCGGCCTTCTTTGCGGCCTGCTCGACGGCGGCCGAGCCGCCGAGAACGATCAGGTCGGCGAGCGACACTTTCTTGCCGCCACCGGCCGCACCGTTGAAGGCCGTCTGGATGCCCGCAAGGGTTTCGAGCACCTTTGCCAATTGGGCAGGCTGGTTGACTTCCCAGTCCTTCTGGGGGCTGAGACGGACGCGCGCCCCGTTCGCCCCGCCGCGCTTGTCGGAGCCGCGGAAGGTTCCCGCCGAGGCCCAAGCGACCCCGATCAGCTCGGGGATGGAAAGTCGCGAGGCGAGGATCTTGGCCTTGAGCTCCGTGACGTCCTTGGCGTCGATCAGCTTGTGATCGACGGCGGGAACGGGGTCTTGCCAGACCAGCTCCTCCTTGGGCACCTCCGGACCGAGATAGCGTACGCGCGGGCCCATGTCGCGGTGGGTCAGCTTGAACCACGCGCGGGCAAACGCGTCCGCGAACTCATTCGGATGCTGGTGGAAGCGCCGGGAGATCTTCTCGTAGGCCGGATCCATCCGTAGCGAGAGGTCCGTGACCAACATGGTTGGCGCGTGACGCTTCGACGGGTCGAAGGCATCCGGGATCGTCGCGACGTTGCCTTTCGCCTTGAACTGATTGGCGCCGGCCGGGCTCTTGGTCAGCTCCCATTCGTGGCCGAACAGGTTTTCGAAGAAGTGGTTGCTCCATTTCGTCGGCGTCTGCGACCAGGTGACTTCCGGGCCGCCGGTGATCGCGTCTTTGCCTATGCCGGTGCCGAACCTGCTCCTCCAGCCAAAGCCTTGCTCCTCGATGGGCGCCGCTGCCGGCTCGGGACCGACCAGCGCCGCATCGCCGGCGCCGTGGGCCTTGCCGAAGCTGTGTCCGCCGGCGATCAGCGCAACCGTCTCCTCGTCATTCATCGCCATGCGCTTGAAGGTCTCGCGAATGTCGATGGCAGCGGCGACCGGATCCGGCTTGCCGTTCGGCCCATTCGGATTCACGTAGATGAGTCCCATCTGCACGGCGGCAAGCGGATTCTCGAGCTGGCGGTCGCCGGTGTAGCGCTCATCGCTCTGAGGATCAGGGAACCAAACCTTCTCCTTGCCCCAGTACATGGATTCGTCAGGCTCCCACACGTCGGGGCGACCGCCGCCAAAGCCGAATGTCTTGAAGCCCATCGACTCGAGCGCGACGTTGCCGGCGAGGACGATGAGGTCGGCCCACGAGATTTTCCGGCCGTATTTCTGCTTGATCGGCCACAAGAGCCGGCGCGCCTTGTCGAGGCTCGCATTGTCCGGCCAGGAGTTGAGGGGCGCGAAGCGCTGCTGGCCGGCGCCGGCGCCGCCGCGGCCGTCGCCGATGCGGTATGTGCCCGCGGCGTGCCACGCCATGCGAATCATGAACCCGCCGTAATGGCCGAAGTCCGCTGGCCACCAGTCTCGGCTGTCCGTCATCAGCGTGGTGAGGTCTTTCTTCAGCGCTTGGAAGTCGAGCTTCTTGAACTCTTCGGCGTAGTTGAAGCCCTTGCCCGTGGGATCGGACTGGGGCGAGTTCTGGCGTAGGATTCTGAGGTTGAGCTGGTTCGGCCACCAGTCGCTGTTCGACCTCATTCCAACATTTGTCGTCCCGTGCACGACTGGGCACTTGCCCGCTTTCTCGTCAGTCTTTGCGTCCATGTTTCCCTCCGATCGTGTTCCAGTTTTCTTCGAGCGCCTTTTGGAAGCGGCCGGCATGCGACTTCCCGGCCTTGGCGAGCGTCTCGAACCAGTCGGCGATCTCGTCGAAGCCTTCCCGGCGGGCCACGCGCGCCATGCCCGGATACACGTCGGTGTATTCGTGGGTCTCGCTGGCGATCGCGGCCTTGAGGTTGTCGCCGGTCGGACCGATCGGCTTGCCGGTCGCCGGGTCGTCCACGTCCTTGAGATATTCGAGATGACCGTGCGCGTGCCCGGTCTCGCGCTCGGCAGCCGAGCGGAACACGGCGGCGACAACGTTGAAGCCCTCGACGTCGGCCTTCTGTGCGAAATAGAGATAGCGGCAGTTCGCCTGGCTCCCGCCGGCAAACGCGTCCTTCAGATTCTGCTCGGTCTCGGTTTCCTTGAGAGAAGGCATCTGCCCTCCTCAGCTTGGTCGGAAAAACCGATAACGGCTAGGAAGCGCCCGCCGGAGCCGGGAGTCAATAAAGTTTAGAAAATTTCTAGCCTGCGGCTGGAGCCGGGTCCCGGTCGACGCGGATGATCACGTCGATGCGGCGGATGGCGCCGCCCGCGGGCGGCTGAAAATGGCCCGCGGCTTCTCCATGGTGCAGGACTTCTACGAGCGCCAGGGCTGGCGCTTCGATCCGGCGGTGACCGACTCGGTCGATCCGGTCTGGGGCCTGCCGCTGATCGAAATGACCAAGCAGATCGCCGTCATAGATCCCCGGCGCAACCGGCTGTCCGGCGTCCTGCTCAAGGGCGCGCTGATGCTGGCGGCGGCCGCGATCATCGTCGCGGCGCTGCGCGGCCTGCAGGACTTCGGCGCGGTGCTGGAGGCGCAGGCCGTCGCGGTCGGCATCATCCTCGGCCTCTTCGCCCTGTACTACATCAATAGCTTGCAAAGCCCGAACTACATCGTCTGGCGCAACCGGCTCGGCGTCGCCGTCATCGGCCTGGCCTATGCGCTCCTGCTGGTCGCGTCCTGGTCGCTCGCCGCGCTGCTCTTGCACGCCCTCGGACTCACCTTTCCGCGCACCGTGAACATCGGCGATCCGGCCTTGCAGAACCTCAAGATCGTCGTGCCCAACAGCGAACGGCTGGCCGTGCTTCTCCTGGTGCTGCTCTGCCCCGCCGCAGACCAGCTCGCGCGCCGCGGCGCGCTCTGGTTCCTTCGGCGCTATGTGTGGGCGTTTGTGTAGGGGAGGGAGACGCTCCCGCAGGGGTGGGTTTGAAACCCGCTTGCGATATTCAACGAATTCCGACTCTGACCCCGAATCTTCTTGCGTCTGACTAACCTGGAGGGAAATCAACTCTCACGTCGAGATCACAGGGCGTTTTCGGACCTGACCCCGAAATTCACTCTCAGGAAGAATCGGGGTGAGAGTCAGTTTGAACCCCGCACACTCCCTTGTTACCGGTCGACAGTCCACAGCGGCTCGTTGACGTTGGGCGGCAAGTATTGGAGCTGGCTTTCAGTTACAACGAGATAGCCTTGGTATCGGCGCTCGGGAATCGATCCGGACAGCAGCTCGTCGAGCTCAGCCATTGCGAGCCAACCGATCGCACCTCCGGAGAACTTGATTTGTTCAAACACCCAGTGGGCTAGCTCGGCGAGCCAGCCATACACTTCCTTGGCCCAAGGATCGGTTGGGGAGCCCTCTAGCGGGTATGCTCCTATAGCATACGATTTGCCCAAGGAGCCAAGCGAGCCGAGGTAGATCCATGTACCGTCATCATCGCATATGACATGGCAGGCGAACGCGGCGCTGGATCCATTCGGTAGAGCTGCAACGCCGTAAAGTGTTTGCGGCTGTTCAGGATCCAGATCTTGAATCGCGGCGCGCTCTTGGTCCGACGGCTCAACTCTATTGCTGAGAAATGGTCCAGTGAGGCTTCGCCATGCCCAAGCGACTTTCAAGGCATCCAGTATTCGAAAGTCCGGGGTTTGCTTGGAAAGCAGCAGAAGCAGTTCAATGGAGCCCCCCGTCCATGTATCGGGCCCTGTGAAGACTTTGTTCATCGTATCCGGATTTGAACTCCGTTCATGGGGTCAGAGTCAGTTTCGCGTCGCCGCTTCTCTTTCCCGATCAGCTGGTTTCACAGCGCCGTATCTCGTCCAGTCTCCGGCGCCGCCGGCCCCGCTGCCACTGGCGGCATTGTTTGGCGCAGGCTCATCACACCCTTGACGATGAAGAAAATCGCCAAGGCGTGAAAACCCACGGACATCCAATCCTGCGCCCAGACGTAGATGAGCGCATCGAGGATGTAGACGAACAGGCCCAGGTAGAACGCCCAGGCCTTGCCGCGCATGCCGTACAGACCCATCAGAAGAAGAATCCGAGCACGATCGCGTCGATGGCGAAGCCGATGAGCCGCTCGTTTGCGAAGATGATGTCGGCCATCAACGTTATCCCGAGTCCGACGACAAAGCTCAGGTCGCTGCCGGTGTGAATCAGCACGGTGTTTATAAGGGAAAGGCCGGCAATCCACCAAAACCATCGGGCGCCCGATTGAGCGATCGGGTTCACGGCGGCTGGTTCAACCGCCGCGGCCGCGGCAGAAGCATTCGGTGTGGTCGACTCCGTCATGGTACTTCCCCCTGTAGTGCATTCGCTGAAGGGCTAATTGGTGTTCGATTGACGAAACGGTGTCTGAGTGAATTCTTTGAATTCACTCCGCCGCCTCTTTCCCCTTCGTCCCCGCAGCCGCCACCTTCGGCTGCATGATGCAGTAAATCTTCCGCACATACCCCGTGGTCTTCCAGTCGCAGGGCGTGCCCAGGGGCACGAAGAAGGTGTCACCGGCCTTGAAGGTCCGCGGCGGCTGGCCGTCTTCGGTGATCGTCACCTCGCCTTCCAGAATGTGCATGAGCTCGTGGCGCGGGAAGGGGATGGTCTTGCGGTGATAGGGCGTCGAGTCCCACACGCCCACGGTCCATTGCCCGGTGAGGTCGGCGAAACTGCGCTTTTCCTGTTGCGCGGGCGCTCCGCTCAGCAGCAGCTCCGGCGCCGGACCCGCGCAGGGGCTCAGCGCCGCCTGCGGATCGGGACGCAGCACCGATAGCTGCGCC
>Ga0184626_10000089_pt1 | contig 20835 bp, 18 predicted proteins | sample PLM3_60_b1_FD_133142 | JGI IMG/M metagenome (GOLD analysis project Ga0184626, IMG submission 133142) | Groundwater sediment microbial communities from an aquifer in East River, Colorado, USA - PLM3_60_b1 | ecosystem: Environmental > Terrestrial > Soil > Riparian zone | place: USA: East River... | reverse complement strand
GCTTTTGATCACGGCTTCACGGTCCTCGGGCTTCGCCGGCGCCAAGCTCAAACCACAGTTGCCGACCACGACAGAAGTGACACCGTGAAAGCAGGACGAGGTGCCCAGCGGATCCCAAAACAACTGAGCGTCAAGATGCGTGTGCGGATCAATAAAACCAGGCGCCAGCGCTAGACCATCGAGATTTAGTGTTCTCGTCGCGCTGCCGGTTATCCGTCCGATCTCAACGATTTCTCCGCCTGCGACTGCGACGTCGCCGTTGAAGCTAGGCATGCCTGAGCCGTCGTAAATCCTTCCACCTTTAAGCACGAGGTCGTACATTGAGTTCTCCTTTCTTTCACGCTATGAAGACGCTCAAACCAGCGATTGCAGGAAGCTGCACCTGCATCAACCAGAACTTAGACGAAGTGACCGCGCGGGGTCAAGCGAGCGGTCCGACGTACAGCCTAGTAGCCGGACCTGCGCGAGGAGGAGACGATGAAGATTATGGTCGTCATGGGTGAATACCCGGCGGACGAAAGAGAACGACGTCGGCAAGCCGTGCTCAAATGCGCGTCGCCAGGAACGGAGATCGGCTTCGGCGTTATCAAAGCAACTTTCTTCGTCCGCGCCAACGCGCAGATCAACGCCCTTGCCGCCGGCTCGTTGGTGGCAGAGGTTGCCCAAAAAGCCGAAGCCGAAGGCTACGATGCCGTGGTTCCCTTCGGCACCCTCGATGCCGGCGTCGAGCTTGCGAGAAACTTGGTCCGTATTCCCGTCGTGGGCGCCGGACAGTCGGTGATGCACCTAGGCGTACAGCTCAGCAACCGGCTGGGGATCGTGGCTTACGAGAGAAGCAGCCTTCCCTTCATTCGAAAGAATCTGCATGCTTGGCGGGTTCTAGATTCCGTTGTTGGAATCGAAGCAGTGGAAATCCCATTACTCGACAGCACCCAGAATCGAATCGCTATGCGCGACCGCTTCCTGCAAGCGTCAAGGAAGATGATCGAGAACGACGATGCCGAGATCATCGTTCCGATGGGAGTAACCATGGTTCCCGTGCAATATTCACCTGCGGAATTTGCCAAAGAACTTGGCGTGCCCGTTCTGGATGCCCTCGCCACCAGCATTCAGACCGCCGAGATGATGGTGCGGACAGGCGTCACCCACAGCACGCGGACTTATTCCCGGCGCTCATCCTGAAGGGAACCAGGTATTAGGTCGCGTCAGAGTTTTTATTCAGTTGGTTTTCCGATCTTGGAGTAAGACGAATCCTGTTGTTCAATTTTCTCTTTGATGAGGCGTTTAACCAGCTCAACGTTGGCTCTCGGGGTGAGCCGCGTCCGCTCCACTAACATGATCCAGGCCGATCCCAAGTCGATCCCTTTTATTCTGAGTTGGGTGAGGGATTTGTTTCTCATTTCGCTTTCGACCACAAAGCGGGGCAAGACGGTTACCCCTAAGCCTGTCTTGGCAGCTTCCTTTCTTCCGTGCAGGGTGCTGATCTGAAGGGCAGCGGAAGATTGCGGCATACCGCTCTGTTGGCAAATGTCGTCGATCATGTCTGCGTTTCGGTTGCCTCTGACCCCGACGATGAAGGGAAGCTGAGCTATCTGCTTGGGCAAGATTACTTTCTTCTTTGCCAATCTATGCCTGGAGAAGGTGACCAGGCACAACGGCTCAGCTTTCAAAGACACAACTTTAAATCCCTTGGGCCGGCGATCCGATAAAATCACGGCGAAGTCGATCTGTCCTTCCTGTAGTAGCTCATAAGTAAGCGCTCTCGGTTGAGTGACGAGCTGGATTTTCAAGCCTGAATGTTCCTTCAGGATGCTCCGGACAATTTTCGGCAGCAGGAACGCGCCAACCGCCCGGGTTGCGCCGATTTTCACTTCCCCCATGTCGCCGGCGCTCAACCGCCGCAGATCCGCCGTCAACCTGTCCGTTCTTGAAAGCACTTCCCTGGCGTATTGCAAGAAGACTTCCCCGCCTTCGGTCAACTTTAAAGGCCGCTGGGAGCGGTCCACCAGCTTCAATCCGATCTGGTCTTCGAGCTTGGCGATCTGAGTGCTGGTAGCCGATTGCGATTTGTGCAGCTTGCCGCTCGCAAGACTGAAACTTCTGCACTCGGACAAAATAGTGAACGTGCGCAACAAATCAGTGAAAATGTCCATCGCGAAATCGAATAATAATATCAAAAAAATGTGATTGACAAACAAAACCTGCTTGAAGATACTCCTTGCTTGGAGAATACCACAAGCGCGCGCCACTAAATTCTCAAAGTCAGATTCATTCAATGGGGAATGAGGACAGCTTATGAAAGCGATCCGTCTTGCTTCCGCTCTGTTTTTCTTCGCGTTGTTCTCGGATGCCGGCGCGCAAGAAAAAAAATTGCAGCGCCTGAATTTTTCCTACCCATCGCTAACCAAGACTCGTGTTGCGCTATGGATTGGAAAAGACGACGGAATCTTTGAAAAGTATGGTCTCGACGTCAGCCTGGTCGTGATTCGCTCGGGCATCACCTCCGTGAGCGCCCTCGTGAACGGAGAGATCGACGTTCTCGGCGGTCCGGCAACCACCTCGATCTTAGCGGCAGAGAGCGGGTTGCCGGTGGTCATCATAGGCACATTCGGACCCGCCTCAAGAAAGCTCGTCGTACCGGATCGCATTCGGTCGGTCGAAGAGCTCAAAGGAAAAACCATTGGGGTGAGCAATTTTGGGACGATCATTGATTACTCGGTACGCCGGGCGCTCCCCAAATTGGGTCTGACGCCAGGCAAAGACGTGAATGTTATTCCTACAGGTCTCAGCCAGCCGGTGCAAAGGATGATGCTCATGTTTCAAGGCAAAATCGACGCCACGCTTGCAAATGATGATGAAATCTATGCGATCGAAGCTATGGGCCATAAAGTGAGAATATTGGCCGAGCTGCGCGATTTGGGAATCCACACGACGATCAGCGACCTTTCAACGACGCGGGATTTTCTCAAGAATCGTCGCGCTGTGGTGAAGTCATTCTTAATGGGTTTGAGCGAGGCCGTTGCGGTTGCTAAAAAAAATAAGGAGGTGGCTCTGAAAGCTTTCCGCAGACACATGAAGGCGGATGATCCGAAGCTGCTTGACCTCATGTATAAAGACTACATCGTAGACGCCGCTCCGGTGATTCCCTATCCTCTGGTAGAGGCCATCAAGACGGACATTGATATTCTAAGCGCTACTCGTCCCGGGTTCAAAGATAAGAAGCCAACCGATTTCACAGATATCACGGTTCTTAAAGAGTTGGAGAGCGAGGGGTTTTTCGCCAGGTTGAGCCGGTAAATCAGCTTCAGAAACTGCATTGTCGATCCGCGTGAAAGACCCAAGGACAATTTTATGGCCAAATTACGTTTAAGTTTCGCCGTCGAACGAAGTGAGCGAACCCTGCCGCTCATCGACGGCACCATTCGGCCCGAGGGCATCGAGTTGGTACCGATCGTAGCCGATCCCTCGGAAATTTTCTGGCGCCAGCTCAAGTTCAACGAGTTCGATATTTCAGCGCTGTCCTTTTCATCTTATATGATAACCAAATCGCAAGGCTCGAAGCTGATCGCGATCCCGGTTTTTCCAGCCCGTCGCTTCATGCATACGCAGCTCTTCATCCACACGGACTCCGGAGTCAAAGAGCCCGGCGATCTGATTGGCAAGAGGATTGGCGTCGGCGAATATCAACAGACCGCCGCGCTTTGGACCCGTAGAGTCTTGGAGCAAGACTTCGGCGTGTCTCAGTACAAAGTTCATTGGTACATGGAGAGAACCGAGGAGCTGAGCCACGGCGGAGCGACCGGCTTTACGCCGCCCAAAGGTATTTCTTTTCAGCGCATTCCTCCGGATAAGAGCCTGGCATCGATGCTCGTCAACAACGAGCTCGATGCGGCCCCGATACATAGAGCTTTGCAGAAAGGGAGTAACATGATCGACCGGTCGACACACAATCGCGGCACCGGCGGTGATTGGAGTAAGATCAAGCCCCTCTTCCCTGATGTGATCGCGGAAGGCGAGAGATTCGTCAAGAAACATGGTTACGTGCCGGCCAGTCACACCTACGTCATTCGCGGCGATGTCCATGAAAAATACCCCTGGGTCGCATTCAACCTTTTCAAAGCTTTCGTCCAGGCGAAGGAAGCGGCCCGGGAGAGGCTCGCGGAAGATATCCCGTCGGGACTGATCTTCGGGGCGCAATACTTGGCAAAAAGCAAACAAATCCTGGGCAACGATCCGTTTCCCTATGGCGTCGACGCCAACAGAAAAATGATCGAGGCGATAATCGAAGGCTCCTACGACCAGGGATTAACCTCGGCGAAACTAGAAATCGACGAGCTTTTTGCCGCGAGTACGCTGGGACTTTAAACCGGGACAAACTCTTCAAAAATGCCATCCGCAAGTTGAGGCGAACATGACACTGTGGCGGATCCTCGCAAGCGCAATGAGCTTTCTCCTGGTGGCGACGCCGGTTTCCCTCGTGTTCGGCGCTATGGCGAAGGCAACCGACGTACGGGTTGGGTTGCCGGGACGGCTATCTTCCAATTGGCCGTTATACGTCGCCGCAGAGCGGGGATTCTTCGCTCAGGAGGGGCTCAACGTCGAGCTGATCGCGATGCGCAATGCCACCATTCAAGTCCAGGCTTTGATTGCCGGAGATTTGCAGGTCAATCATAGCTCGGTGGATTCCACAGCCAGGGCGTTCACCGGCGGGGCGCCGCTTAAATTTATCGGCTCAGCGCAGCAAAAACCGAGCTTTCGCTTGCTGGCCGGCAAAGAGATCAACGACTGGAAATCGCTGCGCGGCAAGTTCCTCGCGGCAGGCGCCCCCGGAGGACTGACCCACGCCTTGCTCGTGGCCATGCTCGATGCTCATGGTCTCAAGAAGGGAGATTACGAGGTCCTGAGCATGGGCCTGGACAACGATCGTGGCGCAGCGCTCAGGGCGGGTCGTGTTCAGGCGACCCTCTTGATTCAGCCAACGGATTTTTTGTTGCTGGAAGAAGGGTTTAGGTCGATGGGATTCGTCGGTGATTTCTTAAAAGATTGTGAGTACAACGGCTATGTCGTGAACGGACAATGGGCCAAGGACAACGGGCCCACGGTGGTCGCCTTCATGCGCAGCGTCCTAAGGGCGCTCACCTGGTTGCACAACCCCGCCAACAGGGACGAAGCGATCAAGATTCACGCGAAATACATTCCCTTCAAACCCGAGTGGTTGGAAAAAATTTACGATATGCTGATTCGGGAAAAAATGCTTAGCAGTGATGGCAGGCCGAATATGAAGGGGGTCGATAATCTGCTACAGATCTCCGTCAAATTCGGCGCCGGTATGTCTGCCGTTCCGCCCTTGGAGAAATGGGTGGACCTGAGTTATTTGGACAAGGCCACAATTTCTCTGAAGTGACAGAAATCAATTCATCCTATGCACGGCCACGCGATAAAATTCGGAATCGCAATTCCGCAAGCCTTTAACCAAGAGCCCGTCGATGTAGCTCTCATTGAAAAATTTCTTAGAGGGGCTAACACATCTGGCTACCACAGCGTCTGGGTCCAAGAGGTTGTCGATGCATCGCTGCTCGAACCCACGTGTTTGCTTACGTACGCGGCTGCTCTGACTCAGAATCTGCAATTGGGAAGCGCGGTGTTGCTTACGACTCTCCGTGCTCCATTACAGCTGGCGAAAATGCTATCAAGCATAGATCAATTGAGCCAAGGGCGGCTGATCATCGGCGCTGCTCTTGGAAGCAATACTCAAAATTATCCTGCTTATGGCATATCGGCGGAGAAAAGAGTGCGCCGGTTTGTCGAAGGCATCGCGCTCATGAAAAAACTCTGGACCGAGGAACGGGTGAATCATGACGGCGAGTACTGGCGGCTTCACGACGAAAGTCTCGAACCAAAACCTATCCAGAAGCCGCATCCGCCGATTTGGCTCGGCGGCAGTCATCCCAATGCGCTGCGCCGAGCAGTCCAACTCGGCGACGGATGGATCGGCGGGAGAACCACGATAGACAAGTTTAAAACGCACGTGATCGCCGTACGGCAGATTCTTGAGGAACTCAACCGAGATCCTGCCGACTTCATGATCGGCAAGCGGGTCTATATCGCCGTCGATTCGAACCGGACGCGGGCTGAACGCAAGCTCAACCAATGGTTCAGTCAGGTTTACGGTGCGGGTGATATCGCCGGATCGGCGGCGATCTATGGGAGCGAGCAGGAGTGCATCGATAAGCTCGGTGAACTCATTCTGGCCGGTACGAAATTGCTGATCTTGAATCCGGTCTCTGACCACATGGAACATCTGGAAGGACTGGCAAAAAACGTATTGCCGAAGATAAGTTCGACGTGGCGGAGGTCAGCGTGAAGAGTTCCCGGCACGCTGCTGAAAAACTCTCTCGGAGTCCTTCGACGGGCTCAGGACGAACGAAGAGAGGTTTGAAATAATTAAGAAAATTCCGTTCATGCTGAAGCTCTCGAAGCATTCCGTATACTGCTAGTGACAAAAGGAGGATAACGTGACTGCGACAATTTTATACGTTTCCGGCGACCAAGGCGTAGCGACGCTGAAAAAGAACGGAGGGGACTGGAGACTGGAATCACAGGGACTCCAGGATTGGACCGTGCCGAAGGTAGGCATAACCCAGTCGAAACCGGGGCGGATCTTCGCCGGGACAAGGGGAGATGGCGTTTGGGTAAGCGAGGATTTTGGCAATAAATGGACCAAGCCTTCTTACGGCAAGCAAGGCCCGGGCAAGGTCCGTTGTGTCACCATCCACCCCCGCGACATTGACACCATTTACGCGGGAGGCGAGCCGATTGACATCTTTGTGAGCGTTGACGCGGCAAAGAATTGGACGAGATTGGAATCAGTGCGAAGTACTCCAGGCGTTACGGAGTTTGGCTACCCGCTGGCAAACGTGGAGCCCCATGTGCGTGATATTACCTTCGATCTCGGGAATCCAGAAATTCTATATGCCGCGCTCCAAGTCGGTTTTATGCTAAAGAGCGCAGATGGCGGCACGACTTGGAAACTGCTCGACAAAGGACTCGATGCCGATGTTCACGCCATCGTCATCGATCCGGATAACTCTAACCGCCTTTTCATCGCGAGTGGCGGTGACTCTTACCGTGCCGGTCAAGCCCCCGGCAGATCGTTGTACATCAGCGAGGACGGGGGCGATTCATGGTCGCCCACTGCCATGAACTATAACGAAGAATACTCGGTTCCATTGGTCATGCACCCCAAGAACCCTAAGGTCCTTTACACCGCGCTTGCCCATGGGAGCCCGGGATCGTGGCGGCGTCCGACGGGTGCGGAGTCCTATCTTCTTAAAACCACCGATGCCGGTAAGAACTGGCAAAAGCTTAATGACGGTCCCAACAACGGTGGCAAGAGTTTTACCGAAGTTCTGGTGATCGACGATGAATCGCCCAATCAAATGTACGCGGGCACGCGCGGCGGCGATATTTATTCCAGCGACGATAGCGGCGAGAGCTGGCGCAAGCTCGAGATCAAAGTTTCGTCAATTTCAGACATGAAATGTGTTCACGCCTGAGCAGGAAAACCAATGGACAGCAAAAATAGTTTATCGGGAAAGTACGCGATCGCCGGGCTAGGAATGGTGATCGGGGTTCCCGAAAAAGAGTTGCAACAGCGCAAAGTCGCGCTCCCCAACCACCCGATGCTGGCGAATGCGGTGGCATCACCATTGGGTGATTTGACGGCGAAGGATCTCGAAGCGGAAGCCGCCAGGCGAGCCATCGAAGACGCCGGCTTGACGCCGCAGGATATCGACGGCGGCGTGCACGTCCATGGCGGGCCCAGAAGCGGCGGCGGAACGACGACCCACCTGGACGCTTTTCCCAGAATGCTCGGCTGTCCCGTGAATTTCTATTACCTTGTCGGGAGGGGAGGTGCCTGGGGCACTATGGGGATCGTCAGCGCGCTGTCGTTCCTGGAACTAGGTCTCGCGAAATATATCGTCATCGCCGGTTCCACGGAGGATTGGACCCGAAGTCACAGCAGTGAATTTCGCGGCCAGGGCAATCGCGGCCACATTCAGCCCTCCACCGTCAGCAGCATGTGGAGTCTTCCCTTTGGACGGACCGCCGCCGCCCACGAGCACAGCATGTTCGCATCTCGACACAAGCACGAGTACGGGACCACGGAGCGACAGTTCGGAGCGGCAGCAGTACAGGTCCGTGCTTGGGCGTGCAAGAATCCCTTGGCGCGACTGTACGGCCGGCCGGCAACCATCGAAGAATATCAGGCGTCGCCCAGTTACATCTGGCCGTATCACGTCATGGACATGGCCGTCTCATCAGACGGCGCCATCGCCTTTGTTCTTACATCAGCCGAGCGAGCGCGGGACTGCCCAAAAAAACCCGTGAGAGTTTTGGGCATCGGGTTTGGCGATTCTCAAGGTGGCCAATGGTGGGAAGGGGCGGCCCATTACACGAAGCTGCCGGTGGCGAAAGCAAAGGAAGCAGCGTTCGGTCAGGCCGGCATTCAGATCGAAGACGTCGATGTCGCACAGCTTTACGATTGCTTTACCGCCGAGTTGATCATGCAGATGGAAGATTATGGCTGGTGCGCCAAAGGAGAAGGCGGTCCATTCGTGGAGGCAGGACACATCGGTCCCGGCGGTGACATTCCTGTAAACACCAGCGGAGGACTATTGTCCGCCTACCATCTGGCGGACTTGACCGGCATTTCAGAAGCCATTTTTCAATTGCGCGGCGAAGCGGTGGAAAGACAAATCGCGGACGCGCGCGTTGCTTTGGTCAGTGGTCACGGCGGAGAGGTCATCTCTCCGGGTATGTGTTCGCTTCATTCCAGCCTGGTATTGGGCATCTATTGATGTGATGAGGAGCGGGTTATGACGTGGAAAAAGCCAGCGCCCTACACAAGGGGAACTCTGAGGCCGTTTTGGGATGGACTAAAGGAGCGTCGTTTTCTTCTGTCGAAGTGCAATACTTGTGGAGCCTGGTACTTCCCGCCGGCGTTTTGCAAGAATCATCGCAACAAGCCGTTCTTTGGTAGCCTTTCATGGACGGAAGCCAGCGGACGAGGCAAGATCGTTGCCTTTAATATTACCAAAGTGGCGCTGCGCGCCGCTTTCAAAGACGATGTACCCTATGTCTACGCGCTGATACGCCTCGACGAGGGACCAATTATCTCCAGTAACATTATCAACTGTAATGCGAATTCGGTTTACATCGACATGCCAGTCAAAGTGGTGTTCTGGCAGATTGAGGATCTAGGTGTAACCATCCCCTACTTCGAGCCCAACGGAAGTCGTGACTGATTTGCAGAAACTTGGGTTTGATTACAGAGACAACGGCGCATCGACTTTCAGGCACTGGCTTGCTCTCTATTGTCACCCTGAGCACAGCGAAGGGTCTTGTTTGTTTCCGAGATTCTTCGCCTTCGGCTCAGAATGACACGAGTGAAGGTATTTGCTGCAGCTACATCCCCCTGATATGCGTAGCAGGTGAAGCATTGAGTTTCACAACTGATCTTAGCTGGAAATCCGATCTAAGCCCTCTACTCAGTCCCAAATCGATAGCTCTAATCGGTGCTTCGGAAAACTCGGCCTGGTCGAGCGCTCTTGTTCATAACCTCGAGGAGCTCGGCTACAAAGGGAAGCTATTCCCCGTCAATCCAAAGCGGGAAATGGCCTTCGGACTGAAGTGCTATTCAAGTGTCACGGCAATCCCGGAATCCGTAGACGCGTTTGTCATCGCGATTTCGCGAGACTTCATCCTGCCGGTCTTGGAAGAGTGCTCCAAGAAAGCAATCCGCTCCGGCGTCATTATCTCCGCCGGATTTGCCGAAGCATCCGAAGAAGGAAAGAGGATTCAGCAACAAATCGTCGACATCGCAAACAAAAGTAAGATCAGGATCTGCGGTCCCAACAGTTTCGGCGTGGCGAATCTTCATGAAGGTGTCTCGTTGATTTCGAGCTCTGAAGTTCGGTATTTGAAACCTGGGAAAATCAGCTTCATTTTTCAGAGCGGGGGACTGCTCAACGCGGTATTGCTCGCGGCCTGGGATAGAGGCTGGGGCATCGGCAGCGCGATCTCTTGCGGCAACGAAGCGGTCCTCAACATCGCAGACTACGCCGACTATCTGGTGCGTGACGAGAATACGGACGTTGTTGGCATCCTCACGGAGGGTTTCAGGGATCCGCAAAAATTCCTCGGAGTCGCCAAGCTTGCCGCTGAGCTTAAGAAGCCCATCGTCATCCTTAAGCTTGGCAAGTCGGAGAAAGGAAAACACGCCGCTCAAGCTCATACCGGCACTCTCGTGGGTTCCGATGCGGTCTATGATGCGGTTTTCAAACAGCATGGCGTGACACGAGTGGCCGATCTGGATGACTTTATCGAAACCGTCGAGCTGTTTTCCAAAAGGAAAAAGCTGACAGGTGATCGGATTGGAGTGATCGTGCCGTCCGGCGCCGAATGCGGTTTGGTCGCCGATCTAGCCGATGACGCAGGTGTGGAGCTGCCTCAGCTGTCGCCGACAACTGTCGCAAGACTCGCAACCGGCCAATCCGCCTACCTTTCCATCCGTAATCCACTGAACGCGCCGGAGCGATACGTCAGGAGGGGGGAAGTTTTCAGAGAATGGATCGACACTCTAGTTGCAGACGAAAATCTCGACATCGTGGGGCTGCGCTTGCCGCTGCCGCGACGCCGAGAGGATGAAGACGTCATCGCCCGCTTTCGCGACTTGACGGAGATTGCCAGGGGAACCGAAAAATTAGTGATATTGTTTTCTCGAGCTTCCATCAGCCTTCCGGAATACTGGCGCACTTTGCTTAGAGAGCACGATATCCCCTTCTTGCTGGAATACCGGAAGGGCTTTAAGGCGTTAAAGGCTCTCAGTGAGTACAATTGCTTTTTGAGCAAAGAGCGCAGCGCCTCATCTGAAATCGAGCTCAAGATCGAGCGGGAGAAAATTAAACGTTTACTGGCACCAAGCGATCAGGCTCTGACTGAACGACAAGGCAAGGAAATTCTTGCTGAGTACGGGATCCCAATCACCCGAGAGGGGCTCGCCCGCAGCGAGGAGGAAGCGTTAGGTCTTGCGCAAACGATCGGATATCCGGTCGTGTTGAAAGTAGAATCTCCTCAGATCATCCACAAAACAGACGCCGGCGCGGTGAAAACCAATATCGAAAGCGAAGCGGAATTGATCCGTCACTATCGTGAGATCGAGAACAACGTCAGAATTTTTGCCCCAAGCGCGACGATAGAGGGCATTCTAGTTCAGGAAATGATTCGCGGCGGCAAGGAAGTCATTGTGGGGATGACGCAAGATCCACAATTCGGCCCGGTGATCGTTTTTGGAATCGGCGGAGTTTTCGTGGAGATTATCAAAGACATATCGATGCGGGTCGCGCCCCTGTCAAAGACCGATGCCGTCGAAATGGTCTGTGGGCTCAAGAGCTACGGTGTCCTCAAAGGCGCCAGAGGTGAACGGGAAAGCGATATCGAGGCCGTCGTCGAGATTCTTTTGCGATTTTCGCAGTTGTCCTTGGATTTGCGAGATGAGATAAGGGAAATCGACATCAATCCTCTAATGGTTCTGGAAAAAGGCAAAGGGGCGGTGGCGGTGGATTGCTTGATGGCGCGAAAGCGAGCGACCCTATGAAGATCGAAAAACTTACATTTATTCCTCATCGCCTGAAGCGGCGCGGGCGCTGGCAGACGGCCAGCTACACCGCCGATTTCGTCGATGTCTTTTACGTAAAGATTCAAACCGACGAGGGAGTCACCGGAATCGGCGCGAGCTCCGTGATTCCCAACGGACGCGGTGATCCGTTTATGGAAGGAGTTGAGACGGTCAAAGCCGCAGCCGGTGATCTTTTTGCGGGAAAGGACCCACTGCAAATCAGTCCCTTAATGGATGCTTTGCACATGGCGGTGCAAGGATACAAGCGCCACAAAGCTGGAGTCGAACTAGCTCTTTACGATCTGATGGGAAAGGCGCTCAACGTGTCGCTCTCGACCCTGCTGGGCGGCGCAACACGCGACGTCATTCCTGTAATCAGAATGCTAAGTATGGGAAGCCCTGCTGAAATGGCAGAAACAGCTTCAAAGTTTGTTCAGCAAGGATATCAACATCTGAAAGTGAAACTCGGCACCGACCCGGCCGGCGACTTGGAGCGCTTTAAAACCGTGCGCACCGCCGGGGGACCTCAGGTGACTCTGACCGTCGACTTTAACGGAGCCTATGACGCAGCCACGGCAATCAAAGTGATAGCGAGTTTGGTTCCACAGGGATTGGCGATGGTCGAGCAGCCGGTGCCGGGAACCGATCTCATAGGAATGGCGGCGGTAACACAAGCCGTCGAGCCGGTCGTGTTGGCCGATCAAGGCGTAGAGTCTTCTAGAGAGGTTTTTCAGGTTGCCGCCGCAAACGGCGCGAAGGCGGTCAGCATCAAGCTCCTTAAATTTGGCGGACTGCAAAAGAGTCTCGCCGCGGCCCGCGTATGCGAGGCGGCCGGACTCATCTGCCACATCGGCGGAATGGCTACGTCAAGCCTGATCGATGCGGCACAGGCCCACTTCATCAACGCGACGCCGAGCGTCGTGACGCCATGCGAGATCGGCGAGTTCGAGGCGCTGGACGGTGATCTGGTCGAGGGTTTGCAGATAGTCAACGGACACCTTCGAGTGCCCACCGGTCCCGGCCTGGGCGTGAGCTTGAGGGTATAGGCCCATTAGCGACCAACATCTCGGCGTCGTGGGGTGGCTCGCCGTTAACCTTTCGTCAGCCATTCGCAGTAATATCGCCACAGACCTTCCGCTGAACTGTTTCCCCTCCCCGTCCGGTTCTGGAATTCCCTGATGTCTTCATCCGGGATCGACGGAACTTTTCCAATTGAGGCGGCCTGTAAGTTCATCTTGGCCAGCGTATCGAGCTTAATGGCTGTGATCGTCGCCTGCTCAACGCTGCTTCCCGCAACGATCAGGCCGTGACCCCGGAGAATGCAGATGTTGCTGGCGCCCATGACCTTCTGCATCGCATGAACCTGATCTTTCGTGTTCAAGGTGAGGCTGCTTTGGTACACTGGGATGCCCTTAAGACTAAGACGCATGCTATTGGGATCATAACCACCGTATATCGGCCTGAGCTCGATTCCCGCCATACTGCAGAGAACCACTGAAGGCGGGTGAGCATGCACAACGCAAACAACCTCCGCTCTCGCCTTATAGATCTCACCATGAATGCAAGCTTCATTGGGAGGTTTGAGGCCGGCCTTTCTTTCCAGGCTTTGCCCTTCCAAATCGGCCAAGAGGACGTCGCCGGGCTTGGTAAAGAGAAGCCCGGTCTCGTTGGGCCCTCGGCCCCGGATCAGCATCTGATCTCTACTGTTACGGGCGCTCACATGGCCTGTGGTTTCTTTGAAGAGTCCGAGTTTGGCGAGAATGCGGCACGACAGCGCCACCTTTCGCGCTAGCGAAGCGTTTCTCTTCACGCTAGTCTCCCTTACGTCTGGAAAACGGACCGCCCGCGGTTAGCTGATTCCTTGAGAGCTCAGCTGAGGTTCGTACAACATCTGAATCACGATCCCGTCCGGGTCGGTGCAGTAAAAGGACGCGCTGCCGTCACGATGGATTTTGAAAGGATGAACGATCTTCACGCCTTTCGCCTGGAACTCTTGCTCTAGCTCTTTGACCCGCTCGATCGTCTCGACCACGAAGCCCAAATGATCGAGTTGCTGTTCTGGGCCGCCCGTTGCGAAGCTCTGCGACACTTCATGGAGCGCAATATTGTCGCAGCCGGAGGAAAGATACACGTTTTGCCGGTCCGGCTCCCAGACAACCTCCATGCCGAGAATATCTTGATAGAAGCTCTTAGACCGCGCTACGTCCCTGACCTTGAGGGCGATATGGCGCATCCCTTTCAGTCCAGTAATACGGCTCATCCGCAGACTATATCACAGTGCGCCATAAATGTGGCGCAATGGGCAGTCTGCCACTTGCCTGGCACCCGGAAAAGCGGGATAGTTTGCCTATGAAAGAGGCTCTCTGGTGGCAGACAGAAGACGACGGGAAGATTCTATGCACCCTGTGTCCGCGTTTCTGTCGCTTGGGCGAAGGTCAGGCCGGTTTCTGCTACATCCGTAAGAACGTCGGCGGTAAACTCTATTCGCTCGGCTACGGCACCTCCACCGGCTTCGCCATCGATCCCATCGAAAAAAAGCCGTTGAATCATTTCCTGCCCGGAACCGGCGTGTTGAGCTTTGGCACCGCCGGTTGCAATCTCGGCTGTCGCTTTTGTCAGAACTGGAGCATCAGCAAGGCAAAGCTTGACGAAGCCCACAGTCTAGGCACCAGCCCAAAAAAAATCGTGCAACTGGCGATTCGACACCAGGTCCCGAGCATTGCGTTTACTTACAACGATCCCGTGATCTGGGGGGAATTTGTTATTGATATTTCCCGCCTTGCTCGGGAGCACGGGTTAAAGAGCGTCATGGTTACGGCGGGTTACATCACCCCCGAGGCAAGGCCGGACGTTTATCGCTACATCGACGCGGCCAATGTGGATCTAAAAGCCTTTACAGAGCGTTTCTATCACAAGATTACATTTTCCCATCTCGATCCGGTGCTCGACACCCTCAAGTGGCTCAAAAATGAAACTGACATCTGGTTCGAGATCACAAACCTGATGATCCCTGACGAGAACGATAGTCCCGAAGAAACTCAGCAGCTGTGTGATTGGGTTTTAAAGAATCTGGGAGATTCGGTCCCGCTTCACTTCACGGCGTTTCATCCAGATTTCCGAATGACGGACAAGCCAAAAACCCCCGCAGCAACCTTGCAGCGCGCGCGACAGATCGCGCTTTCCGCGGGTATCAAGTACTGCTATGTGGGCAATGTCTTTGACGATGAGGGCCAAACAACCTATTGCCCTGCATGCGGCAAAGCGCTCATTCGGCGCTCGTGGCATGACATTCTGGAATACAACCTAGTCGGCGACTCCTGTTCCTGCGGACAAACAATCCCCGGCCGTTTCGTAGCCAAAGGCTTGGTACCCAAGCCGCGACGAGGCAGAGTTTATTCCCTCGGGTTCTAGGACCTCTTTCCTCCTAGCGAAAAAGTCAATTATGTGTTTTATAAGGAGATCCTCTATCAACAAATAGCGTCGCGTCTATGGCAAAAATCGCAAAACAGCCCGCTAAGTCTTATCCTCACCTCAACATCCTGGAAGATATCAGTACCTTGATCAGCCATTCGCGCGATCTCCAACAGACCCTCAATAGCATCGTTGCTACGGTGGCGGAACGGATGGAAACCGAGGTTTGTTCCATCTATATTCTTGACCGCCAGAACAAACGCCTGACCCTGCGTGCGACCATGGGATTGGACGAGGAGTCCGTGGGCAAGGTGTCCATGGGCACGGGTGAGGGTCTGACTGGACTGGTCATCGAAAGAATGAAACCGGTGATGGTCGTCGATGCCCTAAAGCATCCGCGGTACAAATACTTTCCGGAAACTCATGAAGAACGTTTTCACTCCTTTCTTGGCGTTCCGCTCATCGACCAAAAATTACCGCTGGGAGTCCTGATCGTTCAAACTTCGCGCCGCCGCGAGTTCGCGCGGGATGAAATACGATTGCTAACGACGATTTCGGCCCAGGTTTCAAGCATTCTTGTTCAAGCTCGCCTGGCGGATTCGCTACGGAGCAAAGAGGAGGAACGTAAGGAATATCACAAACGTATGGTTGAGGCGCTGCGCAAGCTGCGCTCCTATGAGGGCCGGCGCCGGGAGCGGGCAGCCGGTGCGCACCAACGCTGGCGAGGACGATTAAAGGGTCTCGCCGCATCTCCAGGTTTTGGCCGCGGCCGCGCCTACGTTCTCGAACCGCGTATGGAAATCAGCGCCATCCAGAGGAAAAAAGCTAAAAACCCTGAGCGCGAGATGGAGCGGTTCCGCGCGGCAGTCGAGAGAGGCATCGAACAGATAAACGTCGTGAAGCATCGTATGAGCAGTCTCATCTCAAAAGAGGAAGGGGCGATGTTCGACGTCTACCGGCTAATTCTCGAGGATCCCGCAATTATTCAACAAATCGAGGCTCAAATCCGCAAGGAAAAAGTTGTCGCCGAATATGCCATCCGGGTCGTGTTCGAGCAATACCTCCAATCGATCGCGCAAATCGATGATGACTATTTGCGCGAACGAACCGGGGACGTCAAAGACGCGGCACAGAGACTTTTGGAGAACCTTTCAGGTGCAACTGCTCAGCGCATTGAAATTCCCGAAGATGCCGTCTTGGTGGCAGAGGATCTTTCACCGGCCGATCTCAGCATGCTTGAAGGAGACCGATTTCGTGGCATTGTACTGGCCACGGGTGGCGTGACGACTCATGCATCGATTCTGGCCAAATCCTTCGAGATTCCTAGCGTAGTGGCAATCGAGAATTTGCTGGAATCAGTGCATCAGGGAGATTCCCTGGTCGTCGATGGTAACGCCGGCGTGGTCTACGTCAACCCCAGCCAGGAAATCACGCGCGAATATGATCGGCTGGTGGGTGATTATGCCGCCCTTAATCGCGAGCTGGAGGAACTAAAGGATGAACCTGCGGAAACTATCGACGGCCACCGGGTCTCGCTCTATGCCAATATCGGCCTCTTAAGCGATATTGCTTTTGCGCATATGCACGGAGCCCAAGGGGTGGGACTATATCGCACGGAGATCGCGTTTCTGGCGCATCGGGATTTTCCCAGCGAAGAAGAGCAATACTCCTTATATAAACGAGTCGTCGAAGGAATGGCAGAAAAACCGGTGACCATCCGCACCCTGGATATTGGAGCCGATAAATACCCGTCTTACATACGGAGCCCGAGCGTCGAGCCCAATCCGTTTCTGGGGTGGCGCTCTATTCGTATATCGCTCGAGGTCGAAGAGGTCTTCAAAACCCAGCTAAGAGCGATCCTCAGGGTGGGAGACCTCGGCCGGGTCAGGATGCTCATACCCATGGTATCGAGCCTAGAGGAGATACTCAAAATCAAAGAACTAGTAGCGGAAGCGAAGGAGGAACTTCGTCACGAAGGTACGCCCTTCGACCGGCAGATGGAGCTCGGGATTATGGTGGAAGTCCCTTCTGCGGTTCAGCTCGCTGATCGCTTTCTCCGGGAGGTCGATTTCCTGAGTATTGGCACGAATGACCTGATTCAATACATCCTGGCAGTCGATCGGAGCAACCGACGAGTTGCTAACCTGTACGAGCCACTGCATCCCGCCGTGCTGTCCGCTTTGCATACGACAATCGAAGCCGGCAAAAAAGAAGGGAAGCGAGTTGGAATGTGCGGAGAAATGGCGGGTGATCCGCTTTCTGCTCTGCTGCTATTGGGAATGGGGCTTGAAGAGTTCAGTATGGGTTCCCTGTACGTCCCGGTGATCAAGAAAACCATTCGGTCCATAAGCTACCAGGCGGCGAAATCGGCTGCGCAGATCGTCCTCCAGATGGACACGGTGGGGGAGATCAAGAAGTATCTTTTCGAACAGATGCGCGAGTTGGGCATGCTGGAGCTCTTAGAGATGTACCATTAAACTTCACGATCCGGATGACGACGCATCCCTTAGGTCGGGATTTGATTTCCTAATCAGAATAGGTTATAAAATAATTCGAACGATCGTTCGAACGCAACCAAACTGAAGGGGAATTCGTTATGGTTAAAATCTCTACTTTTGATGATTGGATTGATTACTTTCGCGAATGGCAAAAAGATATCGGCTACGATCCGGAACTACTGGGCGATTACAACTTCGAAACCAAGCTCGGCGAGTTGCACAGCCCGGAAATTGAGTTCGGAGATTTCAAGGGCCAGCATAAATGGGAGCGTATCGGCCAAATTCCGAATCAGTCGATCCGCGATGCTCTAATGAATCTAATCGTATACCAGGGGGACACAGAGTTCGCATCGGTGGAACAGCAAAAGAACCTACTCGACACGGCGCCCACAGAATATGATCGCCAAGCGCTTACCCGGGTGAATAGTGAGGAGATGCGCCACGGGTGGCAGATGTGCTACCTATTGGTCAATTATTTCGGTGATTCTGGAAAACTTGAAGCGCGAAAGCTCCTGGAACGCAGAGCGTTCAAAGGCGATCGGCTGCTGGGCTCTTTCAATGCGCCGGTCAATAACTGGCTTGACTTTTTTACGTATACGGAATTTGTTGACCGCGATGGTAAATATCAGTTAACCATGCTGAGCCATTCTTCTTTTGCTCCCATGGCGGAAAGTGTCACCGCAATGCTCAAGGAAGAGTTCTTCCACATGTTTACCGGCCACACCGGTTTAACACGAATTTTACGAGCGGGAACGATCCCGCTTCCAATCGTACAAAAATATTTTAATAAATGGCTATCGACGGCTTACGACCTATTCGGTACGGATCATTCGTCGTCAGCGAACTGGTCCTACGTTTGGGGATTGAAGGGGAGATTCGATGAGCACGAGGCCAAGATTCCCGCGGACAAGAACAAATTAAATGACTTAGCCCGCGGTCACTATCTCGCCGAATGCGCTAAGCTTATCGATCAGCTCAACCAGTTGGTTCCCGAAGGACAACCAAAGCTCTATGCTCCGCACCTGAGGTTCAACCGCTCTATCGGCGAGCATGTGGGTAAGACCTACAGTGTCACGGGTGAACTATTGTCACCCGAAGGGTACAAGAAACATCTGCCGGAAGTTCTTCCGACTCCTGACGATGAAAGAATATTGAGCGAAATTATTAGTGGAAAAGACTGGGTTACGCAGATACAAACGAATTAGCCACCAAGGTAATTTGTTGACCGTCAGCTAGCGAGGAGAGGTCTGTGAAAACGCTTTGTCTTATTTGTCAAAACGTGGATTGCAAGACTAGAGGCTCAGAGCAACTCATGGCCGAGCTTCAGAAGCGAGTTGAAGCTAAAGGGCTCGCCGATGTCGAAGTAAAATCCTACATGTGTTTCGGGGCCTGCCAAGAGGGACCGAATATTGTCCTCTATCCTGAAAAAAACTGGTACGCAGGGGTCAAAGTCGAAGACCTTGACGAGATCACCGCTCGTCTCGCCGGCGGCCCTCACGTTCAACGCTTAGACACCATAGATTCCTCGTTGAAAGAACTCATCTACCAACTTCTTGACACTGGGGTGTTTTGATCGATGGAGGGTATCCTGTTTCCGCGGGGTGTCGTCGAGGGCCGTGAAGGCCTTGAACAATACCGCGCGCGCGGCGGCTACGAGGCTTTGGCCAAAGCCGTCAGAACAACTCCCGAAGATATCATTAAAGAAGTCTCGGAAGCCGGTCTTCGCGGCCGAGGCGGAGCGGCCTTTCCCACGGGAAAGAAGTGGTCGCTTACGCGCGAATCCGCGGAACAGCCACATTACCTAGTCCTAAACGGCGGGGAGGACGAGCCCGGCAGCAAAAAGGATCGGATGCTGATGGAGCATCTCCCCCACCTAGTGATTGAAGGTGTAATTCTTAGCGCCTATGCAATCGGGGCATCAAAGGCTTACCTCTACATCAATGCGAATTATGAAACGGCGACCAAGACCATTACCGATGCATTGGCCGAAGCCAAGGCAGCTGGCTACTGGGGACAAACAATCTTAGGAAGCGATTTCAGCCTCGACATAGAAATCACGGCCGCTCCTCACAACTATGTCGCCGGTGAAGATACCGCAGCCCTCGAGGTGATCGAAGGCAAAAAAGCTTGGCCACGCCAGAAGCCTCCGTTTCCCGTTACGGTCGGGCTCTTTGGCAAACCGACGGCGGTTAACAATGTGGAGACTCTTGCCAATGTGCCGCCGATCATTTTGCATGGGGTCGAGTGGTACCGCAGATTTGGCACACCCGAAAGTTCAGGCACGATGATCTTTTCGCTGAATGATGACGTCAACCATCCGGGAATTTACGAGCTCCCTTTCGGCACGCCGCTTCGGTATCTCATTGAAGAATGCGGCGGCGGAATGAAGGGCGGCAAAAAGATCAAAGCCATCATGCCTGCGGCACCGTCTTCGACTTTCCTCCCAGCAGATAAGATTGACACGCCGTTGGATCACAACTCCATACGAGAAGCGGGTTCCGCCTTGGGTTGCGGCGTCGTGCGCTTGATCGGCGAAGGAACCTGCATCGTAGAAGAAGTATTAAAGATCTCCGAATTCTTCACCATCGAATCCTGCGGCCAATGCCCTGCTTGCCGGATGGAAACCAACACCCTTACGTCATTGCTAAAGAAAGTTCAGCAAGGGCAAGGCGGCCAACCGATCCTTGAGCAGTTCGGAAAAATCCTCGCTTTTAACAAAGGTAAAGGCTTCTGCAATCTCATCGCCATGCCCGGTCCACCCATTGAAAGCGCACTCAAACTTTTTCCCGACGATTTCCAAGCCCATCTCGCCACCGGCAAGTGCCCGCCAAACTGAATTTCTGATTCGTGCGGCATCACTCACCATTCAGTGATATTTCGTTTTTTCTTTCATCCACCTGACGATTAGTGTCCCCTCAGGGATCATTCTTTTTTAGTGCATCTTCGGTTGACGGTTTTAATCAGTGCTTGATAGTATCCGCCTCGATATACTTGCGAGCGGTGATCCATGGGTGCGTGCGGCGCGCCACGATCATAGAAAGGAAAACCGATGAGACCGACACCCATCAACTGGCCCCACGATGCAAAAATTGCCGTCAGCTTCTTCGTGGCCTTTGAAGCTTTTGAAAAATATTCGCAGTACCGCCAAGGCGGCGACAAACCGGATTATGCGTCTCTCGCCTACGGCGAATACGGCGGCAAGGCGGGTATCTGGCGCATCATGGATGTGCTAAACCGCAACGGCGT
>Ga0184626_10000088_pt1 | contig 21024 bp, 19 predicted proteins | sample PLM3_60_b1_FD_133142 | JGI IMG/M metagenome (GOLD analysis project Ga0184626, IMG submission 133142) | Groundwater sediment microbial communities from an aquifer in East River, Colorado, USA - PLM3_60_b1 | ecosystem: Environmental > Terrestrial > Soil > Riparian zone | place: USA: East River... | reverse complement strand
TCACACCGAACCTCCTGTGGTAAATGTACGGTTCGAAAGAACCACGGACAAAAGGAGGCGCGCGATGAGAGGCAACTCGTTTATACCAAGGGACTACGATGTCTTTACCGGATTGGACGTGAGTAAAAAGAGTATGTCGGTGACGTTTACAAATCATCAGGGATTTATCCGATCTTTGAACATGCCGCATAAGGCGGAGCATCTGCTGCATTATGTCCGCAAGCACTTCCCGGATCAGAAGATTGCCTTTGTCTATGAGGCTGGACCTACCGGGTATGGATTGTATGATGGGCTGGCAGCCCAGGCTTATCCCTGTTTGATTGCCGCGCCTTCGATGATTCCCCGAGCGCCAGGACAAAGGGTGAAGACCAACCGGCTTGACAGTAAAGTCCTGTCGGAGAATTTGCGTGGGGGACAGCTGAAGAGCATCCATATTCCCTCTCCCACTTACCGCCACCTTCGCCATCTCACTCAGCTGCGCGATGTGTTGGTAAGCGAGCTGGCCGGGATGAAGCAAAGGATTAAATCGTTGTTGCTCTTTGAAGGGATCGAGTTTCCGCCCGCTCCCCCCGGCAGTCAGTGGTCGTTTATGGTGAAGGATAAACTCCGAAAGCTTCCCTGCTCTGGGACGGTGCGCTTTAAGCTGGATCAGTTGCTCGACAGCCTGGAGTTTAACGAAAAGCAGGTTCTTAAGACGATAACAGAGATCCGCCGTTTCTGCCGCAACGATCCCGAGCTGTCTCAGTGTATGCAGTATCTGATGTCGCTTCCCGGCATCGGCTGGATTACGGCCAGCCAGCTCTTGGCCCGCATCGGCGATTGGCGAGAGCTTAAGAACATCCGTCAACTGGCTGGGTTTTTGGGATTGGTGCCCACCGAGCACTCCACCGGGGAGAGAATTGATCGGGGGTCGATCACCCGTACTGGAGATGAACGGCTGAGAAGCAAACTCATCCAGGGGTCCTGGTCGGCGATCCGACAGGACGCCGAGCTGCGGGAGTTTTTCCGCTCGGTTTGCCGCAAACACCCGCGCGAGGTCGCTTCCAGAGTCGCCATTGTGGCGGTAGCGCGTAAGCTGAGTGTGAGGATTTCTGTGGTCTTGATGAAACAAAGATCTTATGAGGTGAGAGAAAAGGTTCATTCGGCTCCTTTGACCCAAGAGGAGACATCGCCCCAGGGAACGACTCGACGACTGCGAGAACCGGGAGAGAAAAACTCCTGACGGTTCGACCCTTGAGACAGAGATCCCGGGGCTTTGTGCCCTAAAGAGGGGCGCATTCCGAGTAAGTGTGACGGCCGTGTGCCGTGCCACGAATAGCAGCAAGTCTCTCTTTGGTCGGGAAGTAGAAAAGTCATGAAGGAAAAAAGAAAAAAGAGGTCTCGTATGTAGTGGGCTTGACATCCACATAGCAGCACAGTCGAAGGATTTCAGCAGCCTGCTAGTTTTTTAATTCTTCTGGAGCAACAAACCCGTGGCGCAAAGTATTCTCCGAAATGGTTCTCGGCTCAAGAAATTGGAGCAGGTAATCCGGACCGCCGGCTTTGGAGCCGATGCCGGAGAGCTTCAGGCCGCCGAAGGGTTGTCGTTCGACAATGGCACCGGTGATGCCGCGGTTGATGTAGAGATTGCCTACACGAAAATCGCGGCGAGCTTTGTCGATATGGACAGGCGAACGGGAAAATACCCCGCCCGTCAATCCATAGGCTGAGCGATTCGCGATCTGCAACGCATGACTGAAGTCCTTGGCTTTGATGACTGAAAGCACAGGTCCAAAAATTTCTTCGTTAGACAGGCGATGATCTGGCTCAATCTCACTGAAAATTGCCGGACCGACAAAAAAACCCTTCGTTGGCGCCTCTCGCTCAAGCACGCACTTCCCTTCGTGCTTACCCAGATCGACATAACCAATGATCTTTGCGTGCGCGGCCGCATCGATGACCGGGCCGATAAAATTCCTTGGGTCCTCGGGCGGGCCGATCTTGAGGCTCCGAACCGCTTCGACCAACCGTTCCAACAGGAGATCGTGGATTTCGTCGACAAGGATAAGGCGCGAGGCGGCCGAACACTTCTGACCTTGGTAGCCAAAAGCCGACTCGAGGATGTGAACTACAGCCTCGTCCAGATCGGCATCCTCGTCGACGATGATGGCATTTTTGCCGCCCATCTCGCACACGACTCGCTTTACATGCTCTTGGCCCGGTTGATGATCGTAAGCCGTGCGCAGAATTTCCAAGCCGACCTCCCGCGATCCGGTAAACGCAATGAGTTGCACCGAAGCATGCCGTACAAGGTAAGCTCCCAATTCGCCGCCGCCCTGTAGCAATTGGCAGGCGGCCGCTGGCAACTCTGCTTCGCGCAGTATCTCCATCAGCAAAGCGCCCATCACAGGCGACTGCTCCGCTGGTTTTATCACTGTGCAGTTTCCCGTCACCAAGGCCGCCGCCGTCATGCCGGTAAGAATTGCCAGCGGAAAATTCCATGGCGCAATCACTGCAGCGACGCCGCGGGCCTCGTAAAAGTAAACGTTGCTTTCTCCCGGAAGTTTTTGGGTCCCCCGCGGCTCGCTCAGATGGAGCATTTCCCGGCCGTAATACTCGAAATAGTCGATCGCCTCAGCGACGTCGGCATCCGCTTCCCGCCAGCCCTTGCCGACTTCAAAAACTTCCCACGCCGCCAGCTCAATACGCCTTCGCCGCATGATGTCGCCGGCCCGGAACATAGAAGCCGCCCGCTCGCTGGCGGGCGTCCTGCTCCATTCAGGAAAGAATTCCACGGCATTGACCACCGCGCGCTCTGCCTCACCCCGACCCGCAACAGGGACACGGCCGATGACTTCCTCGGGGGCGGCCGGATTGACGGACTCGAGCCATTTTTTTGTTTTTACTTCCTCTCCACCTATCCAAAGTCGGTATTCGTGAGCGAACTTACTTCTGACGTCCTTAAGAGATTCAGCGAAGCGAGTGCGATTTGCTTCGCGCGCAAAATCCAAGAGCGGTTCATTTTGAAACGGGTCCACCGCGTCAGCGGTTGCTCGTTTGCGGGCGGTTTTACGAGCTTGCATGATAGTTTTCTTCGGCGCCGGCGGCACAATCAATTTATCGATCTGTTCTTCCTCGGCGTAGGTCTGGCGCAGGAATGAAGTATTCGATGTGTTCTCCATCAGCCGCCGAATCAGGTAGGCCATGCCCGGCAAGAGTCTGCCCACCGGCAGGTAGACACGCACTCGTTGGTCGTTTCGAATGATCGCCTGCCTGATCGGCTCACCCATACCGTAGAGCATCTGAATCTCATAGCCGTATTTAGGCACGCCGAGCTTCTCGGCCGTTACGATCGCGTGCGCCAGACTACGGATGTTGTGGCTGCCGAAGGCGGCGTCGACAACGTCGTAGCTCTCCAAGAGCAAGCGTGTCAGCCGCTCGTAGTTAGCGTCGGTCTCTGTCTTTTCCAGGAAAACGGGTATCGGCCAGCCCTTCTGTTTGGCCCAGGTGATCTCGCTGTCCCAGTAGGCTCCTTTCACTAGGCGGACGCCGATGCGCTGTTTTCTTGCGCGCGCCCATTGGATCAACTCTTTCACGTCATGTTCCGCATCGCGAAGATAAGCTTGAATGGCGATGGCGGCGTGCGGTTGACTTTGAAATTCAGCCTCTTCGAGGAGGCCACGGAAAATCGATAAAGTCAGGTCTTTGAATGAATACTGTTCCATGTCCAGGGTTAGGGCGGCATTGAGCCGGGTAGCCTCGCTAAAAAGCGGCCTGAGACGTTCCCGGACGATTTTTTCACTGTCCGGATCCAACGGATCAAAACGAGCGCTCAGAGCGGACGCCTTCACCGACAGATTGATTCTTGGAAGCGGCCCGTCCGGGCCTTGATCGATCTGCGGCATGACAGGCCAACTCGCCGAGATCGCGCTCAAGCTTTGCAATAAATCGAGGTAGCGACGCTGCGTCGCCAGCGCCTCCTTTTCGCTTACCGTCGCCTCGCCGACCACGTCGAGCGTGAACGCCGCGGGTTCTTTGCGGAGAATCTCAAGCCCCGAGCGAAGCGCGCCCGGCTCTTCGTCGACGATGAAGCGTCGCGCCAGTCGCGTCACGTTGTGGCGCGCCACCGGCGCCAACAACCAGCCGGCGCGGAGAGCTTGAGCGAGAAAAACCAAACCGCCGAAGGCATGATCCACCTTGGCAAAATACTCTTCGAGGTGGCGGCCGATCTCGGCAGCGGAGTCTAAACTAGGTAGAACATCGACGAAGCGAAACAGCGCGACGCGCAGGGACTCGTCCTCGAGCGACCACTCGATCATCTTGCCTAGCCAATCCTGGGGCTCGAAGATGGATGGCTTGTGCTCGGCCGCCTGGTGGTAAAGCGAGCGGGCCAGTTGCTGAACTTCTTGCTCTGTTGGATCTATGCTGGAGTCATATCTAACCACTTATCACCTTCATCGTAATACGATCGCGCGAAAGGATCACTGTTTCAAGTTGGTCGATATAGGGCGAGAAGAATAGCAGCCTGCTTCCAAGGACGGTCTGTGCGAAGTCTCCTGTCCAAATCGAGACGGTAGCGTTGACAGCGGATTATGTTCTTGACTACTCTGCCCTCACAATGAACAAACCACCAATTGAGGGGCAAGCCGGCACACTGACCGGCGCCGAAGCCGCCGTCGAGATGCTCAAGGCGCACGGCGTCGAGATCCTCTTCGGCCTGTGTGGCGACACCAGCTTGCCGTTTTATGATGCGCTGGCAAGGTTGCCCCACGGCATGCGTCATATGCTAACGCGCGACGAGCGCTCTGCAGCCTATATGGCGGACGGCTATGCGCGCGTCTCGGGCAAGGTCGGCGTGTGCGAGGGACCCAGCGGCGGCGGCGCGACCTATATCCTTCCGGGTCTTGCCGAAGCGAACGAATCATCGGTGCCGGTGCTTTGCATCAACTCTGACATCTCCGTCGCCGCGCGCGGGCGCTACACACTCACCGCTCTTGATCAGGGCGCGCTCATGCGGCCGGTGACGAAATGGAATGCGGTGCTTGATCGCGCCCAGGACATCCCGCGCATCTTCCGCACCGCATTCAATCAAATGACCACCGGCCGGCCGGGCTCGGCCCACGTCACCCTGCCCTTCGATGTGCAAAATGGCTCAGTGGAGCGCGCCGACGTGTGGGGCGATACGAGCCTCGGCCGCTATCCGGCACGGCGCGTCGCTCCGGATCCGTATTTTGTCGAGCGCGCGGCGCAATTGCTCCGCGACGCGGCGCACCCGCTCTTTCTCTGCGGTGGTGGGATCGTCATTGCGGGCGCGGAGGAGGAACTACTTAAGCTTGCGGAGCGGCTCTCAGCAACCGTCGCTACCACCATCAGCGGTAAGGGATCGATCAGCGAGGAGCATCCGCTCGCCGTCGGCGTCGTCGGCTCCAACGGCGGCACGCCGGAAACACGCGGCATCGTCGATCAGGCGGACGTGGTTGTTTTCGTCGGCTGCCGTGCCGGCTCGGTGACCACCGAGCGCTGGCGCCATCCAGCGCCCGGCAAAACGAAGGTGATCCACCTGGACGTGGATCCGGCCGTGCTCGGCGCCAACTATCCAATGGACGTGCCCCTTGTAGGCGATGCAAAACTCACGCTGGCGGCGCTGAACGAGGCGCTGGCAACATTGCAACGGCCGCTGGAGGCCACGGCAGTCCAAAAGGCCAAGGAGGAGAAGTTCGCCAGATTCCATGCCCTCGCCCTGTCCGACGACAAACCGATCAAACCGGAGCGCGTGGTCTCAGAAGTGGCCCAGGCACTGGACCCGGACGCCATCGTAGTCGCCGATGCCGGCACCCCCTGTCCCTATTTCTCCGCTTACTACCAGGTGCACGGCACAGGGCGCCGCTTCTTCTCTAACCGCGCCCACGGCGCGCTGGGTTACTCGCTGTCGGCGGCTATCGGCGCGCATTTTGCGCGACCGCAGGTAAAGTGCGTATCGGTAATGGGCGACGGCAGCTTCGGCTTTACCTGCGGGGAGCTTGAGACCGCCGTGCGCTACCGGCTGCCGATAACCTTCATCGTGATTTCCAACGGTACCTACGGCTGGATCAAAGCGGGGCAGAAGTCAGGCTATGGCCAACGCTACTTCTCGGTTGACTTCGACCCCACCGATCACGCCGCCGTGGCTGCCGCCTTCGGCGTGAAGAGCTGGCGCGTCACCGAGCCTAAAGAACTTGGCAAAGTACTGAAAGAAGCACTGGCGCACGGTGGTCCGAGCCTGGTGGATATCGTCTGCCAGCCGCTCCATGAGGCGAAAGCACCGGTTTCCGAATGGATCGCGTGAGGGGGCCTTTGCGTACTTAGCGTCTTGGCGGGAGAAAGTTTAATTTTCCAGTCGCACTTTCGAACCAAGGTTTTTACAGTCCTCGTCGGTCTTGAGGCCCGCCGCGTGAATGCCGTGAGCGGCCAGCTCTTCGTCGCGCTCCTGTGTATCTCCCGTAACCCCCACAGCGCCGATAACCTCACCGTCCTTGTCGCGGATCAACATACCCCCGCCCTCGGGAAAAATTTGATCGTCCGAAGCACGGATTAAATACTGCATGAACAGTGGCCGTTCTTCCGTCCGGACACGGACCAGTGACGAGGACCGGCCCAAGGCCAGCGCGGCATAAGCCTTGCCGTAGGCCATTTCGAAGCGCATCATTGCCGACCCATCTTCCTTCTGAAATGCTTTCACCTTAGCTCCGGGCTCAACCACCACGACACTAAGTGGACGGCAGCCCAATTCATGGCCGCGAGCGAAAATAGCCGTGATGATGCGATTCGATTGTTCCAGGCTGATCATGGTCATCCTTCCTCCCTTTGCCGTAAGCAACCAGCGAACTTCCTCCTCAACCTAACCTCCCCGTTGCCTGGGAAGGGTAAAGAAGAGGGGGAATCAAAATTACCTTAGCTAAACAGAACCTTCGCCAGCTCGGAGCGGTATTTCTCAGTCAAAAGGTGGTCCGATCCCAGAACTTCGAAAATTTGAATCATCGCTTTGCGCGCTCCGTCGTCGCGAAAACTCCGGTCGGTTTTGACAATAGTTAGAAACTCAGCAAGCGCTTCTTCGTATTTTTCACTGCCCGCCAACGCTTGAGCCAGATCGAACCTGACCTCGAGATTGTTCGGTTCGGACTTGAGCTTGGCGCGCAACTCCGATTCATCTTGCGCTGCTCCACCTTGGAGGTTTAACCGGGCGATGAGACGATCCGCTTCTTTTCGTTCTTCGGCCACGAGAGGTACCTTGTCCAAATGATTCAACGCGGTCTGATTGTCTCCTTCGTTCATCAACAGGCGGCCGATGCCGAGTAGCGCCTTTGCATGGCTCGGTTCGGACTTGAGGATCGCTTGATACAAATCCTTCGCCTCGGCAAGTTTTCCTTCCTTTTCAAGTTCCGCCGCCTCGAGAGCTTGCTGGTCTGCGGCTGAAGGCAAAAACTGGGACAGAAACTCGCGCACCATAGGTTCGGGCAGAGCGCCGGTGAACTCCGATGCGACGGCGCCGTCTCTGAAGAGTTTCACCGCCAGTATGCCTTGGATGCCAAACGCGGCGGCGACGGATGGATTGTCGTCCACGTTGATCTTGGCGAGGAGAAACTTACCCGCGTATTCTTCCGCGAGTTTCTCCAGGACCGGACCCAAGACGCGGCAAGGACCACACCAGGGCGCCCAGAAATCCACCAACACTGGCACTTCCTGCGAACGTTGCAGAACCGCCGTTTCAAAATCATCGTCGCCGACTTCAATGGTCCACTGATTCATAGGTATCCGCCCCAAATACTCAACCGCAAAGCACACAAAGCTCGCAAAGAATTTTTCTATGAGTTCTTTGCATTCTCTGCGGTTGTGCTTCCCGCTTCTTGATTACTTTGAAATAATTTCCTTGGCGAAGTTGCGCACCTTGGCGGCAACAGGCCGTATGGCATAGACCACTGCTTCCCACACTTCGTCTTCGCTGGCGCCGCACTTGCGGGCCCGGTCCAGGTGGAGCTTGGCGCCGTGCTCGTGCCCGATCGCCAGGTTTACCGCGAATTTGATGAACTCCGCGGTCTTAGGCTCCAACGACCCTTCCTTGTACTGGATATTGAAGAATTCCATCTGCTTAGCCATAGCCGTATCTCCTTCCTAACAGCTCAGAATAATATCTATCTCCTGCTCGAAAATGATTCTGGATCAAACGCCTTCCCGTTGAGGGTAAACTGGCGCTCCACCGGAGTCGGCTTCAGAATCGTCTGCATCACGTAACAGCCGTTCTCCGCATTGCGCACAACCGTAGCGACCTTGTCCGCCGGTTCGTTGGAAGTCAGTTCACAACGCGTCTCAAAGCCCAAGCCCTCTGCTTGTACCGTCTCACGCAACACGGAACCTTCGCTCTTGAATCGCGCAGTGACAAAGACCTTCGCTTTGTCGATATGCGTTTTGAGCATTTCCCCGTACCGGGAAATCTGCGTCAGCAGTCAAAAAGCCAGCGAGAGACCGAAGTAAGCTAGCGGTGGCGGCGCTGAATTGTCGCCGCCGATGCGCTCTCCTTCATCGCAGTAAACGGTAAAGCCTCTGGCATGTCCCTCCTTCCGCATCCTCTTCATCGTCTCAGCGTCGGCTTCCAGAACGATTTCGCGCTTGACCTGAATATCTTCCGCCATTTTCTCTCCGTTAGATGGAAATACTTTTTATTTTCAACTATAGGCCGATTCTATCCGCGTTGCCAAGCCGTCCGCTAGCGTCCTGTCTTCAGAAGTTCGATGAAAAATTCGGAATACCTCCGCGTCATTCCCGCGAAAGCATGTCCTGAGCGCGGTCGACCGAATAAGGCAATTTCATTTCTCAGTGGCATACTCCTCCAAATAGAGGTCCAGGAGAGCAGCCAACAGCGCGAACAAAACAGGGCCGAGGATCAGCCCCAGTGCGCCGAACACCGATATGCCGCCCAGAATACTAAAAAAGAGCACAAGAACCGGAAGTTGCAGGCGGCTGCCGATAAAGATCGGCTTCACGAGATTGTCCACCATCCCCACGATTCCCAGGCTCCAGACCAACATGGCCACGCCTCTCCAAGTGTCGCTTTGCAGAAACAAATAAATGGAGACGGGAATCGTCACCAACGTGGTACCTCCGATCGGCAAGAGCCCCACAAAAGCCGTTGCGACGCCCCAGATGGCAGCAAAGGGCACACCCAAGAACCAGTAGGCCACGCCGGCGAGAAAGCCCTGGAGCGTCGCTACGACCAAGGAACCTTGTACAACTGCGGCGATGGCGTCGACGATCTTATTGAACAACCGTTCCTGGTGCTCCGGATCCATCGGCAGCAGACGCCGTATCCGGTCGCAGAAATCCTTCCCATCGCGCAAAAGGAAAAAAAGCGTAAACAGAGTGAGGATGAAGTTGACCGCGAAGAGAAGAACGTTTTGGGCAATGTTTCTTGCATGAGTCACCAGGAATACGGAGGTGACCTGTGCGCCTTGAACCAGCGGCTCCTTCCAATTGATCTTGAACATGTCCAATCTGAAGGACAGCAAGTTCCACCAACCTAGAAGGTCCTTCACCCAAGGTTTTTCTTGCCATTCCTTGATGCCCTCTCCAGTTACGAAATCGCGCACGGCTTGTCCCAACTCGACCGCTTCCTCGGACAGAAATGCAATAATCTTCAGACCTGGTATAACCACCAAAAGAACCATCAATACAATGACGATCAGCGCCGCTGCGGATGCGCGTCCCCGCAAGGCTTTCAACAGCCATGCGTAAATGGGATAAAACAGCACGGCCAAGATTGCCGCCCAAGTAATGGCAATTATAAACGGGCTAAGAACCTGTAAGGCGACATAGAGAAGGAACAGTAAAAGCGCGAAAAAAAAAGCCCTGGCCAGCCACTGTTGGTTCACTTCGAAAGTCCTCGTTAATTTGTCAGGGCAATATAGGCATAAGCACGCAACGCTTCAAGGCGCTTTAAATTGAACTGCAGCAAATTTGATACGGGGGTGTAGCAAGATTGCTACGCTTGGCCTTCTGTTCAGTCGGCCAAGGCACTTCTCGACCTAGCAATTTCCCCACAAGATCAGGGCATTGTTCGAGCCGGCGTTCAGTCTCACTACTGGCATAACGCTTGCGCCGGGAAATAACGGATGAGCAGAAAACCAAAATCGGCAATCCAACACCTGTCCTGCCTTCGACCCGAGTCTCAGGCCGAGGGTAGCGCCGCGGAAGGGCCGAAAATCATCTGACCCTGGACAGCCATTGATAGACCGCAGTATGGTGCAGAAACGCTATGATTAAGAAGGCCCTGGCCCTCTGTGTAATTATTCTAATCCTCGCTTCAGTCCGGCTAGCCGAAGCGCAGGAGGCGAAGAAAGTCTCGCGGATCGGAGTACTCCTAACGGGGTCGCCTTCCACCGCCAAACCTTACATCGAAGCATTTCACCAGGGTCTGCGCGAACTAGGCCAGATCGAAGGACAAAACATCATCATTGAGTCCCGATGGTCAGAGGGGAGTTCCAACCGCTTCCCCGACTTTGCAGCCGACCTCGTCTGGCTTAAGGTTGATGTTCATTTGCGCGTGGGGTTCAACGGCAGCCTCTGCCGCCAAGCCGGCAGACCTGCCTCTGGAGCAACCGAGAAAGTTTGACTTTGTGATCAACCTGAAGGCGGCCAAGCAGATCGGTGTGACGATTCCGCCGAACATTTTGGCGAGAGCAGACAAGGTGATCAAATGATCCGTAATCTAAAATCTAGAACCTGTACTGAGCAAAGCAGAAGTATCGAAAATCTAAAATTAGCACAATGGGCATTGGAGGAAACGAAACAAATGTCGATAACATCGTGGATGAAAAACATCGTTAGGGTTTTGGGGGTTGTTGTGGGGCTGCTGGCGGGCGGTATTGTCGTGAGCGCGCAGCAGCCGGTAAAAACTTGGAAGATCGGCGTGCTGGTTTCGAGCACACAGGCAGTGAATGCTGCGCGCGACGAAGCTTTGCGGCAGGGGCTGCGCGACCTGGGCTACGAAGAGGGCAAGAACATTGCCATGGAGTACCGTTATGCCGAAGGGAAGACCGACCGGCTGGATAAGCTCGCTCGGGAGCTGGTCGAGCAAAAAGTCGATGTGATCGTGGTCGGCGGCACCGGCGTGGCCGTTGCTGCCAAGAACGCCACCAGCACAATTCCCATCGTCGTGGCCGGTGCCGGAGATCTGGTCGAGGCGGGACTCATTAAAAGCTTTATGTATCCAGGCGGCAACGTTACCGGCGTCGCGAGAATGTCCTCCGACTTTTTCGGCGCGCGGCTGAAACTCATCAAGGAAATACTTCCCAAGACGGCTCAAATAAGCGCCCTTTCAAATCCAAAAAATCCCGGCCATGGCCGGAGTCTCAAAGACGCGGAACTCGGCGCTCGGGCTATGGGCCTGACGTTCCAATCGGTGACGGGCCAAAATGCCAACGAGCTGGACAACGCGGTTGCTACTGCCGCCAAGAGCGGCAGTGGCGCTTTATTCGTAATGACGGACGCTCTGTTCAACAGTCACCTCGCCCGGATTGCGCAATCGTCGATCAAAAACCGGCTGCCATCAGTTTACGACCGAACCGGATTTGTCGAGGCGGGCGGGCTGATGAGTTATGGAGTTAACCTGCCCGACTTATCGCGACGCGCGGCTGAGTACGTCGATCAAATCTTCAAAGGCGCGAAACCCGGCGATCTGACTTTGGTGCAACCAACGAAGTTCGATCTTGCGCTCAATCTCAAGACGGCTAACCAGATCGGCGTCACGATTCCGCCCGAGGTGCTCAACCGGGCGGTGAAGGTGATTAAATGAATGCCAACGTAAGGCGTTAGGCGTGAGGAGTGAGGCGACAAAAGATTTTGGCTAGATTTTAGATTAAGGGGCTTTATGAATAGGAAATCTTCAATCCTTGCCGTAGCCGCTGCGTTTCTACTTTCAGTTACCCAGGTCCAGGCGCAGCAGCAGAAGGTCTATCGCATCGGCATTCTTCTGCCGGGAGGTCCATTGTACGAAGCGATCGACGGGCTTAAAGCCGGACTACGAGAGCTTGGGCTTGAAGAGGGAAAACAATTCACTCTAACCATCAAGGATACGAAGGGCGATCTCAAAGTGGCGGAGGAGGCAGCGAAAAATTTTGAACGAGAAAAAGTCAATCTGATATACGCCCTCGCCGCTTCTGTCATTACCGCGACCAACGCGGTAACGGCGAATGTTCCGATTGTCTTCTGCATAGGCAGCGATCCAGTGGCCATGGGACTCGTGGAGAGTTTCGTGAGACCTGGGGGGAGGCTCACGGGCATTCACTATTTGAACCGCGATCTTACGGCAAAGCGTCTTGAGATCCTCAAAGAGATCCTGCCCAAAGCTAGCCGCGTGCTGACCTTCTACGACCCTGGTAACCGGCTTGCCACGGAGTCAGCCCAGTTGGGGCGGGAGGAAGCGAAGCGGTTGGGGCTCAAGTTCATGGAAAGGCAGCTTGTCTCGATCGAGGAACTGAAGAAGGCGCTGCAAGCGCTCAAAGCCGGGGAGGTAGACGCCTATTTCTATACCCCGGACGCGATGGTGACTGGCCAAGCTCAACTGATCATCGACACGGCCAAGGCCAAGAAGTTGGCGACGATGTTCCACGAGAAAAGTCTAGTCGCCAAAGGAGCTCTTGCCAGTTATGGCCAGAGTTACTATGAGATTGGCCGGCTCTCTGCGAAGTACGTGCAGAAAGTTCTAAGCGGCACGAATCCGCGAGACCTTCGGATCGAAACGTTCGATGATGTGGAGCTGGTCATCAATCTCAAGACCGCAAAGGCGCTTGGTCTTACGATTCCACCCAACGTGCTGGCGCGGGCGAATAAAGTAATCAAGTGATTGTGAATTTGAAGAAGGTGAACTTTCGGGAGAGATTGCCATTAGCAAAGATCACAAAGAGAATCTTTTTTGCGTTCTCTGCGTTCTTTGCGTTAATGGGAGTGATGAAGCACAAAAATCTAAATTAAAATGTTCCAACAGCTAAAAACCAAAATCCAAAATTTAAGAGGTATTCCCTTCCTCCGCCTTTTCTCTGGGCGGCGGCGCGGACGGCTGGTTCGTGATTACTTCTTTATCTCTTTACTGTTGATCGGCGGCGGCCTGATCACGAGCGGTCTTGTCGAAATCTATTTCCGCTACCTGGAGAGCCGCGAACAGTTGGGCTCTGTCCAGAAGGAAGTTGCGACCGGGGCGGCGGTCAAAATCGAGCGGTTCGTGCAAGAAATTCACAATACCTTGAAAGGCGCGACGAAGAGCCGCGAGATCGCGCCTAAAGGGTTGACGACGGAATTTCGCTTCGAACTCGAAAAGCTACTTTTGATTGCACCGGCGGTCACCGAAGCGCTCGCGCTCGATGAAAATGGCGCGATCCGGGTGCAGGCCTCGCGCTTGCGCACGGTGCTTCCCGAGGCCAAACGAGACCTTTCGACCGCGCCGCCCTTTCTAACGGCGAAGCAAGGTAAATCCTATTTTGGTCCGGTTCACTTTGTCCGTGGCTCAGAGCCTTACATGACCATCGCCGTTCCGATAGAGCGCTTTGCCGGCGACGTTATCGGCGTGCTGCAGGCGGAAGTGAATCTCAAATACATCGGCGACGTGGTGTCGGCCATCACCGTGGGAAAAGCAGGTTATGCTTATGCCGTTACCCGGACCGGCGAGCTCATCGCCCATCCCGATATCAGTCTCGTCCTACAACGGCGCAACGTCGCCCTGCTCGATCAAGTAAAGGCAGCCTTTCAGCCCAGCCCCGGGAGACCCAAGCTGAATGCAATCGTTGCGGATAATCTGCAAGGCAAAAGCGTGCTCACCTCGTTCGCGCTCATTCCAGGCCTGGACTGGGCCGTTGTTATCGAGCGACCCGTCGAAGAGGCCTATGAGACGCTTTACGCGTCGATGATGCGAACCTCTGCCCTGTTCTTGATCGGTCTCGGCATGGCGCTGATCGCCAGCTTGTTCTTAGCGCGACGAGTCGTCCGTCCTGTCCGAATCCTGCGTGAAGGAGTGGAGCGCATCGGCACCGGCGATCTGGGTTATCGTCTCGATCTAAAGACTGGGGACGAGATCGAGGTCTTGGCCGACGAGTTCAACAAGATGACCACCCAGCTCCAGGAATCCTACGCCAACCTGGAGCACAAGGTCGAAGACCGCACGCGCGAACTTACTGAGTCCTTGGAGCAGCAAACGGCGACGAGTGAAATCCTGGGCGTAATCAGCAGCTCGCCGACCGATATCCAGCCGGTGCTGGACGCCGTCGCTGAAAGCGCCGCGCGTCTGTGTGATGCGACCAACGCGCAGATATATCGTGTGGAAGGTAACGTTTTAAGACTTGCAGCCTGTCACGGATCGCTCCCGGCAACCGAAGAGATTCCCATTACTCGAGGCTCGTTAGTCGGTCGAGCGGTACTTGACCGCCAAACCTTTCATATCCATGACCTGGCAGCAGAGACCGAAACCGAGTTTCCCGACTCCGCGGTGGCGCAACGACGGTTCGGCCATCGGACAGCAGTCTCCACGCCCTTGCTGCGAGAGGGCGTTCCTCTGGGGGTCATTGGGATTCGCCGCACCGAGGTCCGACCCTTCACCGATAAGCAGATCGCTCTCCTGAAAACCTTTGCCGATCAAGCGGTCATCGCCATTGAAAACGTGCGGCTGTTTCAGGAAATCCAGGATAAGAACGAGCAGCTCGAAACTGCCAATCGCCACAAGTCGCAGTTTCTCGCCAATGTCAGCCACGAGCTGCGCACGCCGCTGAACTCTATCATCGGCTTTACCCGCATCGTTCTGCGCAGAATAGGCGGGCAAATCCCTGATCTGCAGAAGGAGAATCTTCAGAAGGTTCTGGTCAGCTCGGAACACCTGCTCAACCTGATCAACGAGCTTCTCGACCTTTCCAAAATCGAAGCGGGTCGCATGGAGGTCTACGCCGAAACGTTCCATCTGAACGACGTGGTCCGAATGGCGACCTCGACCGTGGAGCCGATGTTAAAAGATGGTCGCGTCCGTTTAGTGACCGAGATCGCCCCGAACATCCCGCCATTGAAAACCGATCGAGACAAACTCAAGCAGGCCGTGCTGAATCTTTTGAGCAACGCCGCGAAGTTCACCGAGAGAGGAGAGATCAAGGTTGCGGCATGGCAGGAAAACGGCAACGTGAAACTCACCGTTTCCGATACCGGCATCGGCATGAAAAAAGAAGCGCTGGATTACATCTTCGAGGAGTTCCGCCAAGCGGATATGTCGAGCACGCGAAGATATGGTGGGACGGGTCTGGGCCTGGCAATCGTGAAGAGGTTCATCAATCTGATGGGCGGCGACATCGGCGTCGAGAGCGAAGTCGGCAAAGGATCCAAATTCACCATCACGATCCCGATAGCCTTAAAGGTGAGAAGTGAGGCGTAAAGGGTGAAGGGTTACGGTCAGGAGTGAAGAGTAAGGGGTAAGGAGTAAAAAGTGAGGAGCGAACGGTTAGGCATGGGAGTGAATATGGAAAAGCCACACAAGAAACTGGACGCGTAGAAGCTGTCGATGGATTTGGTGATTGATGTTTATCGAGCGACGGACAAGTTCCGAGCCATGAAAGATACGGTTTGATTGATCAGATTCGCAGAGCGACGATTAGCATCCCAAGCAACATTGCCGAAGGCGCCGCAAGGCAAACCAAAAAAGAATTCACGAACTACCTTCATATGGCTCAAGGTTCTCTCAGCGAATTGGACACGCAGGTCGAGCTTGCCAGAAGACTAGGATATCTCGACGAGGAAACTTTTAGGATTCTTGATAAACGCATGGAGCGGATCGATAAAATGATCACTGGTTTAATCCGTCACCTAACACTTAGGAAGAAAACGTAAGAGGTCAAGGGTGAGACACAAGGGGTAAGCATGAATCTCCTCACGCCTAACGCCTGACCCCTTACGTATCTCTGAAAGGATAGAGACATGGCAAAGAAAACAATTTTGGTGGTTGACGATACCGAATGGAACCGGGACTTGGTTGTGCAGCTGTTGGAGGATGACTACACGGTGTTGCAGGCCGTCGATGGTGAAGAGGCGGTGAGGAAGACTCAAGAGGATAAGCCTGATCTCATCCTCATGGACCTGGGAATGCCGGTGATGGACGGCTGGGAGGCAACCCGGAAAATCAAAGCCAACGATGCTTTGAAGCATATCCCGATTATCGCCGTTACCTCCCACGCCATGGTCGGCGATGAGATCGACGCGCGCAAGGCAGGCTGCGACGATTATCTCCCGAAACCGATCGACGAAAATGAGCTCCTGAAGAAGATCAAGAGGTTCCTCGCGTGATTTTAGATCCTCCGGCTCGACTACCCTCGGCCTGAGCTCGGGTCGAAGGCAGGACAGGTTAGATTGCTGATTCTCGTTTAGGGATTGGGAAAGGCTATGAACAAAAAGGCCGTCGCCATCTTGGTAGCTACTCTAATTCTGACCCTTGCCTTTAGCGTCGCGCCGCAGCAGCCAACGAAAATCCCGCGGATTGGTTATCTAGGCTTTGGATCCCCTTCCGCTAACCCGGCCCGCATCGAGGCATTCCGGCAGGGGATGCGCGAGCTTGGGTACGTGGAGGGCAAAAACATTTTTATTGAGTGGCGATCTGCGGAGGGAAATGCTGATCGCCTCCCCTCGCTTGCTGCCGAGTTAGTACGTCTCAAGGTAGACGTCATCGTCACGAATGGTCCGTATTCAACCCGTGCCGCCAAGGCAGCAACTGTTACGATTCCCATTGTGATGATGCGGGTTGGCGATCCTGTTGGCGACGGCATCGTCGCCAACCTTGCGCGACCTGGAGGAAACATCACTGGATTGTCAAGCGTTGCCCCGGAGCTAAGCGGAAAACGACTGGAGCTTTTGAAGGAGATCGTTCCTAAACTCTCCCGAGTGGCCGTCTTGGGGAGTTCGACCAACCCGAACACCGCAGGGTCGTTAAGAGAAGTGGAGCTCGCCGCAGGGGCGTTGAAAGTGAAGCTTCAATACCTAGACGTCCTAAGTCCCAAGGATATTGAGACCGCATTCCGAGCCGCAAGCAAGGAGCGTGCTGACGCAGTCCTCTGGCTGGTGTCGGGCTCCGTCTACAGTGCGTACCGAACACAGGTTGCAGAACTCGCGGTAAAGAGCCGGCTCCCCGCGATCTACGACAGGCGAAGTTCTGTGGAAGCTGGAGGGCTTATGTCCTACGGCGTCCACTTGCCCGAGTTGGACCGGCGCGCCGCCACTTACGTGGATAAGATTCTGAAAGGGGGCGAAGCCCGCGGACCTTCCCGTTGAGCAGCCCACGAAGTTCGAATTCATCATCAATCTGAAGGCGGCGAAGCAGATCGGTCTGACGATCCCGCCGAACGTGTTGGCGAGAGCAGACAGAGTCATTCGATAGACGTGAGGCGTGAGGCGAAGATGAGGAAGCCAACATTGTTTTTCTTACTGGCAACGATCCTGCTGGCAACTGTTTCTCTCGCCGAGGCACAGCAGACGGGAAAGATGCCCCGGATTGGTTATCTGGCTGGCGGCGGTGCCGCTCTTCCCGAGGCATTCGTGCAGGCGTTGCGTGATCTTGGCTACGCTAAAGGGAAAAATATCACCTTTGAGTAACGGTCAAGGGCGAACTGGCGGCTGGTCCGATCTCACCGCCGAGCTAATCCGTCTGAAGGTGGACATCATTGTCGCCGACGGCTCTGGCCCGGCCGAGGCTGCCAAGAAAGCCACTAACACGATCCCAATCGTCATGACCAGCAGCACCGACCCGGTCGGGATTGGACTCGTCGCCAGCCTTGCGCGACCTGGCGGGAATGTAACTGGGCTTTCAAGTGTAAGCGGAGAGTTGGGAGGAAAACTTTTGGAGATACTTAAAGAGATCATTCCTCAGCTTTCGCGCGTCGTTGTCCCCGGACCCCCACCGGGCAGTTCTACCCAAGACTTTTTTATCAAGGAAACGGAGCTTCCCGCGCGTGCGTTGAAAGTACAGATGACACGAGTAGCCGTGCGCGGACCCGAAGATTACGAAAACATCTTTCGAGTCGCCACCAAAGAACGGGCTCACGCTCTTGTGGTGCGCATTCCGCCAAATATTCCTTCGGGACAGCGCAAGCAGTTCGTTGAGTTAGTTGCCAAGCATCGCTTACCCGCGATTTACCAAACAACCAACTGGATCGACGCCGGCGGCCTGATCTCATACGGAGGGGACCGCAACTACCAGTTCCAACGCACCGCTGTCTACGTCGATAAGATTCTTAAAGGTGCCAAGCCCGCCGATCTCCCGGTAGAGCAGCCGATAAAGTTCGAGTTCATCATCAATCTGAAAGCGGCAAAGCAGATCGGCCTGACGATTCCGCCGAATGTGCTGGCGCGGGCGGACAAAGTGATCAGATGAAACTCTTCAGTGATCAGGTTTCAGGTGTCAGGTTTCAGCAAAAGCAGGAGTAAACCAATGACTAACAGAATCATTCGATTTGTGCTAGCCGTTTTGCTCTTTGCGCTTTGCGTTCCTGCCGAGGCCCAGCAGCCAACGAAAATTCCCCGGATAGGTTACCTGGAGCCAGGCACAGCTTCTGGCAACGCCGTCCTCCTAGACGGGTTCCGGCAAGAACTGAGCAAGCTTGGATGGTTTGAGGGAAAAAATATCACCATCGAGTATCGGTTTGCCGAGCAAAAGAATGAGCGGTTACCTGAGCTTGCGGCGGAGCTGGTACGTCTTAAGGTTGACCTAATTGTGGTCGCATCTTCGCCACCGGCACTGGCGGCCAAGAAAGCGACGACTACCATACCCATCGTGATGACAAACGCTGGGGACCCCGTGGGTGCAGGTCTGGTCGCCAGTCTGGCGCGGCCGGGAGGCAATGTCACGGGGAACTCGGGGTTATCGACCCAGTTAAATACTAAACGGCTAGAGATACTCAAGGACGCAATCCCCAGACTCTCACGAGTTGGGCTGCTGGTGCCGCCGGGAACCGAGATAGGACAAGACCTCCAACTGAAAGAGCTCAGGCCTGCGGCAGTGGCGCTGAAGCTGAAATTGGAAGAGATCGACACTCAACCCGACGCCAAAGGCTTAGAGAGCGCCTTTCAAACCGCAAAGCAGAAGCAGGTGGGCGCGATTATGACGACCGCCAATGCCCGCTTCTTCGCCGAAAGAAAGCGGATCGTCGAGCTTGCCGGCAAACACCGCTTGCCGGCTATTTACTGGCAGAAGGAGTTTGTCGATAAGGCGGTCTCATGTCGTACGGAGTCGACTCCACTGACAACTATCGGCGCGCGGCTGTTTACCGTCGACAAGATCTTGAAAGGCGCCAAACCGGCTGATCTGCCGGTGCAGCAGGCAACGAAGTTCGAGTTTGTAATCAACTTAAAGGCGGCGAAACAGATCGGACTAACACTTTCTCCCGACCTGCTCGCGCGGGCGAATAAAGTCATCAAGTAACAGTTGCCAGTGGTTAGTGTTCAGTTGTCAGTAAAAAAACAGGAGCGAAGACATTATGAATTCAAATTCTCTTTTCTGGTTACTGACAACTGTCTTGCTGGCTACTGTTTCTCCCGCTCAGGCGCAGCAGCCAACGAAAGTCCCCCGGATAGGATACCCAACTCCTGGCTCCCTTTCCGCCAACGCGGCCCGCATCGAGGCATTCCGGCAAGGTCTGCGCGAGCTCGGGTACGTGGAGGGGAAGAACATTGTGATTGAGTGGCGCTCTGGGGAGGGAAAGGAAGATCGTCTGCCCGCGCTCGTGGCCGAGCTAGTGCGTCTCAAGGTAGACGTGATCGTCACGGGCGGTCCGACAGCAACCCGTGCCGCCAAGGACGCGACTGCCACAATTCCAATTGTCATGACGCAGGTTGGCGATCCTGTTGGAAGCGGTTTCGTCGCCAGCCTAGCGCGGCCGGGGGGAAACGTAACTGGATTGTCAACCCTTGGCCCGGAGATAAGCGGAAAACAAGTGGAGCTTCTGAAGGAGATTATTCCCAAGCTCTCCCGCCTGGCCGTCTTCGGGACTTCAACCATCCCAGGCAACGCACAACGGTTAAGAGAAGTGGAGCTCGCCGCAGGGGCGTTCAGAGTGAAGCTTCAATACCTAGACGTACTAAGTCCCAAAGATATTGAGGCCGCATTCCGAGCCGCAGGCAAGGGGCGTGCTGAGGCAGTCCTTGTGCTGGGGGGCGCCGTCTTCATTTTTCAGCGAACACAGATTGCAGAACTTGCGGTGAAGAGCCGCTTGCCAGCGACGTACAACATTCGAGAATTTGTGGAAGACGGGGGGCTTATGAGCTACGGCGCGAACACTACCGACTTGTATCGGCGCGCAGCCACTTATGTCGACAAGATCCTGAAAGGCGCCAAACCCGCTGATCTACCGGTCGAGCAGCCGACGAAGTTCGAGTTCATCATCAATTTGAAGGCAGCCAAGCAGATCGGCCTGACGATCCCGCCCAATGTGCTGGTGAGAGCGGATAAGGTCATCAAGTAGGGTAGGGTAAAATATGTCGAATAAAATTTTAATTGTCGACGACGAACCGTTCAATCTCGATCTGTTGGAGCAAGAGCTCGAGGACCAAAACTATACCATCGAGCGCGCCAACGACGGGGCCGAGGCATTGGACAAAGTGCCCGTCTTCCAGCCGGACCTTATCCTCCTCGATTACATGATGCCCAAGATGAACGGCCTCGAAGTCCTCAGGCGTCTGAGAGAAGATGCCCAGTACAAGAGTATTCCGGTGATTCTGCTGACGGCGAAAGCCACCCAGGAAGACAAAGTTCGCGGCCTCGACGCCGGCGCGGACGATTACGTGATCAAGCCCTTCGATTCCTTCGAGCTTTTGGCGCGGGTGCGCGCGATGATGCGGATCAAACAGATGCATGACACGTTAGATGAATGGAATCGCTCTCTCACCGAAAAGGTCAAACAGCAGGTCGACGAGCTGCAACGGGTGAACCGGCTCAAACGGTACCTGTCCCCGCAGATTGCCGAAACGATCCTGGGAGAAGATGAAAATCTTTTCAAAAGTCACCGC
>Ga0184626_10000087_pt1 | contig 21100 bp, 16 predicted proteins | sample PLM3_60_b1_FD_133142 | JGI IMG/M metagenome (GOLD analysis project Ga0184626, IMG submission 133142) | Groundwater sediment microbial communities from an aquifer in East River, Colorado, USA - PLM3_60_b1 | ecosystem: Environmental > Terrestrial > Soil > Riparian zone | place: USA: East River... | reverse complement strand
CCTCGGAGTCCGTGACGAAGAGTCCGCCCTCTCCGGCCGGCACATTCTTCGTCGAGTTGAGGCTGAACGCCGCCATCGCGCCGAGTGTCCCGACGGCTCGAGCCTTGTATAGAGCGCCGTGGGGCTGGGCCGCGTCCTCGATGACCGTGAGCTGATGACGCCGGGCGAGTGCCTCGATCGCGTCCATGTCCGATGGAAGCCCATGGAGATGAGCGGGCACGATCGCCCGCGTCCGCGACGTCACCCGCCCGTCCGCCTCGGCCGGGTCGATGGTGTACGTGCCGGTGTCCACATCGGCGAAGACGGGAGTCGCGTCCTGATGGAGCACGGCCTGCGCGGTCGCTGAAGTCCCGCTGTTCGTCGCCAGGCAGAAGCGCGTGCCCACCGCCGCGGCGAACTCCACCTCGAGCGCCTTCACCTCGGGCGCGCCGGCGCCAGAGAGCACGCCGCGGTCGAGCACCCGGGCGATTGCCTGGCGGTCGGCGTCGGTCAGGATGGGCCAGCGCTGGAGATTCACCGCGGGCGTGGCTTCCTCTTCGCGTGGCGGCCGTTGTGCGTGTTTCGCGTCACGTAATCGGTCAGGAGGCGGAACTGCTCGGCGAACGAGTATTCGCCGACGCCGAGCGGATCCTTGAAGAAGCACGCGAGGTGCGTCATCGGGCCGGCCTCGCCCTGCCGCTGCGCGAACTCCTGGTCGAGCACGAGCGGCGCGGCCAGGATCGAGTCGCACCCCTGCCAGATGTACTGGAGACTCATCTTGGTACCGAGGAAGCCTCGGAAGTCGACGAAGTCCGCACGCGGTCTTCTGCCAGTTGCCGACCGCGACACACGCCGATATCGAGAGTACGGTCTTCCCAGGAGCATGGATTCGGGCTGCTCTCCGAGCGAGTGCTTCTCTGAAGCGGTAAGAACCCCTGTTCTCGCGCGCGATGCGTCAAGGTGATTGTTACCGTCGCGCGCGACTCCGGGCCTCCCTGACAAGAGCTAGTAGACAGCCGGCTGCGAAACCAATGACAGCGCCAACCACCAGGTTGACGCTCAGACGGGGTCGAGAGTGACGCTCGGCTGGCACCGCACGGTCGAGCACTTGCGCAACTGGTAGGTCCTTCGCTTCGGCTAGGCGCGCTTGTTCCACGTGCTGTGTGAGGAGCTCGACGAGAGTCTCCTGAATCTTTACGTCGCGCATGAGTCGAGCGAGCTCCAACCCGAGCTCTGGCACTTTCGCGAAAGGCACGGTGAAGTCTCGCGAGCGCCGTCTGTCGCTAGTGTCCTGCGCGCTGCTGACACCGTATTGCATCTGAGTGAACTGCCGATGCATCTCGTCGATCCGGCGGCGTAGAGCCACAACCTCTGGGTTTGCGTCGGTGGCGAAGTTACGGATCACCTGTAGCTGCACCTCGGCAGCCAAGATTTCTCCCTTGAGACGTGCCGCCGCTTCGATCGCGCCGCGCGTCTGTTCCTGTAGGACGATTGCTCGATTCTGCTCCTGGAAACGCCGAAGCGACTGTTCGGCGTCATCGAGGTCTATCTTCGCCCGCACCAATTGCGGCGTGAGGAAACCACGTTGGCGCCCCGCTTCACCGGTGTTGTACTGCGCCACGCGTCGGTCGACCTCCTCAACATAGAAGTTCGCCATGTCCGCGGCGAGTTGGGGATCAGTGTCCTCGACCGCCACCGAGACCACACCCTCACGCGAAATCGCCACTGTCGTGGCGTTCTGCAAGCGCTTGACTGCGTCTCCCGCATACCGCACTCGATACCGGGCCATGAGACCAAAGCGCTCACTGACCGCCTGGGCCACGGTGCGGCTTTTCAGCACACCGACAATGAGGTCGCGGTTCTGGGTAAGGGACGACGGCAGAATCGCCGGAACTTGCTGGAGGAGGCCCGAAGCGGTCGCGAGACCACCGAGGAGCCCAGCGGAAACGGTCTCCCGGGGCGTGATGAGTGTGGCGATGGCCTCATATCTCTTCGGCATCGTGATCGTCACTACGAACGCCACCAACACGGCGATGACCGAAACGACCAGAACAAGCCGGCGATGTTGCCAGACCACACTCGCGTAGTCAGAAATCGTAGTCTCGTAGGGCCGAGACTTTGGTGCGGCCGCTTCAGTCTCGCTCACAGTCCTCGGTTGCACGCCCGTATGTGGGCGCGATTGTCTGAAGGAGCTTCAGAACGGCGGGAGTGTCGCCTTCTCTTGCTCGACGCTCAACCTCGCACACCTGCTCGTGCAGAAGCGCCAATTCACACACCTGGCGAGGCTTGACTTGTAGGATCCCATCAACAGAGGACGGCACCGCCTCTTCGTCGGCGCCGACCAACTCCTCCGACAGCTTTTCCCCGGGACGCATGCCGATAATCCTGATCGCGATCTCCTCGTCTGGCACGAACCCCGACAGGCGGATAAGGTTCCGCGCAAGATCCAGGACTCGGATCTGCTCGCCCATGACCAGCACGAAAATATCGCCGCCCTTGGCGAGCGATGCGGCATGGAGCACGAGCCCTACGGCCTCAGACACCAACATGAAGTACCGGCGCATCCCCGGATGCGTGATCGTGACAGGCCCACCCGCCTTGATTTGCTCGACGAAGCGTGGAACGACGCTGCCGTAACTGCCAAGCACGTTGCCGAATCGAACAGCAGTCAGAAGGCTCCCGCCCTGTCGGTTGGCAGCTTGGACGAGCATCTCGGCGACTCTCTTCGTCGCGCCCATGACGCTCGCCGGATTGACCGCCTTGTCGCTTGACACGAGCACAACCCGCGCCACCTCCATCTCGCACGCGGTCTCGATAAGGACCCGCGCCCCTCTGACGTTGTTCAGCACCGCCTCGCACGGATTGAGTTCCATCAGCGGTACGTGCTTGTGCGCAGCGGCATGAAGAACCACCTGAGGCCGCGCCGCCGCCATGATCGTTCGGAGTCGTTCCACGTCGGTCACGTCCGCGATCTCCACCTCTATCCGCGAGTCCCGTGCGGTCTCCCCGAGGTCATTGAGGGCTGCGTAGAGTCCATTCTCGTACCGGTCCAGAAGCGTCATGCGCCGTGGCGCCAGTGCGAGGACCTGCCGACATAGCTCGCGGCCGATAAAGCCGCCCGCGCCGGTCACTAGGACGTTACGCCCCGCAATTAGACCACGAATCGAATCGCGGTCGAGCGCGACCGGTGCCCGTTCCAGGAGATCTTCGATCGAGAGTGTTCTAATCTGGCCGACGCTCACTCGGCCGTCGAGGAGGTCTCGCAGGCTAGGAAGCCTTTGAATAGGAACCTTGAACGGCTCGAGCGCGTTCACGATATTTCGGATCGTTGGGGGAGCTGCACGCGCGATCGCCACTAGTACAGCATCAGGATGCGTCGTGGCGATGACCCGGCCAAGATCGGAGCGCGTTCCAAGTACCTTCAACCCGTGGATTTTTAAACCGACCTTCGCGGGATCGTCGTCGACGAAGCCTATCGGCTCATACTCATAGTACGGATTCTTACGCATATCGCGAACGATCAGCTCACCCGCGTCGCCCGCACCGTAGATCAAGACCCGCCTCTCTCGCTTCGGGAATGGGAGTTCACGGTATAGGCGGCGGCCCAGCCGCATCGCGCCCAGCAGCATTACAAGCAGGGTTGCATCGATCAACAGCACGGATTTCGGGTACGCCCGTCCAACCGGCAGCCAACGGATGACCTGATCGAATGCGAGGGTACTCAGGGCTACCGCGGCGACGATGTGGAGCAAATCTCGGATGCTGGTGTACCGCCAGAGTCCCTCGTACAAGCGGAATGCGAAAAGCGCGATTCCACGGAGGAGAATGAGTATTGGAAGAAGTCTCGTCAGCGCGGAAATCTCATCGTGGGGGATGCTGCCGTCGAAGCGGAGCAATAGCGCCGTGTAGTGCGATGCAGCGGCCACGCCGAGCTGAAGCCCAATCACGACGGGGCGACGATGACGCATGAGACTTCGGTGAAGCTTCCAGAGCATCACCGCGCGGTTCCTGGGGCGCTCATTGTTTGAGCACTTCCAGCGCCGTCGCGGTGATATCCGCCGCAGATCGGTAGTAGACGTGCTCGAGCACTCGACTCATGGGCGCGGGAACATCAGGCAAACAAACTCTCGCGATGGGCGCCTTGAGGCTCCGTAGTTTCTCGCCGGCAACGGTAGCCGCAATTTCGGCCGCGATCCCGGCTGTCGTCCAACCGCTGTCGGCAATCACAAGCCGGCCTGTCTTCTCCACGGACTCGAGCACGAGCGCCCGATCCCAGGGTTTGATGGAACGCAGGTCAATCACCTCGGCGTCCACGTCACGGTCAGCCAGCTCTGCGGCGGCCCGCTCCGCCTCGCGCGCCATGTAGGACGCCGCAACGATGGTCACGTCTCGACCGGCCCGGCGGATCGCGGCGGCAGAGATCGGCACCCTATACATCTCCGCAGGCACGGGACCTTCTTCCGCGTAGAGCCACCGGTCGTCCACGTAGAGGACCGGATTGCCGTCATCGACCGCTGCTATCAAGAGCCCCTTTGCGTCGTACGGAGTTGCAGGCATTACAACCTTGAGTCCAGGAACGTGCATGAACCAGCTATGCATCGCCTGCGAATGCTGAGCTGCCTGTTCTCCGCCGCGATTGATGACGGCTCGAATTACGATGGGAACCCCGATGCGGCCCCCGAACATGTAGGACCAGTTTGCCGCCTGATTGACAATTGGATCGACTGCCAGGAGCATAAAATCCATGCGCGAGTGAAAAACGATCGGTCGCATCCCGGCGAGCGCCGCGCCCACAGCCGCTCCAGTCGTGGCATTCTCCGCCACCGGCGACTCGATCACCCGCTCATGCCCAAATTCCTTATCGATATCCTGAAGACTCGTCCCCGCGTACCACGGACTCCAGACTCCCTGTCCCAGAACGAATACGCGCTCGTCGCTGCGTAGGAGTTGGGCGTGCGCTTCACGGATCGCGTGGGCGTACGACAGAGTCCGCGCGCTCATCCCAGTCCAGCGGGTCGGTGATAGACATGGTCGAAGAGCGATTCGGGCGCTGGGTACGGCGAACGACGAGCGAATGCGACTGCTTCGTCGACCTCGGCTTGGACCTCCTCCAGTACTCGATCGAGTTCGCTTTCCGTTATGCCTCGTGCGACCAGCCGGCTGCGTGCCCTCGCGATCGGGTCCCTTGCGAGCCATTCCGGGAGCTCGTCGCGCCGCCGCACGCCCACGTCAAGGTCCAACGCTGTCCCCACATGGCCACGCCAGCGGAACGTCCGGCACTCGAGCAGCATCGGTCCCTCACCGCGCCGAGCGCCCTCCACCGCCATGGCGGTTGCGTCGTACACGGCGAGCACGTCGTTCCCGTCCACGCGATGCCCCGGCACACCATGCGGCACGCCAGCCTGGTCCAGATTGTCGGTGAGATGCCGCTCCGTCAGATGCAGATGGCTCGCGTAGAGATTGTTCTCGCAAACAAAAATCACCGGCAGCCGGTGCAGCGCCGCAAGGTTCAGCGACTCATGGAAGTGTCCCTCTTCGGTGGCGCCGTCACCGAAGAACGCGACCGACACTCGCGATTCTCGCCGAAGTTTCGTTGCGAGCGCCGAACCGACGGCAAGCGGGATTGTGGCAGCGACAAGCGGCACTGTCCCTAATATGCCTACTTCCGGAGCAATCAGATGCATCGAACCACCACGCCCGCCGGCGCATCCGGTTGCACGCCCGAGAACCTCCGCGATCAGTGCCTTGAGGTCTCCGCCTTTCGCAAGATAGTGACCGTGCGATCGGTGTCCGCCCCACGCATAGTCGGCGTCAGTGATCGCGGTGCAGACGCCAGTGGCGATAGCCTCCTGGCCGATGCAGAGATGGCAAGGACACCGGACCTCTCCCGCGTCGCAGAGCTCGGCGATACGCTCCTCGCATTGTCGAATAAGCACCATGATTCGATACATCCTTCGAAGCAGGGCCAGAGATAGCTCAGGGTCAGTCTTCACGGCCGATCCACCAGGAACTTCGTGGCCGGCGGCCCCGGCTCTGACGGCCGTTTCGCCGAGGAGACCACACTTCCGAACCAACCCAGCGCGAGCCACACACTGGCGAACGGAGCAACATACACAATGACGTTCTTTACAACACCGATCAGGTATCCACGCTGGAACAACACGATCTGAGGCACCAGACAGTAGAGCACCAGGGAACCGCTTCCAAACGTATCGCGACCCACCCGAATAAGCGCCGCAACCAGCAGTCCGAACAGCGCACCCTCAACCAGAAACCCCGGGACGCCAAAGTTCAGCACGCCCTCCGCCCAAGGGGAGAACGCGAAGCCCAGTCCGGGCTGCCAGGCGGAACCAAGACGGAGCCTCGCGTACTCCTCCGCAAGATCCTCGAAGCCACCGCGGAACGCCCGTGGCAAAAGCACCAGGATCTGGGAGAGATACGTCCAGCCGAAGAGAGTACGGCCAGCATCGTCCTCCAGTGTGCTGAGGACCACTCTATAGGGGCCGTCGAAGTCGCCGACCATGAGTCCTGCGTCACCGAGGAGATCCACGCTAGCCAGCCCCATCACGACCAGTTCGGCCAGACCTCCAACGGTGCCCGCGCGAAGAAACGAGTAGAGAATGAGGATCGGCAGCATCAGGGGCAAGAGCATGACCCCGACCCACGCGGTGCGCATCGACCGGCGCCCGCGCCACACGCCCGCCGTCCACCATGCGAACCATGCAGCGAGGGTGGTCAGGAGTGATAGCTTGTGGCTCGAGTAGAGCGCCCACCCAACGCCGAGCGCGGAACCACACAGCGCGACGATCCACCGTCGTTCCTCCAGCGCCAACAGCACGAGCGCCCCAAGTCCAACGACCACTTGGTTCAAAAGGAATGGCTCTAAGCCTCTTTCGACCTGGAAGGCCACCCGTCCCTCGTAGGTGGCGACCTGCGAGAGAAAGTCCGGGTTCACGATGGCAAGGCCTATCGCTCCAACCGCAACGATCACCATAGAGGCGTGCAGGGTCCGCCGGGCTTGGAGCGGTATGTCTTCGGGCGCGCCAAGGCGCGGCTCCCGGAAACCGCTGGTGCCGGTGAGACCCAACCAGAACCCCACGATCGCGAGCCCGCAACCGAGAAGCAGTGTCGAAAAGAATCGCGCGTCCGCACGGTAGAAGAACACGGGCAGCAAAATGTACAGCGTTGATACAGCGCCGAAGAAGACAGTCACGCCAAAGACTGGCCGCACTAATGCGTAAGCGAGACCAAGGCTGGCAAGCCAAACCGGACCGAACAACCAAACCGGAACGCCCTCCACTATCGTTCACCCTCCAAGTTGAACGCCAGCGGCGAGGGATGGCACGTCAGGAGCGAGTCGTTGTCGTCGCAGCGCGGCGCCGAGGACGACTGCGTTCGCTGCGACCGCCAAAAGCGATGCGCTAACCCAAGCTAGACCAACTCCGAATGCGTCCAGCTGTCCTCCAAACAAGGTTGCAAAGGCAATGAAGATGGCGGCACTTCCGAGTGTGATTATCGTCTGAGGCGCGAAAACATTGAGGCCAGTTAGTGCGAAGCCGAGACAGCTTCGCAGCAGCGAGGCACCCGCACCGACGGCCAGAATGCTAAGGAGGTCACCGAACCGGGCCCACTCAGATCCGAACACCAGGTTAAGGATGGACGAGCCGAACCCCACGCAGACCGTCACCAGGATAGCGCTGAAGCCTACGGTCAAGGCTACGTTCGTCCAAACAATACGCACGAGGTTCCTGCGTGACTCCGGATCGCGATGCTGGGCGGTTTGGCCAAGCCGTGCAAAGGTCATAAAGAACACGGGGTGAATGAGGTTCGTCGCCACACTGAGGAGCACACCGAGCGTGGTGTAAACGCCGACGGCAGTGATGTTGATGAACGCTTCGACTATATACCGGGGAAGATTCGTTTCGACGACGGCGAGCGCGGCGAGCACCGCCCCAGGCAAAAGCTTAAGCCCGAGCAGCAGCGGACGTGGGGTCGCCAAGCTCATGCATGCTACGCGCAGTTTGGGCGCTGCCGCGATTGACGCAAGGAGAGCCCGATCGACGACGAAAAACGCCACCAGTCCCGCAAAGCCCATGCCGGCCAGTGCGACGCCAAGAGGTGCGTCGAAGGCGAGGAGCACCGCAAACATAGTGAGCCCCAATACTCCTCGGAATCCGTACATCAACGCGATCAATCGGGGCTGGTGGCAGCGCTGCATCATCCCCGCTGAGACGTCAGTCAATCCTTCGGCGAGCCGAACGGCGACCACGCCGAGAAACACGCACGTCTCGCGACTGCCTGCTCCGCGGAGTACCGGCACCGCCAGTGCGGTGACGACCAGCGCGGCTCCGAGATAGGCTCGCTGTGCGAGCACGTCTTCGACGTAGTAGCCAAAGAGGCGGTCCATCGCGATGAACGCACGGGCGTGAAGTCCGGCGAAGGCTTGGATGGGGGCCGTGACGGCGTACGCGTATGCATAGAGCCCTAATTCCTGCGCTGAGGCCATTCGACTGAGGATCAGAATCACGCAGAACGGCCCCGCGAGCATCAACGCGCTGGAGGCCGAATACCAAAAGTAGTTGTCAAACCGATACGCCACCGCCGATGTCTCAGGCGCTGAGCGCATCGAGGTCCTGACCTCGCAGCCAGCGCTCGGCCCAGAGGCCTAACCGAAGTAGCTTCCACTGAGTGGCCGCGCGTTGCGGGTTGCTGGGGTGGCTCCTCAATATCCCGAGCGCCGCAGGGCTCACGAGCTCGGCCAGCGCTGTCGTCGGGCGCGCAAGTGCCGCCCGAAGATCTTGAATGCGACGATCCACTAGCCACCTCCAGACTGGGACGTTAAATCCAGCCTTCGGCGCCGCAGTCATAGAGTCGAGGACCCGCTCGCGGAGGAGCCTTCGGAGGACGCGCTTGCCGGTCACCAAGCCGACGAGAGCACCCGCGGGAAGCGCGAAGGCGAACTCGACGAGCTCCCGGTCGAGGTATGGCAGCCTGCCTTCAATCCCTGCCATCATGCAGGCGCGATCGGTCTTACGAAGATAGCTGTCGCTCAGAATCGTCCGGAGATCGGTCACCAGCATTGCGGACAGACCAGAGGCCCGCTTTAGGGGTTCCTCGATTTGGCTGATGACTGCATCGAAGTCGACCTCGCGCCGAAGTGTGGGGTGGAGCAGAAAAGGGGCCTCGCGTCTTGGATCCGGGAGGCTCATGAGGCAGCCGGCGTATCTCTCGATCGCTGATTCGGTCGCGAGTAGTCGAAGGCGGCGCCGGTTGACGTCGCCGAGCCAGGAACTAAAGGGTCGTGCCCCGCGCGCCAGCCATCCCAGCCGTCGTGCCAACAGCTCCCCGCGATGGCGCCGGTAGCCGCCGAACACCTCGTCGCCGCCATCGCCCGTCAGAACAACCTTGACATGCTCGCGTGCTGCTCGCGAAAGGGCGTACACGGCGACATCCGCAGCATCTCCCTGCGGCTCATCTGCCAACTCGTTCATCTCTGTGAGAAGTTCCGGCACCTCCGCATCCTTCATCCTCACAGACACGTGTGCCATGCCAAATCGTATCGCGAGGCGCTCCGCGAAGTCCGCGTATGCGTCATGGCCCAATGCGTCGAACACCAGTGAGAAGGAACGCAGTCGCGGCACAGCTGTCGCCGCTATCGACGCGACGAGTGACGAGTCGATTCCACCGCTCAGATACACTCCAACCGGACGGTCACTCACGAGGTGTCGGCGGACCGACCGATCCAGAACCTCCCGTGCACCATCCAGTATCGGTGCCCACGTGTGGAACGGCGGTCTCTCTGGTGTCGGTATGTCCCAGTATCGGCTCGTTTGTCCCGTCACCCCGGGGCCGAACACAATCCAGCCGCCGGGCTCAACCTGAATCATCCCTTCATACATGCACCCCGCTCCCTGGGTGGTATCGAGAAGCATGTATTCTAGAAGTCCCTGCGGCCTCAAGCGAGCGGCCGCACCGGCGGCCAACAATGCCTTCGGCTCACTACCGAATAGCAATTCGTGGCCCTGATCCGCGTAGAAGAGGGGCTTCATCCCAAATCGATCTCGAACGAGTACGAGGCGATCTCCGTCCCACAAAGCAGCCGCGAACATTCCGTCAAGGCGCTCGAAAAATCGCGGCCCCTCGCTGGCAAAACCGACGAGCAGCACTTCGGTGTCTGACGCAGTGCGAAACCGGTGACCACGTGCAGCGAGTTCGTCTCGTAGCTCCCGGTAGTTGTAGATCTCCCCGTTGAACGAAACCGCGGTACGGCCATCATCACTCAGCATGGGTTGCGCGCTGGCAACCGATGGCTCGATGATGGCGAGGCGAGTGTGCACAAGGCCCAACGGGCCGTCCACCCAGAGGCCATGGCCGTCTGGTCCGCGGTGCTCGAGCGAGTTTCGCATGCGCAAGAGCCGCTCACGCGACGGCGTCGGGCCGCGCGTCAGGATGCCGGCGATTCCGCACATACAGCGAGTAGGGCCCGCTCGAGCCGCTCTGCGAGCATGCTCTGTTCGTGGTGCTGAAGGAGATGCTGCCAGCCGCGCTGTCCCATCTGCGCTCGCTCGGCCGGCGTCAACGCTTTCAGTCGCAGCACTGCATCCGCGATCGCCTCGGGTGACTCCGGCGGCACCCCGAATCCAGCCCCCACCTCGACGACGGGATTGTAAGTAGAGGTCGCCGCATATACGATCGGACGGCGCATCGCTAGGTAGTCGCAGAGCTTGTTGATTGAGACTCCATACCTGTGGCTTGGCAGCGAACGGAGACTCACAACGAATGCGTCGGCTTCGTTCATCACGGCGTAGAGCTGATCCTTTGGCACCGGTTCGCGGAATTCGACATTTGTCAGATCGAGTTCGCGTGCCAGGCACACGAGATTCGGCTTTTCCTGCCCGGCACCGACCAGGACGAAGCGGACATCCGTAATTTCTCGATTCTGAAGTATCTTCGCCGCGCGTAGCACGACGTCTAGCCCCATTGTATGAACATGACCCCCTGTGTACATGACAACGAAGTTCGGGCGGGATACCGGCGGCTCGGCAGGAATCCTGCGGAGATCCGCGAACTGCGGAATCCACACGACCTTGCTGGGCGAACAGCCACGTTCGGCGAGGTACTGATCGAGGTATTTCCAGGCCACCACAACGCAGTTGGCTTGCCGGACGAGGAACCTTTCGAGCGCGAACAACACCCGCGCTACCCTCCCTGTCGCCTGGAGACGCCCCGTCTCTATGAGGACGAGCGGCCATAGATCGCGAATCTCGTACACGAAGTGTGCTCCACGCAGCCGCGCGACAAGCCACGCGCTGAGGCCTGCGAATGGGTGCACACACACGCCAATGCAGACGTCTGGGTGCTCCCTACGCCGGAGAGCCGCCATCGTCGCGCGGGCGGCGTACGTGAGCATGTTTACTACCCGGCGCCAATCATTGGCGCGATATGCCGGCGTCCGGAGCCAAACGAGTCTTACCCCGTCATAGGTTGCCTCACGCCGTGCCTGGCCTTGGGCAAGCACAGTCTCTCGAAAGGTGTAATGGCTAAATGAACTGGCGAAGATCGTCACCCCGTGGCCGTGCGCAACCAACTCTCGTGCGAGGTCATAGTGGCCCGTGTACTGTCCGAGGGAAGGAATCGAGGCGTAGTGAGCGAACACCCACACGTTCATCCGTGGGTAACCCGCCGGGGCTTACCGAGAACAAACAGGCACTGCCACGACCACCAGCGGAGACCTGGCACCGATAGGAGCACCCGATCGACGCCATCCAGCACCGCCAGTACCCGCTCGAACACGCGAGGTCTGCGCCGAAATGGTACTGCAAGCAAACTCGCTAGATGAAAGAAGTGTGTCTCCACCGAGCCGAAGTAGCGTCGCGCGAATTCAATCTGTCGCCGTGACAGGATGTGATTCAGCTCCCAAGAGGTGCGCATGTGCGGGGTGAGTCGACGATACAGTTGGAACACGGGGTTGTGCGCTAGCGCCTCGACGCAGAAGACCTTCCCGTGGGGCTTTAGAATTCGGCTCAGTTCCGCAAACGCAGGGGCGAGATCGAGGTGATGGAGAACGCCGTTACAGAGAATGATGTCAAAGGTCCCGTCGGCGAAGGCCGTCCTCTCGGCGTCGGCGACGACAAACAGCGAGCGGTCTCCCAGCCCTTCGCTCTTGAGACGGACGCGTGCCGCCCGAAGGGACTCGGCCGAGATATCGATGCCAACGACGTCGGCACCGCACTCGGCGATGAAGAGGGTGTTGAGTCCGCCTCCACAGCAATAGTCGAGCACGCGCCGGCCCGGTGTGCAGTGCTCCCGGAGCCATTTTTCCATGAACCGTTTGCTGGCTCGGTTGACAGCGTAGAATCGGTGGTTCCGGGTCATTTGCTCGAACTCTTCGGGCGCCGTATGCCGTAGCCGCTCCCTCCGGTCGTGGAACACTGCCTCCTCAACTTTGCGCTCCCAATCACTCATTCGACCGGCCGCACTGTCACGCCCGCCGTCAAATCAAGTGCCAGCACTCGACGCCCCCCGCCTTCATCAACCACGACCTCGAACACTCCTGGCCCTGGGCCCCATCGAACTGTTAAGGCGACGCTCGAAGGGTCATCGCCGAAGGGGTACAGAAGATTCACGAACGTGACGGGTGTCGTCGACGGACGCGTGCTGTACCAAACCGTTGGAGTCGGGACCAGGTCACCATACTGTGGAGACATCCACCCACTGATCGGGTCCATGGAGCCCCTCAGAATGCGCGGTCGCTCGACCACGGCGCCAGTCGTAGCTTGCGCAAGGACGAGACCCGCGCGCGCGTCTGCTGAGCGAAACAAAACGCTGCCAGCTACTACGCTTGCTTCGCCCCGTCCCAGTTGCACGAGGCCGTCGTAGGTATGACTCCGACCATCTCGGGGGAATAGTCTGTCCACAATGAGGAAGAACCGGTGGTCGACGAAGACCACATCTCGATAATGCGACACGAGAGGCCGGTTCCAGCCACCTTTCCAGGGCCCATGGAAACGGCCGCTGGCATGCTCAACGTTGCCGGCCCGGTGGAGAAGCGGTCCAAGGTCGTCGTGTGGCCGCCACGATTCGGGTCCCAAACTCTCACGATCCTGTCCTCGGCCGTCAACGAGGACGACGCTATGGCCCTCCGAGCTGGCTGTGTACACATCAATGGGCTTCATCACGTACGAATGGCGACCAGGATCAATAACGAGATGTGCACCAAAGGCGTTGATTTGGTATGAGAGTTTGTCCTCGTGAGGGAGCCGCCCCATCGGCCCGACATCGAACAGAAGGTAAACTGCCGAGGCATCCCAGCCGCTCCGGAACGCCACGTGCCCTGAATAGCGATGCTCGCGCGACAGATATCGAGGCGGGGCGCCTGCGCGACCATCTGTAGCCAGAAACTCGAAATCACGTCTCTGGGGAAACAGCTCGCCAACAGCAGCGAACAGTGGACGAAGATCAGTACGTGACGACCATTTAAGCACCGGCACACCACGTTGCGGGTTTGACGTGCCGAGCAGGTAGTCGAGTCCACGCTCCAGCTCACGTATATACGTTCCATCCACCGGTAGGGTAGCCTGACGCTGTAGCAGGAGCGGCCAAGCCAACGACCGCAGCGTCACCCATTGGTAATGAGGCGACAAATGCACGTGAGCGCCATCCGGCGCGAACTGACTACGCGCCGCCTGCGTCAGGTTCCGCCACCCCGTCTCCCGCCATATTCGACTTCGCGTAAATTCAGGGAAGAGTATGCTGGTCGTCACGAGAGCTCGGTTTGCGATCACAAAGCGATCATCGCCCGCTTCGAGCGTTGCAAGGACGTATTCCGCCTGATTGTGGATCTGACGCAACATCGCTAGTCGCAGATCGTCTGGCCACGCGGGATCGTCGCGGAGCGTAAAGAATGCATGAGGCCAGGGCACATTCAGGCGCTCTGCACTATTCAGATTGAACGAACGTGGCATCCACAGATGCTGCCGGCCTGTGCTGGAGAAGGCGTGTCCTTGTAGATAACGCGACTCTGTCGACCGTTCGATCCAATCTCGCAGGAAGTCCACGCAGGCGCCGACGTACTTTCGCTCGCCAGAAACCCCGTATGCCGAAACAAGATCTGAGACCCAACCGTGCCGCGATAGATTGATGGTCGTCTCGTAGTCGTTGAAGGGATCTGCATCCCAGTCGTGGGGCGTCTTCACAGTGAAGGGCGGGAATCCGGAAAGGTGCGGGATGCGGCCCGCAGCGATCTCGTCGGCGCGGCCGCGCGGCGCGCCCGTCGAGATGGGCAGCGGTAGCGGACGCTGCCGACGGGCGTAGTGGATAAGCAGCGCTTTGACAGCGTCGTTGGTACGACCGGCCCGTGCCGAACTTGCCACCCTCGACAGTTCTGGCCTATTGAGATCGAACGCCGCGAGGAGCTGATCCGTCGTGGTGATGGGCTGCAAGCCAGATGGTACCGTCACGGGCGTCGCAACGCTGAGGGTCGACGCGACTAAAACTAAGCCGAGACAAAGCCAGCGCACGGCCCGCGGCACCTGCTCAGATCGTCGTCGCAAGATCGGGGGGCAGCGGGCTGCCCAGCGCAAGGCAGCGAAAAAGCGTCGCGAGCTTTCGGGCACTTTCGCGGATGTCAAAGTCTCGGATCCGGCCATCGGCTGCCGCAACGGTTTTCTCTACGAGAGCAGAATCATCTAGTAGCTCCGCCATCCGCTGGGCGATCTCTTCAATCCGACCTGGGCGCGCCAGACGGATACTCTTCCCTGCATCCGCCATCTCGATAATCCCAGGCACCGCATAGGCAACGCACGGGATCCCGAGCGCCATCCCCTCCTTGATAGTGTTCGGATAGTATTCTGAGAGTGATGTGAGAATCAGGAGCCTGAATCCTGCTATCGCTTCGAGCGTCTCAGCGTGACCGAGGCGCCCAAGAAAGCGGATTCGGCCGGCGATGCCAAGCGCTTGCGCGAGAGCCTCCAATGCCGGTTGTTCCGGGCCGTCACCGATGATGTGAAGCTCGAGCAGAGGCCGGCACCGACATAGCAGTTGGAACGCGCGGAGAGCGTGATCAACGGACTTGTGCCGTGCGAGGGTGCAGACAACCCCGACTCGTTCAACGAATCGAGCTGGTTGACTTGCTCGTCTAGCACGGACCCCCGACGCTTGCTCGAGATCGACGCCACGCCGAATCATCGCGACCGGCTTTACGCTGCGCAGGCCCAGGCCGCGAATGTCCGCCACGTGCCCTTCATAGTGCGTCACCAGGCAATCCGCGTACTCGAGCAATCGACGCCGCGACGGCATTTCATGCCGCGCGGTGTATGCGCCAAGGAACACCGTCAGGCGGCATCTAGGCGCACCAGCATTGATAATGGGCCCTACGAAGCTAGGGTAGTGCCCCCAGAAAACATGCACGACATCAGCACGTCGTTGCAGCGCAAGCTCCATTACTGCGGGCGCCTTCAACAGTACGAATGCCGACTTCATCAGGTGAACGGGCGCGAGCAGATTGTCCACAACGAGCTGCGCAACCTCAGAGGCGAAGACCACAGGGTGACGTGCCGCAAATCGAACCAAGCTCCCCCATACACGGACTTGGCGGAAGGACAGGAGATCTGCCGGCTGTGTCCCGATCCCCCACGCCCTAAGCCGGTCAGGGAGTCGTCGCGGATCTCCTCGGAGCGCTACTGGGATGACCTCGATCCCAACGGCACCGACCGCTTTGACTTCAGCGACGGCAAAGGCCTCAGCGGGATATTGGGAGAACAGGTAGATTACCCGGATCGGTACCACTCCATCCACTTGTCGAGCACCAACATCGTGAAAGCGAGCCGTGGGTCGACAATGGGCTGAGGGCTCTCGCGCAACCGCCGCAAGAGAGCAGGGTTCCAGAGCATCCGGCTGGGCGTACGAGGGTCAACCAGCCGCGCACGGATGTCGTCCCAGCTTTCTTTGATGAGCTGCGTGAGCGGTACTCCAAAGCCGCGCTTTGGCTTCGCGGCACCTTTGCCCGCCTGTAGCTCAGCCGCCACTCTACGCAGCGGGGCCTTGCCTCGAAGTGCCTCGATCAACGCGCCGTCCGAGTAGGTGGCGCACGTCGAGATGACTGGGGGCGTCAGATAGGGCACGCGGCCTTCCACGCCAAACGCCATACTCACTTTGTCGAGGTGATTCAGGTTCTGATCCGGCAGATACGAATGAAAGTCCAGGTGCATCGCACGACGAAGTCCGCTCGCACCAATGCTGGCGTGGGCGACTGCTGTGAGCGGTTCGAGTAGTTCTGCGAGCGGCGTCGCCGCCAGATCCTCGACCAGCACGGCTGGAAGATCACACGGACATAGCACGCATTGCAAGAGGCTGGGCCAGGAGTCGGGCTGCTCACCGAAGATTTTCCGCAGGCGATTGAGGTCGCCGCCAAGCGTTACGCCGATCATCGCCATCATGCGGGCCATTCGTGGGCGATTCAGCAGGGCCGCGGCTACGATGTGCCGCCGATACCCGGCGAGGAGTTCGTCAGCACCATGTCCCGACAGCATGACGTATCGGCCCTCTGCTCGTGCCCGTTCGGCGATGCTCAGGAAAGCCATCGCTGCCGGATCGGCGACCGGCTCCCCGATCGCTCTGACCATCTTGTCGAGAACATCGAGGAACGGATCTTTCAACTCGACTTCACTCACCTCGAAGCCGAGCTGTCGTGCGGATTCAAGGGTGCCGTCGCGGTCGTCAACGCGGTCGGATCGGCGTGCTCCCGGCGAGACGAACGAGTACAGTCGCACTGGCCGCGTCGGCTGATCAGATACAAGCCGTGCCAGAACAGAGGAGTCGAGGCCTCCGGAGAATGCGAGTCCGACCGGGACATCCGCGGTCAGATGCTCCCGGACCGAGCGTCGAAGGTCGTCCACCAGAATCTTCGTTTCCGGCGACCGGGTCAGAGATCCAGGGCCGCGCAGGTCCGGTACGATTTGACCAAACGGAAGCAGAGTGATCTTCCCGTCCGGATCAATCCGCCCGACCTCGCCCGGGGCAACGCGTCGGATCTCGCGCATGCCAAAATCCGCGCCAGGCGGGTACAGAAACATCAGCGCCCTGAGGAGAGGAACGATGTCCAGTGATACTGGACCCAGGCCTCGAAGCGGGCCTGGCTCCGACGCCAGCGCTATTCCATCACCGAGTTCCCGAAGGTAGAGGGGTTTGATACCGATTGGATCGCGCGCATAGAAGGTTTCGCCGGTCCTGCTATCGTGCAGAACAAACGCGTACATCCCTCGCAAGCGGGCCAGCATGCGTAGCCCTTCGCGGCGGTAAAGAGTCAGCAGGACCTCAGTGTCGGTCTCGGTACGAAAGGTATATCCTCCCGCCACCAATTCCTCGCGCAATTCCCGAAAGTTGAAGATCTCACCGTTATAGGTAATCCAAGCGGTCCCGGTTCGATCGGCCATCGGCTGCGCCCCAGCTTCGCTTAGATCGAGAATAGCCAGACGTCGATGTCCGAGCCCCACGCGTCCTGCACATAGCAGCACTGTTCCGTGACCGTCGGGGCCACGATGCGCAAGCTGCGTCGTTAACGCGTCGAGATGCGGGAGCGCGACTCCCCCCGGTCGTACCAGAGCGACGATACCGCACATGGTTTTCTGCTCCTACGGACCCTCGATCACAGACACGGGTGGTTCCGACTCGGCGCCCGGCAGAAGGAATGCGACCGGCCCGACGCCCTGGCGAAGGTCGCGTACTGTACGCCGGACATCGCTGGGAGCATCGAGACGGCCTAAGACCGCTTCGATACCGCGTAACGACGCCTTACGAAAGACCACACACACGAGCGTCAGCGCGAGGATTTCAAGATCAATGCGTAGGGAGCGGTGGCGAACGTAAAGCAACCCGAGTCGGCTCTTCCAGGGACGGATCCGCAGGGTGTAATCAAGATTCGGATCGTGGCTGTCGGTAAGGATCTCGCCAAGGTTTGCGAAGACGATGGAGGCAAGGTCGGTGAGTCCGGGACGCAGCGAGAGTAGCTCCCGCTCAGACGCCGTGTAGTGTGAGACCTCGCGTGGCACATTCGGACGTGGACCGACGAGGCTCATCTGTCCTAGGAGAATGTTCCAGAGTTGCGGCAACTCGTCGAGCTTCAATCGACGCATTACTCCCCCGACAGGGGTGATCCGTGCGTCGAATTCTGTCGTCGTATCCACTCCAGCGCTGCTCGCCCCGACCACCATCGACCGGAGTTTCACGAGACGGAACGGAACCCCATTGCGTCCGATTCGATCAGAAACGTACAGAGGCGAGCCACGATCTTGGAGCCACACTGCGAGCGCTGCTACCGCGAGCGCTGGGGCGAAAGCTAGAAGCCCGAGGCCTGCAACCAGGATGTCGACCACGCGTCGCACGCCGGCGGCTCACCCAGTCGTCTGCGTGACGGGATACTCTCTCTCGCGGCTCAATGCATCAAGCAAGGCCAGATGCGTCTTGGTGAGTCTGCGGTCCACCGCTCCGACGTTTTCCTGGACCTGTTGCTGGGTCTTAGCGCCGACGAGTGCGACCGAGAAATCGAGCTGGTCTAGTATCCAGCGGATCGCGATCTGGGCGGGCGTTGCGCCCGGATATGCGACAAGGCATTCACGGATCTGCTCGACCAGGTGCAGGTTACGGCGAAGGCGCTCGTCGTGGAAGTTCGGATAGGTAGCTCGGCGGCGGCGGTCATCTGCGCTCAGAACGTCGACACGGTCGTACTTGCCGCTCAATACACCCTGGCCCAGGCTCCCCCAGGATAGGAATCCGACGCCCCAGTCGCGCCGCATCGCCTCGACCCGGTCTTGATTATGCCGACTGGCGAGACTGAACTCGAACGAACAACTGACGAATCCCTCGGGTCGCACTGACAGCATTTGGGCTTCCACCAGGGCATTGCTGACGCCGTACCATCGAATCATCCCTGCTTCACGCTTCCGCTCTAGCTGCGAAAAAGTTTCCGCCCAGGGCGTCTTCCCGTCCCAGTGATGGACCTGGTAGAGGTCGATGTAGTCAGTGCGTAGACGCCGAAGGCTCCCAGCGAGCGCATTCTCAAGCCAGGCTGCAGAGTTGTCGTAGAAGACAGCGCCGGCCTCGTCGAAGCGGACACCGAACTTGGTGGCGATCGCTACGCTGTGCCGCCGACCTCCGAGAGCCTGTGCTAGCCGGACCTCCGACTGGCCTCTTCCATAGCAGTCGGCCGTGTCGAAGATAGTCACGCCAAGCTCAACGGCGAGCGTGATAGCCCTCTCCGCTTCGAGCGGATCGATCCGCCCCCAGGCGTGGCCGCCGAGAGGGTCGCATCCAAAGCCGAGTCTTGACACATTGAGATCGCCGAGTCGGATGTATTCCACTAGGCACGCCTCTCGGAGCACACTCGCCCGTTTGGAGGGTTCGGAGAAGGGGTCCTTACGAACAGCAGGCGCGATACGAGCGAACACAGCTTCGCTCTCTCGACCCACTCGGCGCGCGGCGCTGCAGGCGCCGAGTGGGATTTGAACCGGATTCTATTAAAGCAGCACTTGGCCTGTCAACTTTACTGGAGGGTCAGAAGCACGAGGATTTCGCCTTGCCCGTCTACAAGAGACTCCAGGGCTTTGCCAAGGACGGTCCCGGGTCGGTGGATGGTGACTTCGCCCACCTTGACTGGCTCCGAGCGCATCGCGTGGCCCGGCGTCGGGCTGCTGACAAGGAGATCCCCTGCCGTAACCGGCCCGAAGCTAGCGTCCACCCTAACTTTCACACGCCCGCTGTGGGCCACCTTGACTTTGTCCTCACCGCCCTCGCCCAGCAATACCCCGGGCTGGTCAGAGACAACACCTGCAACGCGAACATCGTAGGCGCGATCACTCGATTGCACCCTGTTCGTGTGGCCAGGATCGATCACGACCAACACGCCCGGCGCGATCTTCGTGGCAGCCGGCACCCATTCGGCCACGTCTTGATACTTCGCGCCGATGTTCCCATCCACCCGCACGTCCCCTGCGACGTGGAACTTACTGGCCGGGTTCGTTGTACCGACTCCTACGTTCCCGTTGTCCAGTACAGTAACTTGCGGCACGTAAGTGCCCGAACCCATCACGCGCTTACCCAGGGTAAAGCGCCAGCCCGAATTGTCGGTGTCATAGAAGAGCGCACCCGCGTCCGGCGCACCCAAGCCGCCCTTGAAGCCGCTCGTCAGGGTCCCGGTAGTTACGGCGAATAACTCTCTTGGGTTAGTAGTACCGATACCGACGTTGCCGCTGTCCAGAATCGTAAACTGTGGGACGTAGGTACCGTTTACTGCACTGCGCTTTCCGATCGTGAAGCGCCATCCTGAATCGTCGGTTTCGTAGAATAGGCTCGCAGCGTCTGGCGGGACAAGCGTGCCCTTGAAGCCCGCGGAAAGCGTGTTCGACCGCACGGTGAAACGCTCCTGGGGTGTCCCGGTACCAACGCCCACGTTCCCAGCCGCGGGAAAACTATTCTGGGCCAACGCAGGGACAGCAGAAAGCGCTCCCAGGGCCACCACCGACGCAAAGACGGAGCGCACCATCCTCCCAGTACACGATGTCCACATAGTTTCCTTCCTCCTGAGTCGTCCTGAGTTCGCCCTGCCTAAACTGATTTCATAAGTAGGGGCCTGAATATATTCGCAGGTGATCGCTCGATCGCCCCCTAGATATCGCGTCCCGTAAGTCCCCGGGCTTACCCAACGCTTCGCTCCAGATTGTCGTTGGGCCATGGCAATTCAAGTAACGCTCCCAATGGATTCTTACATGCAGTAGCCTCCACGTCGCTGTGGCATGGCCATATAGATGAGATGCCGCCCTGACATTGATGCCTGTCCCCGGAAATCTTGGGGAAAATATCGTGGTCGTTACAACATCTCGCTTCTGAAGCTACACCTGAGCGTCAAATCTCGCGAACAAAATCAGAATTGCGGCCAGGACGCCGTACTTCCCCTTCGATCGGTCGGGCCTGTCGCGCTAGATAGTAGAGCCAGGCAGGGGTTGCCGAGCTATCGTCAGAAGTTGTGGATGAGAGAGAAAGGCGACGTACCCTTCTGGGGAAGTTGAGCAGTCAAACCCCAAGGCCCCGGTGGCAACCGGGGGAAAGGTACGCCACCTATGCTGGAGCT